>Ga0306925_10000648_pt1 | contig 26065 bp, 26 predicted proteins | sample flu12Cox44000176_FD_203755 | JGI IMG/M metagenome (GOLD analysis project Ga0306925, IMG submission 203755) | Lab enrichment of tropical soil microbial communities from Luquillo Experimental Forest, Puerto Rico - flux8day.12C.oxic.44.000.176 (v2)... | ecosystem: Environmental > Terrestrial >... | reverse complement strand
TTTCGCTCAAGCCTGGATACAAGCCGAGCGAAGAGATCCGGAAGCATGTGGAGGATGCGGTGATACGCGAGATCGGTCCTATCGCCCGCCCTCGCCGCATCATGATCGTGCCAGACATGCCGAAGACTCGTTCCGGAAAAATCATGCGCCGCGTGTTAGCAGCCATCTCGAACAACGAGGATGCCGGCGATATCTCCACGCTGGCCAACCCCGAAATCGTCGAGGAGATTCGGCAGATGAAGAGCTAATCCAATCTTGCACATCCAATCCGACGAAAAGTATCCGAGGCAACACTGGGGAGCGACCACTGATTTCGTGAAGACAGGAGCCACGCCATGGTCGAGCGCATTCGGTCGTTGTTGGCAAAATTTCCTGAAGATGAAACGGCCGTGCGCGGGTTGGTAGCGAGCGACGCCAACTTTAACGCGTTGTGTCAAGAATATCGCAAAGTCATCGAACTTCTCGATCGTTTCGACACAGAGGTTAAGTGGTTCACACAGCTCCGAGCTTTGACCGAGGTTGCGCGGCTCACGCAGCTACGGGCTTCACTGGAAGAGGAGCTACTGAGCCGCATTGAGGGATATGAGCCGCATTAGGATTTCTTGATCACAGTGCGATTTGCCGCGCGCTCAAGCGTAATAAACTGTGTTGTGCATCACAGCAAAATTCACTCGCTCATGTCCGCTTTGGGTCAAAAGCAGACATCGCGGCACCTCCAACCAATGTCCGCTTTACCCCCAATAGCGGACATCGGAACTGGCCCGTATTAAGACGTATCGCTGCGGATCGGGCACGACGAAGCACGCTTCCTGTTCTTCGACGGACCACGGCGGCGGGAAGCGCCGACCGTTCATCGCCGGACCGGGCCACGTCGGGCCAGCGCTTGGTGAATTGTTTGGTCAGGATCAGCAGCAGCAAGGGTGCGGCTGGCGAGGACGAGATAGTTTCGGGTCACGCGATCGAGCACGAGTTTGCCTTGCTCGCGCGAGTCGAAAGGCAAGTGTTCGAGAACTTCAACAAGCCTGCTGATCTTCATGCTTTCGGACAGAAAACTCGGGAGCGGTGCGCTTTGCTTGGCGACGGGTTTGTCGGCACCTGCGACCATTTGGAATTCCCGCGTGGATCTCCCGATCAGGCTAGCGCACTGCCTATGCTGCCGACTGGATTAAGCCTGTCAGCGCGGTCTGTATCGCGGCGCCGAGATCGGCATCGGTGAAGTGCAGCCCGCGGGGCCGTAGCCTGGCGGCGACGCGCTGCAGGAAAACGTCGCACTTCTCGACCGCCAGCCCGCCGGCGGGCGGTCATCACGAGCTGCAGCTGCGAGTCGGTCAGCGCCAACATGATTTGTCTGTATGCGCGCCAGCGACCGATATTGCAATTAGAGGGCCCGCCAGGGCGCCTAGGAGTCCCGCTGGTGCGTTTCCGGCGCTTCGGAGCTGGATTATAGCGGGTTGAATTTCCGCGCAATTGGGCCTCATTGACTAACGGAAGTGGATGCAACATATTGCAACATATTACCAACAGCTACAGGAGAGCGGTGCTATGGCGGTGCGCAAGCGGGTATGGACGACGCGGAGGGGCGAGCGGAAAGAAGCCTGGATCGTCGACTATCTCGTCAACGGCTCGCGCCACATCGAGACCTTCGCGCGCAAGAAGGATGCCGACGCGCGCGAGGCCAAAGTGACGGTTGATGTCGGCAAGGGCATCCACATTGCACCGAGCAAGAGCCCGACCGTCACCCAGGCCGGCGCGAAGTGGCTTGGCGACATGGGCGGGCTAGAAGCCTCGACCGTCGAGTCCTATCGCCAGCATCTACGCGATCACATCGTTCCGTTCATCGGTGCTCTCCGGCTCGGCCACATCAGCGTGCCGGTCGTGCGCAACTTCATGGACAAGCTAAGGGCTGAAGGTCGCTCGCGCGCCATGATCAAGCGCGTCGTTGGCGATCTCGGCTCCATCCTCGCCGATGCGCAGGAGCGCGGCGAAGTCGCTCACAACGCCGTGCGCAGCCTGAGCAAACGCCGCAAGAAAGGCGCCGGCACGCAGAAGCGGGGCCAGAAGCTCAAGGTCGGCGTCGACATCCCGTCGCCGCAGGAGATCAAAGCCATCATTGCCGACCTCAAGGGCCGGTGGCGTCCGTTGATCCTGTGCGCGATCTTCACCGGCTTGCGCGCTTCCGAGCTGCGCGGCTTGTGTTGGAGCGATGTCGATTTGAGAAAGAACGTCCTTCACGTTCGCCAGCGCGCCGACAAGTTCAACCAGATCGGTGCACCGAAATCGGAATCCGGCGAGCGCACCATCCCGTTGCCGCCGATTCTAGTGAATACGCTGCGCGAATGGAAACTGGTCTGCCCGAAGGGTGAAGCCGGCCTCGTATTTCCGAACGGCAACGGTGGCATCGAGAACCACGCCAATATCGTGCAGCGCGGCTTGGCCCCCGTGCAGATCGCAGCCGGCGTGGTCACCAGAACCGGCGAGGCGAAATACACCGGGCTTCACGCTCTGCGTCACTTCTATGCGAGCTGGTGCATCAATCGACCTAAGGATGGCGGCTTGGGACTCCCGCCCAAGATGGTGCAGCAGCGCATGGGCCATGCCACGCTGGCGATGACGATGGACACCTATGCCGGTCTGTTCGACAATGGCGACGACGGCGCCGAGATGCAGGCGGCGGAGCAGGCTCTGTTTTCGTAGACGCGACATACATGCGACATAGCGGCAATTTCTTCAATGAAAACAATGTAAGATGCCGGAATCATAATCCGTGTGTCGGCGGTTCGAATCCGTCCTCCGCTACCAACGAAATTAATCACTAAAATTTCAATGCGGCGAATATCGCCAAGTCGGCGGCGCTTTTTCGAAAACCGGCAGCCGATCAATGATGATGCCTCCGCAACCGAGTGTAGGGATGTGATCCCGGTGAGGATGGATACGGACTGGGTCCACAGTTCCCGCCAATCCCTCGCACATCGTCCAAGCATTGTTGCAATGTTGCGAATCTGCAGCTCCGGAAGCCATCCCTCCCCAGATCGTAATAGGCGCACCATGGATAGTTTTGCGCCTCAGCGGGCTTTTCCAAGCAGACGAGAGCCGCAAATAGTCCAAGGCTGAAGAGGGAAAGCTTCATGGCGATCTCCTGGTGACTTCTCCTTACAATTTTTCCACCCTCGTTCTTTGTTGTCACGCACGACGAGGCACCAAGCTGCCGGAGCTATTGCGCACATAAAAAGAGCCGCATTGCCGCGGCCCTCCAGTTTTGCACCTTGATTATGGGGCTTTACTGCGTGCAAGCATGCATGAAGGAGTGGCACCATTGCCCCTTCTGGCACACATTGGGACTGCCGTTGGCTGCAGCAGGACCGGGCCGTGGCAACCTGGTGCGGCGGGGTTGCCTCAAACCACTCAAACCGGGCCTGCGCCCGGTTTTCTAGACTCGCTATTGTGCCACTAGTTCCTGTGGTTTGGCCCTTAATGGGGACGTCCGACGCGTCAAGGGCGTCGTCAGCTCACGTTCGGCCCCCGCATGACCTTCAACACCGATTCGATGTGCCGCCACGTTTCCGCGTCCTCGGTCTGACCTCTTTTCTCATAGCGGCAGGCCCTTTGCGCAGCCGTAACCACGGCCTTGTCGCCATAGGCGTCAAGGAGTTGCCGGGCATAGTCGTGGATTTCGATTTCTCCCATCCTCATGACAGCGTCCTCATGTTCTCATGCCGTCATCGGCATCACGCCGGACGCTAATTCAGCCAGCACGCAAAAGTTTCCGCTAGCCGCCGAGACTATCGGGCTCGGGAACTTCTTCCATGATGCCGGCCGCGACCCTTGTCTCGTCGGACGGCAATCTGGTGCGCAACGGCGGCGCCTGCTCGCCGCGTAAGCGCATCCGCGACAGGGCGGTCTCCGCCTCGGCGACGAGCTTTCGCATGATCTCGTCGACGGAGAGGATGTCTTTAATCCCTCCGGCAGTCTGGCCGGCGGTCAACAGGCATTCATGCTGCCGGCCGGCCTGCGTCGTCGATACGATTTGACCGCGCAAACGCTCGCATTCGCGGCGCGCCTGTTCGCGCTTGGCACTCCATTCGTTCAAAAAATTCGTCGGCAGCGAGCGCAGCAAGGTCTTGAAACCGGCGGTGCCGGGCAGCGGCGTGATCTCGTTAAGCACTTCGGCTTTGATCGCGTGCTCCGATTTGGCGGAGACGATCGCGTCTTTCCATTCCCGCGAAGCCGGAGCTTCCTTCGAGGAATAAACCGCGTGCCGAGATTGACGCCCGCCGCGCCGAGCATCAGCGCCGCTGCGATGCCGCGGCCGTCGAAAATGCCGCCCGAAGCGACCACCGGAATCGGTGCCACCGCATCGACGACCTGCGGCACCAGGGTCATGGTGCTGACGTCGCCGCAATAGCCGCCGGCTTCGCTACCTTCCGCGCTGATCACATCGGCGCCGCGTTCGGCCGCCTGTGCGGCCTGATCCACGGTCGTGACTTGCACCATCACCCGCGCGCCGGCGTCGTGGGCTTGCCGCACCAGATCGCCCGGGTCGGCGAGCGTGAATGAGATCACCGCTGGACGCGCCTGCAGCGTATAGCGGAACGCCTCGGCGTCGAGCGTCTGTGGAATGTGATTGATCGCGTAAGGCCGCTGCGTCAGCGTCCTCATCATGTCGATGTCGCGTTTGACCGCGGCGAAACTGCGGAACAGCGTGCCGATGCCGCCCAGTCCGCCGGCATTGGACGCCGCCGCAGCAAGCTCGGCCGAGGTGCAGGTGCCCATCGGCGCCAGGATGATCGGCACCTCGATGCCGAACAGATCGCACAAGGGAGTCGTCAGCATGGTGTCGTCTCCGGACATTCGCTCGGCACGCCAAGGTCAATACGAGCAATCGGCGACGTCGAGACACCTTCAGCTACTGAGACATCATAATACGGTTTATTGTCGGCCGTGCAGCCCGTTTTCGGGTTGCCGGCGAAGGATGCTTTCCGGGGAACGCCGTCGCCGCTTCGATGTTGTGCCTCCATGTTCTGCGCCTCGCCGGCACTGTTCTGAAGTGAAGGATGCTCGTGATGGCCCAAAAATTACACGTCGGCGATCATGTCAGCTGGAATTCGGAAGCAGGGCGGGTGCGGGGCAAAATCGTCAAGGTCCACACCAAAGACGTGAACTACAAAGGCCATGTCCACCATGCGAGCAAGGACGATCCGCAATACGAAATCAAAAGCGATAAAACGACGCACATCGCGTTGCACAAAGGTCGAGCATTGCGGCGCGTCCGTTGATGCATGGTCGGCAAAAACGAGAACCGGTTCTCGGACCGCGCAGCGTCGCATGTCTTAATCGCGTTTGCTGAAGAATACGTGATAGAAGACCGCGTCCCAGGCATTGTGGATGCCGATGAATAGCAACAGTAATGCCGCCGCGCCGATCCCGAACAGAGCCTCGGTTGTGTGGGACAATGCGGCGATCGCGGACAGCGTCAGCATGACGTAGGCGGTCACCGGCAGCACAACATGGAACAACCAGTCCTCAAACTCCGGTTCGTACACGCCTTGCTGACGCATGCGCCGGACGACGTTGAGACTGTAGAGCGTTCCACATGATCCGACGACAGCCCAAAGAACTGCCGGGATCGTGATCGCTTGCCATGGGACGCCGACCAGCGCCGACAACAGCAAGGCGGCGCCGAAATGAACGATTGTCGGCGTGCCAAAGGCGGCGCTGGCTTCCGCCGCGGGTGGTGTCGGCTTTTGCGCGATCAACGTCACGACGACGAACTGCAATCCGATCAGCGCGCCCGCCGCCGAGCCGACGATGACGTAGAAACTGTCCCATGCGGCGAGCTCTGACATGGCGTCATTGACCCAGTCGCTTCCGGCTGAGAGCGCCATCATTCCTCGGGATCATAGCCGGGTTTCTTGTAGATCTTCGGATTATTCAGAATATCCGGCTTATAAACCTCGCGCGTCCAATTCTTTGGTTCAATGTCTTCAATAGCCACCGAGACCGATTTTTGGCCATGACAGCTTTGGACAACGCCTCGGCCAGTCGCGCTTTCTGTTGCTCCGATCTGCCTGAATAGAGTTTTACGAGCACGTGCGGCATTACTCCCTCCTCGCGTTTTCCATTGTCGGTCGCTTTAAAGCAGTGCGACGAACTCGAGTCGGCGGCGCATCGCGTCCAGCCTACAATGCGCCGCTAGCTTTCACGCTTCACCGCGCAATCGTGCAAAATTTCTGGCTTGAACGCGAGCCCGTGGCCGGGCCGCTCCGGCGCGGCGATCAAGCCGTTCACCACGGGCACCGGATCGACCCAGATGTCGTCGGCGAGACCCATGTCCTCGATCCACAATCCATTCGGAATCGAGGCAAGCAGCTGCACATTGAGTTCGGGAAACAAATGTGGCGCAATCGTCATGCCCCAGGTGTCGGCGACGGTCGCGATCTTGCGCAATTCGGTCAAGCCGCCGCGCATCGGATCGGGCTGCAGGATCGGTAGCTGCGGATTTTCGAAAAACGGCTTGAGATCAAAACGCGTGAAATGCGTTTCGCCGCCGACCACGCGCAGGTCGAGCGCCTCGGCGATGCGCAAGTAGCCGGCAAAGTCGTCGGGCACGACCGGCTCTTCCAGCCAATAGACATTATAGTCCTGAAATTTACGCCCCATCTGAATCGCGACATCGGCGGTCCAACCCATATTGACGTCGATCATGATATCGATATCGGGCCCGACCGCTTCGCGCATGCGCCGGACATTGTCGAGATCGGTGACGAGGTCGGCGGTATGCGCGACCTGCATCTTGATCGCTTTGTAGCCGCGCTCCTTGTAGTGCAGCGCCTTGGCGATCATGCCGTCGCCGCCGCTGCCGCGGAAGCAGCCGCTACCGTAAGCCGGCAATTGCGCGCGGTAGTGACCCCACAGCCGGTGCAACGGCTGCTTGGCGCATTTGCCGAGCACGTCCCACAGCGCGATGTCGAGCACCGACATCGCCATCACCGCAATACCGCCGCGGCCGTAAGTGACGGTTGAGCGCCACAGGTCCTGCCAGATCGCCTCGACCGCGCTAGCGTCTTTGCCGAGGACGCGCGGCATCACGCATTCGTCGAGGCAGGTCGCAATCGTGCGCATGCCCGGGCGGAACAGGAACAAATAGCCCATGCCGGATGTGCCGCCGCGCGTCTCGACATCGAGAGCCAGAAATTCGCGCATCGGCCCGAAGGCGTGCCCTTTGAGCCACGGCGTTTGCGGCCACGGTACGCGCAGCATGGTGGTGCGGATGGCCGTGATGGTCGTGTCGGTCATAACCGATCGTGTGCTGTGAGCGAGCGGCGCCGAATGCTGCGGAAAATTTGGCCGTGCGTCAACGTCGCAGGGCTGAACTACACTGGCCCAGACACGAACGGCGGGACTGTTATGGCAAGCGCACGGCGCTGCCGCTTATAATGGGCGGCGGGGGCGGTGGCGTCGGTTGCGTCGCGCGTTGCGTCGACTCGATGATGATCTGTAGCGCATCATTTTCGCCGATATTGGTCGGCAGCCATGGCGGTTGCGGGCAGGGCGGCGTCGAATAAGTGCCGCAGGCAAAGCCGGCCGTGGCGAGGCTGTTGAGGCCCGGCACGCCGCCGTTCTGGTTACCCTTGCTCGACAGATATTAGATGTATTGAGCGATTTGGGCGGCCGTCACCTGCACCGGTTGTCCGGGCGGCGTGTTCCAATTGGTGATCGTCACCATGAAGCCGGGTCGGGTGATCGTGATGGTCCCGCCGGCGTTGGTGATCGTGATTTGGCCGTACTGACTTAAAACCTGCGTGCCTCCGCCGGCATTGCCGCTAGCGATGTTATCGCCCGTGACTGACGTTCAGGGTAGCGCCGCGGATGCCGATGACGGCCGCGGGCGTCTCGATCGTAACCGCGCCTTGGTGGCTCAATTGGCCGCCGATATATTGCAGCGTACCTTGCGTCAGTTTGGTCAGCATATGGCCGCTGTTGGAAGCGGGATCGTAGACGAATTCGTCGATCACCAAGCTGGTATTCGGCGCGATATTGAGCGTGCTCCTGTCCAGAAACAGAAGCTGCACGGATCCGGTGGGCGAGGAGTGGATGCGTTCTTTGTGCACGACGCGCGCGCCGACGGTGAGCATCGTGGTCGAGCCGCCGGGCGGCGTACTTTCTGTCGCCGGATTGACCGCGGTCGCGGTGCCGACCTGCTGCGCCATGGCAGGCGCCGCCACGGCGAGAACGGTCGCGAGCGTCAAGATGATGGATTTGAATTTCCCAACCATGGCAGCCCCCAAATCCGTAGCCCTCAAAATCTGATTAAGGGTCCGGCACTGACGGACAGGTCGCGATACGAGAATGCCGCCACGTTCGATGTGGCGTTCCGGTATTGTAGCAGCGAGGCTAACATGAATTGGCGCCAGATCGGCACTTCGTGACCAAGCCCGGCGCGCCATTCGGTGGTGTGCGCAGTGGTGAAGGGTGCACTGAATGGGTCGGCGGCGTCGTATTGCCATGTCGTCACGCCGGCGGTCGGAATAATCGTCCACGGACGAGACCACGGCACGGAAATCAGCCACGTCGCCGCCAAAGCTTTTATAGCTGTCGAAGGCGAACTGATCGTTGGCGCGGGCAAATGCGATGCGAGATTGCCAGGCGAGAGTGGATGTTATCGGCCCTGCCGCCTGCAGGCCGACCGTCGTGAGCGTGCCGCTCAAACCGCTCGCCAGCGGATAGAAACTGGAATTGCGGAAGTTCTGCTGGACGACTAAGGGTCGAGTGAAACATTTCCGGCCTTGGCGTGCAGCGTCAGCCCGCCGCCGATGCCGCCCATGTACGCAGCGTCCGCCAGTGTTGCACCGGTCGCGACGATATAGGGCTTCACCGTCAGGCCGTTGATGTCGCCTGGCGATATTGCGAAGCGCGGACCGGCGCGGATTTCGAGGAGACCGATGTCGAACTGATGCAGCGAAAACTGCTGCGCGTCATAGGCGATGGCGGAAGCTTCGAAAGTGTCGCCGGTTTGCGTTTGGAAGTCGTGGACGTAATCGACGCCCACCGTGCCGAACCAGTTCCAATCAGGTCGCGCAACAAAGTTGTTGTTGAGCGTACCGCCGGAAGCGAGCACGGTCTGCGATCCGGCGCCAAGGCTGGCATTGCTCTGATAGCGAAGTCCGGTCTGTGCGAAACCGGAGAATTGATCGGGCTGCAGCTTTTTGTCGACGAGTTCGAGCAGGTCTTCGATCTTCTGGCGAAGCTCGGGCGTGACGTCCGGCATCCCCAGCGCCGATTGCAGATAGCCGCGCGCCTCGGCATAGGAGCCTAGTTGATAGTACAGCACGCCGAGTTGAAAGCGTGTCGCCCCGAGCCTGGGATTGTAGAACCGGAGCTGTTCGAAAGCGCTGATCGCCGATTCGATGTCCCCACGTGTGGCCGAAGCCGTCGCATAATCAATCGTATTGGCGAGACTACCGGGGTGAATCAGTACGCCCGCAAAACAGCGGATCGGTGGTCTTGGTGAAATCCCACGCGCTTTGGCCAAGGGCCGTGATCGTGAACGCAATCAGGAGCGCCACCGAACCGGCGATCTGCGCGGTCAAGCCCAAACCTGCCCGCTTTGTGCCGATTGCCACTTGAACGTCGACCCCCAAAGCTCGCCGCCGCGCCGGATCGCACGATTTCCAAAGACAAGCGCTGCGGTCGCCCCGAGGCAGCGCATATAACATGTGAAGCGCGGCAAAAGCAGACCAGAGCCATTGACGGGGGTCAATCGAGAGTTTCTGGTTTCGCGGAAGAAAAGCCGAATTCCGCTCCGGTGTTGCGGGATGATCACGTCGGCGGAGGTTTTGAGGCGGTGGAGCGGCGGAAAGTCTGCGGCTCGATTATGATTTGAAACATAGAAGCTTGACTGGCGATGTAGTTGGCCGGAGGCGTGCGTGAACCCAACCATTAATGTGGCAGCTTATAGTGATGCTCTGGTCGTGCTTGGCACCGCCGGGATTCTCGTCCCGATTCTCAGCCGCCTCGGCTTCAGCCCGGTGCTGGGCTATCTCGCCGCCGGCGCACTGTTGGGGCCGTTCGGGCTCGGCTCGCTCATTCAATCTTTTCCGGCGCTATCCTGGTTCACGATCGGCGACGCCAAAGACGTCGCCGGCATCGCCGAACTGGGCGTAGTTTTTCTGTTGTTCCTGATCGGCCTTGAACTGTCGCTGCATCGGCTCACGACGATGCGGCGCCTGGTCTTTGGGCTCGGCGGCTTGCAAGTTTTGATCACGACGGTGCTGCTTGCCGGTTTTGCGGTCTATTTCGGAAAAAATCCCTCCGAAGCGATGGTTCTTGGCGCCAGCCTTTCGCTGTCGTCGACTGCCATTGTGCTCGAAATATTGTCGAAGCAGGAGCGGCTGAAGACCACCGTCGGGCGGACGAGCTTTGCCGTGCTGCTGGCCCAAGATCTCGCCGTCATTCCGATTCTTATTTTCATCGCGCTTCTGGCCGCAGGTCCGCAAGGTTCAGTGCTCGGCAGCGTCGGCAAGGCCATTGCGCAGGCAGCGGTCGCGCTTGCGGTAATTATCCTTTTCGGACGCTTTCTGCTGCGACCGCTGTTCCGCATGGTTGCTTCCACGCGTTCGCGCGACCTTTTCATCGCCACCGTCCTGTTTGTCATCATCGCCGCAGGCGTACTGACAAATCAGGCTGGCATGTCGATGGCGCTGGGCGCCTTTGTCGCCGGACTTCTGCTCGCCGAGACCGAATACCGCCGCGCCATTGAAGCGACCATCGATCCATTCAAGAGCTTGTTGCTCGGAATCTTCTTCTTCACCGTCGGCATGGACATCGATGTCCGCGAGTTGCTGCGCGAGCCGCTTGCGGTGGCTGGCTGCGTTGTCGGATTGATCATCGTCAAAGCAACCATCATCGTCGCGCTGGGCAAGCTGTTCCGTTTGTCATGGCCGGTCGCGGTCGAAATGGGACTGTTGCTCGGCGGTGGCGGCGAATTCGCCTTCGTCAGCCTGGCGATGGCCGCGGAATTGCGTGTGATCAATCCCGCCACCGCGACCTTTGCACTCACCGTGACCTCGGCAACCATGGCGCTGATACCGCTATTGGCCTACGTCGCGCGTCATTTCGCATCGCGGCTGCGCGCGGCTGGTGCGATGCCTTCGGAGTTGATGATTCGGCCGAGCGGACGCCAGCGACACGCAATCGTGGTCGGCTATGGGCGCGTCGGCAAAGTGGTCTGTGCGCTGTTACGCGAGCACGGCATTCCCTATATCGCGGCGGATTCCGACGCTTCGACCGTGACCCGCGACCGGCGCGAGGGTCACGACGTCTATTACGGCGATGCTGCCGATCCGAAGTTCCTCGAAATTTGCGGCCTCGCCAATGCCGCTGGAGTTATCATTACCATCCACACCCACGACCTGATCGATCAGATCGTCGAGCACGTGCGCGCCCTGCGGCCGGACGTGCTTGTCGTTTCGCGGGCGCGCGATGCCGATCATGCGCGTCACCTCTATCGCCTCGGCGCAACCGATGCGGTGCCCGAAGCGATCGAAGCAAGCTTGCAGCTTTCGGAAGCCGCGCTGGTCGGTCTCGGCCTGCCCACCGGTCCGGTCATCGCATCAATCCATGAGAAGCGCGATGAAATCCGGCGCGGCTTGCAGCAGGCAGCGCGCGCCGCCGGGTTGGAGGATACCCGCTCAGTGCGGTCCAAGCGCCGGGCGATGTTCAGAAGGTAGAAATTCCTGACCTAGTCGCGCTTAGCTCGAGCGCGATGCTGCCGTGGCGCTCTTCTGGGGCGTGGCACTCTTGGCGGGCGTGGCACTCTTGGCGGGCGCGGTCTCTTTCGGTGCCGCCTCCTTTGGTGCGATCTCCTTCGGTGCGATCTCCTTCGGCGCCTCTTTCGACCGTGCGATCGCCGGCGCGTTTGTACCGGGCCGGCACGATTGCCCATGTGCCGCTTGCAGAATCTCCTTGAGCGCCATCGCTTGCAACCGCGGCGACTTGTCGATCGTGATATGGTCGATAGTGGTGTCGCTGGAGACGTCGACGTTCGACAATTTGCCGTGGAAGCCGGCGCCCGCCTGCATATAGGCATATTTGCGCTGCGTCAGATTGATCACGCAGCTCACATTGCTAGGCGCGGCATAGGAGCCGGTGCCGTCGAACGGGATGACCAGCGCGATCGGCACGCCCTGTGCATTCAGTTCTTGCGCCATTATCATCACGGCATTGGCGCCAAGCGAATGGCCGACGAGAATATAAGGTCCGTGGTCGCCGCGGTATTTCTGCACGATGGCGGCGACCACCGAGTCAGCGACCGAGTGATTGTAGACGCTCGCGTCGACGCCGTTGTGGTCGACCTCGGCGGCGAGCTGATCCATGCCTAGGGAAAAAATATTGAGGAGGCCGCGCATCAAATAAACATGCGGGCGCGAGCTGGCATCGTCGTGTGCCGTGACTTTGATAGTTGGTATCTTGACGCCTTGCGTCGCCGCGGGCACGACCATACTCAGCAACGCGATGACTGATGCGCCTACGAGGCAGCGAAGCTTCGGCGCATGAAATACGCCCCCGCACCGCAGTCCGCCAATCATCAATGAGGCCGACATCGCACTCTCCACGCCCCCCGCGCACCGACCCAGCGGGAACTATGGCGACATCCGGTAAATAGTTCCTTGTATTGCACCTTTAATTCAGCTGGCCGCCGCCTTGCGGTTAGCTAGTTGCAGGACGATCGGCCTCGTTGCGGCCTGCAACGGCGTGCGGCGAATGTCGGAAAGGGTATGGAGAAAATCAGAAAACCAGTTCTGCACCGACGCGGCCTTGAGCTTGCGCACCATCGCCTGCCAGCGTTCGCGCCGCTCTTGAACGTTCATCCGCAGCGCCACCGCGAGCTGGCGCGCCATGCCATCGATGTCATGTGGATTGATCAGGACCGCCGCATCAAGTTCCTTGGCCGCGCCGGCGAATGATGACAACACCAGCACCCCCGGATCGAGCGGGTTTTGCGCGGCGACATATTCTTTAGCCACCAGGTTCATGCCGTCGTGCAACGGCGTAACCAGGCCCACGCTCGCCACACGATAAAAACCGGCGAGCGTCAGTTGCGAAAATCCCTTGTTGAGATAGCGAATGGGCATCCAGTCCACTTCACCGTGTCGGCCATTCACCTCGCCGACCAAAGCGGCAAGCTCAGCTTTGAGCTCGCGATAGGCTTTGATGTTACCGCGCGATGGGACGGCCACCTGCAACAAAGACACGGTACGCTTGAGGCTGGGCTCGAGTTCAAGCATGCGGTCGAAGGCCCGCATCCTGTTGGCGAGTCCTTTTGAATAATCCAGGCGATCGACCCCAAGCACAAGCTTGGCGCCGCGCAAACTTTCCCGCAACCGTATGACTTCAGCGCGGCCCATCGCCTTGCTGGCGCGCGCAGCAAAATCATCGACGTCGATGCCGATCGGGAAGGTGGCGAGCTGGGTCAATCCCCATTCGGAGGCGACGGTGCCGTCGACCACGTTAAAGCCGAGTTCGGCCTGCAGGAAATCTTCGAAATTTTGTCGGTCTTCCACGGTCTGGAAACCGATGAGGTCATAGGCGAGCATCGCTTGCACGATGTCGGTATGGTGCGGCACAGCGGTCACGGTGCGGCGATCCGCCCATGGCGTGTGCAGGAAGAATCCGAGGGGGCGTTCTATGCCGAGCCGTCGCAACTCCGCACCGAGTGTAAAAAAGTGATAGTCCTGGATCCAAAAAATCGTCTCGGGCGTGTTGAAGCGCAACAGCGCCCGCGCCATGAAAGCATTGATTTCGCGGTACGAGTTGTAGTCGTCGGCACTGACGTGGATGAGGTCGGCGCGCGAATGCAGGGCCGGCCACAACGCTGAATTGGCGAATCCCTCGTAGTAGCCGCGATAATGCTTAGCCGGCATATCCACCGTGGCGAGTGCCCCGGTGCCGAGCGCCTCGATCCGCGCGAACGAGCCGCGCCCGTGCGCGGCGTCGCTGCTCTGCCCGCTCGAGCCAACCCAGATTGCGCCGGAATCCCGAACCATCGGCAATAGTGCCGCGGCCAAACCGCCCGCCAGCGGCTCATCAGCCTTTGCCCGCGCAACGCGGTTGGATACTACCACAACGTTCAAGGGGACACCTCCAGGTGGTCCTTTAACCCGGATGGCTGAAATTTGTTCCGAAATTACGCTTGTTGTTGATTTCCGTGGCCCAAATCACACCGTTTTTTATGTGATTCAGCTCTTTATGTGGTTCAGCGCACGACCAAAGGTTGCGGGCCGTTCGGCGCGTTAACGCGCTGAAGCCTCGGCATAGGCGATTGTCGGCGCCGCGAATCCAGTCGCGTGCACTGCACGACATCCGGTACGTCGGATTCGAACACGGACAAATAAGGCGTGTCGCGCGGGATCGCTTCTGGCCGCTCAAGATCGTTGAAACGCAAGTGCAGCGTGCGCCGCGGCGCCACCGTGACAAGAGCCACCGTAACAAGACAAGAGCCACCGTAACAAGATATGGGCCGACCGATTCGCGATCGGCGAAGAACACGGTGATACGAACGCGGGCCGGCGCATCGCCGGCGTTGCGTAGGCCGTTTCATGCGAGACCCGCACCGGATCGGAGAACGAACTTTCCGAGGGAATATAGCCTTCCGCAACGGCCCAATGCGCTTTTCCGAGCGCCGCTATATCTGCCGCCAATTCTTATCAAGTTTTGCCGACGAATTTTCCTCAGTAGGTTTTAATGCCTTGGCTGATGCGGCTGGCCGGCATCCGGCGCAACGGATCGATAAACCGGGGTTTGATGTACGGCGCAGATGGCGGCGCGGTTCCGCGCTGGAACTTTGTTCCACAATAGGCGTTTCATCGCGGGGCGCGCGGGCGCGGCTGCGCGCAGGAAAAGCGTGGTTGCGCAAAACCTTACGGGGTCGGATCGATGCGCGCGCTCACCGTTGCGCCAGGCATTGCCAATTCGGCCGGCGTCGAGGACCTTCCGGACCCGCCGCAATCGGACGGCGCGGTGCTGGTGCGCACGCTGGCGCTCGGCGTTTGTGGCACCGACCGCGAAATTGTTTCCGGCTTGTATGGCTGGGCGCCGCCGGGGCACAAGCGGCTGGTCATCGGCCACGAGTCATTAGGCACTGTCGAAGAAGCTCCGGTGAACAGCGGTTTCAAGCGCGGCGACCTCGTCGTCGGCATCGTGCGCCGTCCCGATCCGGTCCCGTGTCCGTCCTGCGCCGCAGGCGAATGGGATATGTGCCGCAACGGTCGCTACACCGAACGCGGCATCAAGGAGCGCAACGGCTACGGCTCGGAATTCTTCCGCGTCGAGCCCGAGTTCTTGATCAAGCTCGATCCATCGCTCGGGTTAAACGGGGTGCTGATTGAACCGACCAGCATCGTCGCCAAAGCCTGGGATCATACCGAGAGGATAGGCCGCCGCTCGCGTGGCTGGGCGCCGAAGACGCTTCTGGTCACTGGCGCTGGCCCGATCGGTCTCCTTGCCGCAATGATCGGTGCGCAGCGCGGCCTCGACGTGCATGTGCTCGACCACAATGATAGAGGACCGAAACGGCAGATCGTGCGCGAGCTCGGCGCGACTTTCCATTTAGGCGAGCTTGCGGACACCATCATCAAGCCGGACATCATGATGGAATGCACCGGCGCGCCCGGCGTCGTGCGCGACGCGCTCGGCTGCACGGCCGCGGGCGGCGTCGTCTGTTTGCTCGGCGTTTCCGCGCCAGGCCGCGATTTCGAGATTGATGTCGGCGGGCTCAATCGCACCCTGGTGCTTGACAACGATGTCGTGTTCGGCGCCGTCAATGCCAACCGGCAACATTACGAAGATGCCGTGACTGCATTGCAGCGCGCCGATCAGCGCTGGCTCGACAGCCTGATCACGCGCCGCGTCTCGATCGCGCAATGGACCGACGCGCTTGCGCAGCAGAAAACCGACATCAAGGTCATTGTCGATTTCGCGTAAATTCAAACCTGACGGAGTGATCTAACGTTATGTCCACTCCAATCGAAGATTATGCGCTGATCGGCGACTGCCGAAGTGCTGCGCTAGTGTCGCGGGACGGCTCGATCGATTGGCTTTGTTGGCCGCGTTTCGACTCGGAAGCGTGCTTTGCCGCGCTGCTTGGTAACCGCGATCACGGCCGCTGGGTGGTGGCGCCGCGAGACAAGGCCCGCGTCACCCGCCAATACCGTCCTAATACGCTCATCCTTGAAACATGTTTTGAGACGGCCGAAGGAACCGCGGTCCTCGTCGATTTTATGCCGTTCCACGGCCAACATTCCGAGATCGTGCGTCTCGTCCACGGCACGCGTGGCAGAGTGCGAATGCATACCGAGCTCATCTTGCGGTTCGGCTATGGCGCCGTCGTGCCCTGGGTAACGCGTCTCGAAAGCGGCGTGCTGCGCGCAATCGCCGGGCCAGACATGGTGTTGCTGCGCACGCCAGTGCATCTGAAAGGCAAGAACTTCACCACGGTCGGCGAGTTTAGTGTCGCGCGCGGCGAAACCGTTCCGTTCGTCTTAACCTATGCGCGCTCGCATCGGCCGCTTCCGATTCCGCACGACCCGATGGCCGCGGTCGAGGCGACGGAGCGATTCTGGAAGGAGTGGACGGCAAAATGTCGGCCGGCCGGCGAATGGTCCGATGCCGTTCGGCGCTCGGTGATCACGCTCAAGGCGCTCACCTATGCGCCAACCGGCGGCATTGTCGCCGCGCCGACAACGTCGTTGCCCGAGTGCGTCGGCGGTGAACGCAATTGGGACTACCGCTATTGCTGGCTGCGCGATGCCACGCTGACGCTGCTCGGCGCCATGCATGCCGGTTATTACGAAGAGGCCGAGGCGTGGCGCGAATGGCTGTTGCGCGCGGTCGCCGGCAGTCCCGATCAGCTGCAAATCATGTACGGGATTGCCGGCGAGCGCCGGTTGACGGAATGGATCGCCGATTGGCTACCGGGCTACGAAAAATCGGCTCCGGTGCGCATCGGCAACGCCGCCCATACACAACTGCAGCTCGATATGTTCGGCGAGATCATGGACGTGCACCACCAGGCGCGGCGCGGCGGACTAAGCACCAATGAATCCGGCTGGGATGCACAAATCAAGTTTCTGGAGCATCTGACGAAAATCTGGCGCGAGCCGGATCACGGTATTTGGGAAATGCGCGGTCCGGCACAGCATTTCACCTATTCCAAGGCGATGGCCTGGGTCGGCTTCGACCGGGCCATCAAGAGCGCGGAAAATTACGGCCTCGAGGGCCCGCTCGACGAATGGCGAAAACTGCGCGACGAGATTTGCGATGACATATGCGAGCACGGTTACGACAAAAAGCTCGGCACGTTCGTGCAGGCCTACGGCTCCGACCAGCTCGACGCCAGTCTGTTGCTGCTGCCCACCGTCGGCTTCCTGCCGGTAACCGATCCACGCATCACCGCGACCGTCGCTGCGATCGAACGGCGGCTGGTTCGCAACGGTCTGGTCTTGCGCTACAGCACCGAGGACGTCGAAGACGCGCTACCGCCCGGCGAGGGGGCGTTCCTCGCCTGCAGCTTCTGGCTGGTCGATGTCTACATTCTACAGGAGCGACTCGATGAAGCTGAAAACCTGTTCCGCCGGTTGATCGGGCTTTGTAACGAGGTCGGGCTGTTGAGCGAGGAATACGATACCGGCTCAAAGCGACTTGTTGGCAACTTTCCGCAGGCCTTTTCGCACGTCGCTTTGGTCAACAGCGCCTATAATTTGACCCGCGTGCGCAAACCGGTGCATCAGCGCGCGCAGGAAGACCACGCCCCGCCAGCGGCAGTGCGCGAGAAGGTATGAGATAGTGCCGGTTGGCGCCGACGCTAGCTTCTGATGAACGTGCCGCTGCGCAATTCAGCGACCGCCTGCTCGAGCTGCGCGCGCGTGTTCATCACGATCGGCCCATACCAGGCGACCGGTTCTTCGATCGGCTTGCCGGAGACGAGCAAAAAACGAATGCCGCGTTCGCCGGCTTGCACGTCGATCTCGTCGCCGGAGTCAAACAGCACCAGCGAGTGGTCGCCGACTGGCTCGCGCGCCAGCACCTCCTCGCCGTCGACCTGCTTCTCGGTGAGAATGCCGAACGGTCGCGACGCATAAGCAAAACGGCCATTGCCTTCGAAGACGTAAGCGAAGGCATGGCGCTCGGTTTCGACTTTCAGTTTTTTGCGCTGACCGGCGGGCACGAACACGTCGAGGTAGCGCGGATCGGCGGCGACGCCGTCCACGGGACCTTTCTTGCCCCAGAAGTCGCCGCATACGATGCGCACCCGCGTGCCGTCGTCGTCGGTCACTTCCGGAATTTCCGCCGCCTTGATGTCCTGATATCGGGGCGGCGTCATTTTCAATGACGATGGCAGATTGGCCCAGAGCTGAAACCCGTGCATGCGGCCCTGCACATCGCCTTGCGGCATCTCCTGATGCATGATGCCGCGGCCCGCGGTCATCCACTGCACGTCGCCGGCGCCAAGCATACCGCGATTGCCGAGGCTGTCGCCGTGCTCGACCGTGCCTGAGAGCACATAGGTGATTGTCTCGATGCCGCGATGCGGGTGCCACGGAAAACCGGCGAGATAATCCTGCGGCCGATCGTTTCGGAAATCATCCAACAGAAGAAACGGGTCGGTTTCTTCGGTGTCGCCGAAACCGAACGCGCGGCGCAATTTCACGCCGGCCCCTTCGATCGTGGGCTTTGATTGCACAATACGTTTAACCGGGCGAATGGACATTGGATCGCGCTCGGGTCAGCCCGCGAGCTCCTCTGAAGCTGTGGTTTGCTATTCGGCTAAATAAATGCCGACGACGCCTGCACAAGAAGGCACATCGGTGATACCGGGCCGCGCTGCGGCATTTAATGCGCCGGCGCTTTGGCATGCGCCTGTTCGGCGACATTCTTGTAGTCGTAGCTCGTATAGAACTTCAGTGCGAATGCAACCCTCGAAACGGCAGTGCGCCGATTGTCTTATCAGTTCGTGTCTTGGTCAGTCGCATAGCTCGTTGAATGGCGGCTCGCTCGGGCACGGCGGAAAAGACGATGTGTTGGCCCCACTGCCGCCGCCACCCGATGCGGAAAGGCCGCCCGACGCCGAGCCACTGCTCGATCCGGAGACGCTTCTCGTTCCATATCCATTCGTGTTTGGACCGGTGACCGTGTTGCAGAACGTCGCCGTCATTTCTTCGATGCAGAAGGTGCCGGTGACGGGAGCTTGCGTCGGTGCCGGCTGGGCGCTTTGGCCGCCCAATTGCGTTTTGCCGCTCAATTGCGTTTGGCCGTTTGCCGTGACGACTTGCGCCGCCGCGGGCGAAGCCGCCAAGACCAATCCGGCAATCAACACAAGCCTGTTCATAATGTTTGATCGCTTGTCCGCCGCTGGTGCTCGGTTCTCAGCGGGAAAACCAAGCAGCGCCCTGCTTGGTTCCGGATCGTCCCGCCGTGAGCTCGAAATTCGTGGAACGCGCGCGCGGGCTGGGACCTGCGGTTCTATCCGCACAGCGACCGCACGCGTCCTCGGCGCGATGACCTTCTGAGCAAGGTACTCGCCTTCGATGAGGGCGCCGTTGGTGCCGCAGGGTCCGGTTTAGGGGTCCAGATCAACGAGCAAGTGGTCGCGAAATTTAGCGCCCCACGCTAGCCGCGCCGGGCCGCCCATAACCGAGCAATGATCTGTGAAGGGCTACTGACGGACCGCCGTTGTCACGGCGATAACCGACCAGGTTTGCGCCATTCGGACGACCCTTTGCACTCGTGCGCGCGCTTCCACGACCTAAGCGCTGCGGCTGGAGAGCGCGAAAGAGTTCACCAGCGCGGGGCCGTCGGCGAAGAGCGCAAAACCTCGAGCCAAGAAAATCAACGAGAACATCATGACGCGATCTGCGAGATAATGGTCGTTAGGGCCATCCCGGTCGCGAAGGCAAAGGCGAGGGCAAAACCGAGGAAAATCGCTTTCATGGCACCCTTTCCTTCACCAGCGATACTCGGAGATTGCCAGAACCGGCACCGGCTTCTGTGACGCCCATCACTGAACACTGTTTTTCCCGCGGCCAAAGTCCTCCGAGGGGGCAAGGCGGAGGCTTCTAAACTTTCGTGAGATTGATATGTTCTGGTTTGATTCCGAAAGCTTCGAAGAACCGGTCTACACCGATAGAGGTATCGCTGTGGCCGCCCCGCAGTGTCACCGCGGAGGGTTTGATTTTACGGGCGAGCCGCCTCGCGATCTGCCGGTGACATGGCTGCCAAGTTCGATCTGGTGATCAATCAACGGCTGCCAAAGCGTTTGGTCTCAATCTCTCGTTTGCCGCTTGGCGTAAGATGATCGAATAATCAGGTCAAACTTGTTGCTCGACCGCTCGGCAATCTTACCCAAATCTAGCGTCGAGTTGAGGTCGCAATTCATCTCGGCATCAAAAAACATGCTTTGAAGTGTTGTGGCGAATATGCCACATCGGGTAACAATGCCCCGAGTGCGAACTGATTAATGCCAACGTGCAATTGCAAATTTTAGATAAGCGTGAAGAATTCAAGGGCCGATCCACCCCGCCCTCATCTTCCCTGTGGTCGGTCAAAGCCGGGATGATGCGCCGACGGTGGTACAGGCGGGAGGCCATTATCCCGGCTTGCACCAATAACCCCGCCCTCACCGTTATATTCCACTCTCGGAATCGTTGCGGCGGGCGATAAGCTTGACGCGTGAGCGAGCATGTTGCCGTTGCCGTCCTGACGCAAATGCGTGATTGCCCAGATAGCCGCCTGCGTGCGGTTGTGCACTTTCGTTTTACGTAGAATTGCCTTGAGGTGAACCTTAACGGTCGCTTCCGACAAATTGTAAATCCGCGCGATCGCTTTGTTTGATTTACCTTGCGCCAGACAGGCAAGGACGTCGCATTCGCGTGGCGACAGCTCAGCTCCGTCGTGTATCCCGCGCCGATAAGAAACGGTAGGTGAGTTCGTAGTCGTGACGACATTATCCTTTTCGCTGCCGATCGGAGAGGTTGAGTCGCGAGCGGCCGTAGCGACTGACTTGCCGGTCACGAACACCTGCTGATCCAGCAAGGCGAGCTCCAGTACCCTCGTCAAGACATCGCGCGAACTCAGATTGAAGATACAGGCGTCGGGAGAAAGCGCCAAGGCATCTTGCAGTTCGGCAGGCGCACTGCCTTCTGCCACCAGCACCACTTTGGCGTCAGGGATCAACGACCGCAGTAGCCGAATGCATTCCGCGGTTTGATCCGGATTTCCTTTTTGTGGTTCCACTCCAACGATTGCCAGCGTCCGTTGTCCCTTTGGACGGCAAATGCTCTGCAAGTCTGCCGGCCCGGCAGCGCACGCTGTTACTTCGTAAGGGGTATTTTGCAGAAGAGAGGCCAATCCCTCCCTCAGCACCACTCTGGGAGTGACGACTATGGCCGTTATAATTTTACTCACGCCGCGTCACTTATTGTCAGTGTTTTTGCTACCGGTACGTACTCGTCCCCTTGTGACTTCCAACCTGCCACGGTTTCGGCCAAAGGCCGTAAATACATAATTTTTATGACAAATGTGCATTGCGTTTTTGATTTAGATCAAATTGCCTGTCGCGTTAGAGGTATTCGACCGATGGCTGGGCTGCTTCTCTACGCCGCAGGCGCCGACGCGCGCCTGACGCGGTCTGATTTGTGAAGGCGAAAGGTCGGGAAAGCGCAGCGCCACGATTTGTGAAGGCGAAAGATCGGAAAAGCGCAACGCCACTATTTGTGAAGGCAAAAGGACTTGTGCGGGCAAAAGACCAGATGAGTGGAGCGCAATCGCAGGCCAATCGCCCAGCAAAAAACCGATAATCCCGGTAATGAGAAAGGAAAGCCGCAGGCCGGGCCTTAATGCCAGATCACGCGGCATGCGCACTGTCTGCCTATCACCGGCGCGAAAAGCTGGAGCTGGCCCTATTTCATTTCATAAGGCCTAATTTCTAATTAATGAAAGGATGATGCTGCAAAAGCCACGATGAGGGATGAATGACTGATGACGAACGTGCAATTCGGGATTTGGTCACGACTTGGATGAGAGCAAGCGAGGCCGGCGACACAAACACCGTACTCGGCCTCATGGCGGACGACGCGCTCTTCATGGTGCCGGGCCGAGAACCGTTTGGTAAAGACGTCTTCCGCACCGCTTCGCAGGCAATGAAGAACGTCCGTTTGACAGGAACGAGCGATATTCGCGAGATCAAGGTGCTTGGCGATTGGGCGTATACCCGCAACTTCATCGAGCTTGCGATCGTGCCGGCCGACGGCGACACGATGTGGCGAAGAGGCTACACGCTCTCGATATTTCGCAAACAGTTGGACGGGAAATGGGTGTTGTGGCGGGATGCCAATTTGGTGACCTGATGGCGTCGGTTGCCGATTTAGCCTGTCGGTACTAAAGCGCATCGGCGACGCTATGCGAGTTAGTTTATGATCACGCTGTATTCGTATCCTGAGCTCTTCGGCGTGGCCGATAACAATGGCTACGGGCTGAAAGTATTTGCCTTCATGCGATTGGCCAGCGTGCCATTCGCGCATGAGCACATTTTCGATGCGTCGGCGGCGCCGCGCGGGCAACTTCCCTATATCGTCGACGACGGCGAGGCGATCGGCGACAGCGAAATCATAATCGCCCATCTCACGCGCAAATACCGATTGACTATCGATGCCGGGTTAAACACGCAGCAACAAGACACCAGCCACCTCATTACGCGTATGCTCGACAATCTTTATTGGGTCATGTCCTATTCGCGTTGGAAGGACGAAAGCTACTGGCCGGCGTTTCGCGACGCACTCATGCGCGAGCACCCGAGTCTGACCGACGACGGCTTGCGCAAAGCGCAAGAGTTCAATTTCCAGCGCTACTATTTTGCCGGCATTGGACGCTACGCGCCGAACGACGCTTACGCGCGGGGGCTTGCCGATCTTAGGGTCTTGGCCGATTTAATTCCGGTCCAAGCCTATGTACATGGGCCGAAGCCGACGAGCATCGACGCGGGTATCTACGGCTTCCTTGCCAACATTTATTTCTACAATATCGAGACACCGTTGAAGCAATTCGTGACTTCGCAGCAGAATATGGTGCGCCATTGCCTGGCGATTCATGAAGCAGTGACAGATTCGTGAGTTGCGTTGAGACTTTTGCCATACGATCGCGCCGTTGTGGGTTAGCCGGCTCGCTTGAGGACGCCTTGCATGGGGTCAAAATTGCCCACCGCGAAACACGGGTGCTCGTAGCGCGGTCGCGCGGGAAACCTTACCTCGTCGCCGATCGCGGTCGCAGGTCATTTGCGACAACGCCTGACGATCTAAGCCAATCGCTGCGGCAGCCCCACGTCTTTTATCCATCCGCTGGTAAAAAGGCCCCAACGGGAGCCTGATCAAAGGCGGGCATGATCGGGCAGCGGATACGGAAAGTTGTGCCGTAGATCACATCTCTCGGGTTTGCTGGCGCTTAGCTTGGCGTTGTCTGGGGCGGTCGAAACGACCCCCGGCCGCGGAAAATAACGCGACGAAGGGGGGTTGTTACTGCGAGCCGGGATGATGGCCTCCCGCCTGAACCACCGTGAGCGCGTCATCCCGGCTCTGACCGATCACTAGGAAGAAGAGGCGGGGTGATCGGCCCCGGAATTGGGACCTGAGTCGGCGACTTTTTCAAGATCGGAACATGACATTGAAGGGGTGTTTAAAAGTCGTATAACGAACGGACCGCTGCGACCAGCTAAATACCTCAATGTGGTTAGGCCGGCCTTCACGCCGCTGGTAGCGCTTTCGCTCGCGCAGCAAATTGTTTTACTTTGTGCAAATCTTTGGTGTGGCTTCCATCATCTCTGTCCGTCTTACTTAGTTTTTGAATCGACGCCGGCCGGCTGCACGGCTCTTATGGCGTCGACAACGTTATCAGGCCACAGGCCGCCCGCGATGATGACGGGGATCTCGACGCTCGCAACCTAGTCTGTGAAGGTGATGGATCGGCTCCTTTGGGATGACGTCAGCATAGCCCAGCTCGAAATGACAAAATCCACGTTTTCCAACGAGCAATCGTAAAAACGCCTGTCCGTGATGCCGGTCACATACCGAATCGTCAGAGCAACTAGACTGCAACCATCACAGAGCCCGCCGTGGGCCGCTCAGATGGAGAATTCAGATGCGCACGATCGGTTATTTCGTCGCTGCCGCCATTCTGATCCTCATTGGCCTCGCAACTTGGACAATCCCAACGACCAACGCGTTCACCACGTCTGCCGGCGTCGATCCGTTTCGGATGATGACTAGCGCTACAGCGCTACCTGTTGCGCACTACGATGACTACTCGGTGGTGTTCAATTGAGGTGGATGACCAAAAGCGAATCGTCTTCCCAGCACCACGCCCACGTCAACTCCCCCAAGCTCTAACGACACAGGGGTTGTCTTCCCCTGTCACTTTGTGTCCATTGCAGACCCTTGCAGAATGGGCACAACCATGGTATCCCCCAAGTCTGGGTTGGTAACCTATTGATCCGGGAAGACCTGGGAAGACCTAAAAATCTTGCCGGGCTCTTCCCCAAACCCACGAGACTTTTACACACACTTGGGGGATTCACATGCGGGCTAAAGATCGCTTTGACTGGGACGACAAGCTTCCCGGATTCGGATTGCGCACGCGCAACGGCAAACGAAGCTGGGTGCTGCAATATAAATTCGGCGATCAACACCGACGCATCAAACTCGGCGGTCCAGAACTATCACGCGCCGATGCTTTCAAGCTTGCTCAAGCTGAGAAAGGCAAACTCGCTGCCGCCAAACTCGGACACGGTGTCGATCCGGCCGCCGATCGTGATCGGAGGAAAGCAGAAGCAAAGCCAAAGCCACGGACTCGATCGCTCGCCTCGTTTATTCCGACTTACTTGGACGCTAGGCGCGGTGGACTCAAAGACAGCAGTCTTGAGATACATACGCTGCACCTGAGCGATCATTGGTCAGGGCTCCATGACCGGTCGCTCGATAGCATCACTCGCGCCGACGTTGCCGGCGTACTGACTACGATCACCAACGAACGGGGACCGATCGCGGCTAACCGATCAAGGGCTACACTGTCGAAGTTCTTTCGGTGGGCGATCGGCGAAGGACTTTGCGACAACAATCCCGTCAGCGGCACCAACAAGCGCGACGAAAACAATCCACGTGAACGATCGCTATTAGATGCCGAAGCCGCGGCCGTTTGGTTAGCTGCGGCCGACGGTCGTTATGGTCAGATCGTGCGGCTGATCATGTTGACCGGCTGTCGTCGTGATGAAATCGGCGGGCTCAAGTGGTCCGAAATTGACCTACCAAAGCGCACCATCACGCTACCCGGCGAGCGCACCAAGAACGGTCAGCCGCATGTTGTGCCGCTCAGTGACGCCGCACTTACGATCATAAAGTCAATTGTGCGCAGTGATCGTGAGCACGTTTTTGACATACGAGCTAATGCCGGCTTTTCCGACTGGTCGAAATCCAAGGCCGCCCTCGATCGGGTTGCTAAACTCAAAGAACCTTGGACGCTGCATGATCTGCGGAGAACCGTTCGCACCGGCTTGGGCAAGCTTGGTATTCAGCCTCACATTGCCGAAGCCGCATTAAATCATCTGCCGCCTCGGCTCGTCCGCACTTACGATCGCAATACCTATGCTTCCGAGAAAAGGGCGGCGTTGGACACGTGGGCGGCGCATCTAAAGGTCGCGGTCGCACGGACAACCGGCGCTAACGTAACGCCCATCCGGAAGAAATAGCGGCCCCGTCCCGCCGCCCCAGCCCACGATACGATGTCACTCGCCCAGCACGCGACGACGATGTTCTTCCTGCATTTCGTCAGCGATGTTGTCAGTCTCGAACTTAGTTAGAAGTGCCAAGCGGGGGCGCCGAATCGATAGTTGATACCGGCCTTGAGAATATTGAACTTGTTATCGTTAAAAGGACCGCCATTGCCAAAGTCCATCATGTTATATTCGATCTTGGCGGTCCAGTTGTCCCACAGAGCATATTCGGCCCCAATGCCAAGCATCCACCCACTA
>Ga0306925_10000643_pt1 | contig 26164 bp, 26 predicted proteins | sample flu12Cox44000176_FD_203755 | JGI IMG/M metagenome (GOLD analysis project Ga0306925, IMG submission 203755) | Lab enrichment of tropical soil microbial communities from Luquillo Experimental Forest, Puerto Rico - flux8day.12C.oxic.44.000.176 (v2)... | ecosystem: Environmental > Terrestrial >... | reverse complement strand
CGCTAATCAGCCCCACAGCCGTACCGATAACGCCGTTCAAGCAAGAATGGTGCCGTCGTTTGGTCATTGAAGGACATTTAAACGCACGCGCGGACGCCCGCAGGCGTCGTGCATGACCTATCGTGGGTTTGGCGCTCGCGTTGCCGCTCTGCTAAGCCCGAAAGCCGGTTGCGAATCCTCGTCTTGCCCGCGCCATGCCGGTTTCCCGCCGCAATTTTCGGCAGCTTGCCCGCCTCGCGAGCAACATGCTGGTTAGGAGCGCGCGCATAAACTCAATCTGGCGCCGATCAACGCACGACGATCCCGCCGACCATTCCGGCCCAATCGTGATCGCTACAGCGCAAATCGTAAGTGCCGGGCGAATGCGGTGTCAAAAACACGTCCTTGCTGTCGCCGGGCTGGACCACGACTTCGCTGCGTTCGCGGTTAAGCGCTTCCGGATTGCCGATACCGGTTGTGCCGAAAAACACCGGCGCCGTGAACTCATGGGTGTCATTGCCATGATTTTCCAGGTGCAAGCGGTAGTTTACGCCTTGCTCGAACGTTAGATAGTCCGGCACAAAGCTGTAATCGGTCATCGTCACATCGATCCTTACCGGCGCGGGCGTAAGCCCGCAGCAGGAGAGTGCAACGATGACGAGCGAGCCGCATTTGACGGCATTGACGTTCATGAATGGTTCCAATTTCGATCGATCCAGGCGAGCATGCGCGGTAGTAGACCGGACACGATGCCGGTCGCATCTGTTCTATTGAACTTTACAGAACCCCGGATGCAGCGCCAAAATCCGCGATCGTCGGACAGTCAGCGCCAGATTGGCGTCGCAATGCTTTGGCGGAGCTGACGGAAAACCGTCGCTGCGCCGGTTCGCCCCATTGGTGGGGTGCCGTGCTGAGCCGGAACCAGTGGGGTAGCCGGTTAGGAAGCGCTGGGCGGCCGCCGCAGAGCGCTGGCGACTTTCTGCACGAATTCGTCGAGCTCGTCGCCGACGAGATCGCTCACCGCCCACAAGTCGAGTCCGTCTTGCGACCAATGCCGGACATTATAGCCCTGGACGCTATCGGCCACGATGCGGGGATGCCGGCCGCCCAAATGCTGAGCGACAAACAAATTAATCACGTGTTTGCGGCGCTGATAAACGATCGCGGCGACCGGCTCGCTGTTGACATAATCAAGGCGGCCGCCGAGCAGCGTAAAGCTTTCCGCGGTCAGATCGACCACTGGCGGCGCGACGTCCACCCGTCCGTTGAACCAAGGCTTGACGGTATGCTGGTCGCTGGTCGCGACGTCAATCAGATGGCCGGCCTGCAGCGACCTGATATGGGCAGAAACGACCTCGTCGGTGATCGTCTGCTCCTGATTGTTACGCACGACTGCAAGCATCAGGCTTGCGGCGGCCGCCGCGGAGAGCGCGGATCCAACCGCAAATCCACCGAAGAACGATCGCCGCGTCGGCTTAAGCAAGCCGCGCATCGGGATCACGCGCGCCTGCGGGACCGGCAACGCAGCCTCGATGCGGTTGCGCAAATGAGCCGGCGTCGTCTCTTTCAATGCAGCGCCGCTCATAGCGTCGCGCATGGCGCGGAATGAGGCGAGCTTCTCGCCGCAAGCGGAGCAGATCGCCGCATGCGCCTCGACATCGCGGGCGTGCCCGGCATCAAGCTCGCCGTCAATCAGCGCGTGGAGCAGAACTTCGAATTCGGCGCAGTTCATAGCGTTATACCTGAAGCAGTGGCCGAACCAGGCTTCGCTGTGGATGCCTCGGCGGTATTCCACGCCGAACGCAGCATGGCGCGAGCGCGCGCAAGTCGTGACATGACCGTCCCGACCGGCACGCCGGTGACTTCGGCAATTTCCCGGTACGAAAGATCATTGATTTCACGCAGCACGATCGCCTCGCGGAACGGCGCAGGCAGCTCGGCCACGAGCCGTCGGATGGTTGCGCTGTCCTGCTGCCGCAACATGACCTTTTCCGGCGAAGCCTGCGGCTCCTGCCACATCGGCATTTCCTCGGCCAACGATTCCTCTTGTGAGTAATCGGTCGGCAATTCTTCTTTGCTGCGGCGCGCGAACTCGGCGTTGCAGACGTTCCGCAATATCGCAAGTAGCCACGGTTTCATCGCCGGCCCTCGATAGCTGTCGAAATGCCGTATTGCCCGCAGGTAACATTCCTGAACCGCATCCTCCGCGTCAGCCGCATTGCGCATGAGATACCGCGCCAGCGTGTAGACATCGTCGAGATGCGGTAATGCGGCGTCGCGAAAACGCCGCATCCGTTCTTGTTCGGCAACAGCATCACTCGCCATAGGGTCGTGCTCGGGTCCATGTTGCTCTAGCCGATTGTAGCATCATTGGGCAGCGTTGCTGCCCGTTGTCATTCCACGACGATAGAGCCCACCATGTGGGGGTGGAGATAGCAGAAATACTGGTAGGTCCCCGGTGTGGCGAACGTAAACGAGTAACTTTCGTCGGTGTCGAGCGCTGCCGATTTCTTGAAGGCGTTGTTGGATGAGGCAACACCGTGTGGAATGTCGTCTCGATTCGTCCAGGTCACGGTCGTGCCGGCCTTAACGGTCAGGTCTTTTGGCCCGAAGACAAAATTGTCGATGAACACCGTGTTCGGCGTGCCTTCGGCCCGAGCGAAGAGTACGCTCGCGGCTAGTAACGAGCCGACGGCCGCGCCGAGCACGGAAGAAGCGATAAACGGGCGCAACATTCGTACTCTCCGTTAGCCTTGCAGCGGCGAGTCGATGATCGCGAGGCGGTGCTCGTTCTGTTTGAAGCTGACATTGGCGATGCCCAGCATTTTGCGCAGCTGATCGTCCGGCACTTTCAACGGGCCAGGCGACGGGGCGGTGCCAGGCGCCGGCTGCGGGAAAGCGGTCGAGCGCGCGGTGTGGAAGGTCACGTTACCTTCCACCTTCTGCATCACCTGGTGAATGTGGCCGTTGAGTACGGTCACGGAACCGAATTTCTTCAGATAGGAGAGCGCCTGGGCGCCGTCCTGCGTACCCCATCCCCAATCCTGATACACGGTCCAGAGCGGGATGTGCGCGAACAGAACGATTGGCGTCGAGGCTGAGCGGCTTTTGACGTCGCTCTCAAGCCACTCGAGTTGCTCGTTGCCGAGATTGCCCAAACCGCCGGCCTTGAGATCGACGACGTTGACGAGGCCAATGAAGTGCACGCCGTTGGCGTCGAAGCTGTACCAACCGGCACCATTGGCGGCCTTGCCATAACGCTCCCGATAAATCTTGCCTTGATCAGGATCGATCAGGTCGTGCTCGCCCGGCACGTAGTGCACGTCAAGCCGGGACTGCGAAATGACGTGGTCGGCGTCGTCAAATTCTTTCTCTTTCGAAAGATGGCTGATGTCGCCGGTATGAATCATGAAGGCCGGCTTCTGGGGTAGCGCGTTGACCTTCTTGATCGCCTCTTCAAGCGTGCCGAGCGCGTTGGGATTGGCGGGCTTGTCGAAACCGACATGGCTGTCGCTGATCTGCAGGAAGGTGAGGCCCTTTGTATCCGCAGCCTGCGCCTCGCCCATGATGCCTAGCGAATGCGGCACGCCGCCTGAAATCGTCCACAGAACGCCGGTACCACACCATGTCATGCATTCCAGCACCTTACGGCGGCTGACGCCGTTTTGATCGTCGAATCCACTCATTGCGAATCTCCTTATCAGCCGGCTGTCCCCCGCCCGATTCGGGTACGCGGCTGTCGAAGGTAAGACTCTAAAAAAGGGCGCTTTATTCCCCGATTCCGTAACAATTTGGCGGGCGGGAGGTGACTAAAATCCCGGTCGGACAGCCCCGACGAGCCCAATCGCCTCCTAAGAAGTGGCCGAACGGAATCGCATGAGGCAATTAGACAGGAAGGCTGAGTGGCGCTCGCCTAAGGTCATGCTTTTTTCAGTCGTCAGTTGTGGGGGCTTGTATCGGACCGGATTGGTGGCCTCTACACCATGCTCACGGGCTCGGCCTGTCAGGCCGCCGGCATAATCGCGTTCCTGTTGACCCAGGACGAAGCCGGATTATTCACGGTCTCGGCGCTGTTCGGCTTCGGGTTCAGCGGCCTTGTGCCTGTGAATATACTGGCCTCGCGCGAGCTCTTTCCCGTCGAGCAGGCCTATTGGCGCATGCCGACATTGTTGTTGTGCAGCGGCTGGGGCATGGCGATCGGAGGATGGCTCGCCGGCGTCCTCTACGATCATTTCGGCTACTATGCGCCGGCTTTCGCTGCCGGGCTCGTGGCCAATCTTCTCAATTTCCTGATCGTCACCGCGCTGGCATTGCGACGCAAACAGGCGGGGATGGCATAAGCGCAATCAGTGCGCCGAAGCTGCTGCCGCTCGAGTACTCGCCGGCCGTGAACGTGCCGCGCAAAACTGTTCGACCGCCGCTACGATCGCGGCGCTGGTAAGTGATCGCCGCTCTACTGTTCCCAATTCCAGCTCTTCTTGCCGATTGACGATAGATCCCGCCTCGAGCAGTACGGCCGGCATCTTGGTTTGCCGCAGCACGATGAGCTGATCATATCGATACACGCCGTTCTTGGCATCAACCAGGATGCGGCGGCGATGGCCCATCAGCGCCAATGTGTAATGCGGCGTGTAGCGCAACCCGCGGCTTTCCAGCTCGTGTCCGAGCGCGCTGCCGAATTGCAGGCTCGCGGCAGGATCGGCATTGTCATTCGAAATAAAAAGCGCATAGCCGGGGTAATCGTCATTGAACTGATTCTTCAGTCCGGCGTACTCCCAGTCCTGCTTCAGATTGTCTGGAACGGAATCGTGGTGGATCGCAATGAACAGGTTGGCACGCATGTTGTTGGCGCGCACCGCGCGTTCGACCAGACCTCGCCGCGGCGCCGTTCCGGTGATCAAGAGGGCGGTCTGCTCGAAACCGGCGTCGCGCAACGCCTGTGCGGCGTCACGCGCCAACTGAAGGTTGAATGCATATTCGGGAACCCCCCGTGCGCTCAGCGCGCCGGGCACATCGAGCGTGTGTCCGACATCGACGACGACTCTGAACGTCGAACGCGGGCAGCTATCAGGCGATACAGTGTTGTGTGCGGCTGCGGGGCGTTGCTCGGCGCGCAAATTCGCCGCCGCGACCGCCACGAGCGCGAACACGAGAATGACCCCCAGTCGCTTTGCCGCCTGTCCCACCCCGATCATGCCGAATCGATTGTACCTTAATCGTCGAAAATTTCCATCGACCAGGGCACCTGTCCCGATCGGCTCACTTGATTTTGCCTCTCCGATCAGGCCGATACTGGCGTCACGACTTTTTGCTTGAGGAGCGGAAAATGGTTCGCGAACCCATGACGATCGAGGGGTTGCTGGTGTGCGGCTGCGGTAAAAAGTGCCCAGCCAGCACGCCGCAGCTTTGCTATAGTTCGCTGCGAGCATTAGAGGGAGGGCGGCGGACGATCCCGCAGACACTGCATGGCCAGGGCGCGACCGAAAGGCGTAGCAATCAAGACTGTGCGACGCGCGTGCGCGGTGCTGTTGGTGGCGGCCGGCGCGCTAGCCGGCTGCAGCGGCTTTAGCAAAAAGGAGGAGCCCGCTGCGGTCGATCCCAATGTGTTTCCGGCGAATTATCGCACCCAGCTTGTGACGTTCTTGCGCCAATCCCTGACGCATCGCGCCGATTTTCGCGGCGCCATGATTTCGGAGCCGACGCTCAAGCCGGTTGGCGAAAGTCAGCGTTATGTCGTCTGCGTGCAGTTCAATCCCCGCAGCACGATCAAGACCAGGGCTGCGGTCTATCTGGGCGGACAAATGACGCAGTTCGTCGATGCCACGCCGGAACAATGCGCCAATGCCGCCTTTCAGCCGTTCAAGGAGCTCGATGCAGCAGTTCCGGCAGCGTGAATCATCCGCGGCAATGCGCTAAGCAAAAACAATGGACAGTGACGTTCTGATAGTCGGGGCCGGACCGACCGGCCTTACGCTCGCCATCGATCTCGGCAGACGTGGCGTCCGTTGCATGCTGATCGAGCAGAAGGAGCAGCCCGCCTTCCTGCCGAAGATGGAGCGCGTAAACGCCCGCTCCATGGAAATTTATCGCCGCATGGGCTTGGCACAAAAGATCCGCGCCGCAGGGCTGCGCGCGGACTGCCCGATGGATGTATATATCGTTCTGTCGCTGACCGAGCCGCCGCTGTTGCACCTGCCATATCCATCGGTGACGCAAGCGCAGGCGCTGGCACGCGGCACAAATGACGGGACACTGCCGCTCGAGCCCTATCAGCTGATCTCGCAATATACGCTTGAGCCGCTTCTCAAATCGGTCGCCGAAACAATTCCCTCTCTCACTGTGCGGTTCGGCTGGGAATTCGTATCGCTGCGGCAGAACGGCGAATCCGTCACGGCCCGCATTCGCGGCGTCAATGGTGAAGTGCAGGAGATCCGCGCTGCTTATCTGGCCGGCTGCGACGGCGGTGCGAGCGCAGTGCGCAAAGAACTCGGCATTGGGCTTTCCGGCGAAGGCAACTTATTGGAACTACGCCAAGCGCTATTTCGCTGCGACGAATTATTCGCGCGCCTGCCGATTGGAAGCGGTCCCGGTCACGGCCGGCACTATCACGTGGCCGATGACAAGGCCACCTTTCTGATTATGCAGGATTCGACCAAACACTGGACGCTGCACTCGGTGCTCGACAACGATGCGGCGATGAAACTCCAATTCGAACGCACCGTCGGGATCGACGTCAAGTACGAGATGCTGTCGTGCGCGCCATGGCGGCAGAATTTGTTGCTTGCCGACCAATATGGGAAAAGCCGGGTATTTCTTGCCGGCGATGCCGTGCATCTGGTGATTCCAACCGGCGGGCTCGGCATGAATTCCGGGGTCGGCGACGCTATCGACCTGTCATGGAAGCTTGCCGCCACGCTCGCTGGCTGGGGCGGCCCGAATCTCTTGCAGTCATATGAAGTCGAGCGCCGCCAGATCGGCGAGCGCAATGTAGGTGCATCGCGTTACGCGACGATCGGCCGGCGCAAATGGCGCGCAATGTGGCGTCCAAACATCCGTGAAAATTCACCCGCCGGAGCCGAAACGCGGCATAACCTCAGCGCGGTCGCGGATGTCGAGCAGCGAAAAAGCAACGAAATGATTGGCGCGGAGCTTGGCTATCGTTATGTCGATTCCCCGATCATTTGTAACGTTCCGGGCGGGCCCGAACACCTGTTTCGGGAATATCAGCCTACGACTTGGCCCGGCGCGCGGCTGCCGCATGTCTGGCTCGACGACGGCACGCCGATCCAGGACCGCATTCCAGACGGCTACACGGTGCTCAAATTGGGCGGCACCAAAGCCGATCCAGGTGGGCTCGCGGCCGCGTTGCGCGCGCGCGGCGCGCCAGTGACGGTGCTCGAGCTTGCCGACACTGCCGCGCGCGAAATTTACGGCTACGACCTCGTCCTGGTACGGCCCGATCTGCATGTGGTCTGGCGTGGCAATGCCGCCCAAGAGGACCCAGCTCGAATTGCGGCGACCGCCACCGGCCATTAGGACGAAGCTTCGCGCAATCGGTCGCGCGCGACAGTTTCCTTCTATGTCCGCATTTCACTTTGGTGGAATATTCTGCTCTTTGCAGCGGCTTTGGACGTCCTATATAGAAAAGTATTCTTCGCAGGCGCTTTCGTGAAATTGCCCGTCCGCCGCAGGATCTGTCGCCATGACCTCTCCGCTCGACCAGAAGAAAATCAAGATCGCCGGCCCCGTTGTGATCACCGCCAATCGCGTCGGCGACGGCGCCGTCGTCTACCGCAGTCCGGATGGTGGCTGGACGACCGAGCTCGGCGGCGCGGCCGTCGTGATTGATGCGGACAGTGCGCGCGCGCTGGCCGAAGTTGCCGTGGGCGACGACCTCAACGCGATCGGTGCCTATATCGCGCCGGTCAAGCTTCTGCCCGGCGGGCATGTTCGCCCGGGAAACTTGCGTGAACTCATTCGCCGGGGTGGGCCGACCATAGAGCTGCCGGCCCCGCTGGACGCCTAAGGCGGCTCTGCATGTACATTTATGACGCCTTTGATCGCCGGCTCCTCGCCGAGCGCGTCGCCGAGTTCCGCGATCAGGTGGCGCGGCGGCTTTCAGGTGAATTGACCGAAGAGGAGTTTAAGCCGCTGCGGCTGATGAATGGCGTATACCTGCAACTTCACGCCTATATGCTGCGCATCGCCATTCCGTACGGCACCTTGTCGACGCGCCAGCTGCGCAAGCTCGCCGAGATCGCCCGCAAATACGACCGTGGCTACGGGCACTTCACGACCCGGCAGAACATTCAATTCCACTGGATCAAGCTCGCCGAACTGCCGGATGCGGTGGCGGAGCTTGCCAGCGTCGGCATGCACGGCATGCAGACCAGTGGCAACAACGTCCGCAATATCACGACCGATCAATGGGCGGGCGTCGCGCCCGATGAGATTGAGGATCCGCGCATCTGGGCCGAGCTCATTCGCCAACACGTGACGCTGCATCCGGAATTCTCGTTCATGCCACGCAAGTTCAAGATCGCGGTAGGGGCCTCGAGCCGCGACCGTGCAGCGTTACGCATTCACGATATGGCTTTGCGGCTGCATCGCGATGCCAGCGGCAAAACGGGATTCGAAGTTATGGTTGGTGGCGGGCTCGGCCGTACGCCATATCTCGCCCAAACGATTAAACCGTTCCTCGAAAAGCGCGACGCGCTCTCCTACGTCGAGGCCGTGCTGCGCACCTACAACCAGTTCGGTCGTCGCGACAATATCTGGAAAGCGCGCATCAAAATCCTGGTACACGATCTGGGCGCCGAGGCCTTCGCTAAGGAGGTCGAGGCGGAGTGGGCGAGCATCAAGGACGGGGCGCTGGCGCTCGAACCGATTGTGGTGGCAGAGATCGCGAGTCGCTTCCGTTATCCGGATTATGAGGCCCTCGATGATGCACCGCCGCAGCTTGCCGAATTACGTCGCAAGGATCGCGGCTTCGATGCCTGGGTCAACAATTGCGTCACCAATCACAAAGCGCCCGGCTACGCTATCGTGACGCTGGCGCTCAAGCCCGAAGGCGGTACGCCGGGCGACTGCACCGCCGCGCAGATGGACAAGCTTGCTGACCTCGCCGATCGCTATTCGTTCGGCGAAATCCGCGTCGGCCACGAGCAGAACCTGGCGCTTCCGCATGTTGCGCAGCGCGATCTGCCGGCATTGTGGCACGAACTCAACGCCATCGGGCTGACGCGGACCAATGTGAATTTGATCTCCGATATCATTTCCTGCCCCGGGCTCGATTATTGCAGTCTCGCCAACGCCCGTTCGATCCCGATCGCGCAGGAAATCACGCGTCGTTTCCACGATCTCGATCGGCAGCGAAACCTCGGGCGCCTGCACATCAATATTTCAGGCTGCATCAACGCCTGCGGTCATCATCACGTCGGCCATATCGGCATTCTCGGTGTCGAGAAGAACGGCGAGGAATTCTATCAGATCACGCTTGGCGGCAAGGCTGACGAGAATGCCGTACTGGGTACGTTGATGGGACCCGCAGTCCCTTATGCGCAAGTGGCCGATGTCGTCGAGGACATCGCCGCGGCCTATCTCGAATTGCGTCAGCGACCGGACGAACTGTTCGTCGACACGGTCAAGCGCCTCGGGGTCGAGCCGTTTCGGGAGCGCGTCTATGCCGCTCGTTGAGAATGCTCGGATCGTGGCGGACCGCTACGTCTATGTCGGCGACGACGAGGCCATCCCGGAACGCGTGCCTGTGATCGTGACGGCGCAGCGGTTCCTCGCCGATCCCGATACGCTGACCCGCCGCGACGGGTCGCTCGGGGTTTTATGGCCCAACAACCGCCGCGTCGCCGAACTTGCGCCATGGCTCGGCCATCTGGCGATGGTCGCGCTGCACTTCCCGAAATTCCGCGATGGACGCGCCTATAGCCAGGCACGGCTTCTCCGTGAGACCTATGGCTTTCGCGGTATGCTACGCGCCACCGGCGACGTGTTGCGCGACCAGTTTCATTTTTTACTCCGCGCCGGCTTTGATTCCTTCGAAGTGAAGAAGCAGGCGGATGCGCATGCTTTCGCCGAGGCGGCGAGCCGCTATAGCGTGGTCTATCAGCCGACCGCCGACGGGCGCACACCGGCGCTGCGGCGGCGGTTAGGCGAGGCCGGGCCGGGCTGAAGGTGCAGGTCGCCAGCGCCGCGCATTCCACCCGATTTCTGCCCGGTGGGAACGGGTTTCCCCTTGGCGAGATCATATCTTACACTTAAGGCAATTCACGATGGTCGAGGTAATCATGTCCCCTGTCGTTGCAGTAATTGCGCCCGGCGCCATGGGCGCCGCCGTTGGCAAAAGGCTGGTTGAGAACGGGCTCACGGTATTGACCTCGCTTGCGGGCCGCAGCGAGGAAACGCGCGCACGCGCCAAAGCGGCTGGAATGAGTGCGGCCAAGGACGATGACATCGCGCGCGCCGATTTCATTCTTTCGATCCTGCCGCCGGGAGATGCACTGTCCTTGGCGCAGCATTTCGTCCCGGCGCTGACCGCGAGCAATGCCAAGCCGATCTATGTCGACTGCAATGCCATCAATCCGAAAACCGTCGAACGCGTGGCAGCGGCGATCGCGCCGACGGGATGCCCGTTCGCCGATGCCGGGATCATCGGCCAGCCGCCAAAGCCCGGCGACGCCGGTCCGCGCATCTACGCCTCCGGGGCCGCAGCGCCGCGCTTTGCGAGCTTGCGCGATTACGGTCTCGATATTCGCGTCCTTGCCGGTGAAATGAGCGCAGCCTCCGCGTTGAAAATGTCCTATGCCGGCATCACCAAGGGCACGCAGGCAATCGGCGCGGCGATGATGCTCGCTGCAACGCGCGCCGGCTCGGCGGACGCACTCATGGCGGAACTACAGCTCAGTCAAAAGGAAATGTTCCCCTGGCTCAGGCGTCAGCTCACCATGATGCCGCCCAAAGCCTATCGGTGGGTCGCGGAAATGCAGGAGATCGCGGGCTTTGTCGGCGAGGACCCTGCCGCGCGCGAGCTTTATGAGGGCGCAGCGGAATTCTACGAGCGCTTCGCCGAGGATTTCGCCGCCGGCGGCAAGGAAGCGAAAACGCTCGCAGCGTTTCTAGCTAAGACTTCTTCGTGATTTTTAACCGAGCCAGTTACCGGTTCAGCCATCGGCGCGCAAAGCCTAACAGGCCCTGCGGCAGGAAGATCACCATGGCGATGAAGATAAGGCCGAGCGGGATAAGATAGGGGAATTGTTCGCCGAAGAAGCGCGACAGCAATTCCCGCATCAGATGGAAGAATCCGGCGCCGACGATCGGCCCGACCAGCGTGCCGATGCCGCCCATCACATTGTAGATGACGGTTTCGCCCGAGGTGAGGAAGTAAACGAAGTCGGGCGCGGCGAATTGGTTTTGGATGGCGTAGAGCACGCCGGCTAATCCGGCGAACAGTCCCGAAAGCATGACCGCAACCATCTTGAAATTCTCGACCCGATAGCCGATCGCGCGCGTGCGCGGTTCGTTTTCCCGGATCGATTGCAGCACCATGCCGAACGGCGATTGTGTCACCCGGCGCAGGATCAAATATGAACCGGCAACGACGGCGAGCACGAACCAGTGAATCGTGGTCGAAGTGAAGCGCGCATCGTAGAGGAAGGGGATCCACAAGCGCGGCCGCGTGAAGATCAACCCGTTTTCACCGCCGGTGACCGCCGTCCAGGTAAAGATAATGACGTAGAAAATCTGGCTGAAGATCAGCGTGGTGATGGCGAAATAGATATCGCGCAGTCGCGTCGAAAAGTAAGCGACGAACAATGCGGCGCCGGCCGCGCCGGCAAGCCCGAACAAGATTGCGAGCCACAGGTTCGGCGGACTGACAAGCAAGAGCGCGCCAGCCGCGCCGTACATGCCAAGGCCGAAAAATGCCGAGTGGCCGAACGACACCATGCCGGTGTAGCCGATCAACAGATCGGACGACATAGCGAGCAGTCCCCAGATCAAAATTTCAGTGATCAGGCGCCGCCAGAATTCCGGCAGAACGAGCGGCGCCGCGATGAGCGCCGCCATGACCACGCAAAAACCGATCCAGAACAGGGCAGTGTGGCCGAGCAGCGCCTTGTCGCGCGGCAGCGCTCGCAGCGAACTTGTCTTTTCGAGCGGTGCGGTGCTCATCGCGGCGTGGCCACAAACAGGCCGGTGGGCCGGAACAGCAGAGTGAGGATCAGAATGACAAAGGACACGATCACGGCGTGCGACGGATCTACCCAGATCGCGGCGTAAGCTTCGACCAGGCTGATGAAGATCGCTGCTGCGATCGAGCCGCCGAAATTTCCCATGCCGCCGACCACCACGACGATGAAGGCCTTGAGCACCCAGTCAAGGCCCATTGTGTGGTTCACGCCGACCATCGGCGCGAACAACACGCCGCTCGCCGCCGCCATCGCCGCGCCGATGGCGAACACACCGGTATAGACCCACGGCACCGGAATCCCCATGGCCTGCGCCATGACGCGGTCCTGCGCGGTGGCTCTGATCCAGACGCCGAATTTGCCGCGTTTGAGATAAAGCCAGAAGCCGCCGATGATCGCGGCGGACAACACCGCGATGAGGAGGCGATACCAGGGATATTGCAGGTAAAACAGCGGAAACTGGCCGGTGATCGGCTCGCTGATCTTGCGCGCCACCGGCCCGAAGGTCCATAGCGCATAATTCTGCAAAACGAGCGAAATACCGAACGTGGCGAGAATCGTATTCAGCGGATCGCGCCCGATCAGCGGCCGCAAAGCAACGATTTGCATGGCCGCGCCGAGCATGGCGACGATTAGCGAAGCGCCGATCAGAGCCAGCCAGAAATTCCCGGTCGTCGATATAATGACGACACCGACATAGGCGCCGAGCATGAATAATTCGCCGTGGGCGAAATTGACCACGTCCATGATGCCGAAGATCAAGGTGAGGCCAGAGGCAATCAACGCCAGGATCATGCCGGTGACGATGCCGTTCACCGTCTGGATGATAATGAGGTCCAGGGGAATTGCTTGGAAGAAGTGGACCAGCGTGTCCATCGCTTATACTCCCAAGTACTGCTTGATGACGGCATGATTTGCGTCGATCTCGGAAGCAGCGCAGTGATGACGCACAAGGCCCTTTTCCATAATGTAGACGCGGCGGCTTGTGGCAAGCGTCAATGGCACATTCTGCTCGACCAATAGAATAGCCACGCCCTCATTCTTCAGGACCCCGATGATCTGTTCGATCTGCGAAACCATGCGCGGCATCAGCCCCTCGGTCGGCTCGTCGAGCAGAATGATCTTTGGCTCGAGCATCATCGCTCGTGCGATCGCCAGCATTTGTTGTTCGCCGCCCGACAAAGTGCCGCCGGCTTGCGAGCGGCGCTCGGCCAGTACAGGGAAATAGGCGAATACCTTTTCCAGGAGCGCGCTGCGTTTTTGCTCGGTCACGCCGTTGCGGTCCAGTCCGGTGCGGAGATTCTCCATGACCGTGAGCAGGCGGAAAATCCGGCGGTCTTCCGGCACATAGCCGATGCCGAGCCGCGCCAATTTGTGTGGCGCCATGCCGGTGATCGAGGCGCCATTGAAACGCACCGTGCCCCGGCTTGGCCGCACCAGGCCCATAATGGTCTTGAGCGTTGTGCTTTTGCCAACGCCGTTGCGGCCAAGCAGCCCGACCACCTCGCCCGGCGCCACATCGAGCGATACGCCATGCAGGATGTGGCTCTTGCCATAAAAGGTGTGGACGTCCTCGACACGGACCAGCAATGCGCCGCTCTCGGCCGATTCAGTTTGAGCCAATTTAGACTGGGCCATGGCGCTCATGTCTTCAGATAGACCTCCAGCACCCTGGGATTTTTTTGTATCTCCTCAGGCGTTCCTTCGGCGAGGATGGCGCCGTAATGCAAAACCGTGATGCGATGGCAAAGCTCCATCACCACCTGCATGTCGTGCTCTACGATCAGGATTGTCAGGTTTTTAGCGATCCGCCGGACGAGCTGTTTGGTTTCCTCGGTCTCGGCCTGACTCATTCCCGCCGTCGGCTCATCGAGGCAGAGGAGCTTCGGCTCAGTCGCCAGCGCAATGCCGATTTCCAGATTGCGTTGCTCGCCGTGTGACAGGTTCGACGCGAATTCCCGCGCCTTGCTCAGGAGACCAACAGCTTGCAACGCATGTTCGGCTTTCTGGTTGATGTCGGCGAGCGCGTTGTGATGCGAAATCATGTTCCACGAGTGCCGGCGCGACTGCGCGGCAATACGCGCATTCTCGAATACCGTCGCGTTCGGCAGGATGTTTGTAATCTGGTAGGAACGCGCGATGCCCTTTTGCGAAATTACATTGGACGGCAGACCGGTGATCTCTTCACCGTCGAAGACAATGCGCCCGCTGCTCGGCCGCAGCACGCCGGTCAGGCAATTAAAGAATGTGCTTTTGCCCGCGCCGTTCGGACCGATAATGGCGCGGATCTCGCCGCCGGCTGCCTCGAAATTGACTTGAGATAAAGCGGCAAGGCCGCCGAACTGAATCGATAGAGATTCGGTCTTCAGGAGTGCGCCGGACGCGGCTCCCCGGCCGTTCGCCGGGGAGCCGGGATTCGTCGGCTGCTCCGTACCCACTTACGCCGCGCGCGCTAGGCGGTGAAGTTACAAGCCGGCGGGAAGTATGTCCTATCTTTCGCCACTGTCTCGAGAAGATGGAAGTTGCCGCCTCTGACCTCGTACAGGAACTCCCTCAGGAACGCTTGATGGTCGGCCTTGCGCAGCGTCTTGTCGCCCTGCGGGAAGTCATCGCCTTCCTTCATTTCGAGGCCCTCGAGCGCTTCGACCAGCTTATTGGTGTCGTCGCGGCTGTCGAATTTCGAAGCGACCATCGCCACCTTCAAAGCATTCATCGCCTCGTAGTTCGATTGCACGTAGCGATCGGGCAACGGTCCCGACGGATCCACTTTGGCAAGCCGTGCCTTCGCCTCGTCGAAGAACCGGTGATGGTAAGGCGTGTCCAGCGGGCCCTGGAATATCGGAATGTAACGATTGATGGCGATGAAGCCCTCAATCTTGTTGCCGAGGGCCGGCATGTTGGTCGATTCGCAAATGGCACCGTCGCCGGCCCATTTGTATTTCTTGGTTAAGCCGAGATCGTAGGCCTGGTTACCGATAGTCACGCCATCCTTGCCAAAGAAGATGCCAAACATTCCGTCGAAACTACCGGAGATCTTCGACAGGAACGGCGTCATGTCGGCAGTACCAAGCGGAATGCCGGTTGTTTCGACCACATCGCCGCCGGCCTTTTTGATCTCCTGAGTGTAAGCGTCGCGCGTGGACTGGCCCCAGGAGTAGTCGGCATAGGCGATGTGCCACTTCTTACCCACGTAGTTCACAAGGTAAGGCGCAAACGCGACGGCTTGCGCCGGCGCATAATCGTGGACACGGAAACTGACGCGGTTGCACTTGGTGGTGGTCAGCGTGGTGTCGAGACAGACGCTGATCATGTTGACGATCTTGGCCTCTTCCCAAACCGGCATGCAAGCAAGACAGATGTTGGACAGGAAGCCGCCGACATGGACGTCGATATTGCTTTCCTGCACCATCTTGGTGGTCTTTTGCCGCGCTACTGCCGGCGAGCTTTCGTCGTCGACAATGATCAATTCGACCGGGCGGCCGTTAATGCCGCCGGAATTGTTGATGCGGTCGACCGCCATCTGCAATCCGACAATTGCGGTCTTGCCGCCGGCGGCGCCGGCGCCGGACAGCGGCTGCTCAGAGCCGATCCGGAACGGCTTGGCGGCGCCGAACGCAGCGCGCCAGGGCTCCGGCACCAGCATCATGGCGCCGATCGCGCCGCCGCCCCAGCCGACCAGGGTTCGGCGCGTGAGCTTGCCGCGATACCAGATGTCTTCAGCCCATTTCTCGGATTTCCATTTCTCGCTCATTGGCTGTTCCTTCCTCTTGGACTGGGTCCGGGCTGAGCCCTTAACGTGCTTTCTGGGCGGGTTATTATGGCATTAGCAAACGCGATATTGCCCGCACTTTCAACCGGATTCGCTTGCGGCATGGCGGCCGCCCACTTGGAAATCCGTGTAACAACGTCGCGCCAAGAGGGACCCAAACGAGGGCACCCATAATCGGCCGTGTTGTTTTTCCCCGGCTCGTTGATGATAAAATGGGCAAAACCAAGTGATGGCGATCATGCAAGAGCAGACAATTGCGGCGGCAGCCGTGCTTCGGCAAAAACCTCAGACTTTGGCCACCGGCCGCGCGGCTCGGCTCGCAATTCGGCATAACCAGCATGTCGGTTCCACTTCGGGAGTGGCGCCGGGCTTTGTGCAGGGCAATCTCGCCATCCTCCCGCAAGCTTTGGCCCAGGATTTCCTGCAATTCTGCCGGCGCAATCCGAAGCCCTGTCCCTTGATCGGGGTTTCGGCCCCCGGCGACCCGCGCATTCCAGAGCTTGCCGAGGATCTCGATATCCGCACCGACCTGCCGCGTTACCGCGTCTGGCGCAATGGCGCGTTAGTCGAGGAGCCGACCGATATTCTTAAGTGGTGGCGCGACGATCTGGTGACTTTCGCCATTGGCTGTTCGTTCTCGTTCGAGCAGGCGCTTCTCGAAGCCGGGATCGAACTGCGCCACATGACCTGCGACTGCACGGTGCCGATGTACCGCACCTCGATTGAAACCATCGCCGCCGGACCCTTCCACGGTCCCGTCGTGGTTTCGATGCGGCCGATGAAGCCGGCCGACGCCATCCGCGCGGTCCAGGTCACGACCCGATTTCCTGCCGTGCATGGTGCGCCGGTTCATATTGGCAAGCCGGAATCGATCGGGATCAAGGATCTCGGCCGGCCGGACTGGGGCGACTCCGTTCCCGTGCGTGACGATGAGCTTCCGGTGTTCTGGGCCTGCGGAGTGACGCCGCAGTCGGTTATCATGGCGGCGCGGCCCGAATTCTGCATCACCCATTATCCTGGCGCGATGCTGGTGACGGACCGGCGCAACACCGAATTTGCAATCATGTGAAAGGGGCGAATAGCGAATAGTGGGTGGCGAATAGGGGACGATCCTCAATTCGCTACTCGCTCCTCGCTATTCACCGTTCCAAATGCTCATCGACTTTCAACAACACTACACCCCTGCGGAATTACTCAAAGGTGAGTCCAATAAAGTCACCGTCGATCTCGATCGCGACGGCAATCCGCACTATCTGCTCAATCCGTTGCTTACCGATTTGCCCGCCCACATACGGATGATGGATGCAAGCGGGATCGATGCTGGCGTGCTCACCTGCGGCACAGGTTTCGATCAGCCGGACATCGCGATCTGCCATCTCATCAATGATAGGCTGCGCGACGCTGAGAAAGCGCATCCCGGGCGCTTCATCGGCTTGGCCCATGTGCCAGCGCTCAAGCCTGCGGAAGCCGCTGCCGAGTTAAAGCGCTGCGCGGTCGAGCTCGGATTTCCGGGTGCCGTGATTGCTTCGGAATTGCAGGACCTGCCGCTTGATGCGCAGGAACTGCGGCCGTTCTGGAAAACCTGCGCCGATCTCGGCCTCTACGTCTTTATTCATCCGCTGCCGCGCGTTATCCGCTGGGCGCGTATGAATGCCGACGATCTCGGACGCGTCTTGGGTTGGGAATTTTCCTTGATGACGGCGGCGGTCCGCCTGATCAATTCCGGTCTGCTCGACGAATTGCCCAGCTTAAAGATCCAATTCTCTCACTTTGCCGGCGGCGTCGGCCGCTATCTCGGCCGCATTCGTGGCTTTCAAGCGCGCGAGCGCTGGGGCACCGCAGACCTCCCCCGCCATGGCCGACGCCCGCGGCAGCCATTCGAGTATTACTTGGAGCATCGGCTATATTACGACATTGCCGGCTGGGCCGGGCCCGACCGCGCTGCCGAATTAGGCGCGCACTGGGTGCGCTTCGGTTTTCAGGAACTTCCGCAATCCCAGCTCGTTTTTGCCAGCGACTATCCACAAGCCGTGCGCGAGCCAAGCGAGATCGCGGCCTATGTCGCGGCGGTGCGTGCGCTCGGTGATGAGGGGCGGGCGATTTGCGATGGACTTAACGCCGAGAAGCTCATTGCCGATCTCAAGCGGCGGCTCGCGGCGCGCTCGGGCGCGACCAAGGTGCCGGCATGAATGACAAGGCGGCAACAAGCGAGCCCGCGGCGTTCGATCCCGCGAGTGCTGGCTGGAAAATCGTGAAGCAAGCCGGCTTCGGTGAATTGGTCGGGCCGATCTGGCGGCTCGGTGACGCCCGGTTCGGTGTCGTCGTTGAGGCCAGGCATTTGAACTTCGCCGACATCGTGCATGGCGGCCTGCTTATGACGCTCGCCGATCAGGCCATGGGCATGACGGCGCTGCGCGCGACCGGCAACAAGCCGCACGCCACCATCGAGCTGAACGTGCAATTCGTCGGCGCGGTGCGGCTTGGCGAATTCGTCGAAGCGCATTGCGAAATCGTGCGGATCACCCGCGCGATCATCTTCATGCATTGCAAGCTCGTTGTCGGCGACCGCGCGGTGGCCAACGCGACGGGGATTTGGAAAATAAGAGGGGAGGGGTAAGGCCCGCCGCTCATCCCCGTGCAAGCGGGAATCTAGGACTGGGTCCCCGCTTTCGCGAGGACGAGCGGGTTCCCTTACTTTCGAAACCTCTTGAGCGTCCCGCCTTTCATCACGGAACCGGGCAGCGGATGGCCGACCACCTCCTCGGCAAGCCGTGCGCATTCGATCAAGGCATCGAGTTCGATGCCGGTTTCGATGCCGAGTTCGTCGCACATATAGACGAGATCCTCGGTGCAGACATTGCCGGCGGCGCCTTGATGGCCGGCGAACGGGCAGCCGCCCAAACCGGCGACCGAAGAGTCGAAGCGCGTCACGCCCATTTCCAGCCCGGCATAGGCATTAGCGATCGCCATGCCGCGGGTGTCGTGCAGGTGGAGCGCGACGTCGAGCTTGGGCCAGCGCTCGCGTAAGCTGCCGACCACGCGCTTGATGGCAAGCGGCGTCGCCCAGGCCATAGTGTCGGCCAGCGTGATGTATTTGAGGGTGACGCTATGCTCCCGCGCGACATCGAGGATTTGCGCAACCAGCGCGACGATGTGTGACGCCGGAATATCGCCTTCGAAATTGCAGCCGAACGCGGCCATGATGCTGCCGCGCTCGACCGCAACGCCGGCAGCCTTGTAACTTTCGACGATCGCATGCTGCTCGGCGAGTTGCTGGGCGGCATTGCGGTTCTGATTGCGCAGCGAGAATTTCTCGGAAGCCGAAAGCTGGATGGTTCCGGTATTGGCCAGGCGATCGGAGAATTCCATCGCGCGCTCGAAGCCTTTGGTATTGAGCCATAGCGCGGTGTAGGCGACGCCGGCATGCGGCGTGATCCCGCGTACCACTTCGTCGGCGTCGGCCATGCCCGGCACCGCCTTGGGATTGACGAAGGAAACGATCTGGATGTGATCGAGCCCGGTTTGCGACAAGGCATCGATCAGCGCGATCTTGCGCGCCGTCGCAATCGGGCCCTTTTCGATCTGAAAGCCCTCGCGCGGGCCTTCCTCGGTGATATGCACGGACTTGGGCAGATCGCTCATGATGCTCGGCTCACCTTACGTCTTCCCCGCCACGACGCCGCGGCTGGTCAGCTCTGCGATCTCGCCCGGATCAAGCCCGAGCTCGGCGAGGATCGCCGCAGTGTGCTCGCCGAGTGCCGGCGACTGGCGCCGCAGCGCGAAATCATGCTCGCCGATCTCGATCGGCAGCCGCGGCAGCTTGGCGCGACGGCCGCCAGGAAATTCGATTTCCAGCATGCGGCCGCGGGCATTGAGCTGCGGATCATCGAACAGGTCGCCAGGCCTCGCCACCGGTGCAAATGGAATATCGATGCGGTCGAATGTTTCGGCAAGCTCGGCAAGCTCATGCCGCGCGATGATTTCGGCAACGATCGGTTTTAGTGTCTCGCGCGCCCGCACGCGATCCTCATTGGTCTCGTAGGCGGGATCGTCCAAGAGATCGCGGCGGCCGAATTGCTCGCAGAAACGTTGCCAGTGGCCGTTGCTGGTCAGCCCGACGAAAATCTGTTCGCCGTCGGCGGTGGCGAACGGCTCGTAGATCGCCCAGGCGCCTTGCCGCGCCGGCATCGGCGGCAGCGGTTGTCCGGTCACCACTTCGCCCGCCATGTGCTGCATCATCAGAAATGCCGTCGATTCAAACAGCGCCGATTTGACCATTTGGCCGTGGCCGGTGCGCTCGCGTTCCCGCAGCGCGGCCTGCACGCCGATCACCGCGAACATGCCGCCCATGATATCGACTACCGACGACCCGGCGCGCAGCGGCTGTCCGGGCGGACCCGTCATATAGGCAAGACCGGCCATGAACTGCACCACTTCATCGAGCGCGGGGCGATGCTCGTAAGGCCCGCTGAGAAAACCTTTGAGCGCGCAATAGATCAGCCGCGGATTTAGCTTCGCCAGCACGTCATAACCGCAGCCGAGCCGGTCCATCGTGCCGGGCGCGAAATTTTCCAGGAGGACGTCGGCGGTACTGGCGAGCCGATAGAGCAACGCGCGCCCTTCATCGCTTTTCAGGTCGACCGCGAAGCTGCGCTTGTTGCGGTTGAAAGTGGCAAAGAACCCGGCCGCGAAGCCGATTCGCCGGCGTGTCGGATCGCCGTTCGCCGGCTCGACCTTGATCACGTCGGCGCCGAGATCGGCGAGGATCAAGCCTGCGCTCGGCCCCATGATAGTGTGGCAGAATTCGAGCACGCGAATGCCGGTAAGAGGGAGAGCGGCTGCAGTTTCGCGGTCGTTCATTGCCCGCTCTTAGCACCTCTCCCCGCCGCGCGGGCAGAGGAGGTTATGCGCCCTTTGCTCGCGCCTCTTGGATCGCGCGCCACAGCCGTTCTGGCGTCGCGGGCAGGTCGATGTGGTTGATGCCGAGCACCGAGAGCGCATCGACCAGAGCATTCGTCACCGCCGGCAGCGCGCCGACGGAACCTGCCTCGCCGGCGCCCTTGACGCCGAGCGGATTGGTCTTGGTCGGCACCGGATTGCTTTCGACATGGAAGCCGATGAGATCGCCGGCGCGCGGCATGGCGTAGTCCATGAACGATCCGGTCAAGATCTGGCCCTGCTCGTCGAACTTGATGTCCTCCATCAGCACCTGGCCGATGCCCATGACGATGCCGCCATCGACCTGGCCGTGCAGCAACAGCGGATTGATCACCCTGCCGACGTCGTCGACGACGTTGTAGTCGACGATCTCGACTTCGCCGGTTTCCTCGTCGATCTCGAGCTCGCAGACATGGACGCCGTTCGGGTAGCTCGCCACGTGCCCGGTATAGATCGCCTTCTCGATCAGGCCTGGCTCCATGCCTTGCGGCAGGTTCTTCGGCTCGAGCGACGCTTTGGCCACTTCTTTGATGGTCAGCGTCTGATTGGTCTTCTGGCTGGAAAACACGCCGTCGGCGAATTTGATATCGGCAACATCCACCTTGAGCATATGCGCCGCGATCGCCTTGCCCTTGGCTTCGACTTTATCGGCGGCAAGGGTGAAGGCGGAGCCGGAAAACGCCGCCGAGCGTGAGCCGCCGGTGCCTTCGGCGAAGAACACCTGATCGGTATCGCCCTGGATGTAGGTCACTTCATGAGGATCAAGGCCGAGCCGGTCGCAGACGATCTGCTTGAACGCGGTCTCGTGGCCCTGGCCTTGATTGATGCTGCCGGAAAACATCGAGACCGAGCCGGTGCGGTCGAACCTGATCTCGGCGCCTTCGAGGCCGGCGGGCGCGGAACGCTCGATGGTATTGGAAAATCCGAGGCCGCGCAGCTTGCCGTTCTTGCGCGCGCTGGCGCGGCGGGCCTCGAAGCCTTTGCGGTCCGCGGCCCCCAACGCCAGATCCATGTTCTTTTCGAATTCGCCGCAGTCATAGGTGAAGGTAACGCTGGTTTTGAACGGCATGGCGCTCGGCGGAATGGTGTTGCGCCGGCGCAGCTCCGCGGGATCGATGCCGAGCTCGTCGGCGGCGAGATCGACCATGCGTTCGATGACGTAGCCGGACTCCGGGCGGCCGTTGCCGCGATAGGGGCGCACCGGATGGGTGTGCGTGAACACCGCGGTCGCTTCGACATGCGAGGCCGGCGTGCGATACACGCCGGCAAGCGTGCCGAGATTGCCGGTAAAAGCCTGCATGCCTGTCTGCAAATAGGCGCCGATTGCCGCGGTCACCCTGGCGCGGAAGCCGAGGAAATTGCCGTCCTTGTCGAGCGCAAGCTCCGCCTCGGTGACATTGTCGCGGCCTTGCGCATCGCAGAGAAACGACTCCGAGCGCGTAGCCACCCATTTAACCGGCCGGCCGGTAAGCTTGGCCGCGCACAGGACCAGCGCCACTTCGTTATAGACCGCCGACTTCATGCCGAAGCTGCCACCGATATCGCCGCAAACGACGCGGATCTTGCTGTCGGGGACTTTCAGGACGAATTGCGACAGCTCGGTCTGGAATACATTGGTGCGCTGCAAGGTCGTATAGATCGTGTAACGGCCTTCGATCGGCTCGAACAAGCCGATGCAGCCGCGCGGCTCCATGGTCGCGGCCGTGACGCGGTTGATGACGAAGCGGCCCTTGACGACATGCGCGGCGCGCGCAAACGCGGCGTCGGTCGCTTCCTTGTTTCCGTCGATATGAACGAAGCCGATATTGTTGGCGCAATCGCCCCAAACGAGCGCCGCGCCCGGTTTGGTCGCATCGGCAGTCGAGGTCGTGGCTGGCAGCGGTTCGTAATCGACTTCGATCAGTTCGGCGGCGTCGATCGCCTGGTAATAATTCTCCGCAACGACGAAGGCGACATAGTCGCCGATCATGCGCACGCGGTCCTCGGCAAGCGCTGGATAGCGCGGCCGATAACCCGGCACGCCGCCACGGCGTTGCAGCCCGCCCGGCACCGGCAGATCGCCAAAGCCCGCCGCCTTGTAGTCGGCGCTGGTCACCACCGCCAAGACGCCGGGAATGGCCTTGGCTTTCGCCGTATCGATCGAGCGGATGCGCGCATGCGCGTGCGGCGAGCGCAGCACATAGCCGAACGCCATGCCGGGGAACACCATGTCCGACACATAGCGCCCGTGCCCCTTCACCAAGCGCGGGTCCTCGAAACGCGGGACGGCCTGACCTATGGCGAATTCACCCATCACATGCCTCGCGTGTGTGCTGAAAATGCCGGTTTCACGGCGATGTCCGGCCGCCAGGGCCGGTGGGAACAAAAGGTCTTACAATGCCAGCGGGGGCCCTTCAATCGGGCGCGGCACAGCGTTACGTTAGCGCAAGATAGGCAACCGTGACGCAGCATCCCTCGCAAAGCTCGGCCGATTCCGCCATGCTGACGTTTGAAGCCGCCTTGGACGCGCGCGCGCAGGCGATGGCTGACGCCTGCACCCGGTGCGGCAAATGCGTCGAAGTCTGCCCGGTCACAAGTCCGGGCGGCCTCACCGCGGAAGAGCTGAAAAATCCCGCTGCCGTCATCGGCGGCGTCGTCGACATCGTGCGCACCGGCCAGGTTCGTACCGATGGTGGCAATGACGCCGCGCGCAAATGGGCTAATGCCTGCATTCTCTCCGGCGAATGCATCAAGGCCTGCGATTACGGCGTCAATCCACGATTCTTGCTGTACATGGCGCGAGTGAAAATGGCGCACGCGGCCGAGCCGGCGGTGCAGCGCAAGAACGGCGTCGACGGTTTCCGCAAAGTCGCCCGCGAGGTGACGCATCTGTCGCGCATTCAGCTCGACGATGGCTTGCTGCAACGGCTGGGGCAGGGGCAAAAGCAGACGAGCGACACCCAAGCGAGTGAACAATCGCCGCCGGATTTTGTCTTCTATACCGGCTGCAATGTGCTCAAGACGCCGCACATCGCGCTCTTGGCGCTCGACATCATGGATGCGCTCGGCGTCACCTATGAAGTCATGGGCGGACCCACGCATTGCTGCGGCATCGTGCAGATGCGGGCCGGCGATGTCGCCACCTCCGGTCGCGTCGCCGAAGGCACGCTGGACAAGCTTTCGCGCAGCAAGACCGGGCAAGTGCTGTCGTGGTGCCCGTCATGCCAGGTGCAATTCGCCGAGACGACGCTGCCGACAATCGAGAAGACGCGCGGCGCGCGGCCGTTCGAAATGACGCCGTTCACGCTGTTCATCCGGAAGAATTTGGACCGGCTGCGGCCAATGTTGCGAGAGCCGGTGCCGATGCGCATCGCGCTGCACCGCCATCCCGGCATTGCCGGCGTCGTCGACGCGGCAGCGGACATATTGCGCGCCGTGCCCGGCATCGAAATCGTCGATCTGCATCAGCCCGCGGTCGGATTGCAGGCCAACAGCATCCGCGTGCTGCCGGCCCATCGCCGGCAATTGCAGGAGCGGGAACTGGAAGCCGCGGCGGCAGCCGGCATCGATGCGCTGGTCGCGGTCTATCACTCCGATCACCGCGAACTGTGCGCGCATGAGCGCGACTGGCCGTTCCGCATCATGAATATCTACGAGATTGTCGGCTTGAGCATGGGGCTGCATCAGGACGATCGTTTCAAGCGATTGAAAATGATGCAGGACGCCGACGCGATCCTCGCCGATGTTCGCGATCTCGTCGAGCAACACGGCCTCGACGTCGAAGCGACCCGCGCCGCGATTAAGGCGATGCTCGAGGAGCAGCCGGCGCCGTTAAGGGGCGCGCGGTAATGTGTAGGGTGGGTTGAGCGCAGCGAAACCCACCGTGGCTTCTCCGGAAAGTGAAGTTGCGCAGGGAGAGAAATATCATTTCTTGTAGTCGGGCTCCGACCGATCGAGCATGCGCTTGAGCGCATCGAAGTGCCGCTGCGCCGGGCTGGGGCCGTCGTAGAAGCTCGCGCCGGCAATTTCGCGCTTGGTTTTCTCGACGACCGCGTCCGGCATTTCCTTCAGAGGCTGGTGCGTCCACATGGCGTAGATCTGCACCTGCGCCGCGCGTTCGAGGTAATAGAGCCGGTCATAGGCCTCAGCGACGCTGTTGCCGAGCGTGGTGATGCCGTGATTGGCCATGAACAGCACGGCCTTGTTGCCGATCACCTTGGCGAGTCGCTCGCCTTCGGCAGGCTCGAAGGCGGGACCGGTATACTGATCGTCATAGGCGATCATGTCGCTCAAGCCAACCTCAGTCTGGCCGATTTCCTTGATGCGAGGATCTTTCAGCCGCGTGAGCGCGCTGGCATAGGGCATGTGGGTGTGAAACACCGCCGCCGCTTGCGGCAGCGCCTTATGGATCGGCGCGTGGATGCAGTAGCAGGAGCGCTCGACATCGCCGCTGCCGCGTTTGACCTTGCCGTCCGCGATGCCGACCTCCATGAGGGAGGAAGCCGTCACTTCAGACCAATGCATGCCGAACGGGATCTGATAGTAGAGATCTTTGCGGCCCGGAACGGTGAGCGTGAGGTGGTTGAAAATTCCCTCGCTGAAACCCTGTATGAAGGCGAGCCGATGCGCAGCCGCGAGATCAACCCGCGCCTGCCATTCTTCGGCGCTGTAGTCCAAATTCTCCGGCGAGACCCTGATCTGCATTGAGGCACTCCTCCGCAATTTCATTCCAGCATAAAGCTCCGAAAATGTCAGCTAAGAGGACGGGGCTCGTTGCGGTGTGTGGACGGCCTGCGCGCTGCCGTTACGGCAGTTCGATGCCCTTGAGCCATTCCATGCCGAGCCGGCCTTGCCCGACGATCAGGCGCACGGTGCCGCGGTCCGGCATTGCTTCGAGCTCGTCCCGCGGCGCGGCTCGTTGATCTCCTTTGCCGTTATCACCGCCATGTTCGCCGTGATGTTCAAATGGCTGCCTGACACCAACGTGGAATGGCGGATGTGTGGCTCGGCGCGGCCATTACCGCTGCGCTGTTCGAGCTCGGCAAACTCGTGATTGGGCTCGTGATCCTGTTGATCTGAGTCTATTACACCTCGCAGATCGTGCTCCTAGGCGCCGAGTTCACGCGCTGTTATGCGCGTCGCTATCGCCGCCGGGAGCCGGTGTCGACGGCCGGCCGCTTAGCGCCAATTGATTTGGCGAATGACAATCAAGAGACGCTCACTCCAATTGAACATTGGCGTCCTTGATCATTTTTCCCCACAACGCGAGCTGCGCCTTGATGAAATCGCCCAACTCTTC
>Ga0306925_10000636_pt1 | contig 26247 bp, 23 predicted proteins | sample flu12Cox44000176_FD_203755 | JGI IMG/M metagenome (GOLD analysis project Ga0306925, IMG submission 203755) | Lab enrichment of tropical soil microbial communities from Luquillo Experimental Forest, Puerto Rico - flux8day.12C.oxic.44.000.176 (v2)... | ecosystem: Environmental > Terrestrial >... | reverse complement strand
GCACCGTACCACCTGCAGGCCCGGCAGGCGCAGCCGCGCGAGATTCCGCTCGAGCTTATGGGTCGCGGCCGGATCTGTGTCATACAGGCGCAGCTCGCGGATGCCCAGCAGGTGGTGAAAGGCGATTGCCTGAAACTCCCCCTGCGCGCCGTTGCCGATCAATGCCATCACGCGGCTGCCGGCGCGCGCCATGCGCTGCGCCGCAAGCACCGAGGTCGCCGCAGTGCGCAGCGCGGTCGTGAGGGTGAGCTCGGAGAGAAGCAGGGGGTAGCCGGTCTGTACATCCGCCAGCACGCCGAACGCCGTCACCGTAAGCAGCCCCGCCTGGGTGTTCTTAGGGTGACCGTTGACATACTTGAAGGCGTACAGCTGTCCATCGGATGCGGGCATGAGCTCGATCACCCCGACGCTCGAATGCGTGGCATGGCGGGGCGACTTCTCGAACGCATCCCAACGCAGAAAATCCGCCTCGATCTCGGTGACGAGCTCCTCGATGAAGCGCGCAATACCCCGGCGGGCAAGGAGCTCCCGGACGCGGGACACCCCGATGAAATCGACCATGATGACGGCTCCGATGGACGGGCCGATGCAGATAGAGTCCGGCCCTCCACGCCATCCTGAGCTCGGGCGGAACTAAAATATAGCCAGAAACTTGCTAGAAATGACCAGTCTGATGAACAATTCGTCACCCTGAACTAGCGAATTGACCAATCCATGGACGATACCGACCGCCAGCTCATCGGTCTGCTACGAAACGATGCCCGGACCTCCATCGCCTCGCTTGCCAAGGCGCTGGGCGTCTCGCGCGGAACCGTGCAAAACCGCATGGCGCGCCTTGCGGCCAATGGGACCATCGTCGGCTACACGGTGCGCCTCAAGCCCGACGTTGAGGAGCAGCGCATCCACGCCTTCATGACTGTCGCGGTCGAAGGTAATCAGCTCGATGCAGTCATCAAAGCGTTGCGGGGGGAGCCCGCGGTGACATCGCTTTACAGCACCAACGGACGCTGGGACATCGTTGCGGAGCTGCGGGCTGAGAGCCTCGAGGGCTTCGACCGCGTACTCGGGCGCATCCGAATGATCGAGGGGATCTCGCAGACCGAGACCAGCTTGCTCCTGTCGACTTTCAAATTCTGAAGGAGCTCGCCGCGCCTGCGATGGTTTCGCTGATGGTTAACCAAACGGTAAACCATTGGGAAAGTGCCTCAGGAATCGCCTGGCCCTCAGCCGCCGCGACTCTCCCGCGGCAGCCCGAGCGCGCGCTCGGCGATGATGTTGCGCTGAATCTGATTCGTGCCGCCGTAGATCGTATCGGCACGTGAACCGAGGAACAGCCGCGGCAGCAGCTCCCATTCATAGGCCGTGCCGGCAGCAATCTCGCCCCGGGGCCCCAGCACATCGAGCGCCAGCACACCGAGCTTCTTGCGCCAGCTGGCCCAGAAGATCTTGTAAGTGTAGGCCTCGTTCGAAAGTTTACCGGCCTCGACGCTCGAGAGCATGCGCAGCGCGCTGTAGCGCATGAGCCGCAGGCCAATGTATGCATGCGCCAGGCGCTGGCGGATCTCCGGATCATGGATGAGACCATTGGCCTCGGCAGCGGACACGATCGCCCGCAACTCGTTGGCGAAACTCATCTGTTGCCCGAGTGTCGACACGCCTCGCTCGAAGGAAAGCGTGCCCATCGCCACCTTCCACCCATCTCCCGCGGCACCGACGATGTTGTCTGCATCGGTGCGGGCATCGGCAAAGAAGGTGTCGTTGAAGTCCGCTCCGCCGGTCATCTGGCGTATCGGACGCACCGTGACGCCCGGCTGGTGCATCGGAATGAGCAGGTAGGAGAGCCCGCGGTGGGCGCGCGAGCCTTCCTCGCTCCGGCACAGAACGAAACACCAATCCGCGAACTGGGCAAACGAGGTCCAGGTCTTCTGCCCATTCACCACCCACTCACCTCCCGCTCCTCCTGCCTGCAGCACCGCGCGGGTACGGACATTCGCCAGGTCCGAGCCGGCACTCGGCTCGCTGTAACCCTGACACCAGAGCTCCTCGCCGCGCGCGATCGGCGGAAGGAAGCGGCGCTTCTGCGCCTCCGTGCCGAACGCGAGGATCGTCGGGCCGGCCAGTTCCACGCCCATGTAGCCGAGACGCCCTGGAGCGCCTGCGCGCGCGTACTCCTCGGCGAAGATTACCTGCTCGGCGAGTGAGGCATCGCGGCCGCCGTAGGCTTCGGGCCAGCCGATACAGCTCCAGCCCGCGGCGCCGAGCGCGCGCTCCCACGCACGGCGCCGCTGCGCTTGTCCGCTCTGCCCGGTCTTGCCGCGCAGATCGCGGAACGGCCCCGACAGCTGTGCTTCGAGCCAGGCGGCGGCCTCGGCGCGGAAGCGCTCCTCCTTCGGAGTGAAACCTAACTTCATGCTGATCACCTAAAAGACCGGCGTGGCCGCTGCGCCCGAAGCAAAGCCTCGTACCAACCGCTCGCGTTGCCAGGCGGGGCTGCCGAGCAAGGTGGCCGTCGCACGGGCACGCTTGAAATACAGGTGTGCCTCGTGCTCCCAGGTAAAGCCGATGCCGCCGTGCAGCTGAATGGCGTTGGCGGCGCAGTCAAAGAACGCATCACAGCAGTAGCTCTTGGCAATGGCCGCCGCCTCCGCGAGCTCTGTGCGCCGCTCATCAGCAACACAGGCCGCGTACCAGGCGGCCGACTTCGCCGCCTCGACTTCGATCATCATGTCTGCGAGGCGGTGCTTGACCGCCTGAAAGCTGCCGATCGGCCGGCCGAACTGCAGCCGCTCCTTCACGTAGGCGGTCGTCATCTCGAGAAGGCGCTCGGCGCCGCCGAGCGCCTCGGAGGCGAGCGCGATGCGCGCAAGATCGAGTGCTTCCTCGACCGCCGCGCCGGCTGTGCCGGGCTCGCCGAGGAGCTGCTCCCGGCCGACACTCACCCCGGAGAGCTCCACACGCGACATCGGCCGCGTGAGATCGAGCATCACGTGCGACTGGATGGTCACTCCGGCCGTGGCGGCGGGAATCACTGCGACGCTGATGCCCTCTGCCCCCTGGGACAGCGGTGCCCGTGCCAGCACCAGCAGCAGCTCGGCGGTGTCGGCGTGGATCACGAAATCGCAGACCCCGCTCAGGGTGAAACCCGCGCCGCGCCTCTCGAGGGTCGCGGTGACGCCATCGCAGGGCGGACGCCCGTCGGTGCCGCCGAGCGCGCAGGCAATGCGCACAGTGCCGCTCGCGATGCGCGGCAGCAGAGTGGCGCGCTGCTCCTCCGTGCCGCTCGAACTGATGAGCGGTGCCGCGAGCGCGCTGGTAGCGAAGAACGGCGAGGCGACGAGCCGCCGTCCCAGCTCCTCCTGCAGGATGCACAGCTCCACCCAGCCGAGCCCTGCGCCCCCGTAGGCCTGTGGAATCGCAAGCCCGGTCCAGCCGAGCTCTCCGATCGTGCGCCACAGATCCACGTCGTAACCACCAGGCCTTTCGAGCACGGCGCGCAGCTGTGCGGGGCCGGCGCCCGTGCTCAGCAGACTGCGCGCGCTCTCACGAATCAGCTGTTGTTCTTCGCTATGGGCAAACTGCACGCGCGCATGCCTCCCCCGCCGGACTCGACGCCGGCAGTCAGTACCACTGATCCTCCAGCCCTTCCCAGATGTCGACTTTGCCGATGCCGCGATCAGCGCTGAAGTTGCCGAAGCGGCCGGCGTGAAATGCCAGCGGCGTTCCGGGAGCGCAGGCCATGCCGAGCACTCGACCGACGATGATGAGGTGGTCACCCCCGGCATGCACGGCGTGCACCTTGCTGTCGAAGCGGCACAGGGCGTCGGCGAGATGCGGAGGCTGCGGCTTGTTGTGCCAGTGACTGCCCACCTCGAACTTTTCGTGCGTACGGCGTGCAAAATTGAGCGCGAGCTCGAGCTGATGGTGAGCGAGGATGTGTACCGCGAAAGGCGCGCCGTGGGTGAAGGCCGGCGCCGCACTGCTGGCGTTCGCGAGGCACCACAGCAGCAGCGGCGGCTCGAGGGATACGGAGCTGAAGGAGTTGGCGGTTACCCCGACCGGCGTGCCATCCGGCCGTACGGCGGTAACCACCGTTACGCCGGTCGCGAACAGGCCGAATGCATCGCGCAGGTCGCGCTGTGAGAACGCGGTGCTCAAGCAAACCCGCGGCCGCGCCGTCCACGGCCGATGCGCAGGTGAGTCTCGGCCGTAGCGGTCATCATGCCGGCATCCTACGGGCTGGCTTGATATTTTCAAGCCAACCGCGCGCAGTCAGTAGACTTCGAACAGCCCCGCGGCACCCATCCCGCCGGCAACGCACATGGTGACCACGGCGTAGCGCACTCCACGCCGTCTGCCTTCGATGAGCGCGTGCCCGACGAGGCGCGCCCCGCTCATGCCGTAGGGATGACCGATGGCAATGGCGCCGCCATCGACATTGAACCTGTCGTTGTCGATCCCGAGCCGGTCGCGGCAGTACACGGTCTGCACCGCGAACGCTTCATTCAGCTCCCACAGCCCGATGTCATCGATCGTGAGCTGATGGCGTGCGAGGAGCTTCGGCACCGCGAATACCGGGCCGATACCCATCTCATCGGGCGCACAGCCGGCGACCGCAATGCCACGGCAGGCCCCGAGGGGCTTCAGACCACGCCGCTCGGCGAGTTTTCCCTCCATCACCACCACCGCCGCGGCGCCATCGGAGAGCTGCGAGGCGTTGCCCGCGGTGATGAATTCGCCGCGCGCGATTACCTTGCCGCCGGACCACACCGGCTCGAGCTTCGCGAGACCCTCGAGTGTGGTGTCAGCTCGGAAGCCTTCATCCCTTGCCAGGCGCACTTCCTCCAGACGCGTCGCGCCGCTCGCCTTGTCAGTGATCAGCTTGCGGCTCGCAAGCGGTACGAGCTCCGCCTCGAAGCGGCCAGCCTGGTAGGCGGCTGCCACGCGCTGCTGGCTCTGGAGCGCGTAGCGGTCCTGGGCCTCGCGCGTGATCCGATAGCGCTGCGCCACCACCTCCGCGGTCTCGATCATCGGCATGTACATGTGCGGTGAGCGCGCCAGCACCGCCTCGGACTCGCCGCGGTAGCTGTTGAAGTGCTGGTTCTGGGTGAGGCTGATCGACTCCACACCGCCGGCCACCACCACGTCCATGCCGTCTTCGCGCACCTGGCGGGCGGCGGTCGCGATCGCCATCAGCCCCGAGGCGCACTTGCGATCGATGGTCATGCCGGCGACGCTCTCGGGGAGGCCCGCGCTCGCGACCGTCAGCCGGCCGATGTTGTAGCCCTGTGCGCCCTGCTGAATGGCACAGCCGAGCACCAGGTCCTCGACTTCGGCGCCATCGACGCCCGCGCGTCGCACCGCTTCGCGCACCGCATGGCCCGACAGCACCGCGGGATCGGTGTCGTTGAAGGCACCACGATAGGCCTTGCCGATCGGGGTGCGCGCGGTGGAAACGATCACGGCTTCACGCATGGCGAGCTCCTTGCCGCAAGCATGGCATGGCCGCGTGCTCAGCGCAGCAGAGCCAGCCAGTCATGATCCTTCGGCCCGTAAGCGACGAAGAACGGGTTGAGGAGCGACTCGCGCGTGTTGTACTCGAGCGGTGCGCCATCGAGCGCGCTCACGGCACCGCCGGCCGCGAGGAGCACCGCATGCGCGGCGGCCGTGTCCCATTCGCTCGTTGGCCCGAGCCGCGGATAGACATCGGCCGCGCCCTCGGCTACCAGGCACAGCTTCAGCGAGCTGCCGATGGCCAGCAGCTCGTGTGGGCCTACCCGCGCGAGAAAGCCAGCGAGCGAGTCGCCGCGATGCGAGCGGCTGCCGACGACCCGCAGCGGTGTGGCGGAACGTGAGGCCACGCGGATCGGCTGCACGGCCGTCGCGGCCCGCTCCCGCCAGGCTCCTGCACCCGCCAGGCCGCAGTAGGTGGTGTCGGTGACGGGCACGTGCACGACGCCGAGCACCGGAGCATGTCCCTCGATGAGCGCAATGTTGACGGTGAACTCACCGTTACGTGAGAGGAACTCGCGAGTACCGTCGAGCGGATCGACCAGCCAGTAGCGGCGCCACTGCGTTCGCGTGGAATAAGAGCCGGGCGCGGACTCCTCGGAGAGCACCGGCACCTCAGGCGTGAGCTCACCCAGTCGCTGCACGATCAGGCGGTGCGAGCGAAGATCGGCGGCGGTGAGCGGCGAGTTGTCGGCCTTGGCGGTCGGCGCGAGCGCTTCGCTGCCGTAGACCTCCAGGATCTCGCGCCCCGCCGCGCGTGCAATGTCGGCAACGCGCTCGAGCAGTCCGCCGTTCATCGCACCCTTGCCGGCCGCGCTCATGCGCCGCTGATCACCTTGCGCGACTCGAGGTGAGCGAGGACGCGCCCCGCGGCCTCATCGGCGCTGAGCGAGGTCGTATCAATGCGGATTTCTGGATTTTCGGGGGTCTCGTACGGCGAATCGATGCCGGTGAAGTTCTTGAGCTCGCCGCGGCGCGCCTTGCGGTACAGTCCCTTGACGTCGCGCCGCTCGGCTTCGGCGAGCGGCGTGTCCACGAATACCTCGAAGAACTCTCCGGGCGCAAACAGCTCGCGTGCCATGCGCCGCTCGGAGCGGAACGGGGAGATAAACGACACCAGCACGATCAGTCCCGCGTCCACCATGAGGCGCGCCACCTCCGCGACACGGCGGATGTTCTCGACCCGGTCCTGTGCGGTAAAGCCCAGGTCCTTGTTGAGTCCGTGGCGCACGTTGTCGCCATCGAGCAGGTAGGTGTGGCGGCCGGCGGCGGCGAGACGCTTCTCCACACGGTTGGCAATGGTGGACTTGCCGGCGCCCGAGAGTCCGGTGAGCCACAGGACACACGCCTTCTGTCCCTTCAGCCGCGCCCGCAGCTGCCGGTCGACATCGAGCGCCTGCCAATGCACGTTCTGCGAGCGCCGCAGTGCGAAGTTGATGAGGCCCGCGCCCGCGGTGTTGTTGGTCAGCCGGTCAATGAGAATGAAGCCCCCGAGGCTGCGGTTCTCGGTGTAGGCCTCGAACGGAATCGGCCGGTCGAGCTCGAGCTCGCACACCCCGATGTCATTGAGCTCGAGCCGCTCGGCGGGCTCGTGCTCTAGGGAGTTCACGTTGACGCGGTGCTTGAGCGGGGTGACCGTTGCCGAAACGGTGCGGGTGCCGGACTTCATGAGGTAAGTGCGGCCCTGGAGCATGGGCTCCTCCTGCAGCCACACGATGGTCGCTTCGAACTGGTCCGCCGCCTCGGGCGCGGCATCGGCCGCCGCGAGCACATCGCCCCGGCTGATATCGATCTCCGCATCAAGGGTGAGGGTGACCGACTGACCCGCGATCGCCGATTCCAGGTCGCCCTGCGCGGTGACGATACGCGCAACGCGGCTCTCGCGGCCGGAAGGCAGCACGCGCAGGCGGTCACCGGGGCGCACCCGCCCGCTCGCAATGAGGCCAGCGAACCCACGAAACTCGGCGTTCGGGCGGTTGACCCACTGCACCGGCAGCCGGAATGGCCGCGCAGCGAGAGCGGCCTCGACCTCGACGGTCTCGAGGTGCTCCAGCAGCGCGGGCCCGGAATACCAGGGCATGTTGCCGCTGCGGATGATCACGTTGTCGCCGTGCACGGCCGAGAGTGGGATGGCGGTGATGTCGGTGAGGCCGAGCCGCTCGGCGAACTCACGGTACTGCGCCACGATCGTCTCGAAGGTGACCTGCGAGTACCCGACCAGATCCATCTTGTTGACCGCGAGCACGACGCGCGGAATGCCGATCAGGTGCACGAGGTAGCTGTGACGGCGCGTCTGCACCAGCACGCCTTTGCGGGCATCGACCAGTATCACCGCCAGGTCCGCGGTCGAGGCTCCGGTCACCATGTTGCGCGTGTACTGCTCGTGTCCCGGGGTGTCCGCGACGATGAACTTGCGCCGCTCGGTCGAGAAGAAGCGATAGGCGACATCGATGGTGATGCCCTGCTCGCGTTCGGCCGCCAGCCCATCGACCAGCAGCGCGAAATCGAGCTCCCCGCCGCGCGTACCGACGCGCCGGGAATCGGCGGCGAGCTGCGTCAGCTGGTCATCGAAGATCAGCTTCGATTCATACAGCAGCCGTCCGATGAGCGTCGACTTGCCGTCGTCCACCGAGCCGCAAGTGATAAAGCGCAGCAGACTCTTGTGCTCCTGCGCGTGCAGGTAGGCGCCGATGTCGCGGGCGATGAGCTCAGACTGGTGCGCCATCAGAAATATCCCTCCTGTTTCTTGCGCTCCATGGAGGCGGCGGCGTCATGGTCGATCACCCGCCCCTGCCGCTCGGAAGTGCGCGTCAGCAGCATCTCCTGGATGATGGCCGGGAGTGTGTCGGCAGCGCTTTCGATGGCCCCGGTAAGTGGATAGCAGCCGAGGGTACGAAAGCGCACCTTCTTCATCAGCGGCCGCTCGCCAGCGTGCAGCGGCATGCGCTCATCGTCCACCATGATGAGCGCACCGTCCCGCTCGACCACGGGGCGCTCCGCCGCGAAATACAGCGGGACGATCGGAATCTGCTCGAGCCAGATGTATTGCCACACATCGAGCTCGGTCCAGTTCGAGAGCGGGAACACCCGCAGGCTCTCCCCGGGGCGCTTGCGCGCGTTGTAGAGCGCCCACAGCTCGGGGCGTTGCTGCTTCGGGTCCCAGCGATGCTGCGCGCTGCGGAACGAGAAGATGCGCTCCTTGGCGCGGCTCTTCTCCTCATCGCGCCGTGCCCCACCGAAGGCGGCATCGAAGCCATACTGGTCGAGCGCCTGCCGTAGCGCCTGGGTCTTCATCACATCGGTGTGCACCTGCGAGCCGTGCGTAAAGGGGCCGATGCCGAGCCGCAAGCCCTCCTGGTTGACGTGGACGAGCAGCTGCATGCCGAGCCGCTTCGCCATGGCATCGCGGAATTCGTACATGGCCCGGAATTTCCAGGTGGTGTCCACGTGCAGCAGCGGAAAGGGTGGCGCCGCCGGGTGGAAGGCTTTCACGGCCAGGTGCAGCATCACCGAGCTGTCCTTGCCGATCGAGTACAGCATCACCGGCCGCTCGCACTCCGCCACCACCTCACGCATGATGTGGATGCTCTCGGCCTCGAGCCGCTGCAGGTGAGTGAGCGTTGCCGCCGCGATCTGCGGAGGCGACTTTCCGCCGAGAGGGACGGCTCGATTCATGCAGCGGGTACTCCGGACAGCGTTGATTTATCGCGTGTAAGTTACCATCAACCCACCCCTGCGCAGCCCGTAAGTCGAACTTTGGGCTTCCCATCGGGTCAAAACCGGGGCCGAAGGGATCGGCAGCGGGAAAACTGCGACGAAGTAACTGGAGAGCTCCCCGCGGGCGTGGTCTACTGTCAAACGTGACTGCCGAAGCGCTGATTTGCCGCTGCGTTCACGGGGTTGCCCTGACGGTCCTGTGCGTCGCCGCGGCCGCCGAGGAACCGACGCCCGCACCTGCCCCGGCCACAGTACCCACAATCGCTACACCGGCTACGCCGGCCCCGCCGGCCGGCGCTACCGCTCCCGGTGCGCTGCCCACTCCCGCGGAACAGCTCGAAGAGGTCCTCGTACAGACCACCGAGCCGCGCTATGTGTCCCCGACGCGCCGCGACCGTATCGGTCGCATCTGGGCGCCGGTGCTGATCGATGGTAAAGGTCCCTACCGGCTGGTCCTCGATACCGGAGCTAACCGCTCAGCCATCACGACGCGCGCCGCGCAGAGCCTCGGCAGTGCGCCACTGGCCACGACCACGCTCGTCACCGGGTTCACAGGCAGCGCGGTCGTACCCACACTGCATGTGAGCAGCATGGAAGTCGGCGACCTGCTGATTGGGCCCACCGATCTGCCGGTGCTATCGGACGTCTTCGGCGGTGCGCAGGGAGTGCTCGGTATCGAGGGACTCGCGAACAAGCGCATCTACGCCGACTTTACCCATGACCGCCTGGAGATCGCGCGCTCGCACGGCGACCGTGCCAAGCACGACTTCATCGTGGTTCCGCTGACTCAGACGGACAATGGTCTGTTGGTGGCGGACGTGCATGTCGGTACGGTGCGCGCCAAGGCGATCATCGATACGGGGGCGCAGGGAACCGTGGGCAACGTAGCGCTGCGCGATGCGCTCATGCGTCATCCGCCAAAGAACGCCACGCGCGAAGAGGTGATCGGCGTAACGCTCGATGTGCAGACGGGCGACAACCTGCCCGCCCCGGATATCGATTTCGGCAGCCTGCAGGTGAAGGGCGCCCATATCACCTTCGGCGACATGTATCTCTTCCAGCACTGGAAGCTCACCACGGAGCCGACCTTGACCATCGGCATGGATCTGCTTGGCTCATTCGACGTGCTGGTGATCGACTACAACCGCCACGAGCTGCAGATCCGCTCGCGCCAGGCGCCTCTGTCTCCCTACTCGCTGCGCTACTGAAAGCCGCCCCGGGTGAGGCGGGCCGTCCGAGAAACGACCGCCGGGCGGCAGCCCTGGTGCTACGGGTGTCAGGAAGCTCCGCGCCCGCTCTGCCCCATGCGCAGGAACCGCCGTCGCTCGTTCCACTGGTGACGGGCGTGCAGCCGCTCCGATTGATTGGCCGCCTCGGCCGGCAGTGCCTGCAGCGCGTGCAGCGCCGCGGCGTGCGCGATGGCGACTGCCGGGTCGGTCTGCAGCAGCGCGCGGTAATGCTCCAAGAAGGCCTGCTCGCTGGCGCCGCCGCCCCCCGTCAGCAGCTCACGCGCGTGCGCGCCGATCGCTGCGCTTTCACTCGCCGGCAGATCCTTGGCGTGGGCGAGCGCATGGTCGAGATCGGCGATGAGCCGGTAGAGCGGCTGCAGCCATGCCCACTCGGGACTGCTCGTGATCTGCTGCAAACGCTCGAGCGGCGAAGCAGGAGGCTGGAAGTGCCGCTCCGCTTCGAGCAGCGCACCGAGTACTCCCTGGAGCGCCGTGCTGCTCGCACGCAGCTGATCCAGCCACGGACGGTCTGAGGACATCGTTCCTAGCCTAACCGCTCAACCCCGCCCTGCGCCACACAGCGTGGCTTCCTCGAGATCCACGAGATCAGCGATGCCTGCGAGCGTCACATCCGCGCGCGGCCACGCCGCGAGCTCTCGCGGGTCGAGCGCGTAGTGACCCTGGCGCGGGAACACCGTGGTGAGCCGCTCGCCCCAGATGTTCTTCATCGCATCGAGTATGCGCAGCTTGTCATCGATCATCACGTAGTGCTCGGCCGGATAGCGCTGCTCGACCTGCGCCAGCATCTGCTCCTTGTGAAGGTAAATCAGGACACGTTGGTCGACCGCGTCCCAGAGCCCCGCGCGTTGCACCTTGCGCGGCTGGAACACCACATCGCCATCGGAAAGGATCACCGTCGGTCCGAGTCTTCGGCAGCGGGCGAGCGCAGCCAACGCTCCGGGATAGAGGCGGTCGGCGAAGGGGTAGTCGAGCAGAAAGAAGGAGACGCGCAGCACCTGCGGGTCGTCCTGATGCTCGAGCCGGTAGCGCTGCAGCGCTCCCAGATAGTCTGCGTAGCCGAGCTCGGCCCGCAGCTGCTCGAAGATCTCCCAGTAGCGATCCCGGCTCAGAAGGCCCACCTCGCGCTCGAGGTACGCGCTCAGATCGTTCTGGACGGCATCGTTGTCGAGCAAGGTGTTATCCACGTCAAACAGGAAGACTGTCCGCGCGTTCCCCATAGGGTTCTGCCCCTGGCAATCCCGTATACCCAACCGCCGCGGGCAGTGTACGCTGTGCACTGCACCCTAGAACCGGGCAAGGCGCCGTAAACCCGGGCGCCGGGTACGCGTTTTCAGAAAATCAGGGAATCCGTGCACGGAGGTACCCGCCGTGAGAATGCTTCTAGATTATGTCGGCACCCTAACTCCCAGCCGCCTGGCCGTCGCCGGACTGGCCGTAGCGCTCGGGGCTCTCGCCGGCTGCCACGATGACAGCAGCCCTAACCTGCCGCCGATCATCCCGGTACCCAATTCGATCGCAGTGGCGGACGTCAACGGCGATGGAGAGCCGGATCTGGTGGTCGCCACTACGGCTGACCAGGGCTATCAACAGAATCCGGGTTATGCGGATGTGATTCTGAACACGTCCGGGTCGCTCGGTACTTTCAAGCCCGGCGTGCACTACTCGACGACCGGAACCAACCCTTCGAGCATTGCGGTCGGTAACCTCACCGGTTCCGGTGGCCCCGATCTGGTCATCGCGAACTTCGGCAGCGGAAGCGTCTCGGTGTTCATGCACGAGGCTTCAGGCACTTACAGCAACGCTGTCGATTGGCCTACAGGAGGTCAGCCCAACCAGGTCGTCATCAGTGATCTTGCGGGCACTGGAAACAACGACCTGGTGCTGGCCGACATGAGCGCCAGCGGCAACGTCATCGTCCTGATGGGCGATGGCACCGGCAAATTCGGTACCCCGACGAAGCTTCCTACCGGCCTCACGACGCCCTCCGTGGCGGTTGGTGATCTTGGTAGCGGCGTGCCCGACATCGTCGCCGCCGTTTACGACTCCTCGGGAAACAACGGCGCGGTGATGGTCTTCTACCAGGACCCGCAGCAACGGGGCACGTTCCCCACGCAGGCCAGCTTCCCGGCCGGTGCGCAGCCTCAGTCAGTGAAAATCGCGGATGTGAATGGTGATGGCCTGCCGGACATCATCGTCGCCAATTTCGGCCCTGGAAGCGATGGTGCGGGGACGGCGGGCGTATCTGTCCTCCTGCAGGATAAAGCCAATCCCGGCAAGTTCCTGGCCCCGGTCCCCTACGCCACGCCGGGCGCATCGATCGATGTGGCGGTGGGGGACCTCGACGGTGACGGGAAGCTGGATATCGTGGTCGCCAATCTCGCCCCGAACGCCACGGGGAGCGTCTCGGTGCTGTTGCAGGATCCCACTCCGGCCAACCGAGGCAAGTTCCTTGCCGCGACCAACTACGCCGCTTTGGGACAGCCGCTCTCGGTGGTCCTCGCGGACCTCAACAAGGACGGACATCTGGACATCGCCATAGCGGATGGGCCGAGCGCCGGTGTCCTCATGAATCAGGGCGCGGGGACTTTCGGCCCGGCAACGCAAGTGGGCTTCTGAGGCCGGTAGCCTCAGACAGGAGGCCGGCTGCCGAGGCGGATGGGCCGCGAGGCAGGCAGCCTTCCTGAGGCAGGCGAGGCGGAAATGAAAAGGCCGCGGCATTGTGCCGCGGCCTTTTCGCAGGGCCGTCCGTGATTCAGCGCGCCGAGTAACCGCGCGCGTCGAGGCAGGCCACCATCGCGCGCCGATAATCGCTCGGGTTGCCGCTCGACTGCGCGGTCGTCGGGTCAAATCCCGACTGGCTCACCGCCCAGCTGTGGCACTCGTAGCGGTCGTTATCCGTCTGCTCCTGAGTCTGGCCATTGCGCGGATAGACGTACATGTCGCCTGCGCTGCCACCGTAGTTCGCCTGTGGGGCCTGCTCATAGCCACCGCCAGCGCCCGCCTCCGCACTGCCTTCGGTCCCGGCAGCGGGCGGAGGATCGGTCACCACGTAACCGCTCTCTGCCGGACTGTAGGTGTAATAGAGGCTGTTCCAGTAGTAGTACGGCATCCCGCCCCACCAGTAGGTGACGTAACCGACCGGGAGCACCGGCAGGTACCACGCCCAGCCGGGGTAGTACCAGCAGTGCGGCCAGTAGGCGCCGTGCCAGTAGCCTCCCACCCAGGCGTGCCCGCCATGCCCGTAATAGTAGGTCGCCGAAGGTGCACCGACTCCGGGGTGCGGGGCCACCGTGCCAGGACGGGCAACGAAGCCCGAATGCGCAACGTATGAAGTGCGGGCCGCGGGGTGCACACCCGGGCCGGTGTAGGCGTAGCCGTGGCCGGTGGGTGTGAAATAGCGGGCGCCGTAAGAGTGACCCGGAACACCGTAATGAGGCGCAGCAAAGGTGTGGCCACCTGAATAGCCGGAGTATCCGGCATAGTGCCCACCGCCAAACCCGCCGAAGTGAGCGCCTCCACCTAAGGCATGGCCGCCGCCGCCTCCGGCGAAGTGGCCGCCGCCCCCGCCTCCGGAAGCGTGTCCACCGCCACCGCCGCCGCCACCCACGCCGTGCTGCGCATACGTCAGAGCCGGCATCGCAGCGACCGCGGCGCCTATCAGCAGGGCACCAACGGTTCGGATTACATATCGCGCGGTCACTTTGGTCATCGCTTGGCTCACAGCTCATCACCCCGTTTCACGCCGAGCTCATTTCCAGGGCGCTGGCCGGCAATTCATTAGACGCCCAGCCACCATCGCCGTTCAAGCTCGCAAGCCTTAAAACGCAGTCATGCAGGGGATCGTTGACCCCTGTCATAACCGGCTTGGGGGCCGGGAAGCGCATTTCAAGCCCGGTACCAGCTGCGCCTCATTCACCCGCTGTTCAGCCGCTCAAAAGACCATGTTGACGGCGACCGCCGGTGTGACCGTGGCGGTGGTGTTGCGCCCGATCTCGATGATGCGCACGCCAAGCAGCACACCCATGCGGCTGCTCCAGTTGTATTCGATCGCCGGCGCGAACCCGAGTGAATACGAGGAGCCCGACTGGTGCTCGGTCTGCGCGCCCGCGGTGCCGGGTGCCGGCACCAGGGTGCCGCTGAGGCGAGTGCTGTCACTGTGTTGGTATACGACATCGAATGCCAGCACCCAGGAACGCGTCACGCTGTACTCGGCGGCGGCATCCGCGCTGAAGCTGTCGCCGGGGTACGCGTGTCCACTGAAGCCGTTGGCGGTGCCGTACACGCTCTGATCGTGCACGCTCACGGAAGAAGAGAAGCTGTAGGTCAGATCGAGTCGCGCACGCAGGATGCGCCCGTTGGGCATCCAGAAATAGTCCTGCAGGTAGAGGTTGATTGAGGTGGTGTAGGCGCCAGCGCCGGTACCATCGCTCGCACGGGTGAGACGGTCATAGCGTCCCGTGGGCAGTGTCTCCTGCAACACGAGCGAGATATCCGGCGTGTGTCCGCCATCGCGGTAGTGCGCGAGCCCGTAGCCGAGCTGCAGGGTGAGATCGCCGAAACCGACATTTGCGCTGTTGGCGGCGCCCGCCGGTTCGTTGAACAGAAAGCGTGGAATCAGCCCGACGGTAATGTTGTCGGTGAGGCCGTAGAGTAGGTAGCTGAGCGAGCCCAGGTCGTGCTCCATCGGACCGGCGTGCTTGTTGCCGCTCGCATCGAAGTGCCCGTTGGTGATGATGTCAAACAGATACGGCTCGATGAGCGCGTGACCCTGCGGCAGCGTTGCCGCGTTTGGCGCCAGCATCGGACCGGTCCACCAGGCATCCTCGCGCGACTGCTCGGCCGCGGCAGCCGCGCTCGCACCGATCAGCAGCCATGCGGTCTGGTATCTCAACATGTTATGCCGCGCATGATCGTCGCCCGCATCCTTTGCTGCGCGCCGTTTTCGGACCCGTGTCAGGCGGCGGCCCACCGTATGTGACGTAGTTCACACAGCGGACTGTTGGTTAACTTTCCGTCACAAAGGTCAGCACTCCCCAACCTGCGACGTTGTTAACGCCCAGCAGCCGGAAGTTCCGGCTGAATAGCGACCACTCCAACAGCCTTTCAGGAGGAGAGATCCATGTTCAAGTCCATTCGTACCGCCGTGACTGCCGCGGTCGCTGCCGTAGCGCTCACCGGCATTGCCAGCAACGCGCTGGCCGATGACACGCAGTGGCAGAAGGACCATCCGCGCCGCGAGCAGGTGAACAACCGCCTCGCCAACCAGAACCAGCGCATCAAGCAGGAGCGCAAGGAAGGCGAGATCACCAAGGCGCAGGCGCAGAAGCTGCACGCCGAGGATCACGCGATCCGTCAGGAGGAGCGCACCATGGCGAGCACCAATCACGGCCACATCACCAAGGCCGAGCAGAAGTCGCTCAACCAGCAGGAAAACCAGGTCAGCAAGCAGATCGGCCAGTAACGGGCTCGCGGGCTCGGAGCGGGAGCGCAGCGCACTGCGCTCCCGCTTTTTTTTGCACCCGGAGAGGGCCGTGCCGCGCGCGCGCCACGCCCTCAGGCACGCAGCGAGAAGGGCGTGAAGTCCGTGTCGCGATCGTAGTAGTCCTCCTGCTCCGCACGCTTGAGGAAGCCGACGATCCAGTAAGTGGCCGGCGTGGCCAACACTTCCCAGGCCGACTTCAACACGTATTGCGTCACCATCACGTCGATGAGCTCCCCGCCCGGCCACAGCCCGGCGAAGGCGATGGTGTAGAAGAGCGCTGAATCGACCAGCTCGCCGCAGAGCGTCGAGCCGATGGTGCGCGTCCACAGCCAGCGACCGCGCGTCAGCAGCTTCATCTTCGCCAGCACATAACTGTTGACGAACGAGCCACACCAGAACGCCAGCATCGAGCCGCAGGCGATGCGCGGGGTGTTGCCGAACATCGCCTCGACGGCCGGTTGCTGCGGCCGCCAGAAATCCGCCGGCGGCAGGTGCACGATCACGACCGATGCCAGCGAAGCGAACGCCAGCGCCGCAAAGCCGCTCCACACCACCCGCCGGTCGCGCGCGTAGCCATAAACCTCGGTGAGGATATCGCCGAAGAAGTAGGAGATCGGGAAGAACAACACGCCGGCCATGAAGGTGACCGCGCCCCACCCGGGCACGTGCACGGTGGCAACCTTCGCCGCGCCGATGAGATTGGCGCACAGCACGACGCACACGTAGGCGCCGAGAATGAGGTCGTAGTAACGGTAACTCTTCACCGCCCGATTGGCAGCGAGCGGCCAGGGTGCAGCGCTCACGACGGCAGTGCGGGCAGCACCGTCGCGGCGGCCTCGCCAAAGCCGATACGCACATGAGGCGGCCGCTCACACCAGCCGCGCAACATCACCCGGTCACCATCCTCGAGGAAGGTGCGCGTCTCGCCATCAGCGAGCGCGAGCGCTTGCTTACCGCCCGCAGTGAGCTCGAGCAGTGACCCGGCCTCTGGCGGAGTCGGCCCGGACTGGGTACCGCTACCGAGCAGGTCGCCCGGCTCGAGGTTGCAGCCATTGACGGTGTGGTGCGTGAGCAGCTGCGCCACGGTCCACCAGGCGTCGCGGAAGGAGCTATGCGATAAACGCTGTGCCGGGAGGCCCTGCGCGCGCATGCGTTGGGTGTCGAGCCACACCTCGAGCCGTATGTCGATGGCACCCTCGCGCCGCTGCGCGGCATCGTCGAGGTACGCGAGCGGCGGTGGATCCTCCGCAGGGCGCTGCCAGGGAACACGAAACGGCGCGAGCGCCTCGAGCGTCACTACCCAGGGCGAGACGGTGGTGGCGAAGTTCTTGGCGAGGAACGGCCCGAGCGGCTGGTACTCCCAGGCCTGCACATCGCGCGCCGACCAGTCATTGAGCAGGCAGAGGCCAAAGACATGGCTGTCGGCTTGCGCGAGCGGTACGGGGCTCCCGGCCAGGTTCGGACGGCCGACGAATACCCCGACCTCGAGCTCGTAGTCGAGGCGCCGCGTGGCGGCGAGCGCTGGTGCGGTTGCGCCGTGTGGCATCAACTGGCCGTGGGGACGCACAAAGGAGACACCCGAAACGCGTACCGAGGAAGCACGCCCGTGATAGGCGATCGGCACCCACCGGTAGTTGGGCAGCAGCGGATTGTCCGGGCGGAACAGCCGGCCCACCGCGGTCGCATGATAGATCGAGGCATAAAAATCGGTGAAATCTCCGACCTGTGCCGCGACGCGGTATTCGACTGCGGATTGCGGAATGAGCAGCGGCCGCAGGCGCGCTGCGTGCGGCGACCCGGCGCTCAAAGCCACCGACAACGCGGCACGCAGCGCCCCATTCACCTCGTGACCCGCACGCATGAACGCGTTCAGCACTGGCTCGCTGCACAGCGCCAGCGCCTGCGCCGCGAGGCCGTCGAGCACGCCGAGTGCCTGCAATGCACCGAGGTCGAGCACGCAATCGCCGATCGCGACGCCGCCGCGAAAGCTCTCCGCGCTGCCCGCGCGCCTGAAGGCGGCAAACGGCAGGTTCTGCAGCGGGAAGTCAGCGCCAGGAACATTGGCGCTCTCCACCCAGCTCCTGAGCGCCGGGTCGTGCGTGGCGTTGAGCGCACTCACCGGCGTGATCGCTTGCGGGCGCGCGGCCGCACCGCGGGGCGCGTGCTGCGCCCGGCCTGCAACTCGGGCGGCGTGAAGTGTGAGCGCAGCTCCTGCCACACGCGTGCATAGTCGCGCTGCAGGAGTGGCGTCTCGAGCGCGTAGCGCGTCGGCCGGATGAGCGCACGTGTCTCGAACATGAAGGCCATGGTGTCACGCAGTGCTGCGGGCTGCGAGGTGTCGGCGCGGCTCGCCTTCTCCCACGTCGCGGCATCGGGCCCGTGGCCGCTCATGCAGTTGTGGAGCGAGGCCCCACCGGGTGCGAAGCCCTCCGCCTTGGCGTCGTAGACGCCTGCGATCAGGCCCATGAATTCGCTGGCGATGTTGCGGTGAAACCAGGGCGGCCGGAAGGTGTTCTCCATAACCAGCCAGCGCGGCGGAAAGATGACGAAATCGAGCGTATCGACACCGGGAGTGTCGCTGATGGACTGCAGCACGAGAAAGATCGAGGGATCGGGGTGATCGTAGCTGATGGAGCCGATGGTGTTGAAGCGCCGCAGGTCGTAGCGATACGGCGCATTGTTGCCGTGCCAGGCGACCACATCGAGCGGCGAGTGATCGATACGCGCCGACCATAAGTGGCCGCCGAATTTCGCCACGAGCTCGAAGTCCCCGGCCCGATCTTCGAACCAGGCCACCGGTGTCTGAAAGTCGCGCGGGTTAGCAAGTCCGTTCGAGCCGATGGGACCGAGGTCCGGTAGCCGGAGCGGCGCGCCGAAGTTCTCACACACGTAGCCGCGCGCTGCGCCGTCGGGCAGCTCGACCCGAAAACGCAGCCCACGCGGGATGACCGCGATCTCGAGCGGTTGCACCTCGAGCACTCCGAGCTCGGTGGCGAGCCGCACGGCGCCCTGCTGCGGCACAATGAGCAGCTCGCCATCGGCATCGTAGAAGAAACGCCCCTGCATGGGACGATTGGCCACGTACCAGTGAATGCCGCACCCAGTGTGCGCATCCGGTGAGCCGTTGCCCCCGAGCGTCGCGAGCCCGGCGACAAAGTCGGTCGGCTCGCGCGGCAGCGGCGGCGGCGACCACCGTAGCTGGTTCGGTGAGGTCTCGCAGTCGCTGAAGCTGCTGGTGATGCGTCCATCGTCGCTGCGCTGGAAGCTGCCGTGTACCGCCGCCGGACGAATGCGGTACAGCCAGCTGCGCCGGTTGGCGTGTCGCGGTGCGGTGAATGCGGTGCCGGAGAACTGTTCCGCGTACAGGCCGTAGGGCGGCCGCTGCGGGGAGTTGCGGCCCTGGGGTAACGCGCCGGACACCGCCTCGGTGGCAAAGTGATTGCCGAAACCGCTCTGGTAGCGTGGTGCGATGCTGAGGCTCGGCTCGACGACGCGGTCCATGGTGCAGGCACTCCCGCTCGGATGGCGGCAACTATAATGGCCAATGCGGCGCCGCGCTCGTCCGGTGCTAACATCGCGCCGGTGCAGATCGCCCGTACGTTTCTGTCCGTCGCATTGTCTGCCTTGTGCCTGGGTGCCGCTCTCGCGCAGCCCGCGGGGCCACCGTTCGCGCCCCTTGCGCACTCCGCGCTCATCGCCGTGGAGGCTGCGCCCGCCTCCGGCGGACTCGCGCTGCGGGTGCGGCGCGCCACCGGACAACCGCCACTCGTGGTGGACGATCTCTCGGTGACGATCGATGGGAGAAGCGAGCCAGCCACGGCGCGCCCCGACGGCAGCTGGTTCGCAGCGCGCCCCGCGGGGGTCCAGGACGCCGGTAAGACGCTCGAGGTGACGGTCGGTCACGATGGGATTCACGAGGTACTGAGCGGCCGCCTCGCTCCCTCCGCCGCTGCTGGCGCGGCGCCCGCGCCCTCAGGCAGCGGTGGGTTGATGAGCGGGAGTCGCAAACAGCTCTTCTGGTGGATCCTCAACATCGCCATCGTGGCAATCGCCGCCATCGCCATCTCGCGGCGCGTGTCGTAGCGATCAGCGCACGGTGAGGGCTTTGAGGTAGCGGTAGAAGAACTCGTTCCCGCGGTAGAACGCGCTCACGCGCATTCAGCGGGCCGTGATCGCCGTGAGATAGCGGTAGAAGAAATGGTTCCCGGTGTAGAACGACGCCACCGCGATCCGCTCGTCCTTCCCATGAGCGCGCACGTCGTCGCGGTCGATCGCAACGCCGGAGACCTCGTAGGTTGGCATGCCCGCGGCACTCGTGTGCACGGCATCCGAGGCGCCCGTGCCCATGACCGGAATGACCGGAATTCCCGGCCACGTTGCCGCCACCGCGGCCTCGAGCGGCTGCCGCACCTCCGGCACGAGCGGAGGCGGCGGGAAGCCGCGCCGGTCGGGTGCGGTGTCCACGACCGCGCCGCTGTCGGTGAGGTAACGGACGGCAATCTGCGGGTCATCGACAACCCTGATGAGCTCCATGCGCACCTCTTCCGGAGAGTGTCCCGGGAGGATGCGGCAGTTCACGACCGCCTGGGCGCGCTGCGGCAGCGCATTGTTCGCATGCCCACCCTCGAGGCGCGTCGCCACGCAGGTTGTGCGCATGACGGCGCCGTAACTGGGCTCGCGCGCGAGACGCTCCATGGCCTCCCGGTCAGGGGGGGTACGCGCGCTGGCGCGCATGTCCGCGGCGGTCTCCCCAGAGGTAGTCGCCGCCATACGCTCGAAGTACGCGCGTGTCACTGAGTTGAGCTCGAACGGAAACTGATAGTGGCCCATCTTGAGGAGGCCGTCGGCGAGCTGGTAAATGGCGTTGTCGGGGCGCGGCAGCGAGCTGTGGCCACCGCGGTTGGTGACCGTGAGCTGATAGTCCGCATACACCTTTTGCGTGCCGCCCACCGTGAAAGTCCGCGGCACGCCGTGCTCGGAGAGGATGGAGGAGCCATCGTGATTGAGCACGAACTCCGCGTCGACGAGCTCGCGATGATTCTTCAGCAGCCACTCGGGCCCGTTGCAGCAGCCACCCTCCTCGTCGGCCGTGAGCGCGAGAATGACATCACGGCTGGGCCGGTAGCCCTCGCGCTTCAGGCGCAGGAGCGTCGTCGCCATGATCGCATCGCCATCCTTCATGTCGGAAGTTCCGCGGCCGTAGAAGTAGCCGTCCTTCTCGATCAGCTCGAAGGGGTCGGTGCTCCAGTCCTCGCGCCGCGCCTCGACCACATCGAGATGCCCGATGAGCAGCACGGGCCGGTGCTTTCCCGTGCCGCGCAGGCGTACGACGAGGTTCTTCTTGCGCTCCTCGGGCCCTGCCACGACGACGTCTGCCGCGGGAAAGCCCGCGGCGAGAAAACGCTGCGCCATCGCCTCCGCGGCAGTGGTGACGTTGCCGACGGAATCCGTGGTGTTGATCCCGATCAGCTGCTTGAAAATCTCGCGCGCCAGCGCGTCGGCCGCGGGGTCAGCCGCATTGCCCGCACGGTCCACGGCGAGCGCTGCGCCGGTGAGCCCGCTGAGCAGAGCGGCGAGTCGGAAGCGGCGCACCAGGGAACTCATGGCGGTCTCCTCAACGGGCGGGCTCAGTGTGCGGTCACCGCCCGCAGGTAGCGATAGAAGAACTCATTCGCCTGATAGAACGAGGCGACGCTGATGCGCTCGTCGCGGCCGTGCTCACGGTCGTCGTTGGGATCGATGGAGAGGGGCGAGAAGGTGTAGGTGGGAAGGCCCGCGGCGCTCGTGTGCGTAGCATCCGAAGCGCCTGCCGACATGGAGGGAATCACCTTAAGCCCCGGCCAGGTTTCCGCGACCAGCCGATCGAGCGGAGTCATCACCTCCGGGGCGAGCGGCGGCGGCACAAAACCGCGGTCCGCGGGTGCCTGATCACGCAGCGTGCCATCGCTCGCGAGATAGCTGACCGTGATGCCGGAATCTGCCAACACCTGCACCAGGCGCTCCCGCACCTCCTCCGGCGAGTGTCCGGGCAGGATGCGGCAATTGACCACCGCGAGCGCCCGCTGTGGCAACGCGTTGTTGGCATGTCCGGCGTCGAGGCGCGTCGCGACACAGGTGGTGTGCGTGATCGAGCGGTCGGTAGGGTCCTGCGACAGCCGCGCCAGCGCCTGCTCTTCGGGGGGATCGCGCAGGATGGCGCGCATGTCCGCAGCCCGTTGACCCGACTCGATCTGCGCCAGGCGCCGATAGTACTCGCGGGTGACCGCATTGAGCTCGAAGGGAAACTGGTAGGCGGCGAGACGATCGAGGCCCCGGGTGAGGGTGTAGATGGCGTTCTCGGACACGGGCACCGAGCTGTGCCCGCCCTTGTTGGTCACCAGCAGCTGAAAGTCCGCGTAGACCTTCTCGCTCGCAACCAGTTTGAAGAAAAGCGGCCGGCCATTCTCGGTGAGCACCGAGTAGTCGTCTCCGCTCAGCACGAACTGCGCAGCGACCAGCTCCCGGTGGTGCTGCAGCAGCCACTGTACGCCGTTGGCGCCGCCGCCCTCCTCGTCCGCGGTGAGCGCCAGGATGATGTCGCGTGCGGGCGTGAACTGCTCCTGCTTCAGCCGTATGAGGGCAGCCAGCATGATGGCATCCGGGACCTTCATGTCGAGTGTGCCGCGTCCGTAGAGCTGACCCTCTTTCTCCACCAGCGCGAAGGGATCGGTGCTCCAGTCCTCCCGCCGAGCCTCGACGACATCGAGATGACCGATGAGCAGCAGCGGCTCGTGCCTGCCGGTGCCGCGCAGCCGCACCACCAGGTTCTTCTTCCGCTCGCTCGGGCCGAGCACCTGAATATCATCGGCCGCGAAACCGGCGGTACGCAGCCGCTGCGCCATGGCTTCGGCGGCCGTGGTGACATTGCCGCGCGGGGTGTCGGTGGTGTTGATCGCGACCAGCTGCGCGAGCAGCTCGCGTGCCAGGGCATTGGAGGCGCCGGCGCCCTCTGCCGCCGCGCCCGATGCGCCGCGGACCGTCGTAAGCAGCAGCGCCCCGGCGGCGGCGACTGCGAAGGTACCTACCCTCACTGGGTGAGGTTGGCCGGAGCCACGACCAGAAGCCGGAAGGTCCCCGGCAGGATCGCGGGCCGTGGGTGCGGATTCTCGGCGGTCGCAGCCGGAGGTGGCCCGAAGCTCGCGGTGACCAGGAAGAGCCGGTGGGTATGCTCATCGAGCGCCATGGTGCGCGCGCCCCGCTGCGTCGGCACGGACTGGGCGACCTCGGGCTTGCCGCTGGGGTTGGTGGCGACCACCGTCAGCACCCCCTCGCCGCAGGGAGCGAAGGCCAGGCGCGGGCCCGAGTCGTACTTCGCACCATCGACATGGTCGCCGATGGGCGCCGTTCCCAGCGTACGGCCGGAGCGGGCGTCGACCACTGCCATGACCTTGTTGTCACATCCGGCGAACAGACGCTGGCCGGTGAGATCGATGGCGAGCCCGGATGGCTCCTCACAGCCGGTGATCGGCCACACCGCGGTCACCTTCAGATGCTGTGCATCGATCTGCGCGATGCTGCTCTTGTCCTCGAAGTTCACGTAGACCGTGCCCTTGCCGTCGCTCACCGCGAATTCCGGCTTGGCATCGAGCGCGATGGTGCCGATCACCTCATCGGTCTTCGCATCGATCACGGTCGCGTTGCGTCCGTGCCCGTTGAAGCTGAATACCCGGTGGGTGGCGGAGTCGTAGATGATGGCGTCGGGGTTCTCGCCCGTGGCCTTGATCTCCTTGAGCCGCGCAAGCGATTTCAGATCGAATACCACGATGGCACCGCTGCGACCGGCGCTGATGTAGCCATGGCCGACATCACCGGCGAGCGCAATGCCGTGTACTCCCGGGGTATCGGCAATCGCTCCGGCGAGTGTCAGCTTGTCGGTGTCGACCACCTGCACCTGCGTTCCATGCGCGATGAAGAGCCGATGACCGGCATCATCGAAGGTCAGGTCATCCCAGCCCCCATCGCCCGGCAGCTTCACCTCTTCCGTGAGGCGGTACTGTGGCGCGGCCTGCGCACCCGCGCTCACCGCCGTGAGGAGCAGCGCGCCAGCCAGGGCGGCGTAGCGCGCCGCCGGTGATATTGCCGTTTTCATTGCGATCACACTCCGCATCAGTGAATCAGCCGTGCGCACAGGTCGAGCAGCGGGCCCGGCAGGAGTCCCAGCACCAGTACCGCCGCGGCGTTGACGCCCAGGGCAAAGCGCACCCCCGCCTCGCGCTGCGCACTCGGCTGCGTCCCGGCGGGCTCATCGAAGTACATCAGCTTGATGACGCGCAGGTAGTAATACGCGCCCACCACCGACATGGCCGCCGCGAGCACCACCAGCCACAGGTGGTTGGTCTCCCACAGTGCCTGGAAGATGCGCAGCTTCGCCCAGAAGCCGATGAAGGGCGGCATACCGGCAGTGGAGAACATGAGGATCATCATGGCGGCGGCGAGCAGCGGATCACGCTGGTGCAGCCCCTTGTAGTCATCGAGCCGGTCGGCCTCGAAGCCCTTGGCGCTCGCGAGCAGGATGACGCCGAAGGAACCGAGCGCCACCAGCACATACGCAAAGGTGTAGTAGAGCGCCGCGGCGTAACCGTCGGCGGTGCCGGCAACGAACCCGAGCACGATGAAGCCGACGTTGGCGATGGTCGAATACGCCAGCATGCGCTTGAGGTTGGTCTGCACCAGCGCGACCACGTTGCCGACGAGGAGTGTGAGCACCGCGAGCGCGGCCAGCATCACCGTCCACTCGCTCTCGGTGCCGGCAAGTGCCTGCGCCAGCAGCCGCAGCGCGAGCGCGAAGTAGGCGATCTTCGGCGCCGTGCCGATGAACAGCGTCACGCTCGTCGGCGCACCCTCGTAGACATCCGGCAACCACATGTGGAACGGAACGGCGCCCAGCTTGAAGGCCACCGCCACGACGATAAAGGTGAGACCGAGCACCACGCCGGGATTCAGTGGTGGATGCAGCCGCGCAGCGATCTCGCCGAGGTCGAGTGTGCCGGTGAGCCCGTAGATCAGCGACATGCCGTACAGCAGCGTGCCTGAGGCGATGGCACCCAGCACGAAGTACTTCATCGCCGACTCGGCGCTCACTCCCGAGTCGCGATCGAAAGCCACCATCGCGTACACCGAGAGCGCGAGCAGCTCGACGCCGAGGTACACCGTCACCAGGCTGTTGGCGGACACCAGCACGCAGATGCCGAGCAGCGCCGTGAGGGCGAGCACGTAGTACTCGCCTCGCTGGATGTCGCGATTCTCGAGATAGGCGCGCGAGTACAGCAGCGCCACCGCGACCAGCAGGAAGGCGGCGAGCTTGAGCGCCACGCCGAGCTCATCCGCCACATAGGTGCTGCTGAACAGCAGCGTGCGGTGGGTTACCTGGCCGTAGCGCACGAGCAGCGCCGCGCCGACCGCGAGTGCGACCAGCGTGAGTGTGGCGGTGAGCCCGCGGCGCCGGGTGCCGGCGAACACCTCGATCAGCAGCAGCACGCAGATCGCGCACAGCAGCCAGACCTCCGCCACCGCGGGTGCGAGGCTCGAGCCGTTCAGGAGCGTTGGATCCATGGTAGCCCGCGTCCTACAGCTTGGTAGCGACCGCCTGGGTGAGCAGGTGATGCACGGTCGGTTGCATCACCTTCAGCAGCGGTGCCGGCCAAACCCCGATGAGCAGCACCGCGGCGGCGAGTGCCCCCAGCACGATGAATTCGCGCCTGTTCAGGTCCTCGAGCGCCGCCACGCGCGGACTCGTCACCGGGCCGAACACCACGCGCTTCACCAGCCAGAGCGTGTAGGCGGCCCCCAGTATCAGCGTCACCGCCGCGAGCGCCGAGTACCAGAAGCTCGCGCGGAAACTGGCGATGATCACCAGGAACTCGCCGACGAAACCGGAGGTGCCCGGAAGGCCGGTATTAGCGAGCGCAAACAGCACCATGAAGGCGGCGAACGCCGGCATGGTGTTGACCACGCCGCCGTAGTCGGCGATCTGGCGGCTGTGCAGCCGGTCGTACAGCACGCCAACACACAGGAACAGCGCGCCCGAGACGAGTCCGTGCGACACCATCTGCACCATGGCGCCATCGATCCCCATGCCGGCGCCCTGCAGGCTGCCGGTGTTGCGCACGATCTCGTACATCACGAAGGCGCCGAGGGTGACGAAGCCCATGTGCGAGATCGAGGAGTAGGCGATGAGCTTCTTCATGTCCTGCTGCACGAGCGCCACGTAGCCGATATAGATGACCGCAATCAGTGACAAAGCGATGACGA
>Ga0306925_10000621_pt1 | contig 26476 bp, 20 predicted proteins | sample flu12Cox44000176_FD_203755 | JGI IMG/M metagenome (GOLD analysis project Ga0306925, IMG submission 203755) | Lab enrichment of tropical soil microbial communities from Luquillo Experimental Forest, Puerto Rico - flux8day.12C.oxic.44.000.176 (v2)... | ecosystem: Environmental > Terrestrial >... | reverse complement strand
TGAAAGCGTTCAGCGAAGGTCTCGAATGGCTCGGCGGTTATGCGCCTGACTGCAACCAACCCATCCTCCTCCAGGCGCTCGAGCTGACGCCGCGCGGTATGGAACTCGGCGTCGCTCGTCAGAATCCGAACGGGCCGATCCGGCGGAAAGCAGGACAAAAGCCGGCACAGGAATTCGTGCGTGTTGGGAGCAACCGCGATCGTCGAGGGGTCGGGTAGCTGGAGGTGCTTGGCGATCCCGACCTGGACGCGTGGGATCAGTTCACCGAATACCAAGTCCCATTTTTCGCCGGCGAGCCGGGCCGCATCGTGCCAGCACTGCTCTTGCGCTGCGAACGTTACGTCGGGCCAGTCGTGATGGCTGTGCGCCGCGAGGTTGATCCGCTCGGGCGCCGCAGCGCGAAACTTCGCGAAATGAGTGGTGAGATCGAGCATGGTCATGAGGCGTACACGAAGCTCATCTGCTGCTGGATTGGAGCCGGAAGCTCAGGCACAGCCGAACGTGGAATGAGGAACGTAGACAGTCGGAAGAGGTCGGAGAAAATGCGATGTCGCTCGGCCGTCATCCAAAGATAGGCGCCACCCGAGGAGCCGCCGGTGCCGATCTTCAGCCCGATCATGCGCTCGACCATGAGTGCATGGCGATACCGCCACAGAGTTATGGTTTCGTCGATATCCATGAGCGCCGTCAAAAGACGGAACGCCGGCTGCACGGCAGGCTTGTCACGATAGAGCGTGATGAAAAGAGCTGCCTGAACCGATTGCGGCAACAGTCGCCAACTGCCCCCCTCGTCTGTTTCCGAGAAAATTTCCGAGAACGAAGCGATCGCGCGCTCGATATTCTTCAGTTCGCGATCGCGTCGATCCGCCGTGATCGCAGGATTACTGCGCACCAGCTCGGCATCGCGCGCGAGATGGTTTTTCACCGCAGTGCGATAGGCTTCGCGGAATGTCTCCCCTCCCCAATCGAGAAATGGCGTTCGCGCAAGCCAGCGATTGAGCAAGTCAAATAGCGATGGCCGAGCGCCGGCGGCTCGAAGAGCGGCAGAATCGGATTGGGAAAAATGCTCGTCGATCGCCTTGTCATCAATTGGAATGCGTGTTTCAGACAGCAAGCCGAGCCGCGTCTCGATCAGGCGGAACTGCAGCGATTGAAAGCCTGAAGCCGGCATCAGCAGGTCGCGAAAATCCAGGAAGTCGAATGGCGTCATGGTTTCCAGCACGTCAAGCTGGGCCACGACAAGCTTGAGGATTTCATGGATTCGCTCGAGCCCGTGTACGATGCGGGCCATGGCATCATCGGTGACGGGGATGGTGCCGAAGTCCGTCTCGACCCGATCGAGCTCATGCAGGATCTGCTTGAACCACAGCTCGTAGGTCTGGTGGACGATAATGAAAAACATCTCGTCATGGGCGTTGATACCGATTTTGGCACTTTCGGGCTCCTGCGAAGACAGGAGCCGGTCCAGCCGCAGATAATCGGCGTAGTAGACGGGTGCGCGCATAGCGGATCTCCATCGAAATGACGGACGCCACCAACTCTGCCCGGCATCATCCTCGCAATGTGGGTCGGCAGCAAGTGCTCCTGCGGCGTCGGCGCGACCGGTCGCTACGAGCGCGGCCAGGCGCGGCTTTTGCGATCGGGCCATTGCAGTTGATGGTTCTCGACTTGCCTCGCCGTCGATGAACTCCCCATCCACTTCCTCAGATCGGCGCAAACCCCAGCGCACCGCGGATCCGCGTCACGATATAGCTGCCGTCACGACTGGCGAGCACGCGCTCCAGATTGGCGCTGTCGATCTTGATGCTAACGAAGCGCGGGCCCGCCGCGACGTCTTGCATCGAGGGCGCAAAGACCTCGATCTCGGCCATCGTCGTGAGGCTTTGGGCATCCGATATGCCGCATGCCCTCGCGACACCGACGAGATCAGTATTGGCAGCCGTATGGCTCGCCTGCCCGCCGGTCTCGCCATAGACCTCGTTGTCGAGCACGATGATGGTGAGGTTACCGGGCTTTTGCAGGCCGACGGTAGCTAGGCTCCCCATCCCCATCAACATCTCGCCGTCGCCCGTGATCACGACCACCGGCAGCTTCGGCTGCGCCAACGCGATCCCGAGCGCGATCATCACCGCGCCGCCCATGCCACCCCACAGATAGAAATTGCGCTCATGATCGCCGGCGGCGGCGATATCGTAGGTCGAAGCACCCAAGCCACCTACCACAACGGCGTCCTTGCGCCCCGACAGCAGCGCCGAGACCACGCTGCGGCGTTCAAGAAGATTGGCCTTGCTCATTTGGTGAAAACCTTGGCGCCGATCAGGCGCTGCGATAACAGGACAGCGGTCGGCGTGCAGGCATTGTAGGCCTGTCCGGCGCCCGCCTCGACCACCTCGCGCACCTCGTTTTCGTGCGAAGCCCGCAGCACCTTGATACCGGACAATTCCAAAACGCCGGCGGTGGCCGAGCCCATCGGCACCTGCCAGGGATTGAATTCGCCCCACTCGCCGCGCATGGTCACCAGCGTCAAGAATGGAAAGCGGAAGATTTGCGTCAGCGAAAACATGTTCACGCAATTGCCGACGCCGCTCGACTGCATCAGAAGCACGCCACGCTGGCCACCGGCCCAGGCGCCGGCCAACAGCGCAATACCCTCCTCTTCCGTCGTCAGCGGCACTGCGCGCATGGAAGGCGTGCCCAGCACCCGTTCGATCAGCTGCGAGTGTCCGGCATCCGGCACGTAGGGAACCTGACGGACATCGAAACGCTGCAAAACCGAAAAAATATCCTCCGGCCAGGTGGGACTGGCATCGGCCGCCTCGGCGGCGGAAGCGTTACGGGTGTGCATTCTTTTGTATCCGTTCGATCGGCAGGGCTATCATTGTGAGGTGATTGTAAAGAGGACCGAGCTTTGCGGAAGAGCAAAAACGGCATAGCTCCCAACATTGGCCGAAGAAGCCAAGGAAGGATGCGAGGAGCAGGTTGCAGCACACCAAGCCCTCACTTAGCGCGCCACAGTCTTTGTTGTGATGTGTGGCCCTGATGTGCCTCGATCCTGTCCCGAAGAGACTTGGGAGAAACAGGAAATCACCGAGTAGTAGGCACGCCGATCACGGTCTGCGTTGGTGCTGACGAAGGAGGTCGGGCTTGAATAAGCAATAGGTTACCGAGCAACGAAAAATTTCTTTTCGATACCCTGTCGTTGCTGAAAATAGAATACCAAAGACCACCTCGCGCTATTGAGACGTAGGCATCGCTCGGGCGTGTTGCGCTCATTTCCACGATTATGAGAGCCCGCCTATGGCCCAAATCTCTTAGTTCCTGCCGCCGCTCCTCCAGCGACGAAGGGGAAGTCAGAAGCTCGAAATGTTTTTTCCATTTTGCGCGCGGCGGGCCCTTTTCGTCGGGCAAGTAGTAGAAGTCGAACTCTTGCTCACGAATGCAGTCAGTCCCTAGATTTTCAGCGCGAATTTTGTCGGCTTGCAACCGATCAACAAATAATACGTCAGGTCCTTCATCTTCCTCGGCCATGCGGAGAGCTCCTAGTGCAGAGCGGGTCAGCGCGACTTGGCCCGGTCGAGCGCGAGGACTTGGTTGACCTGGACCAGGGCCAGAACTTTGACCTGAGCCGGGACGAGGACTCGATTGACCAGGGCGAGGGCTAGGACTTGGACTTCGTAACACAATAGTGCGCGTCAACACAGATTGGTTAAAAATTTGAGCGAGTTGCCGCCAAAGGTTCGCAACAACCATATTTGCAGGCCCGCCCAGGCATGGTGAAGCGCCACGCAATAGTCCGTTAGGCGTTAATGTAATCTCGATCACGTCGGACGACGGTGCCTCCACTCGGATGGCACCGAACGAGTCCAGGGCTGAGATAAGAGCCGATGCTCTGAAGAAATCGGTATAAGCTGGCGTCAAACGATCGAACGCGAATCTGAGAAACGGCTCGATTGGCGCGTTTGAATTCTTGAAATATGCAAAGCTGGCAAGATCAATCGGCTGTATTATCTGCTGAATATACGCAGCGCTCGTCGGAGGCATATACTTGATGATCGGGCTATCCGTCGCCGTGAGCGTCGAAGATAGAGCACCCAACGGAAGCACGGCGCCAATATTGGAAGACCCTCCCTGCAAGTTTGCCTGCAATGTTTTTGTTTGATCGACTTCACTGACGTCGAAGAACGAAGGGCTTTCATATTTATGAGCCCGTACGATATTGGTTAAAAGCTGTTCAACGCCAGTGTCATGAATTACGTCGTTATACTGATTTCGTTCTTCCTGGATTGAAAGTTGACCGACCCCGCTACAGCCAATCAAGACGACGAGGCCAAACGGCGTGAAATTTCTCAAAATATGTAAAGACACGTCCTTCCTCCCGGCGGGGATGGCCGAACAAGCGACTGGTTGAAATGACTAAGCCCGCAGCGCTTAACGCAGCGTCCCTTACCCGCTTTGATACACTATTTCAGGTTGCATAAGAGTCAACCGGATGACCATAAGTTCCGTATAAAAAGGGAAATCATTTTGCCTGGGATACCTGATCGCCGATTGTGATCAGAATGCAAATCGGTAGCCTCGTCCGATCGCGAACAATCTCCTTGAGTTTTCCCAATCGAGAGTACGGCGTCATGAACGCGCGAGAGATGGCAACCCAGTTCGATATCGAGAAGCTCTCGGGCGAATTCTATGCCGATCCCTATCCGACCTATCGCGCGCTGCGCGAGCACGAGCCCGTCAAGCGCATGGCGGGCGGCTCATACTTTCTGACGCGCTACGACGATCTGGTGAGCGTCTACAAGAACACAAAGCTGTTCAGCTCGGACAAGAAGAAGGAGTTTTTTCCGAAATACGGCAACTCTCTCCTTTACGAGCACCACACCACGAGCCTCGTCTTCAACGACCCGCCCGCGCATACGAGGGTGCGGCGCCTGATCATGGGCGCGCTGTCGCCGCGCGCGATCGCGGAAATGGAAGGCGACCTGATCGCACTTGTCGATCGCCTGCTGATGAAGCTCGCCAGCAAGGGCGAAGTCGATCTGATCGAAGACTATGCGGCCGCGATTCCGATCGAGGTGATCGGCAATCTGCTCGGCGTGCCGCGCGAGGAACGCGAACCGCTGCGCGGGTGGTCCCTTGCGATTCTCGGCGCGCTCGAACCCGTGATCGGGGCGGAGGCCTTTGCACGCGGCAACACCGCGGTGAGAGATTTCCTGAAATACCTGGAGACTTTAATTGCGCGGCGCCGCGAAAGGCCGGGCAATCCCGAACGTGACGTGCTCACCCGCCTGATCCAGGGCGAGGAAAATGGCGAGCGGTTGAGCGAGAAGGAGCTCTTGCACAATTGCATCTTCCTGCTCAACGCCGGACACGAGACGACCACCAATTTGATCGGCAACGGCTTGGTGGCGCTGTCGGAAAATCCCGACCAGAAGCGACGGCTGATTGAAAATCCTGCCCTGATCAAAACCGCGGTCGAGGAAATCCTGCGATTTGAAAGTTCAAACCAGTTCGGCAACCGCATGACCACGGAGCGGGTCGAACTCGGCGGCATGACACTGGAAGCGGGAACTTCCGTCACGCTCTGTATCGGCGCTGCCAACCGCGACCCCCGGCAATTCGCGGAGCCGGAAAATCTCGATATCGGCCGTAACCCCAACCGGCATTTGGCGTTTGGCACCGGCGCCCATCAATGCGCCGGCATGGCATTGGCTCGGCTTGAAGGCGCGATCGCGATCTCGCGATTCTTGAAAAAATTCCCGGCCTACGCGTTGAAGGGCTCGCCGGTGCGCGGCGGCCGCGCCCGCTTCCGCGGATTTTTGAGCGTGCCTTGCTCGATTGCATGGGGCGCATCGGACGCGGCTGAATTGACAGGCCGGCGAAATCCGACGAGTATTTTTTTCTTCAAATCATAGAGAAGAAAAGAGCCTGGGATGAAACACTCAACCAAAATCTCCGCGCTGTTGTCTTTGATGATGACAGGTCTTCTCGCCGCCCCGGCGCGCTCCGATGATTCCGGCGTGTTCAAGGAGAGCAATATTCTTGATCTCCTGCTCAAGCAGACCGGCGTCTACGACAAATCCGGAACCGGCAAGTCGCCTGATTTTGTCGTCGATCCCGCCTGGCCGCGGCCGCTGCCCCATAACTGGCTGCTCGGACAGATCGGCGGGCTCTATGTCGATCATCATGATCATGTCTGGGTCTACAACCGGCCGCGCACGCTCAACGATGACGAAGTCGGGCTCGAACCGGCGATCAAAGGCGCAACCGATGCCAAGGGCCAGCCGATCAACGGCCTCGGCTTTGCGCGCGTCGACGGCTTTGGTGCGGACTGCTGTCGCGCGGCGCCCTCGGTGCTGGAATTCGACGCCGACGGCAAGTTGCTGCGCGCCTGGGGCGGACCGTCGGATCCCGGCTTTGTCGGTGGCAAGTGCAAGAGCGAAGACGGTTGCATCTGGCCGAATGTCGAGCACGGCATCTACATCGACCAGAAGGATAATGTCTGGCTCGCCGGCAACGGCCCTGCGGCCAAGCCAGGCGATAAGGAGATTCCCTGGACCACCAACAAGGGCGGCGGCGACGGCTTCATCCTGAAGTTCGACATGAACGGCAATTTCAAAATGCGGATCGGCGGCACGCCCAGCGCACCCGACAGCAACAGCAAAGATGGCGGCGCCAACGGCACGCCGTTGCTTTACCGGCCCGCTGACATGGTGGTCGATCCCAAGACCAATCGCCTCTATGTCGCGGACGGATACGCCAACCGCCGTGTCCTGATCGTCGATGCCGATACCGGCAAATATATCGGCCATTTCGGCGCCTACGGAAACAATCCGATTGACGATGCGGCAGCAGCAGCCGCCGGCACATGGCCGCAGGATTCCGCCAAGGGCGTCAAGAAGCCGGCGTTCTTCCGCAACCCCGTGCACTGCGTGAAGATCGCCGATGACGGCAGGATTTACGTCTGCGACCGCGGCAATGACCGCATCCAGGTGTTCGACGGCAAGGATGCCTCGCTCGGCAAAGAGTGCAGCAATCCGAACGGTGACGCCGGCAAATGCGGCTTCGTCGCCGAGCGTTTTGTCAGCGCCAACACCTATACGCAGCCCGTGATGCCGGGGACGGCCGTATCGATGAACTTCTCACCGGACAAAACGCAAACCTGCCTCTATATCGGCGACAACACCAACCAGACGATCTACATCCTCAATCGCGACAATCTGGAGCAGCTCGGCCGGCTCGGACACGGCGGTCGGATGGCCGGCGATTTCCACTGGCTGCATCAGGTCAGCCTCGACAGCAAAGGCAACATCTACACCGGCGAAGTCGACACCGGAAAGCGCGTGCAGAAATTCATCCGCTACGGCGCCAATGGCTGCATCGGAACCGGATCGGCCATGATCGGTGGCGAGGCCGTGGACAGGAAGTGAGGGAGCCGGATTAAGTCCGGTACTCATGGATTGAGTAGCGTGACACAGCGAAGTTGGAATCCGCTTTGTTCCAAAAGCGACGTGGTTACTGCTCGGCAGCGAAATGATGCGATGGGCCAACAGCGAACTAGTGCGTAGCAAATGGCGGCGGTGACTCGATCACCTCGTCGGCTCGCACCAGAAGCGACGGCGGGATTGTGATTCCAAGCTTCTTCGCAGTCCAGTTATTGATCACCAACTCGAACCGTGTCGCCTCTCGCAGCGGCACCTCGCTCGGTGGGGCACCAGCCAAGATCTTGGCGACCTGCTCAGCTGCGCTCTTGTAAATCTCGGATTGGGTCGCGCCATAGGACATAAGACCTCCGGCCTCCGTGAAAAAGCGGAACGCATTCATCATCGGCAAGTGGGCCTTGAGGGCAAATTCGGCGAGCTGCTGAGGTCGGGGATAAGAGCTGAGAACGACGTCGGGATAAATGAACAGCGCGTCAGGATGCTCCTTCTCTACCATCGTCAGTTCTGGCAGCAGCTCGTCGGCGGCTCCCACCTGCGCCTGCTGCAATGTGATACCGAGACGCGGTGCGGCTTCCTGGGTCAGCTTCCATGCGTTCGGAGCAGCCTGAGGGTCATGAAGAAACGTCACGCGCGAGGCAGTGGGAACTGCCTCGTGGAGCAGTTCAAGGCGCTTGGGGCTGAGTTCGGTTGTCATGCACGTGACGCCTGTCAGATTTCCACGACCCCGAGCGATTCGCGTGACGTGCTCGAACGGGTCACAGGAGTACACGACAAGCGGTGTAGTTTTCACGGTTTCAGCGACGATACGCGACGCCCTTGTTCCCATGGTGAACAGAACATCGACCGGCGCCCGAACGAGTTCATTGGCCAAGCCCGGCATCAGATCATATCGGCAATCCGCGAATCGCTGCTCGATCAGGAGGTTCTTCCCCTCGACGTAGCCCAGTTCCGCCAAGCGAGCCCGAAAAAAATCGAAATTGGGCCGTCGAGGAGCGGGGCCACAGACCTCTAGCCACCCGACGCGCGACACTCCGTCTGCCCTTTGCGCCGTCAGTGAAGTCGGAATGGCAAGCAGGCTTATTCCCAGGGCAAGAACCGTCGTCCAGAGCCGCGCACCTATCCAACTCACCTGCATGGATCATTCCCTTCAGCGAGCAAGGAGGCAGAGCGAACATATCACCTCCGCCAGCAGATTGGGAATGGCCGCTCAACGACCGCTTTGGGTCATTTTTTGACCGGGTCTGTTGGCTACCATTTGATGTCAGCTTCGCCCCAATAGCAACTGATGCCGGCCATGAACATCATTTTTGGCCGAACGCTCACTTTCTAATCGATGTGACTATGGTTTCGCGTCAGTGAGTCCGGTCCTGGTCCAGATCACGCGTCCTGATGGATGTGTAGCGCGCTCTCGATGCCACCTTTCGCCGCTATCTCGAGGAAGCGCTTCGTCATCTCGTCGGCGGGAAAAGACATGTCGATGCGCAATTCCTGCAACAGCACGTCCTGCGGCGTGCCGAAGGTCGTAAAGGTATTGAACAGGCGAAGCCGGGCATCGCCGATGCGCAATTCAAGCGAAAGCATCGGCTGGTCGCCTTCGTCGTCAGGCATGCTCTCGGCTCGCGCACCGGGCGCATCGGAATCGAATTGCTGACGCAGTAACCCGGAAGGTGAATTCGGCTTTCCAGCCGCTTCGCGGCGCAGCCTATTGAGCAGCACAAGCCGCGTATGCGTCCAGTTCAAGACGTGCGGCCGCAAACCTTTTTGCGAAAACATCAGCTGCATGAAATTGACGACGCCGTCGGGGAAAAGCTGCCGCAACGCGTCTCTTCCCACGCAAGCGTCGATGATGCGCGAGACCGCGGCGTTTTGCATGATGATGTTCCAGCTTCCATCCATGACCACGGCCGGATACGGCTCGTGATGCCCAAGAATCATCTCCAGCGCCTCGCGCGCAGCCTTCATTTCCCAAAGATCGAGCCGCCGCTCCGGGTAGGCGGGCGCGTAGCCGGCAGCGAGAAAGAGATCGTTGCGCGCACGCAGCGGGAGGTCGAGACCACCGGCCAGTTTGAAGATCATGTCGCGGCTCGGCTGCGCGCGACCCGACTCCACGAAACTGATGTGTCTCTGCGAGATGTCCGTGAGCAGCGCAAGATCGAGCTGGCTGAGCCGCCGAACGGCGCGCCATTCGCTCAGGATCGAACCGAAGCCACTCTTCATTACCTGAACTCTATTCGCCCCGCGCACCCAACTCAATTACCTCTCGCGTAATTGCGCCGACTACCCGACGCCCATAGGGTCGGCAAATCGCGGCGTCACGCGCCGATCTTTGCGAGGTTCAGACATGCAAAAGCCTGCGATTCTGGTGACCGGGGCGACCGGCAAGACCGGCGGCGCGACCATCTCCCAGCTCCTCTCCAAGGGATATCCCGTGCGCGCATTGATACACCGTGCCGACCATCGCAGCGAGCATCTTGCCAAACGCGGCGTAAAGGTCGTCGTCGGCTCGCTTGAGGACATGAGCGATCTGCGCTCCGCGATGGCTGGCGTCCAGCGTGCCTATTTCTGTCCGCCGCTGGAGCCGGGGACATTGCGGCGCGCGTCGCTGTTTGCCGCGGCCGCGCAGGACGCGAGGATTGAAGTGGTCGTAGCGCTCAGTCAGTGGGTCGCGAGTGCCGACCATCCGGCCGTGCACTCCCGCGAAAAATGGCTCAGCAACAGAGTTTTTCAGTGGGCGCCGAACCTCGACGTCGTCATCATCAATCCCGGTTTCTTCGCCGACAATTACATGGCCGCGTTAGAGCCGATGGCGCATTTCGGCTTGATGGGATTGCCGCTCGGCAAGGGTCTCAACGCGCCGCCGTCGAACGAGGACATTGCGCGCGTCATCGTCGGCGCGCTGACAAATCCGGCGCCCCATATCGGCAAGAGCTACCGCCCAACCGGCCCGCGACTGTTGACGCCCGAAGACATCGCCTCCGCCATCGGCAAGGCGCTGGGGCGGAAGGTCAAATATCAGGACGTGCCGATGAAGCTGTTTTTCAAGGTTGCGAAATCGCTCGGCATCAGCGAGTTCGTCATCGAGGAGCTTTCGTATTTCCTGCTCGACTATCAGCGCAACGCCTTTGGTATCGGCGCGCCGACCGACGCCGTGCTCGAAGTCGGCGGCGTCGCTCCGGAGCCGTTCGAGGAGACTGCGCGGCGTTATGTGGAGACATCAGGCTTCGGCAGGCGGACGTTTCGCTCGAATTTGACCGCGGTTCACAATCTCGTCGCGGGGCTCCTCACTGCCGCGCCCGCACCTTCGGCAATCGCGCGGCGCCTGCAATTGCCTGATCTCAATCATCCCGTGCTTGCGGCCGAAAGCCCGTCCTGGCGGGCATCGCATCTATCAGAGGGCCCGGCGTAGCCGCGGCTCACTCGTGTTCGAAAGGTCCGATCCACGCTGCGGCTTTCGATACACCGCCGGAACTTTGCGGTTGGACCAATTTCCTACCCCTGAACTTGAGCAGGCATCTAGCCCTTATGCATTCGAAGCAGCAGCCTATTGCGCCAGAAAATGAACAGGTTCCAGACGAAGCTTCGACCTCTTTGCTTCCGGAATCTTGTCGTAGTGCTGCAGCCAAAGTTCAAGGAATCGATCAAGATCAACCAATTCGATATGAACCGCTCCGTTTGAGAAGGCCGAGAGCAAATTTTATGAGGGCTACCGCCGCGATCAATGGTCTTCGGTTGGTTCATAAAGACCCTCTCAAATTTCAAAATAGTTGGTTTTACTCAACCGTACTCTCGAAACCTCAAGCACTACCTTAGGTAGATTCTTAGGGCAAGAACCCCCATCAATTTCTGATTTTCCGAATTGCGCTTGACGATTTGGTAGAAACAGCAATAGAGCCTAATCGTCCTGTCCCGGCAGAAGGGGCGTTTCGCGATCGTCACGGAGTGTGGGGCGGGATGCGGTGGACGTGACGGAGCATGAGACGAATGCGCCGGCCACGTACGGCAAAGCCATGTGGTCCTGTCGCCCCGACGCTGGCGTCAAGTCGGCGACGATGCTTCGCATCGTGGCCTGCGACGGAGACAACAAAGCCCGGTCTCCGGGGAGAGCCTGGAATAAGCCGTCAACCATCGCGCGGGGAATGCCGGGCGTTTCCGGCGACCTGCGGTGTACTTACTCGTGTGCTTTTCTATTTTCGCACGCGAGGCTGTGGGCGCGTCGAGCGCCCGGCATTCCCTGCGCCCTTTTATCCACAGAGGGGGCAAACATTGCTGGATCAACTCGCGCGAATTCGCGGCGAGATCGCGAAGCCGCGTCTTCAACAAAGCGGCTGCTGTTTGACAAGTCAGATGACGAAAATTCGCCCGGTAATGTCCTGGGCCTGACCGGACACCGCGTCTAATGGCGACGGAAGGAAGACGTGGATGGCCGGGTTAAACCCGGCCATGACAATCTGCTGTCTGTAGCTGCTGAGAGAAGCTTCCCTCACCCGCCTTCGACGCTCCGCGTCCAAAGCCGATGCATAGCATCGGCGTCTATTCAAGGAACGGCGGCCGAAAGCCGCCTATGCACCCTCTCCCGCAAGGGGAGAGGGTGAGAAGGTTCACGCCTTCGGCGCCCGCTCCAACAACAGCGTGTGTACCCCGCAGGTCCCATCCCGCACGGTCATCACCCGCGTGCCCGGCTTGCGGCCGGGGCGCACCTCCGAAATCGCAAATCCTGCTGCCATCAGCCGGGCACGGGTCGCCTCCAAGTCGGCGACGCGCCAGCTCAAGCCCCACAATCTGTCGCGGGCAGGATCCTTAGGCCCGCCCGGCCGCTGCACCAGTTCGACGATCAGGTCGCCGCAGCGGAAAAACATCAGCCGGCCCCAGTCGGGGTGCGATCGGTCGAGCGCCATATCGAGGCCAAGCCGCGCGCCATAGAGCGCGGCCGCGCGCTCCGGATCGTCAGTGGAGATCACGACGTGGTCGAGTCCCAGAACCGGCGCATCCGACGTTGCGGCCGATAGGTTACGCGCCTGCGGCAGTTCGAGGAAGAACAGGCGCACGCCGCGCGTCAGGTCAGTCGCGGCGCGCGTGCGCTTCCAACGCAACGTCGCACCGGAGACGTCGCGGCTCTCGACGTCGGCGACCGCTTCCGGCTGCAACGCAAGCCGGTCGAGCCTGCGATGCATTTTCCCAATATCGTCGACGCGGAAACAGATGCTGGCGAGCCCCTCGCCCGACTGCCTGATCACCTCGCGGATGCGTTCCGCCGCTGACGCTTGGCCCGCAGGCGCCATCAATTCCAGGGACACGTTGGCAAGCGTGAACAGCACGGCTTTTGCGCCCTCGCCCCCGCTGCGCCAGGCGGGACTGCACCCAAGCAGCGATTCATAGGCTCTCGTGCCGGCCTCGATATCTTCGACCAGCACCACCACATGATCGAGGCCGCTGATCAAGGGAAGATTCTCCATATCTTGGAAGTCCAAGCCGAAATCACCGCCCCTTTCCCGGAGCCCGGAGCAGCCGCAGGCGGTCAGCGTGAGTAACGGCTCCTGGGTGGTCGTAGTCCGGTCCCATACCTATCTCAAGCCGGCTAGTGCCCACTTTCATTGGACCACCAGAAGGCAGCTTTTGCGAATAATTTCGGCGAATGATCGGGCGTGACCGGTGCTAGTGTATGGACGCCGGCCTGGACTACCCTCGAGTGACGGAAAACGGACGACGGAAAACGAATGCAGTCTCTCTTCATTGGACAGACCTATATCGATGTCACCTTCATCACCGATCGCATGCCGACCGGCGACGAAAAGCACGTCGCCAAGGCCTATTCGGTCTCGTTCGGCGGCAACGCCGTCACCGCGGCGTTCTGCTGCGCCAAGCTCGGAATCGTGCCCGACCTGATTGCGACCGTCGCCAATGACTGGCTCGGTCGCATGTTCCAGGATATGAGCGCGAAGTATGGAATCTCGATCCATCCGCGCAAGGTCGCTACCTCCTCGCTCTCCTTCATCATGCCGAAGGACGGCAAGCGCGCCATCGTCCGCTGCCGCGACGACGAGCATATCCACCCCTTTCCGCACCTGAACCTTCGCGGCTGCCGCGCGCTGCATGTCGACGGCCACCAGCCGGATGCGGCGATCTACTACGCCAAGCATTGCCGCGAGGCCGGCATCCTGACCTCGCTCGACGGCGGCGGCCTGCGGACCAATACCCACGAGCTGCTGGAATTCATCGATGTCGCAATCGTCGCCGAACGGCTGTGCGAGCAGATGGACCTGACGGCCGAACAGATGCTGGAATATCTCAAGAGCCGGGGCTGCAAGATCGGCGGGGTGACCATGGGCGAACGCGGCCTCTACTGGTACGACGAAACCGGCACCGTGCGTTCGATGCCGGCGCTGCCGATTTCGCGCGAACGCGTGCTCGATACCAACGGCGCCGGCGACGTGTTCCACGGCGCCTATGTCTATTCTTATCTCGCCCACCCCGAAAAAAGCTGGCACGCGCATTTCGATTTCGCCCGCGCAGCGTCGACCTTCAAGATCCAGCGCCTTGGCAACGAGGCTGGATTGCCGACGCTTGCCGACATCGAGACGGTGCGGAGGGAGTTTTCAGTCAGCGCGTGAGACGATGCGCTCGGCGGTCATCCCCGTGAAAGCGGGGACCATAACCACCGCCGTTCGTTGTTGCAGGGCCTGCGATCTCGCGTCCGATCGACGGACCGCGGAGCATGGGTTCCTGCGTTCGCAGGGACGACAGAAAGAATGGAGGTTGCCTACGCCAGCGCCGATTTCAAGTCGAAAGCTGGATCTGCCGCTCTTTCCGGCTCGACCGAGCGGTTCATGCCGAGAAGCTTGCGCCCGAACACGTGGTCGGAGGCGCGGTTCACCGACTCGATGCCGACCAATTGTCCTGCCTTGTAGCAGAAGGCCGAGAACGTTCGCGCCGTGAGGTCGCCGCGCACCACGACCTGGTCGTATCCGGTGGTGAGGCCGGCGATCTGCAGCTTGTCGTCGCCCTGGTCGCTCCAGAACCACGGCATGCCGTCGTAAGTCCTGGCATCGCCAGTCAGCCTTGCGGCGACACACCGCCCGTGATCGGTCGCGTTCTGCACCGATTCCAGACGAAGCGAGCCGCCGAAGCGCGGGCTTGCGAACAGCGCGCAGTCGCCAATGGCCGAGATATTGGAATCAGACGTCAACAATTGCTCGTTGACGATGATTCCAGAGGCGACGGGGAGGCCCGCTTCTGCCGCAAGCTCCACGTTCGGCAACACGCCGACGCCCACCACGACAAGATCCGCAGGGATATGACGGCCATCGCTGAGGCTGACGCCGGCGACCCTGTCGCCGTCATTTTCGATGCTGGTCGCCTGCACGCCCAGATGAATGCGGATGCCCGCGGCCGCGTGCCGCTCCTCAAAATAGTCCGATATTTCCGCCGTCACCGCGCGCGCCATCACGCGCGACCCGAGTTCTACCACGTCGACCTCCAGTCCCTTGGCGCGTGCGGTGGCGGCGAATTCGAGGCCGATGAAGCCGGCGCCGATCACCACCACGTGTCGCGCCGTATGAATGCGTTGCCGCAGCGTTTCGCTCTCGTCGAGGATGCGCAGGTAACGGACATCGGCGAGATTGGCGTTCGGCAGATCAAGAAGCCGATTGCGCGCGCCGGTTGCGAGCACCACGTGTCCATAATCGAGAAATGAACCGGAGGCGAGCAGCAGGCGCTGGGCGGAGCGATCGATGAAAGCGGCGCGGTCGTAGATCAGTTCGATGTTCTGGTCGCGGTAGAATTTGTCGGGGCGGAACATCAGGCTGTCGGGACGGCCCTCGCCCTTGAGATAGGCCTTGGACAAGGGTGGACGCTGATACGGCAGATGCGCCTCGTCATTGATCAGGCAGACGCGCCCGGCGTAACCATGTTGCCGCAACGACGCGGCGACCTGGAAACCCGCGTGACCGGCGCCGACAATCAGAACTGTCTCGTTGGCCATGGTTCAGACCGTCTTCACGCGAAGCGGAAGGACATCGAATCCGCGCAGCGTGTTGTTCAACCGCCGTTTCGGTTCGCCCGACAATTCCAGCGAGACCGCGCGGCTCGCAAGCGCGGTCAAAATTGCCTCGGTTTCCAGCCGCGCCACCGCCTGCCCGACACAGCCGTGAATGCCGGTGCCGAAGGTCATGTGGCCGGCCGCGCGGCGAGTGACGTCGAAGGTGTTGGGCCTTTCCCACCGGCGCGGGTCGCGGTTGGCGGCAGCCAGAAACAACAGCACCTTCTCGCCCTCCCCCAATCTCACGCCGCCGACCTCGACCGCCCTGGTCGTAGTTCGAAAGAAGGTTTGCACCGGCGCCTCGTAGCGCAGCACCTCTTCGAACGCGCCGCGGATCAGGTTCGGATTTTCGCGAAGCATTTTCCATTGCTCGGGGTGGCTGGCGAGACAGTACAGCGCGTTGCCGAGCCCGTAGACGGTGGTGTCGATGCCGGCCGAAAGAAACGAGCGCACCAGCATCCCCGCTTCGGCTTCCGACAACTCGCCGGCATCCACCGCATCAAAAATCTGCATGCCCAACCCGCGGCGCGCCAGCGCCGCGCGGCTGCATTTCGACATGATCCAGTCGCGAACCGGGCCGGCATTCTCCATCGCCTGGTTGAACAGGTCGTTGCGCGGACCGAAGGAATTGAACACCATGCTGCCATAGGGCAGCAGATTCTCGCGCCCTTCTTCGGATATCCCGACCGCATCCGGAAACACCTTCAGCGGATAGGCCTCGGCGAGTTCGGCAACGCCGTCGAATTCGCGTTTTTCGACCAGCCGACCGATCAGCCTCTGCGCCTCACGGTCAAAAGTCTCTCGCAACACCCTGATTGCAGCGGGAGACAGGATGCGGGTCAGCACCGCGCGGGTGCGGGTGTGCAGCGGCGGATCGGCCTCAAGAATGATGCTGGGCGGACGCCACGGCGGCTCCTTGCGGAAATCGCTCAAACCGACGCCGGCGGAAGAACAATAGGTCTGAAAATCGGTCAAGGCGTCGCGGACCTGCTCGTGCCGGGCCATCGTCCAGATCCCGTATTGCTCGAGCCATACCACCGGCCCCGCCTCGCGGAGCGCTTCGTGATACGGATAGGGATCGCTCAGAAACGCGTGCGAGAACGGATCGACTTGCGAAACCGGCCGGCTCAAGGTTGCCTGATTGCTCACGATCGCTGCTCCCGATTCCGGCTGTTGCAACGGGTTGGCCGACGGCCCCTGCCATTTTGCAGACTTCACCGGGGATTGTCACCTCTCACCTCCTGCGATTTAAATGACCGGACGAGCTTCTGGACAGGAAGGCCATTGCAGATGACCGCGCCCGAAAATGCTACCGTCCCCTCGCCTGACGATCCGGCCCTGCTCGGCATCGACGGACCGGTCGCCACGATCACGCTCAATCGCCCGGCAGCGTTCAACGCCATCGATCTTTCGATCGCGAGAAAACTCGAACAGCTCGCTGCGCAAATCGAGTCCTCCGACGATATCCGCGTCCTCGTGATCGAGGGCGCGGGCCGTGCGTTCTGCGCCGGCGGCGATTTGCAGACCATTGGGGCTGCGGCCGCGGCCGACACCGTCGCGCCGGTCGTCGGAGAATTGTTGAGGCATTATCATGCCTTCATAGCCGCCCTGCGGCGCATGCCGAAAATCGTGCTTTCAAGCGTGCACGGCTCGGCCGCCGGCGCCGGGCTGTCGCTTGCCTTCGTCACCGACCTCTGCATTGCCGCCGAGGATGCCCGATTCACACCGGCCTATTCAAAGCTCGGCGTGTCTCCCGATGGCGGCGGCACGGTCGGCGTGGTGGCTTCTGTCGGCGCGCGCCGCGCGCTCGAGATTTTTCTTGGTCAGGACAGCTTTTCGGCGGCGCAGGCGTCTGAATGGGGCCTGGTCACCAAGGTCGTTCCGGCGGTCGAACTCAAGGCGGCGACCCGCGAATTTGCGCTTCGCCTGGCACAAAACGCTCCCTCGGCCATCGCAGCGACCAAGAGGCTGATCCATCGTGCGCCCTTGACGAGCGTCGAGCAGCAGCTCGATGCCGAGCGCGACGCCATCATCGCTTGCATGCACACCGACGAGTTCCGCGTTGCGATCAAGAAGTTTTTGAGCAAGGTGAAGTAGCCAGAAGCGTTTCTCTAGTCGTCGCCGCGTACGCTGGGGACCATAGCCATCGAATTGCGTTTTTGCAAAAAGACGGCCACCAGCCCGCCATGACCGGAGACAACGCGGTATGGGTCCCTGCTTTCGCAGGGACGACAAAATCAATTCGGGCAGATATACCCGGTCCCCGAGGGCGACTTGAAGCAGCCGACCGATTCCGGAATGACATGTTTCGGCAGCCACAGCACCACGCTCGGGAAATAGATGGTGAACGTGATGGTGACCAGAAACACGACATAGATCGGCAGCGCCGCGCGCAACGCCTTCGCAAAACCGACACCGACGAATTTCGACGCCATCAACAGGACCAGCCCGTAAGGAGGCGTGATCAGGCCGAATGCGAGCGTTGCGATCAGCACCACGCCCATGTGGACGCCGTTGATGTCGCCGGCTTGCGTTAACGCGTTTACCAGCGGCATGAAGATGATGATGGTCGGAACCGGCTCGATGAAATCGCCGACCACCGTGAACAGCAGCACCATGAGCAACATGATGAATTGCGGATTGCTGCCGGCAATCGAGGTGATCCAGTCGGCGATGACGATGGCGCCTCGCAGATAGGCGAGCATCCAGCCGAAAGCGTTGGCGGCGCCGATCGTGATCAACGGCAGCGAGAAGATCAGCCCTGCCAGGCAGAAGTCGTAGGGAATCTTTTTGAAGTGCCCGCGATTGAGCGCGGGGATCACGACCGTGATGATCCAGATCACCGCAACCACGCCGGCTTCGGTCGGCGTGAACCACCCGGTGAGAATGCCGCCGAGCAGAATAACCGGAATCATCAACGGCAGCGCGGCATCGCCGGTCGCGAACACGACTTGGCGCAACGGCGCACGCGGCTTGCGCATGCCGGAAGGCCCGAAGAAATAGCAATAGATCATCAGGCCGAAGCCGATCATGAATCCCGGCACGACACCGGCCATGAAGAGACCTGCGATGGAGACGTTGCCGACCGCACCGTAGACCACGGCCGTGATGCTCGGCGGCACCAGAGCGGCGATGGTCGAAGCAGACGCAATGATCGCTGCGATAAAGGCCGGTTGATAGCCTTCGCGCCGCATCGGGCCGCCTAGCGCCCGGCTCATCACCGCGACGTCGGCCGTGGTCGATCCCGACATTTCCGAGAAGAACATGCTGAAGACGACGACGACCTGCGACAGGCCGCCCCTGATATGCCCGACCAGCGACAGCGACAGATTGGCGATCCTTACCACCACATTCGCCGAACTCATGAGCTCGCCGACCAAAAGGAAAAACGGAATCGCAAGCAGCGCTTCCGAATCTACGCCGTCGAAAATTTTCTGGACGATCGCCGCCAGCGAAACATCGGTCATGAGCGCGCCGATGAAAACGCCCGCCATCAGCGAAAACGGCACGGGCACGCCGAGATAACCGAAAAACAGGAAGCAGAACGACATCAGCGCCAGGACAAGCGGTGCACTCACGATCGCGACCTCGTCTGGATCGCGGTCTCAACCGGTGAAATCGAAACGAAATCCTCGCCAGGCGGCTCCGGATGATCGAAGCCATTGCGGATGCCATTGACGAGCTGCTCGATTGTGAACAGGCCGATCAGCACGCCCGAGAAGGGTATCGCCGCATAAAGCGAGGCGATCGGCGTTCCCGAGGGAAGACGGAAGCTGCCGTAACCTCTGAGATAGTTGATGTAGCCGAACCAGACCAAGCAGAACGCCACCCCCAACACCACGATGCGGATGAGGATCTCGACAATCAGCCGCGGTGTGCCGTGCATCGATTCCGAAATCGCGGTCAGATAGAGATGATCGTTGCGGCGGGTGGCGACCGCTGCACCGATGAAGATCGCGTAGATGAAGAGGGTCGAGGTCACCTCCTGCAGCCACAGCCAGGGATGGCCGATGGTGCGCGTGAGAATGTCGAACATCACCGAGAGCGAAAAGCCGAAACAGAGGATGCCGCACAGAATCATCAGCACGAGCTCGAGCCGGTCGAAGGCCCGCCATTTCAGGTGACGCTGCCGCCGCAGCACCAGTTTGTCGGCGATCGGCATTCCAGACTCTCCGTCGTTTTGGCATTTCCCCCGTCATCGCCGGGCTTGTCCCGGCCATCCACGTCTTTTCGCGCAATTCGAAGCAAGGCGTGGATACCCGGCACGAGGCCGGGCATGACGACAGGGATTATGAATGTTACAAACGAGCTGTCACCCCACCCCGCCGCTCATTCCATTCATGGCGACCCTCCCCCTCCAGGGAGGGTTAAGAAAGAACAGCCTAGTTTATCGCCCGGATCAGCGTCTTGATCTTGTCGGCATGCGGTCCAAGTTCCTTGGCGAGCCTGTCGAGATAGGGATCGGCGATCTTCTGAAAGCCGGACTTGTCCACGTCGGTGACGATCTTCACGCCTATCTTCTCAAGCTTGGCCGCCGCCGCACGCTCCAATTCGAACGCGCGTTTGGGTTCCTGCAGGCTGACGTCTCTCGCAGCCGCCAACACCCAGCCCCGCTGCTCCGTATTGAGGCTTTGCCACAGCTTGTCGCTGATCCAGAGGATAGCATTGTTCGCCTCGTGCTCGGTCATCGACAGCACGGGCGCGACTTCGTAATGCTTGTTGATGAGGTAGACGTTGACCGCGTTCTCGCCGAAATCCACCACGCCGGTTTGCAGCGAGGTATAGACGCTGCCGAAGGGCATGTGCACGGTCTGCGCGCCATAGGCCGCAAACATCTTGTCCTCGGTCGCGGTCGCCTGCACGCGGACCTTGTAGCCCTTGAGATCGTCGACCTTGTGCACCTCCTTCTTGCCGTACATATGCCGGAAACCCTGGGTGCCGAGCCCGATCGCGTGGATGCCCTGCACGGTGTCGTCGACCATGTCGCGGATCGCTTCGAAGACCTTCTGGTCGCCGAGCGCCTTGATGATGTGTTGATCGTTGCGAAACAGGAAGTGCAGCGACATCACGCCGGCCTGCGGCGAGATCGTCGAGGTGTTTGCGGAGGACACGATCGCAAAATCGATATCGCCTGACCTCACGAGTTGCAGGATCTGCGGCTCCTGCCCGAGCTGCGCGCCGGGATATTGATCGGCCAGCATGGTGCCCTTGCTCAATTCCTTGAGCTTTGCCGAAAAAATGTCGTAGGCGATGCTGTAGCCGGAATTGAGCTGCTGGTCGTGCGCGAAGCGATAATGCTTGACCTCCTGCGCGAGCGCTGCGGCCGACCACATCAGCGCCGCGGTCGCCAACAATCCTCGGAGAATCCCTGCTCGACTATTCACTATTTCCCCCTGCTGGCGTTTTTTCGTTTGTCGTCGCTAGTTGATCGCCCGGATCAGCGTCTTGATCTTTTCGGCGTGCGGGCCGAGTTCCTTGGCAAGCTTGTCGAGGTAGGGATCAGCGATCACCGTAAATCCCGACTTGTCGACGTCGGGCACGACCTTGACCCCGATCGATTTCAGCTTCTCCAGCGATTGATGCTCGAGCTCGATCGCCTTGGCAGGCTGGCTGTGGTTGACCTCGTCGGCCGCCGCCTGCACCCAGCCTTGCTGCTCCGCGGTGAGGCTGTTCCACAATTTGTCGCTGACCCAGACAAGGCTGTTGTTGGCCTCGTGCTCGGTCAACGACAGCACGGGCGCGACTTCGTAATGCTTGTTGGCGAGATAGACGTTGATGCCGTTTTCGGCGACGTCCACCACGCCGGTCTGCAGCGAGGTGTAGACGCTGCCGAAGGGCATATGGACGATCTGCGCGCCATAGGCCGGGAACATCGTGTCTTCGGTCGGCGTCGCCTGCACGCGCACCTTCAATCCCCTGACATCGCCAATTTTTTTGATTTCGCGCTTGGAATACATGTGGCGAAGACCGAGCGTGGCGAGCCCGATCACGCGAGCGCCCTGTACCGTGTCCGAAATCATCGCCTTGACGGCCTTCGACACTTCGGGATCGCCGATCGCCTTGATCAGGTGCGCTTCGGAGCGGAACAGGAAGTGCATCGACATCACGCCGGCCTGCGGCGAAAGCGTCGCGGCATTGGCCGAGGAAGAAATGCAGAACTCGACGTCGCCGGCCTTCACGAGCTGCAGCACCTGCGGCTCCTGTCCAAGCTGCGCGCCCGGATATTGATCGATCAGCATGGTGCCCTTGCTGAGCGTCTTGAGCTTGTCGGCGAAGATATCGCCGACGATTCCGTAGCCCGTCGTCTTCGGCTGGTCGTAGGCAAAGCGGTAGTGCTTCGCCTCCTGCGCATGCGCGCTTGCGGTGAACAGGACCGATACTGCGGCAAAAACCGCAACGATGCTCGCCCGCGGATCGCTCATCTTGCCCTCCCCTCTTTTGCTTTTTCGATCATCCCATCGGCCTTGTCGGGATGTCAATCGAACTGAGGGCGAAGATGCGCCTACCCTTTCACCTGCCCCTCTCCTCTGGCGCGCATGAAATCGAAGTCGCAGCCCTCGTCGGCCTGCAGAATGGTTTCGTTGAACAGGTAGGCGTAGCCGCGCTTCGCCCAATCCGGCGCCGGCAGCTTCAACGCCGAACGGCGCCTCTCAAGCTCGGCGTCATCGACCAGCAGGTCGATGCTGCGCCTTCCGACATCGAGCCGAATCATGTCGCCATCTTTGACCAGCGCCAGTGGACCGCCGACCGCGGATTCCGGGGTGATGTGCAGCACGATGGTGCCGAACGCGGTGCCGCTCATCCGCGCATCCGAGATCCGCACCATGTCTTTCACGCCAGCGCGCCCGAGCTTTTTCGGGATCGGCAGGTAGCCCGCCTCCGGCATGCCCGGAGCGCCCTTCGGTCCGGCGTTGCGCAGCACCAGCACGTCGTCGGGACCGACGTCGAGCGCGGGATCGTCGAGGCGCAGGGTCAGGTCCTCTACCGATTCGAACACTACCGCTCGGCCGGTGTGTTGCAGCAGCTTCGGCGTCGCGGCCGAATGCTTGATCACGGCGCCGCGCGGCGCGAGATTGCCATGCAGCACGGCCATGGCCCCTTCCGGCTTGATCGGACTCTTTCGCGAGCGGATCACATCCTGCCCCGGCACCTCTTCGGCGCGCGCCACGACCTCGCGCAGGGTCGCCCCGGTGATCGTCCTGGCGTCCAGATCGATCAGGTTGCCGAGCTGCGCCATCAGTTTCGGCACGCCGCCGGCGTGATGGAAATGCTCCATGTAATGTGCGCCTGACGGCTTGAGGTCGATCAAGACAGGCACTTCGCGGCCGAGCCTGTCGAAGGCTTCAAGGTCGATGCGGTGCGTGGTGCGATTGGCGATCGCCGTCAAGTGAATGAGCCCGTTGGTCGAGCCGCCGATTGCCTGCAGCACCACTTGCGCATTCCCGAACGACGCCTTCGTCAGCAACTCACTGGGCCTCGGTCCCTTGGCCTTGGCCATTTCGGCCGCGACCTTGCCACTCGCCTCCGCCAGGCGAAAGCGCTCGGCATGCGGGGCGGGAATCGTCGCGCTCATCGGCAGCGACAGGCCGAGCGATTCCGTGATGCAGGCCATGGTGCTCGCGGTTCCCATCACCATGCAGGTGCCCACCGAAGGCGCGAGTCGGCCATTGACGGCTTCGATCTCGACATCGTCGATTTCACCGGCGCGGTATTTCGCCCACAGCCGTCGGCAATCAGTGCAGGCTCCCAGCACCTCGCCCTTGTGATGCCCGACCACCATCGGCCCAACGGGAATGACGACGGTCGGCAGATCGGCGCTGACTGCGGCCATGATCTGCGCCGGCAGGGTCTTGTCGCAGCCCCCGATCACGACCACCGCATCCATCGGCTGGGCGCGGATCATCTCCTCGGTATCCATCGCCATCAGGTTGCGCAGGTACATCGAGGTCGGATGCGAAAAGCTTTCCGCGATCGAGATGGTCGGAAACACCATCGGCATCGCGCCAGAGAGCATCACGCCGCGTTTCACCGCCTCCAAAATCTGGGGCACGTTGCCGTGGCAGGGGTTGTAGTCGCTGTAAGTGTTGGTGATGCCGACGATCGGCCGGTTCAGCGCGTCGTCAGAATACCCCATCGCCTTGATAAAGACCTTGCGCAGGAACAGCGAAAAACCCGCATCGCCATAGCTCGTCAGACCCTTTCGCAACCCATCGGCCATGGTGGCGATATCCTTTTTGTTTGACGTCGTTAGTTTTGAAGCCCGCAGCATGATTGTCAATAAAGGGGCGATCCATCAGCGCGATCATTTCGGCTGCTTCCCCCAAACGGGATGTTCCATACTGAAAAAACCTGCGCGAAAGGCTTCCCGCCACGGAAATCTGGCGCATAGTGGATAAAGCCAGCCAGGCCTTGAGGACATCAAATGCGGGTCGTAACAACCGATGTTGCGGTGATCGGCGGAGGTGCGGCCGGCTGCTATGCCGCGCTCAACCTCTCCAGGCAGGGCATCAAGCCTTTGATCATCTGCAAGGGGCTGGTCGGCAAGAGCGGAGCGTCGCTGTTCGCAGGCAATCTGGTGATCTCCGGCCGGGCATTGGGCAACAGCGAAGAGAATGCCCGCAACACGGCCGAATTCCTCATCAAGTATCACAATCAGTTCCTGATCGATCAGAAATGGGCGCAGCGCTGCGGCCGATGGATCGAAAAGGTCTATTACCCGGAGCTGGAGGAAGCAGGCCTCTACTTTCGCCGTGACGATTCCGGCGAAGTCGTCACGAGCCCGGGAAAAATCCGCAGCATCGCCGCCAATGTGCAGGGCAATTCCGGCGTCCCGTTCATGGACCTGCGCCGCAAGCAGGTCATCAAGGCAGGAATTGCGCGAATGGAAGAGACGGTCGCCACGTCTCTGCTGCAAAACCCGGACGGTTCCATGGGCGGCGTATTCTGCCTGAACTGCATGACCGGTGAATACACGGCCGTGATCGCACGCGCGGTCATTCTGGCGACCGGCTACTCCGACCGCCTGCATACCCGCTCCACCGGTACGCGAGAGATGTCGGCGGACGGAATCGCGATGGCATGGCGCGCCGGTGCGACGCTGGTCAACATGGAAATGCAATGGTGGCACACCAATGACCTGGCGCAGCCTGCGTGCTGGCAGCGGATGCAAATCTATCCGAACCCGATGCTCGGTTCGGAGAAGTCGGCGCGGATGCTCAACTCGGCGGGCGAAGAGTTCTTCAACCAGCAACAGGACGATCCGCTGGCCTTCGGCCCCTACACCGTGCAGCTCAAAGCGCTCGTCAAGCAGGTTCGTGCCGGCAAAGCCCGTTACGAAGGCGGCTATTATGCGGGCTTTGATAATTGCGATGCGGCGGAAGTCGAGACCTATACGACTTATGGCAAGACGTTTCGTCAGCTCGGCTTGCCATTTCCCGCAACCCTGGCCGAGACGGCGGTTTCCTCGCACTACCGGCAGGGCGGCATCGATGTCGACACCGGCACCATGCGCTCATCGATCCCCGGGCTTTACGCCGCGGGCGGCGTAGGCGGCCACAGCAATGGTCTGATCGGGCTTGCAACCTTTGACGGGCGGGTGGTTGCGGAAGGCGTGGCGCAGGACATGGCGACAATCAAGGCTTCCTCAGTGCCGCAATCGCAGATCGAGGCCGAAAGTCGCAGGCTCGATCGTTTGCGCAGTTCTTCCGGCGATGGGCCGCCGCCCTCCGGGCTGAAGGAACAGTTGCGGGCCGTGATGTGGGAAAAGGTCGGCGTTGAGAAGAACGCCTCCGACCTGCGGTCGGCGCTCGACGATATCGAGCGTATTCGCCTCACACTTTTGCCCGGCATGAAAGTCAGCAACAGGTCAAGATCGGCCAACTACGAATGGCTGGACGCGATTGACCTGATGAACATGATCGATGTCTGCGAGCTCGTCATCCACTCTTCGCTCGAACGCAAGGAGAGCCGCGGGCCGTTCATTCGAGGGGATTTCCCGCTGACCGACAACGATAATTGGCTCGCCGCCAATGTCATGAAAAAATCCGGCAACGGCTTTCATTTCGAGAAACGGCCGTACGACCTGCCGCTGTTTGCGCCCGGCTTTTCCAGAAAAGATAATCTTGAGGTCTCCTGGTGACGGCGGTTCCTCCTGGCGATGCTCCCGCGCCCGCTCTCCCCTCCATTGACGCGCGCCGATTGGGGCAGGCCGAACAGCATGACACGCTGGCCGCGCGCAATTCCCGGTTAACGCCGGGCGATCTGCTGACGCTCAAAGTGCGCCGGTCGGAGGTCACCGCGGGCGGCGACGTGTTCGAGGAGTTTCGGGTTCCGTACCAGAAATGGATGCGCCTGCTCGATGCCCTGAACTGGATTGCGGAAAATGCGGCCCCCGATCTGGCATTTCGATGGTTCTGCGGATCGAAGATGTGCGGAACCTGCGCGGTTCGAATGAACGGCCGCGAGGTGCTCGCCTGCTGGGAGGCGGTCGAACCGAACATGGTCGTCGAGCCCTTGCGCAACCTGTCCGTCATTCGCGATCTCGTCGTCGATCGGACCGATTACGAACAGAAGGTCGCAAGTCTGGAGCCGTGGATCGAGCGGCCAAAGCCTTACGCAGAATTTCCCGAGCCGCTTACACACAAGCAGATGAAGAACGTGTCCCAGGCGCTCGATTGCATCAGCTGCATGTGTTGTTACTCGGCATGTCCGGTGATTGGCCTGGGAAACCTGACCGATTTTGCCGGCCCCGCCCCTCTGGTTCAGTTGGGCCAGACGGCGCTCGATCCACGCAACAACCCCGAGAAGGTCAGGCGATCGATCGAGCTGACCGGGATTTTCAATTGCGTGTCCTGTTACAAATGCGAGGAAGTATGCCCCGCACACATCCCGATCGTGAGTGGGGTCATCGAGCCGTTGAAGGCGAAGGCGGCTCAGCTCGCTCCCCAAATGGCCAGGCATTCGTTCGCCCTGCGCGACATCGTTGCCCGCCGTGACCGCCTTG
>Ga0306925_10000607_pt1:22500-26604 | contig 26604 bp, 14 predicted proteins | sample flu12Cox44000176_FD_203755 | JGI IMG/M metagenome (GOLD analysis project Ga0306925, IMG submission 203755) | Lab enrichment of tropical soil microbial communities from Luquillo Experimental Forest, Puerto Rico - flux8day.12C.oxic.44.000.176 (v2)... | ecosystem: Environmental >... | reverse complement strand
GTGGTACAGCCGCACGCGGCAGCGCGCGAGCACGGTGGCACCGCCGAAGGTGCCCGCCGCGCTCGACTCTTCGTAGTCGAGCCGCAGCCAGCCGTCCATGTCCCGCGTCGGCTCGGCGCCGGTCGGGATGAAGGTCACGTCGACGCCGTGTTCGCGGTACTCCTTGGCAACGATCGCGACGAAGCCGCGGCGCACGCGCTGCGGCTGCGCGGTGTTCGGCGAGACCTCCACGCGGATGCCGAGGTGCGTGATCGAGGTCTCGCGCTTGAACGCGACCAGGTCGAGGCTGCGCTGCGCGTCGGTGGCGAAGTCGCTCTCCGGATACTGGCGCATGAACTCGCGCAGCGTCGCAACGCTGGGATTGGTCTCGAGCATGTTCACGTAGGCCATGTCGCCGTGGGCGCGCCGCGACAGCTCGCCGTCGGGGTACTCGGCCAGGAAGGCCTGGTAGGCCTGGGCGGTGTTCTCGCCGCGGGCGCGCTGGAAGTAGAGCGGCTCCATCGCGCGCTGGAGGTCGGGCAGGAGCGCGCTCTGCGGATAGGTTTCGATGAACTTCTGGTGTCCCTCGATGGTCTGGTGCGCGAGCACGCGCAGCGCCGCGATGTGCTCCTCGCACTCCTTGGCGTGCTCGGAGGTCGGGTTGTCGCGCAGGAAGCGGCTGTAGCTCGCGACGGTGTTCGCGCTCTTGGCGCCCTCCCAGGTCGCGTCGGCGCAGCCCAGCGCGCCGAGCGCGAACGCCAGAGCGACGGCGCCGATGACCAAGCCAGACCTCGTGGTGCGCACACGGACCTCCTGCCCCGGGGGAGGTTCACCGGGGTTCTTCCCGGCTGTGTTCGGAGTCGTGTGCAGCGGACTTGAGGCGCGCCCTCACGCCGGCTCGCGCAGTTTTCCGCTCAAGTCGCGACGGAGTTGCCCGATCCAGAAGACGGGCGACGGGAGCGCCAGGAGGGGAAGATGGGGACTGCGTGGCTCTTGGGGGGAATCACCACGCTCGCGCTGATGGGGGGCCTCGCTCGCACCAGCGCGCGACGCCGGCGGGCCACCATCCGGGGCATGCTCGACCGTTCGCGGCCGTGCGCGGTGCGCAGGACCTGATGAAGGGTGCAAAGTCCTGAAATGCAACGGCCCCGGAGCATTGCTGCTCGCGGGGCCGCGCATTTGGAACCCACCGTCGCGCTACTCTCCCACCGAGTAAGCTCGGCAGTACCATCGCCGAAGCGGGGCTTAACTTCCGAGTTCGGGATGGGATCGGGTGTGGCCCCCGCTCTATGGACGGCGGGAAAAATCTCGCTCCCCGAGGGCCGGCCTCCGCCTGACGGCGAGGAGCGGCCCCCGAGGAGCTCTGATCGCTCTCTATGTTCCGTGTCAGCGCCCGCTGAGTAGCTTTCGCTAAGCACGAGCCAAAATTGACGGTTAGGTCAAGCCTCACGACCGATTAGTACCGGTCAGCTCCACACCTTACGGTGCTTCCACACCCGGCCTATCAACCTCCTGGTCTTGGAGGGGTCTTCAGCAGACCGAAGTCTGAGGGAGATCTCGTCTCGAGGTGGGCTTCCCGCTTAGATGCCTTCAGCGGTTATCCCGTCCACAGATGGCTACCCGGCTGTGCCGCTGGCGCGACAACCGGTGCACCAGAGCTGCGTCCATCCCGGTCCTCTCGTACTAGGGACAGCTCCTCTCAAATCTCCTACGCCCACGACAGATAGGGACCGAACTGTCTCACGACGTTCTAAACCCAGCTCGCGTGCCACTTTAATCGGCGAACAGCCGAACCCTTGGGAGCTGCTTCACCCCCAGGATGTGACGAGCCGACATCGAGGTGCCAAACGGCGCCGTCGCTGTGAACGCTTGGGCGCCATAAGCCTGTTATCCCCGGCGTACCTTTTATCCGTTGAGTGATGACCCTTCCATACGGAGTCACCAGATCACTAAGACCGACTTTCGTCCCTGATCGACTTGTGAGTCTCACAGTCAAGCCCACTTATGCCTTTGCGCTCTACGGCTGGTTTCCAATCAGCCTGAGTGGACCTTTGTGCGCCTCCGTTACTCTTTAGGAGGCGACCGCCCCAGTCAAACTACCCACCACACACTGTCCCGGACCCGGATGACGGGCCTCGGTTAGGACGTCAGACACACAAGGCTGGTATTTCAACGGTGGCTCCACCGAGACTAGCGTCCCAGCTTCAAAGCCTCCCAGCTATCCTACACATGCAAGACCGACGGCCAGTGTGAAGTTGTAGTGAAGGTGCACGGGGTCTTTCCGTCTAGTCGCGGGTAGACGGCATCTTCACCGCCATTTCAGTTTCGCTGAGTCCCTGGTTGAGACAGTGGGGAAGTCGTTACGCCATTCGTGCAGGTCGGAACTTACCCGACAAGGAATTTCGCTACCTTAGGACGGTTATAGTTACCGCCGCCGTTTACCGGGGCTTCGGTTCATCGCTTTGCCTCCGAAGAGGCTGACAAGTTCCCTTAACCTTCCGGCACCGGGCAGGCGTCACACCCTATACATCCTCTTGCGAGTTAGCAGAGTGCTGTGTTTTTAGTAAACAGTCGCTACCCCCTGATCACTGCGACCCCAGCCAGCTCGGAGAGCGAGTCCCCTCACCAGCTGAGGCACACCTTCTCCCGAAGTTACGGTGTCAATTTGCCGAGTTCCTTAACCAGGGTTCTCTCAAGCGCCTTGGGATTCTCTCCCCACCTACCTGAGTCGGTTTGCGGTACGGTCACCAGAATGACTCCCTACGAGGATTTTCTTGGAAGCATGGGCTCACTGACTCTCGGACAAAATGCCGTCGTCTCGTATCTCAGCGTTGAATGGGTCCGCGGATTTTCCTACGGGCCCCGCCTACATACTTTCCCCGCCTAATCCAACAGGCGGTACAGCTACCCTTCTCCGTCCCCCCTTCGGTCGAACGCCAAACTGGTGGCACGGGAATTATTAACCCGTTTCCCATCACCTACGCCTCTCGGCCTCGGCTTAGGGGCCGGCTGACCCTGGGAAGATTAGCTTTACCCAGGAAACCTCAGGTTTACGGCGAGCAAGTTTCTCACTTGCTTTATCGCTACTCGTGTCCGCATATGCACTTCCAGGACCTCCAGTCGTCCTCACGGTCGACCTTCACAGGCAACTGGAACGCTCCCCTACCAGACACGGAGTCCGAAGACTCCGTGAATCCGCGGCTTCGGTGGCGTGCTTAGCCCCGTTACATTTTCGGCGCGAGACTACTCGACCAGTAAGCTGTTACGCACTTTTTAAAGGATGGCTGCTTCTAAGCCAACCTCCTGGCTGTCTGAACGGTCTCACATCCTTTCCCACTCAGCACACACTTGGGGACCTTAGCCGGCGGTCTGGGTTCTTTCCCTCTCGACTACGGAGGTTATCCCCCATACGTCTGACTGCCGTGCTGCTCTCATCGGCATTCGGAGTTTGGTTGGGTTCGGTAATCTGGTAGGACCCCTAGCCCATCCAGTGCTCTACCTCCGATGGAGATCACACGACGCTATACCAAAATATATTTCGGGGAGAACCAGATATCTCCAGGTTTGATTAGCCTTTCACCCCTACCCACAGTTCATCCGGGTAATTTTCAACTTACTGCGGTTCGGGCCTCCACTGGGTTTTACCCCAGCTTCACCCTGACCATGGGTAGATCACCTGGCTTCGGGTCTACTTCCTGCAACTCATCGCCCTGTTTGGACTCGCTTTCGCTACGGCTACACCTGATCGGCTTAACCTTGCTGCAAGATGTAACTCGCGGACTCATTATGCAAAAGGTACGCAGTCACCCTTTGCGCCCGAAGGCGCCATAGGGCTCCCACCGTTTGTAAGCAAGCGGTTTCAGGTTCTATTTCACTCCCCTCACCGGGGTTCTTTTCGCCTTTCCCTCACGGTACTGGTTCACTATCGGTCGGCAGGTAGTACTTAGCCTTGGAGGATGGTCCCCCCAGATTCACACCGGATTTCACGTGTCCGGCGCTACTCGGGATACCTCTAGGGTCCTACGCATTTTCGTGTACGGGGCTATCACCCTCTATGGCCGGACTTTCCAGTCCGTTCCACTAACACGGCGGATCCCACGTTGAGGTCCCACAACCCCGGAGGGA
>Ga0306925_10000607_pt1:0-20000 | contig 26604 bp, 14 predicted proteins | sample flu12Cox44000176_FD_203755 | JGI IMG/M metagenome (GOLD analysis project Ga0306925, IMG submission 203755) | Lab enrichment of tropical soil microbial communities from Luquillo Experimental Forest, Puerto Rico - flux8day.12C.oxic.44.000.176 (v2)... | ecosystem: Environmental >... | reverse complement strand
AAACTCTCCAGTTAATAAAAACTGAAGAATCAGTTGTCGCTTAGCTGAGCCAAGCAGACAACCTCTAGTCTAGAATCGACGAGAATCCGAACTCATCCGTCTCGCGCGCCGTTGCCGGCGAGCGAAACCAAAGGTCCGCGTACTATTCGCTTTTCAAAGACCGAGGAGTCGAGACGAAGTCTCTCGACAGCGACCCGACGGGGCACCCGCCGAATCGAGCGGCGTACTCTATGCCAAGTCGGCGCGGCTGTCAAACACTCGAAATCGCTTTGATTTCGGGTGCTTACGCCCCAAAGCGCAATGTGGCGAGATCGCTCACCACGACGTCCATCGCCACGTCCCAGGGGTCGTGGGGCAGCTCGTCCACCACGCGATCTGCGTAGCAGATGCCCACCGCGAGGGCTCCGGGTCGGCGGCGGCCGAGCAATCGGTCGTAGTGGCCGCCTCCCCGCCCCAGGCGCCAGCCGGCCCGGTCGAACAGCACTCCGGGCACCACGAACAGGTCGACCGCTTCGACCGCCACCCCGAGGTCGAGCTCGGGTCCGGCCACAACCGGGTACACCGTGCGGGCGCCGCCGGCCCGGCAGCGCTCGGCGATCGTCTCCACCGGCACCTCGTCGCCGATCGCCCGGTAGAAGGCGACCACCCGTGCCGAGGCGAGCTCCGGGAGCGCCAGCAGCCGCTCACGCGCGGCCTCCGCCGCCTCGCCGCGCGCCTGGCCGCGTGCGCCACGGAAGCGCGCGCGCAGCTCGGCCTTCACGGCGTCCTCAGACGGAGTCGGCCAGGTCGATCAGCGCCTGGATGCGCTCGCGCGGGACGGCGACGAGGTCGCGCCTGCGCAGCAGCTCGCTGGCGATGTTCAGCGCCGCCAGCACCGAGGCGTCCTGGGTGTCCGGCGTGGTCTTGCGGACCTCGCGCAGCACCCGATCGACGTAGGCGGCGACCGCTTCGAGGTGCTCGCGGTCCGCGTCGGTGCGCACGCGGTACTCGCGATCGAGGATCTTGATCACCAGCGAGCGCGCCGGGCCCCCTCCGTTCCCGTGCAGCTCGCTCACCGCGCGTCGCCTTCCGGATCGGCGTCGGCCTCGCGCATCAGCGCCTCGACGTCGGCGAGCAGCGCATCGATCCGCTGGACCAGCTCGGCGCGCGCCCGCTCGCTCGCCGCGAGCTTGGCGTCGAGCTCGACGATCCGCCGATCGCGTGCGGCCACCGCCTCGCGCAGCTCGACCACGGCGCGCTGCGTCGCGCGCTGGCGCTCGACCAGCTGGCGCACCCGGTCCTCGAGCACGCCGACGAGGTCCTGGCCGAAGATCCCCTGGTGAGCCTTCCCCTGGTGAGCCTCGGTCCGAGGCTCGAAAAACTCCGCGGATTCGCTGATCACGACCGCATCCCCTCGCGCGAGCGCGCTTCGAAAGTCACCTGGGGGGTAGGCGCATGGTTCACCGGCAGAAGCGCGCCGTCAAGCGGCGTCGTCCCTGAAAAATCCAGAGACGCCGCCGTCTTGGATCACTTCCTCCACCCGCCGCTTTGGCATGTTCCCACAGGCCCCATCTCTTGCTTGACACCGTTTCGCGGCTTCCGCTAGCCTTCCAATCGTCAATTTCACCCGAGATTTCGCGCACTTCCGGCTCACTCATCCCGGCTGCTGAAGCCCGCATCAGGCATCGTGGCCCGGAAACGGATCCTGGGAGTGGGATCTCGAAAAAGCGCGAGACGACGGGCGAGAGCTCCGGAACCACCCCTCCTGCGGCCACTCGGCCAGAGGTGTGTCGCGCAGCGGACGTGCGCGCGGAGTCATCGGGGAACTGCGAAATGACCGCGCAAATCACCGGTCCGGGCGTACCACAGCGACAGGGACTCTACGATCCGCGGTTCGAGCACGAAGCCTGCGGCGTCGGCTTCGTGTGCAACATCGACGGCCGCGCCTCGCACGAGATCATCCAGCGCGGGCTGCAGGTGCTGGTCAATCTGACGCATCGCGGCGCGACCGGCGCGGACGCGGAGACGGGCGACGGCGCGGGCATCCTGATGCAGATTCCGCACGCGTTCCTGGAGCGCGAGTGCGCGAGCCTCGGCATCCGCCTGCCCGAGCCCGGTGACTACGGCGTCGGCGCGGTCTTTCTGCCGCAGGACCCGGTCGCCCGCGCGCGCTGTGAGTCATGTCTCGAGCGCACCGTCGCCGAAGAGGGCCAGCACTTCCTCGGCTGGCGCGACGTGCCGGTCCATCCCGAGCACATCGGCGAGACCGCGCGCCGGATCGTGCCGCGGATCCGCCAGTTCTTCGTGCTGCGCGGCCGCGGCGCCGACTCCGCGGCGTTCGAGCGCAAGCTGTACGTGATCCGCAAGCGCGTCGAGCACGCGCTCGCGGCCGAGGGCGCCTCGGGCTTCCACGTGCCGAGCCTCTCCTGCCGCACGCTCGTCTACAAGGGCCTCTTGCTCGCCTACCAGGTGAAGAAGTTCTACCCGGACCTCGCCGACCCGGCGATCGAGAGCGGGCTGGCGCTGGTGCACCAGCGCTACAGCACCAACACCTGGCCCACCTGGGAGCGCGCGCACCCCTACCGCTATCTGTGTCACAACGGTGAGATCAATACCGTCCAGGGCAACTTCAACTGGATGCGCGCGCGCGAGGCGGTGATCCGCTCCGGTGTCTGGGGCGACGACCTCGCGAAGATCCTGCCGCTCGTCGACGCGAACAGCTCGGACTCGGGCAAGGTCGACAACGTGCTCGAGTTCCTGGTGCTGTCGGGCCGCGACCTCGCGCACGCGATGATGATGCTGATTCCCGAGGCCTGGGACCGCGACGCGCTGATGCGCGACGAGAAGAAGGCGTTCTACGAGTATCACCAGTGCCTGATGGAGCCCTGGGACGGGCCGGCCTCGATCGCGTTCTCCGACGGCACGCGCATCGGCGCGGTGCTCGACCGCAACGGCCTGCGCCCGTCGCGCTACTGGGTGACCAAGGACGGCTTCGTGGTGCTGTCGTCGGAGTGCGGCGTGCTGCCGATCAACCCCGAGGACGTGAAGTACAAGGGCCGGCTGCAGCCCGGCCGGATGCTGCTGATCGACACCAGCGAGGGGCGCATCATCCCCGACGAGGAGCTGAAGGCGTACTACGCGCGCCGCTCGCCCTACCGCGAGTGGCTGCGCGCGAACCTGGTGAAGCTCGGCGACCTCGCGGCGCGCGAGCCGCAGCCAGGCCGCGACGGAGAGCTCGACCGGCTGACGCGGCAGAAGCTGTTCGGCTACTCGCTCGAGGACCTGCGCATCCTGCTCGCGCCGATGGCCTCGACCGGCGGCGAGGCCGACGGCTCGATGGGCAACGACACGCCCATCGCCGCGCTGTCCGACCGCCCGCAGCTCTTGTTCAACTACTTCAAGCAGGTGTTCGCGCAGGTCACCAATCCGTCGATCGACTCGATCCGCGAGGACAGCGTGATGTCGCTGATCAGCACGATCGGCGCCGAGCGCAACCTGCTCGACGAGACGCCCGAGCACGCGCGCCTGCTCGAGCTCGAGCAGCCGATCCTGTCCGAGCACGAGCTCGAGAAGATCCGCCAGGTCGAGCACCCCTGGCTGCGCGCCGCCACGATCGAGTGCGTGTTCGACGCCGAGGGCGAGACGCTCGACGCCGCAGGTGCCTCGCTGCGCCGCGGGCTCGACCGCATCCGCCGCGAGGCCGCCGACGCGGTGCGCGGGGGCGCGTCGGTCCTGGTGCTGTCCGACCGCGCCGCGGGCCGCAGCCAGGCCGCAGTGCCGAGCGTGCTCGCGACCGCCGCGGTGCACCATCACCTCTCCCGCGAGGGCCTGCGCATGCGCTGCGGGCTGGTGGTCGAGACGGGCGAGGCGCGCGAGGTCGCGCACTACGCGCTGTTGATCGGCTTCGGCGCGGCCGCGGTCCACCCCTATCTCGCGTTCGAGACCATCCGCCAGCTGGTGCGCGAGGCCAGCTGGGTGCCGGCCGAGCTCACGCCCGAGAAGGCCGCCTACAACTACGTGAAGGCGGTCGGGAAGGGGCTGCTCAAGATCTTCGCGAAGATGGGCATCTCCACGCTCGCCAGCTACCGCGGCGCGCAGATCTTCGAGGCCGTCGGCATCGAGGAGCCGGTGGTGCGCGAGTTCTTCACCGACACCGCGACGCGCATCGGCGGCGTGACGCTCGGCGTGATCGCACGCGAGGCGCTGCTGCGCCACGAGGCGGCGTACCCGAAGACGGTCGACTTCGAGCGCGAGCTCGAGATCGGCGGCGAGTACCAGTGGCGCCGCGGCGGCGAGCGGCACCTGTTGAACCCCACCACGATCCACCGGCTGCAGAACGCGGTGCGCCGCAACGACGTGGGCCAGTACCGCGAGTACGCCAAGACGATCAACGACCAGAGCCGCGAGCACTACACCATCCGCGGCATGCTGCGCTTCAACAGCCCGAACGCCCCGCTGCCGCTCGACGAGGTCGAGCCCGCCAGCGAGATCATGAAGCGCTTCTGCACCGGCGCGATGAGCTTCGGCTCGATCAGCGCCGAGGCGCACGAGACGCTCGCGATCGCGATGAACCGCATCGGCGGCAAGTCGAACAGCGGCGAGGGCGGCGAGGACCCCAAGCGCTTCGTCCGCGATCCCAATGGGGACTGGCGCCGCAGCGCGATCAAGCAGGTCGCCTCGGGCCGCTTCGGCGTGTCGAGCTGGTACCTGGTCAACGCGGACGAGCTGCAGATCAAGATCGCCCAGGGCGCGAAGCCCGGCGAAGGCGGCCAGCTGCCCGGCTACAAGGTGAACCGCTGGATCGCGCGCGTGCGCAACGCCACGCCCGGCGTCGGCCTGATCTCGCCGCCGCCGCACCACGACATCTACTCGATCGAGGACCTGGCGCAGCTGATCCACGACCTGAAGAACGCGAACCCGCGCGCCGACGTGTCGGTGAAGCTGGTCTCGGTGTCGGGCGTGGGCACGATCGCCGCGGGCGTGTCGAAGGGCCACGCGGAGTCGGTGCAGATCGCCGGCTTCGAGGGCGGCACCGGCGCCTCGCCGCTCACCTCGATCAAGCACGCCGGCGTGCCCTGGGAGATCGGCCTCTCCGAGACGCAGCAGGCGCTGGTGCTGAACGACCTGCGCGGGCGGATCCGCGTGCACGTCGACGGACAGCTGCGCACCGGGCGCGACGTGGTGATCGGCGCGATCCTGGGCGCGGACGAGTTCGGCTTCGGCACGATCGCGCTGGTCGCACTGGGCTGCATCATGATGCGCGTCTGCCACCTCAACACCTGTCCGGTCGGCGTGGCCACCCAGAACGAGGAGCTGCGCAAGAAGTTCACCGGCGAGCCCGAGCACGTGGTGCGCTTCCTGCGCTTCGTCGCCGAGGAGACGCGCGAGATCCTGGCGCAGCTCGGCTTCCGCAAGCTCGACGAGGTGATCGGCCGCACGGAGCTGGTCGAGGGCGACCCCGAGCTGCGGCACTGGAAGCTGCCGAACGGGATCGACTGGAAGGCGATCCTGCACCGGCCGACGCCGCCGCACGAAGGCGTCGCGATCCGGCGCAGCTGCGGCCAGCAGCACGGCCTGGACAAGGCGCTCGACGTGGAGCTGCTGCGGCTGTGCCGGCCGGCGATCGAGAACATGGAGCCGGTCGAGCTGTCGCTGCCGATCCGCAACGTGAACCGCACCGTCGGCACCATGCTCGGCTCGGCGGTGTCGCTGCGGCACGGGCTCGAGGGGCTTCCCGACAACACCATCCGCATCCGCTTCACCGGCAGCGCGGGTCAGAGCTTCGGCGCGTTCCTGCCCAAGGGCATCACGCTCTCGCTCAGCGGCGACGCCAACGACTACACCGCGAAGGGTCTCTCCGGGGGCCGCGTCGTGGTGTTCCCGCACCCGGAGTCCACCTTCGACCCGGCGCAGAACATCATCATCGGCAACGTGGCGCTGTACGGCGCGACCAGCGGTGAGGCGTTCTTCCGCGGCGTCGCGGGCGAGCGCTTCTGCGTGCGCAACAGCGGCGCGCGCGCGGTGGTCGAGGGCGTGGGCGACCACGGCTGCGAGTACATGACGGGCGGCCACGTGGTGGTGCTCGGCGGCGTCGGCCGCAATTTCGCCGCGGGCATGAGCGGCGGCATCGCCTACGTGCTCGACCCGCTCGGCTCGTTCCCGGAGCTGTGCAACCCCGGCACGGTCGACCTCGAGCGCGTCGAGACCGACGCCGACGAGCGCGAGCTGCGCGAGCTCGTCGAGGCGCACTTCCGCCATACGCGCAGCGAGCGCGCCGAGCAGGTGCTGGAGAAGTGGGCCACCACCCTGCCCCGCTTCGTGAAGGTGTTCCCGCGCGAGTACAAGCGTGCGCTGCTCGGCATCGAGTTCGGGAAAGAGAACTACTGATGGGCAAGCCCACGGGATTTCTCGAGCTCGGGCGCAAGACGCCGGTGAAGCGCGGCGCGAAGGAGCGGATCGAGGACTACCTCGAGATCTACGCCGAGCCGCCCGACGAGGCGATCCGCGCCCAGGCGTCGCGCTGCATGGACTGCGGCGTGCCGTTCTGCAACAGCGGCTGTCCGCTCGGCAACATCATTCCCGACTGGAACGACCTGGTGTATCGCGGCAAGTGGCGCGAAGCGCTGGAGCGGCTGCACCGCACCAACAACTTCCCGGAGTTCACCGGGCGGATCTGTCCCGCGCCGTGCGAGTCGGCCTGCGTGCTCGGGATCAACGACGACCCGGTCACGATCGAGTTCATCGAGAAGACCATCGCCGAGCGCGGCTTCGCCGAGGGCTGGGTCACCCCACAGCCGCCGGCGCGGCGGACCGGCCGCCGCGTCGCCGTGGTGGGCTCGGGTCCCGCGGGCCTCGCGGCCGCACAGCAGCTGAACCGCGCGGGTCACGGGGTCATGCTGTTCGAGAAGAAGGACCGCCTGGGCGGGCTGCTGCGCTACGGCATCCCCGACTTCAAGCTCGAGAAGTGGACGCTCGACCGGCGCATCGAGCTGATGGTCGCCGAGGGCGTCGAGGTGAAGACGGGCGTGCACGTGGGCCGCGACGTGTCGGGGCCCGAGCTGCTGCGCGAGTTCGACGCCGTGCTGCTGGCGGGCGGCGCCGAGGCGCCGCGCGACCTCAGCGTGCCCGGCCGCGACCTCGCAGGCGTGCACTACGCCATGGACTTCCTCGAGCAGCAGAACCGCCGGCTCGCCGGCGACCACGTGCCCGAAGCGGGGTCGATCCTGGCCACGGGCAAGAACGTGGTCGTGCTCGGCGGCGGCGACACCGGCTCCGACTGCATCGGCACGAGCCACCGTCAGGGCGCGAAGCACGTCTACAACTTCGAGCTGCTCGAGCGGCCGCCCGAGAAGCGCGCGCAGGACGTGCCCTGGCCGGTGCACCCGGCGCCGTCGCAGATCCTGCGCGTGTCGACCTCGCACGAGGAAGGCGGCTCGCGCGACTGGTGCATCTCGACTTCCGGCTTCTCGGGCACGGACGGCAAGCTCGAGAAGCTGCACGGCGCGCGCGTGCGCTTCGGCACGGCCGACGCCAGCGGACGGCGCGAGATGGAGACCGTTCCCGGCAGCGAGTTCACGCTCGACGTCGACCTGGTGCTGCTGGCGATGGGCTTCCTCGGGCCGGTGCGCGACGACATGCTGAAGCAGTTCGGTGTCGGCCTCTCCGACCGCGGCAACGTCGCCACCCGCGGCTACGCGACGACGGTTCCGCGCGTCTTCGCCGCCGGCGACATGCGCCGCGGGCAGTCGCTGGTGGTCTGGGCGATCGCCGAAGGCCGCGAGGCCGCCGCGCAGATCGACCGGGAACTCTCGGCCGAGACTCGCTAGCCTTTTCGAACGCAGCGAAGGGGTCGTCGGGCCAGGGCGAGCGAGGGCCGCCCCGAGCGAGCCCGCGAGCGGCGAAGCTGCGCGCAGCGAGGCGCAGCCGAGCGAAGTCGACATGTTGAGAAAACACAGCGAAGTGTTGCGCGGGCTGCTCGCGCTCGCGGATCTCGGCCTGGTCGCGATCTCGTGGCAGGCGGCGGTCTGGCTGCGCTTCAGCTCGGGCTGGCTCCCCGACCCGACCCACGGCTTCAACCTGGGCGACTATCCGTGGCTGCTGCTCGGGATCCTGCCCGTCTGGCACATCCTGTTGCGCTGGCGCGGGCTGTACGACGGGCACCGCGTGCACTCGCTGCTCTCCGAGACGCGGCGCCTGGTCGAGGTCTGCGCGCTCGGGACGCTCTTGCTCACCAGCATCACCTTCTTCGGCCAGATGGAGTGGGTGTCGCGCCTCACCGTCACCCTGTTCGCAGGCGTGTCGGCGGCGGTGCTGGTGTCGTCGCGGATCGCGATCCGGCTGGCGCTGCGCGCGCTGCGCCGACGCGGTCACTTCGTGCAGACGGTGCTGATCGTGGGCACGGGCACGCTCGCGCGCGAGATCCACGCGCGGCTCACGCGCCACCCCGAGCTCGGCTTCCGCGTGCGCGGCTTCCTCGGCCCGTCGTCGGCGGGCCTGGGCGGCGACGACTGCGCGCCCTGGCTGGGGAGCTACGAAGAGCTCCACGCCGTGGTCTCGGCGCACGACATCGACCAGGTGGTGCTCGCGCTCGACCGCAGCGACCCCGCGAACCCGCTGAAGCTGCTGCGCGAGCTCCACGACACCACCGCAGCGGTGCGCTTCGTGCCCGACCTGCTCGGCATCGACACCGTGCAGGGCGGGATCGAGGACTTCGACGGCCTGCCGATGATCCGGCTGATCGAATCGCCGCTGGTCGGCTGGAACGCGATCCTGAAGCGCGCGGTGGACGTGCTCGGCGCGAGCGCGGCGCTCGCGCTCGGCGCACCGGTCTTCGCCGCGATCGCGCTCGCGGTGAAGTGGAGCTCGCCCGGCCCGGTGTTCTATCGCCAGGAGCGCATGGGTCTCGACGGCCGGCTGTTCTCGATGTGGAAGTTCCGCACCATGGTGCAGGACGCCGAGCGCGAGACCGGCGCGGTGTGGGCGGTCGCGAACGACTCGCGCCGCACGCCGCTCGGCAGCTTCCTGCGCCGGACCAACCTCGACGAGATCCCGCAGTTCTGGAACGTGCTGGTGGGCCAGATGAGCCTGGTCGGCCCGCGGCCCGAGCGTCCCGAGTTCATCCGCGAGTTCCGCGCCGGGCTCCCCGGCTACATGCTGCGCCACAAGGTGAAGGGCGGCCTCACCGGCTGGGCGCAGGTGAACGGCTGCCGCGGCAACACCTCGATCGAGAAGCGGCTCGAGTACGACATGGCCTATCTGCGCCGCTGGTCGCTCGGCTTCGACCTGCGGATCCTGCTCTTGACCGTGGTCCGCGGGTTCAACGACCCGAACGCGTACTAGCCGACGAGTGCCCGCAGCTGCGCGGGCAGGTTGGTGAGGATCCCGTCGGTTCCTTCGCCGACCAGGCGTTTCTGGTCTTCGGGCCGGTCGACGGTCCACACGTTCACCTGGTAGCCGGCGGCGTGGGCTTCGCGGATGCGCGCTGCGGTGGCGAGCCGCAGGTCGAGGTGCACGGCCTCCGCGCCGACGCTGGCGGCGCGCGCCAGGATGTCGCCGGGCTGGCGCGCGGAGACCAGCGTGCCGAGCCGCGCCTTCGGTTCGAGCTCGCGCAGCCGACGCAGGACGGTGTCGGAGAAGCTCGAGAACAGCGTGCGCGACAGGATCTCGCGCCGGCGCACAAGGTCGAGCACGTGCGCCTCGAGCCCCTCGTACGGGCCAGCGCGCGGCGCTTTCAGCTCGAGGTTGAAGTCGATCTGGCGGCCCACCGCGTCGAGCGTCTCTTGCAGCGTCGGCGCCTGCGGCAGCGCGGCGCGCAGCTCGGCGAGGTCGTGCGCGCCCACCGGGCGGCCGCGCACGTCGTCGTCGTGAAAGAGCGCGATCGCGCCGTCGCGCAAGAGGTGCAGGTCGGTCTCGATCATGTCGGCGCGCTGCGCGACCGCGAGCTCGAACGCCGCGAGCGTGTTCTCGGGCCGTTCGACCGAGGCGCCGCGGTGCGCGATCACGCGCGTCTTCACGCGCTCGGGATCCAGCCGCGCGCGCGCTCGACCGCGCGCTGCCAGCCGCGGTAGAGCTCTTCGCGCTTTGCCTCCGAGATCGCGGGCTCGAAGTAGCGGTCCTCCTGCCAGTTCTTCGCGATCTGGCGGCGGTCCTTCCAGAAGCCGGTGGCGAGCCCGGCCAGGTACGCGGCGCCCAGCGCCGTGGTCTCGAGCACCTTCGGCCGCCGCACCGGCACGCCCATCACGTCGGCCTGGAACTGCATCAGGAAGTCGTTGGCGGTGGCGCCGCCGTCGACCTGCAGCTGGCTCGTACGCACTTCGGTGTCGCGCTCGAAGCAGCGCAGCAGGTCGACGCTCTCGAACGCGATCGCCTCGAGCGTGGCGCGCACCAGGTGCGCGCGGCTGGTGCCGCGGGTGATGCCGACGATCGTGCCGCGCGCGTTCGGGTCCCAGTACGGCGCGCCCAGGCCGGTGAACGCGGGCACCACGTAGACGCCGCCGGCGTCGGGCACCGAGCGCGCCAGCGCCTCGCTCTCCGCCGCGCTGTGCAAGAGGCCGAGCTCGTCGCGCAGCCACTGCACCGCAGCGCCCGCGACGAAGACCGCGCCCTCGAGCGCGTACTCGACCTGTCCCCCGACGCCCCAGGCGATGGTCGAGATCAGCCCCGAGGCCGAGCGCCGCAGCGTGCGGCCCGTGTTCATCAGCAGGAAGCAGCCCGTGCCGTAGGTGTTCTTGGCGCTGCCGACCTCGAAGCAGGTCTGGCCGAACAGCGCCGCCTGCTGGTCGCCCGCGACGCCCGCGATCGGGATCGCGGCGCCGAGCAGCTCGGGGGCCGTCGTGCCGAACACGCCGCTCGAGTCGCGCACCTCGGGCAGCACCTGCGACGGGATGTCGAGCGCCTCGAGCAGCTCCGCGTCCCAGCGCAGCCGGCCGATGTCGTACAGCATCGTGCGCGAGGCGTTGCTGTAGTCGGTCGCGTGCACCTTGCCGCCGGTGAGCTTGTACACGAGCCAGCTGTCGATCGTGCCGAAGGCGAGCTCGCCGCGCCGCGCGGCGTCGCGCGCGCCGTCGACCCGCGACAGGATCCAGGCGAGCTTGGTGGCGGAGAAGTACGCGTCGATCACGAGCCCCGTGCGGTCGCGCACCACCGGCTCGAGCCCGCGCCGGCGCAGCTCTTCGCAGAGCTCCACCGTCTGGCGCGACTGCCACACGATCGCCGGGTAGATCGGGCGGCCGGTCGCGCGCTCCCAGACCACGGTGGTCTCGCGCTGGTTGGTGATTCCGAGCGCCGCGATGTCGTCGGCGCGGATCTGCGCGCGGGCGAGCGCGCCGCGGGCCGCACGCAGCTGCGAGTCCCAGATCTCGTGCGGATCGTGCTCGACCCAGCCGGGCTCCGGGTAGGACTGCTTGAACTCGTGCGCCTGGCTCGCCACGGCGTTGCCCGCGGCGTCGAACACGATCGCGCGCGAGCTCGTGGTTCCCTGGTCGAGCGCCAGCACGTACATCGACATGCGCTGTGGTTAGCGCGCCAGGCTATGCTCGCGCCATGGTGGAATCCGTCGACCTGGTGATCCGCGGCGCGACGCTCTACGACGGCACGGGCGCTGCGCCGCGGCCCGGGGACGTCGCGCTGCGCGGCGAGCGGATCGCCGCGGTCGGCGACTGCGCGGAGCTCCACGCCGGCGCGGAGCTCGACGCGCGCGGCCTCGCGCTCGCCCCCGGCTTCATCGACGTGCACACGCACGACGACTTCGCGCTCCTCGTCCGGCCCGAGATGGACTTCAAGATCCTCGGCGGTGTGACCACGGTGGTCGCCGGGAACTGCGGCCTGGGACCGGCGCCGTGGTCGATCGCGCGTTTCTGGGGCGACGCGTTCGCGCCGGGCGGCGGGCTGCCCGAGTGGAGCGACTTCCCGAGCTACTTCGCTCTGCTCGAGCGCGAGCCGCCGAGCACCAACGCCGCCGTGCTCGTCGGACACGCCGTGGTGCGCGGAGCTGCAATGGGCACCGCGCAGCGCCCCTGCGACGCGCGCGAGCTCGAAGCCATGCGCGCGCTCGTGCGCGAGGGCCGCGACGCCGGCGCGATCGGCTTCTCGACCGGCCTCATCTACGAGCCGGGCCGCTGGGCAGAGGCGTCGGAGATCACCGCGCTCGCGGCGGAGTTCGCGGGACGTGGTCTCTATGCGACCCACATGCGCGACGAAGGGCTCGGCTTGCTCGACTCGGTGCGAGAGTCGATCGAGGTGGGCCGCCGCGCCGGAGTCCCGGTGCAGATCTCGCACCACAAGGCGTCGGGCCAGGCGGCCTGGGGCATGGTGAAGGATTCGCTGCGACTGATCGAGCAGGCGCAGGCCGAGGGTCTGGACGTCCACGCAGACCAGTACCCCTACACCGCCGGGAGCACGGCCCTCGCCGCGATCGTCCGCAACGGCGCGTTCGACGGGAGTCCGGGCGGACTCGGCCACATTCCGCCCGACAAGGTCGCCATCGCCGCTTCGCCGGGCCACGCCGAGTGGGAAGGGCTCACCATCACCGCGCTCGCCGAGCTTCTCGGCCTCGGCGCCCAGGCCGCGGCCGAGCGCGTGTGCGAGCTCGTGCCGGCCACGACCGCGGTGCTCCACTCGATGAACGAGGACGACGTGCGCACAGTGATGCGCCATCCGAGCACGATGATCGGCTCCGACGGCATCCCGACCTTGCCGGGCAAGCCGCATCCGCGGCTGTGGGGCACCTTCGCGCGCGTGCTCGGTCGCTACGCGCGGGATCTCGGCCTGTTCCCGCTGGAGGAGGCCGTGCGCCGCATGACCGGCTTCCCGGCGCGCAAGTTCGGGCTGCGCGATCGCGGCGAGGTCAGGCCTGGAGCCTTCGCGGACCTGGTGCTGTTCGATCCCGCGCAGATCATCGACGTCGGAACCTACGAGGACCCGAACCACCCGCCGGCCGGGATTCCTCACGTGTTCGTGAATGGAACGCGCGTGGTGCGTGACAGCGCGCACACGGGCGCGCGGCCGGGACGGGCGCTGCGCCGCCTCTCGTAAGTCTCGCCGGGCACGGATCGAGGCGCACGGCTACCCGGTTGCACGACCTGGCGCGCAGCCGCGAGGCGGGCTTCCAGCGCCACCTGGTGAAGCCGGTGTCCGGCGAGGACGTGCTCCAGGCGATCCAGGCGGTGGCGGAAGAGCCGACCCCGCTGCACTGAGCGGGGCCTAGCTCCAGTCCGGCAACGCGTAGTCGTGCCGCTCCTTCGGGTCGGCCGAGAGGTACTGCACGAACTCCCAGTCGTTGCCCTCGCGGTCGTGGAAGTACACGCGCCGCCGGAACGGGTGGCGGTTGCGCACGGTCGTGTCCTCGTAGCCCGCCGCGCGCATGCGCGCGCGCAGCGCGTCCGCGTCGTCGACCTCGAAGCCCAGGTGATTCGTGCCCGGCTTTCCGCCGTAGGGGACCCAGGGCTCGGCCGGCTCCGAGCGACATTGCTGGAGCGCGAGGTAGGTGTCGTCGTTGCCGACGTGGACCCAGCGGGCGCCGGTCCAGGTCTCGCCTTCGCCTCGGATCCTGAAGTCGGGGAATGCAGTGCACAGGAAGCGGATCGTCTCGTCCAGATCGCGGACGGTGAGATTGGCGTGGTCCAGTCGCACGGTCATGGCGGCTCCTCGGTGGTTCGCCCGAGCTTCCAGGAGTGCGGCTCGTATCGCATCCAGATGGCCAGAATGCCGTCCGACCGCTAACCTGCCAACCGGATGGCCGAGCGGGGCGCGAACCTGGCCGCGAACGTCCGCCGCCTGCGCGAGGCGCGGGGGCTCTCCCAGCGCCAGATGGCGGCGCTCGCCGGCCTGCCCCGTCCCACCTGGGGGAGCCTCGAGGCGGGCGGCGCGAATCCGACCCTGTCCGTGCTCGCACGCGCCGCCGCGGCGCTGCAAGTCTCGATCGAGGAGCTGATCGGCCCTCCGCGCACCTCCGCGCGCTTGTTCCCGGCGCGCGAGCAGCGGGTCCGCGAACGACAAGGGGCGCGCCTGGCCCCGCTGCTGCCCGAAGCGATCCCGGGATTGGAGATCTCGCGCATGGAGCTCGCCGGGAACGGCCGGCTCACCGGGATCCCGCACACACCGGGGACACGCGAGTATCTCACCTGCATCTCGGGGAAGATCGAGCTGGTCGCGTCGGGGGAGCGCTGGCAGCTCGAACCGGGCGACGCGCTGGTCTTCCGCGGGGACCAGCGCCACGGCTACCGCAATCTCGATCCGCGCTCGCCCGCTGTGGCGATCAGCGTGGTCTGCTTCAGCCCGGGCTGAACAGCGCCCTGGCGAACTCGGGCGCGTCGAAATCGGCCAGGTCGTCGAGTGACTCGCCCAGGCCCGCGTAGCGCACGGGCAGGCCGACCTCCTGCGCGATGCCGAGCACCACGCCGCCCTTCGCGGTGCCGTCGAGCTTGGTCAGCGCGATGCCGGTCACCGCGACCGCCTTCTTGAACTCCTGGGCCTGCCGGATCGCGTTCTGGCCGGTGTTGGCGTCGAGCACCAGCAGCACCTCGTGCGGGGCGCTGGGGATCTCCTTGCGCATCACGCGCTGGATCTTGGCGAGCTCGTCCATCAGCCCCTGGTCGGTCTGCAGCCGGCCCGCGGTGTCGACCAGCACCACGTCGAGGCCGCGGGACCGCGCGGTCTTGAGCGCGTCGAAAGCGACCGCAGCCGGGTCGCCGCCGGGCGCGCTCTTCACGATCTCGACGCCGGCGCGCTCGGCCCAGATCGCCAGCTGATCGATCGCCGCCGCGCGGTAGGTGTCGCCGGCCGCGACGATCACCTGCTTGCCCTGACGCGCGTAGCGCGCGGCGAGCTTGCCGATGGTGGTGGTCTTGCCCGAGCCGTTCACGCCCACGACGAGGATCACGTGCGGCTTCTCGCTCGCCGCGACCACCGGGCTGGGGAGCGCAGCGAGGATCTCGAGCGCGCGCGCCTCGAGCGCGGGCCGGACCTCGTCGGGTGAGCGCACGCGCCGCACGCGCTCGAGGAAGTCGTCCGCCGTGCGCACGCCGAGATCGGCGCCGAACAGCACCGTCTCGACCTCCGCGAGCGCGCCGTCGTCGAGCGCGCCGCGGCCGCGGAAGATGCCCTCGAGCTTCCCGACCAGGCCCGCGCGCGTGCGGCGCAGGCCCGCGTGCCAGTCCGGCCGTGGCGGCGCAGGCGGCGGCGCGGGAACGGCCACTGCTTCGGCCGGCGGCTCGACCTTCGCCGGTCCCCGCGGCGGCGGAAGCGGCAGCTTGCGAAACGGCGGCGGTCCCGCGCGGCGCGAACGCCGGAAGCCCACGACCAGCGCAGCGAACGCACCGAGCACGGCGACCGCGCCGCCGACGAGCTCGAGGATCTGGGGGGTGAGGTGGTCGAACAAGCGCGCGAGTCTAGTCCAATCGACTACGCTCGGCTGCGCCTCGCTGCGCGCTTCGCTTGCGGGCTCGCTCAGGGCGGCCTTCGCTCGCCCTCGCAGTAATCATCTCCTTGCTCGAGAAGAGAAGACCATCGGGCGCGGACTGTGAGCTCGCGCTGCCGACGCGATCGCCGCGGCTCCAACATTTTGGAGGTGATGGACCTGATTCGCGAGCGCGGCCGCGCTGAACCCAGAGGGAGCGTGCAGCGTACTCGCGACCGCGACCGGCGGGTTCTGCGCGGAGCGCGACGCGCCTCGATCTTCCCCTACTGCGCGACCAGGTCCACCGTGACGAGCTTCGAGAGGCCGCGCTCCTGCATGGTCACGCCGAACAGCGCGTCGGCGATCTCGATCGACTGCTTGTTGTGCGTGATCATCAGGAACTGCGAGGTCTTCGACATCTCGCGCAAGAGATCGTTGAAGCGGCCCGCGTTCGCGTCGTCGAGCGCCGCGTCCACCTCATCGAGCAGGAAGAACGGCGAGGGCTTCACGGTGAACACCGCGATCAGCAGCGCCATCGCGGTGAGCGACTTCTCGCCGCCGGAGAGCAGGTTCACGTTCTGCAGCTTCTTGCCCGGCGGCTGGGCGATGATCTCGATCCCCGCCTCGAGCACATCCTCGCTCTCGGTCAGCGACAGGTGCGCGCGGCCGCCGTCGAACATCTTCGGGAAGACCGTCTGGAACACCTTGTCGACCGCGTCGAAGGTCTCGCGGAAGCGCTCGCGGCTGGTGCGGTTGATGCGCGCGATCGCGCCGCGCAGCCGCTCGATCGAGAGCTCGAGATCGGACTTCTGCTCGTCCAGGTAGCGGCAGCGCTCGGAGACTTCCTCGTACTCCTCGATCGCACCCAGGTGCACCTCGCCCAGCGAGCGCAGCGCCTGGCGCACGCGCTCGAGCTCGGCCTCGCGCTCCTCGGCCGTGCCCGCGGACGCCGCGGCGGGCGCCCAGCTCGCGAGGTCGACCTCGTAGCGCTCGCGGATGCCGGCCACGAGCTGCTCGAGGCGCATGCGCGCGTCGTGCACGTTGAGCTCGTGGGCCGCCAGCCGCTCGCGCAGCGCCTCGCGCTCGCGCGTGGCCGCGCGCACCTCGGCCTCGAGTGACTCCACCGTCTGCGCCGACGCCTCGTACCCTTCGCGCAGGCTCGTCTGCCGCTGCCGCTGCTCCTCCTCGTGCCGGATCTCGCGGTCGAGCTCGAGCTGCGCCTCGTCGGCGGAGCGGAGCAGCTCGGCCGCGCGCTCGCGCGCGCTGCGCACCTCTTCGCGCCGCCGCTCGCTGCGCTCGCGGCCTTCCGCGAGACCCGCGTCGAGCCGCTCGCGCGCCTGCGTCTCCTGGTCGCGCCGCGCGCCGAGCTCTGCCAGCTCGATGCGCGCTTGCACCACGCGCTGCTCCACGCGCTCGAGCTCGCGCCCGAGCGACTGCAGCTGGAGCTGCAGCTCGCCGCGCGCGGTCTCACAGCGGCCGCGCTCGCGCGCGATCTCGTCGTGGCGCACGTGCGCGCGCGCGCGCTCGTCAGCGAGCGACTCGAGCTGCTCGAGCAGCCCACGCTTGTCGCCCAGCGACAGCTCGAGCGAGTCGTGCGCCGCCTTGCCGCGCTCGCGCATGCGCTCGAGGTCCTTCTCGACGTTCACCACGGCGAGCTCCGCGGTGTGGCGGCGGCTGCGCGCGTTCTCGATCTCGCGCCCCAGCGATTCGAGCCGGGCGGTGGTGGAGGCGAGCTCGCCCGCGAGCGAGGCGCAGCGCGGCTCGAGCTCGGCGACGAGCCCGGACAGCCTGCGGATCTCGCCCGCGCGGGTGAGCGGGCCCGCCGGCGCGCCGGCGCCACCGACGAGCGCACCCGAGCGCTCGAGCAGCTCGCCGGAGCGCGTCACGAAGGTGGCCGGCGGATGCTCCGCGCCGAAGCGGCGCACGGCCTCGCCCAGATCGTCGACCAGGTAGACGTCGCGCAGCAGCCGCAGCAGCAGCGGCGCCGCGCTGCCCTCGGCGGAGACGAAGTCGGCGAGCGGCCGGCCCAGCGGCACGAACCCGGTGCTCGCGCTCTCGGGCCCCGCGCGCAGCGGCAGCACGGTGGCGCGGCCGATGCGCTCGTCGCGGATCAAGCCCAGCAGTTCGAGCGCGGTCTCGGCGTCGTCGACGAGCAAGCCTTCGAGCCGGCTGGCGAGCACCGCCTCGACCGCGGTCTCGAGGCCGTCCGCGCTGCGCACGGACTCCGACAGCCAGCCGCGCACGCGCTTGCGCTGCGCCTCCGGGAGCCGTTCGAGCAGCGCGGCGGCGCGGGTGGCCTCGCTGCGCTCGATCTCGCGCACGGACTCGAGCTGCGCGCCCGCGATCTGCAGCCGCTCGCGCTCCTGCTCCAGCGCGCGCGCCAGCTCGCGCTCGTGCTCGCGCGTGCGCTCGTGCGTGCGCAGCAGCTCCGCCAGCGCGCGGCCGTGGTCGTCGCGCTCCGACAGTCCCAGGCGCAGCCGGCTCTCGAGGCCCGCCTCGCCGCGGCGCAGCTCCTCGACCTCCTGCGAGCTGGACTCGATCTCGTCCTCGCGCTCGCGCAGGCGCAGCTCGAATTCGCTGCGCCGCTCCTCGAGCCGGTCGCCGAGCGCCTGCACCGACGCCTCGTCGCCCGACAGCTCGACCAGGCGCGCGTGCAGCGCCTCGCGCCGGCCCTGCGCCGCCGCCAGCCGCTCGGCGTGCTCGCGCAGCTCGCCGTCGCGGCGCGCCAGCTCCAACTCGTCGGCCTCGACCCGCGACTCGAGCTCGGCCAGCCGCGCGAGCACATCGCGCAGCTCGGCGCCGTCCGCGGAGAGCCGCAGCTCGAGCTCGCGCAGCTCGGCCTCGCGCTCGTCGGCGAGCGAGATCAGGCCCGCGCGCTCGCGCCGCTCGTAGCCGATGCGGCTCTCGAGCGACTGGATCTGGCTGCGCAACGCGTAGAGCGACTCGCTCGCGCGGCCGAGCTCTCGCTCGCGGTCCAGGTGCGCGCGGCGCGCGTTCTCGAGCCCGGCGTCGGCGCGGCCGCTGCGCGCGTCGAAGCCGACGCCTTCGGCGCGCAGCGCTTCGAGCTGCGAGGTCGCCTGCGCCAGCGCGTCGCGGTCGCGGCCGAACGTCTCGTGGGCGACCGCCAGCTCCAGCTCGCGCAGCTCGGCGCGCAGCTTCTTGTAGCGGTTCGCCTTGGCCGCCTGCCGGTCGAGCGAGGCGATCTGCCGCCGCAGCTCGACCAGGATGTCGTTCACGCGCAAGAGGTTCTGCTCGGTCGCGCGCAGCTTCGACTCGGTCTCCTTGCGGCGCTGGCGGTACTTCCCGATGCCGGCGGCCTGCTCGAAGATCACGCGGCGCTCTTCGGGCTTCGACGAGACCAGCTCGGCGATCTGGCCTTGCTCCACGATGGTGTAGCCGCGCGTGCCCACGCCGGTGTCGAGGAAGAAGTCCAGCACGTCGCGCAGGCGCACCGGCACCTTGTTGATCAGGTACTCGCTCTCACCGTCGCGGTAGAGCCGGCGGGAGACCTGGATCTCGGAGAAGCCGTTGTAGGGCGGCGCCGCGAGGCCGTCGGAGTTGTCGAGCACGAGCGTGACCTCGCACATGCCGACCGCGGGCTTCTTCTCGGTGCCCGCGAAGATCACGTCTTCCATGCCGCGGCCGCGCAGGTGGCGCGGGTTCTGCTCGCCCATCACCCAGCGCAGCGCGTCGATGACGTTCGACTTGCCGCAGCCGTTCGGGCCCACGATCGCAGAGATTCCCCGGTCGAACGCGAACACGGTCTTGTCCGCGAAAGACTTGAAGCCCAAAAGCTCGAGTGAACGGATCCGCAACCGAGCCCCGCCACAGTTTTGCGCGGCCAAATCTTCACGACCGGGGGGAGGAAGCGGAGAAACAGGACCGGCGCTGGCTTCGGAAGGAGGAGAGTTCGCGCGAGGTTACCGGCGGCCCGGGCGCGTGTAAAGCTGCGCCGCGGCGATTCCGGCCACGAGTGTGAGCACGAACACGTAGACCGGCAGCTGCCCGCGCAGCAGCCCTGCGAGCGCCGGCCCCGGGCAGAGCCCGACCAGGCCCCAGCCCACGCCGAAGAGTGCCGCGCCTGCGAGCAGCCGCCGATCAATTCGCCGCTCCGCGGGGAGGGCGAAGGCAGCGGCGAAGAGCGGAGCCTCGCGCCGGCGGGTCAGCGCCCAGGCGGCGGCGTTCACGGCGAGCGCCCCGCCCATCACGAACGCGAGCGTCGGGTCCCAGCGGCCGGCAAGGTCGAGGAAGCCGAGCACCTTGGCGGGATTCGTCATGCCGGAGACGAGCAGGCCCGCGCCGAAGACCACACCGCAGACGAGCGCAGCGAGCTCGCGCACTACGCCGCTCCGGCGAGGTGGCGCACGACGAAGACCGTCGCGATCCCTGCGGCCATGAACGCGAGGGTCGCCGCGAACGACCGCGCCGACCCGCGCGCCAGCCCGCACACGCCGTGGCCGCTGGTGCAGCCGTTCCCGACCCAGGTGCCGAAGCCGACCAGGAAGCCCCCGACGGCGAGCCGCGGCAGGCTCGCGGTGATCTCGAAGCCGTGGAGATCGCCGAGGACCGCCGCCGCTCCGCTCGCCCCGAGCGGCAGGCCGAGCAGAAAGAGGAGCCTCCAGGCGCG
>Ga0306925_10000606_pt1 | contig 26614 bp, 23 predicted proteins | sample flu12Cox44000176_FD_203755 | JGI IMG/M metagenome (GOLD analysis project Ga0306925, IMG submission 203755) | Lab enrichment of tropical soil microbial communities from Luquillo Experimental Forest, Puerto Rico - flux8day.12C.oxic.44.000.176 (v2)... | ecosystem: Environmental > Terrestrial >... | reverse complement strand
GCGTCGGACACCGGCCTCCTGCGGGGCGGCCGAGCCGCTTGCCGAGGGCGCCATCCCCGCTCCGCCTTGGATCGCCTCCGGAGACGCCCCTTCGTGAGCGAGGACGATGCGGTTTGTAGCATACTCTCATATCGTAGTCAACACAATTATTTTTATTCGTAGTCGAAAAAGTGCTTGACGTATTTAGCCGGGAGCGAATCGTCTTCCTCATTTTCCCCCTCACCCCAACCCTCTCAGCCGAAGTCGGATATCCGATTACGGCCATTCTGAGAATTCCCTGGCGCATCCTGACATGCGTTTTACAACCTGAGCAAGCCCGCATTTCCGCGCATCGACCCGGCGAATTGTAAAACATTCCAGCACGCACGTCGGCAGGGCGGCCCTAGGCACCAATTTGTTACCCTGTTGTGTCACGCGAATCACCCTTGCTCGGACTGCATCCAAGCGGGCGTCCGTACCGGATAAGAGGAAGTGTGGGATGTTTCACCGACGAACTTTGTTCGTGCTCGGTGCTGGCACAAGCGTCGAGGCCGACATGCTTGCTGGCTCAAAGCTTGCAGCGATGATCGGCCAGAAGATGGACATTCGATTCGAGTATGGAAGAAATCACATTGGTGAGGGCGATATACGGCTTTATACGCAGATAACCAATCAACTGCGGGACAATGCGAACGAACTACAACAGGCAGGTTGGCTAATAAGAGACGGCATTACGCTGTCACAATTGACGATTTTCTCGACCTGCACCGAGACAATTCTGTTCGGTAAGGCAGCTATCGTGAAGACGATCTTGGAAGCCGAGCGAGCAAGCTTGCCTTCGAGAAGGTGGATGGGAGAGATGTCTTCAAACCTGAGAAGTTAGCTAATACGTGGTTTCTGAAATTCATGCACATGCTGAGCCGCAGCGTACCGAACGCGCGGGAAATTTTCGACAACGTTGCTTTCGTCATTTTCAACTACGATCGCTGTGTCGAACATTTTTTGTACAACGCATTGCAGAGAGTTTACGGCATCCGTGAGAACGATGCTGCTGACATTCTCGCCGACTGCACCATCATTCATCCGTATGGACTGGTCGGGCCGTATCTTCCCATAAGTGGCGGAGTGCCGTTCGGTACCACATCGGCGGACTATCGGCAGCTTTCGCAGCAGATCAAGACTTACACCGAGCAGATTGCGGCGGCCGATTTGATGGAGCAGATCGAAGCCGAATTTCATCGAGCGGAATGTATCGTCTTTCTTGGTTTTGCGTATCACGCGCAGAACATGCGCCTACTGAAGCCATCGAAGCCGATCAAGCGAAAGGATGTGTTCGGCACCGCATATCAGATGTCAAACTCCGATACAGATGTTGTTTCGCACCAAATAGCAGATTTCTTTCAAGGAGGAATGGGCAACCCGGAACGAAAACAAAGGTTGAGATTTGAGAACAAGCTCACTGCAGCCGATCTTTTCGACAACTATGCAAAGTCGCTCACTGGCGGCGACTAGCTCGCGTAATCGTTCTTCCGGTGCTGCCAGGACGAGGAGCAAAGGCATGTCGACTATCTCGTTCCACTCTTACAGTGCTCCCCTACCGGCTCTCGGCACAGAGGTGATGACCGTTATCCTTGAGAACTTCTCAATTGTCATGATTTACGCGTTCTCGCAGGAGGCGCTGGTGCATTTTTACGATGCCCACTTCCACGGTGACTTCAAGTTCTTGCAGCGTGCTTTTTCCGAAACGCCGCAACGGAAGGCAACAAGGGCATTGGTCGAACTAGCGGGAATGTATCGTTCTCTCGATGATGTCCAGGACATTACCGGCTACGTTGACCGTGACGGCAAAGCGCGGTTCGGCGATCTCTACAAGACCGACGGAACTGTTGAACGGCTCTCGGTTCGCGAATTAACGAACAAGATTATCCACGCTGAGAAAATCGAATGGGAGTTTGAGGGTCATCTCAAGGACCCGCTAATCGTTTGTCACGCTTCACAGAAGCAACAAGATCGATTCAAGTGGGCCAAGGCCAAAATCCCCATGTCTGCGCTTGCCAGAGCATGTTGTGGGTTGGCTTGTTAGTAGCCGTCGCGGACCGTCTTCAGCGGTGCGCATCATTGCGACTGGGCGCGCGCGTCGTGAAAGATACCGGGCAGTGGCAGTGACATGACGACAGCGGATTGGGCTCTCGTGATCAGCATTTTGTCTGCCCCGGCTGGTTCGCGCGGCCCTCGCTAGGATTGATAAATCCGCTCAGTCACTTTCCGCATGACCTCACGCGCACTGCGGGGCCCTTTTCGGGCGGTCTTCCGAAGAAGCTCGATGTGGGAGAGAGTTTTCGCTCAAATATTGGTACGGGAAGAATTGGATGGAAAACGAACTAACAGGGATCGGGGTAAGGGATAGTTTCGGGCGGTTACATTGGTGCCGGCGGCGCGACATTCGAGAAGTGAAGAGGCACTACGAGGAAGATAAGGCTGCTGGCAAATTACCGATCTATGACGAGGCCGAGCCCGGTGCGTGAGAGGCGATCAAAGCGGCTTCCTTCCGGGAACGAACCGAACTCGGGTAAACCCGAGTTCGGTTGCATGCGGGGAGAGGGAGCACACCGAGTTCGCGGCGCGACTATCCGCACGCCGCTCCACTACAACCCGAACACGAACAGCATGGTCTGGTTGCGCTGCTCCTTGAGTTCGGGGATGAGCTGGTGCTTGCCGCGCGCGATCGGGCTCAGCCCGGAGAGGATGGCGATGTACTGCTTGCCGCCCACCTCGAACGTCATCGGCGGCGCGTTGAAGCCGGTGCCGACGTTGATCTTCCAGAGCTGCTCCATGCTGGTGTCGTCGTAGGCGGCAAAGGTGCCGTCGGTGAAGCCGCTGAAAACCAGGCCGCCGGCGGTCGAGAGCGTGCCGCTGTAGTTGGGATACGGCACGTGCACGGTCTTCTTGATCTCGCCGGTGAGCGGATCGGCGGCGGTGAGGTTCGATTCGAAGCGCTCGATCTGCTTGTAGGCGCCGCCCTTCCAATCGCCGGCCTTGTTGCTCAGCTCGGGCCGGCGCGTGAGATCGACGCACGGCGTCGCGGTTGGAATGTAGAGGAGCTTGGTCTTCCGGCTGTAGGTCGCGGGCCAGAAATTGTTGCCGCCGGACGGCCCCGGGCACATTTTCTTGGTCGGATCGTCCGGCATCGGCGTGGCGGCGCCGGCATAGGTTTGGATGTCCTTGCCCGGATCGTAGTCTAGCGGCTTGCCGGTCTTGGGATCGATGCCCTTGGTCCAGTTGATGTTGTCGAGATAGGGCTTCGCCAGCAGAGTCTGACCGTTGTTGCGCTCCATCGTGTAGAGAAAGCCGTTGCGCGCGGAGTGCGTGATCAGCGCCCGCGTCTGCCCGGCGATCTGGCCATCGACCAGAATGTGGGTGCCAGCCTCGTCGTAGTCCCAGTGATCGCCCGGCGTGTACTGGAAGTACCAGTTCATCTTGCCGGCATCGGGGTCCCAAGAAATCACGCTGTTGGTGTAGAGGTTGTCGCCGGGACGATAGGTGGCGTCGAACATGGGGACCGGATTGCCGGTGCCCCAAATGAGCTGGTTGGTAGCGACGTCGTAGCTGCCGGTGACCCACATGGCGCCGCCGCCGGTCTGCCAGGCATTATTCTTGTCTTTCCAGGTCTCGCTGCCGGCCTCGCCCGGCGCGGGGATCACGTATTTGCGCCAGACGAGCTTGCCGGTCGCGCCGTCGAGCGCGGCGATGAAATCGCGCACGCCGCGGTCGCCGCCGGCGGCACCGACCATGATCTTGTCCTTGATCGGAAGCGGCGCCGCGGTGAGCTGCAGATCGACCTGACCGTCGGAGAGATTGGTCTCCCACACCACTTTGCCGTTGTCCTTGTTGGTGGCGATGATGCGGGGCGGGTAGTTGGCGCTGGAAATGACGAGATTGCCCCATAGTGCCGCGCCGCGATTGGACAGCGGCAGCTTCTCCTGGCCGGGATCCATGCGCCAGACGATGCGGCCCGCGTCGCCCGAGCGCGCGTCGATCTTGTAGACCACGCCCCACTGGTCGACGACGTAGAGGTAGCCGTCCTCGGCGAGCGGCGTTGCCTGCAGATTCTCATTCGCCGACGTGCCGCCGATCGCCACCGCGAAGGCGAGCTTGAGGTTTTTGACGTTGTCCTTGTTGATGCGCGTGAGCGGCGAGAAGCGCTGCGCATCATACGTGCGGTGGTTCATCAGCCAGTTCTGCGGCTCCTTGTCGGCGTTGACGAGCCGCTCCGGCGTGACCTCGCCGGCCATCGCCGGCCAGGTCGCGACGGCGGCAACGCCGGCGAGCAGCAGATTGCGGATGTGCTTATGCATGGCTTTCCTCCCGATGTATCCAGCGATCTCCCGCATTATTCCGTGATGTCGCGAGAGCTCATAATTGTTTGACACGGGAACCGCGCGAGCTGCTCGGTGCGCTCCCCTCCCTCTTATGGGGAGGGGTTGGGGGTGGGGGTAGGAGTTGTCGCGCCTGTATTGCTGACACGAACTACCCCCCCTCCCCAACCCTCCCCCACAAGGGGGGGGAGGAAGCACACCGAGATTGCCGCTCGGCTGATGATCAACAACTGTCATGCTCCTCGACATGCAGCCGAGAGCGAGACGGTTTACAGGCCAAATACGAACAGCATGGTTTGCTCGCGCTGCTCGCGCAGCTCCGGCGTGTGGGTGTGGCGCCGCTTGCTGATCGGGCTCAGCCCCGAGAGGATCGCGACGTACTGCTTGCCGTTCACCTCGAAGGTCATCGGCGGCGCATTGAAGCCGGTGCCGACGTTGATCTTCCAGAGCTGCTCCATCGTGGTGTCGTCGTAGGCGGTGAACGTGCCGTCGGTGAAGCCCGTGAACACGAGCCCGCCGCCGGTCGCCAGCGCGCCGCTGACGTTGGGATAGGGCGTGTGCACCTTCTTCTTGACCTCGCCGGTGAGCGGATCGGCGACGATCATGTCGCTTTCGTTGCGCTCGATGTTGCGGAATTTTGCGCCTTTCCAGTCGCCGGCCTTGTTGGACAAGGTCGGGTCGAGCGTCACTTCGTTGCACGATGACATCGCCGGGATATAGAGGAGTTTGGTTTTGGCGCTGTAGGCGGCGGGCCAGAAATTGTTGCCGCCCGACATCGACGGACACAGTTTCTTCGTAGGATCCGCCACGGTCTGGTTCTGCTTGCCGGAATAGACCTGGATGTCCTTGGTGGGATCGTAGTCGAGCGGTTTGCCGGTCTTCTGGTCGATGCCAGCAGTCCAGTTGATGTTTTCCACGTACGGCTTGGCCAGCACGGTCTGCCCGTTGCTGCGCTCGAAGGTGTAGAGGAAGCCGTTGCGGCCGGAGTGCGTGATCAGCTTGCGCGGCTGGCCGTTGATCTGGCCATCGATGAGAATGTGGGTGTGCGCCTCGTCGTAATCCCACATGTCGCCGGGCAGATACTGGAAGTACCAGTTCATCGCACCGGTGTCGGGATTCCACGAGATCATGCTGTCGGTGTAGAGGTTGTCGCCGGGCCGGTAGGTCGGATCGAACATCGGCACCGGATTGCCGGTGCCCCAGATAACCTGGTTGGTGGCGACGTCGTAGGAGCCAGTGATCCACATGGCGCCGCCGCCGACCTGCCAGGCGTTGTTCTTGTCCTTCCAGGTCTCGCTGCCGGGATCGCCGGGCGCCGGCACCACGTATTTGCGCCAAAGGAGCTTGCCGCTGGCCGCGTCGAGCGCCGCGATCCAGTCGCGCACGCCACGGTCGCCGCCCGCGGCACCGACGAGGATCTTGTCCTTCACCGGCAGCACGGCGGCGGTGAGCTGCACATCGGGCTGGTCGTGCAGGTTGGTTTCCCAGGCGACCTTGCCGGTGTCCTTGTTGGTGGCGATCACGCGCGCGGGATAGTTGGCGGTGCTGAGCACGAAATTGCCCCACAGCGCCGCGCCGCGATTGGATAGCGGCGTCTTCTCCTGGCCGGGATCCATGCGCCAGACGATGCGGCCCATATCGCCGGAGCGCACATCGATCTTGTAGACCACGCCCCACTGGTCGACGACATAGAGGAAGCCGTCCTCGGCGAGCGGCGTCGCCTGCAGGTTCTCGTTGGCCGCGGTGCCGCCGATCGCCAGGGCAAAGGCGAGCTTGAGATTTTTGACAGTCTGCTTGTTGATCTTGTCGAGCGGCGAGTAGCGCTGCGCGTCGTAGGTGCGGTGGTTCATCAGCCAGTTCTGCGGCTCCTTGTCGGCATTGACGAGCCGATCCGGAGTCACTTCGGCGGCGAGCGCCGGACCTGCCGCGAGCAGCGCGACGCTTGCCAGCGCGGCCGTACGGATTGCGCGAAGACCTGTCATTGCGTTTCCTCCTCGTTCTTCAGGTTCGTTGTGTTGTTGTCGATCCAGAATGGAGCCACACACTCGGTGCGCTCCCCTCCCCCTTGTGGGGAGGGGTTGGGGTTGGGGGTGGGGGTCCGAGTTTGTTGACGCGCCTCGGCGAACAACGGCTACCCTCCCTCCCCAACCCTCCCCCACAAGGGGGGAGGGAGCGCACCGTGTATGCGGCCCGGCTGATCTCATCTCGATTAAGGCAGATAGATTCCTCGGTTGTACCAGTGGAACGAGTCGATGCTGACCACGCGCTCGCTGCCGTCGAACAGGGGGCCGAGCCGGCCGCCGCTCGCCTTGTAGGAAAATTCCTTCACCCGGTCGCGCACGTTCACCGTGGCGTTGCGCATGATGTCGAGCCCCTGCTCGATCTTGAAGATCTGATAGAAGCCCGGATTCGTCGGGGAGAAGAACTTGATCTCGTTGGTTCCCTTGCGCGCCGAACCGCGCTCGTATTTGAGATGCACCTCGAGGCGCTCGCCGGATGCGGAAACGAACTCCCAGTGCTCCTCCATCAAGGTGTCCTTGCCGCTCGCCTCGACCAGCGAGCGCTCCATGCGATGGCTGGTGGCGAGCTGGTAGTTGTTGAATGGCCCGGGCGCGTCCTTCGCGTCCGTGGTCAGCCCGGCGATGATCATCTGGCCGACGGTGGTGCTGCCGCTCTGCTTCACCGGCGCCGCCAGATAGACGAGGCGATTGCTGCCGATCGGCGCGCCGTTCGCATCGGTGATGTCAACGCGGTCGATGAAGATCAGGCGCAGATTGCAGTCCTTGGCCGGTCCTTGGGTGGCGATGTTCGGCTCCCAGCCCACCGGCAGAAATTTTCGCAGCGCCGCGTCCGGCACGACGAAATCGAGCTGCATGCGAAATTCCGCGCTGTGCTCGACAAAGGTTTCGGCGCGCGCCTGCTGCGCGACCGCGGTCAACGTGACGAGGGCGAGCGCGCAGCGCCCGGCGAGAGCCGTTCCCGACATGCTACCTCCCTTGGCCGCGCCATTGTCCTGCCGGCGTTTGGCCGAAAGCGGCGCCTGTGGCGCCTGCCGCGGGGGTAAATTACCATTGCTTGCGGCGGCGTCCCAGGGGCCATCGCGCGACTGAACACGTCAATCGTTTCTGACGTACTCGTCGTGAATGGAACGTCGAGCCACAACCTCGGTGCGCTCCCTCCCCCCTTGCGGGGGAGGGTTGGGGAGGGGGTAATTCATGTGGGCAACGCAGGTGCCGCACTCGCCACCCCCACCCCCAACCCCTCCCCACAAGGGGGAGGGGAGCGCACCGAGTGTGCGGCACCGTTTTGACTCCCGATTGGCTGCCGTTTGGCATAACCGTTCAGTCCGCGTTCAGCTCATCATTGTGTTTGTTCTGATCGACGTGGTCGCGGGGCTCGTTGCGGGCGCCGTCACCATCTATCAGGCGCGCAACTCCACCCGCGTCGAGATCGCCGCGTCCATGGAGCTGGCCGAGCTGCTCGTCAGCGAAGCAGTGGGACTGATGCAGCAGCAGGTGCCGGCGGAAAAATTTCTCGCCGATCTCACGTCGCAATTGCGCCACCTGCGCCACGTGCGCATCGTGGTGAAGGACGCCGCCGGCACTCCGCTCGCGTCGACTGCTCCGGGCGCAGGGAACGAAGGCGCGGGAGAGGATCGCGCGCCGGCCTGGTTTGCCGCGCTGATCGCCGCACCGATTGCGGGCCGGGACGTGCCGGTCATCGTCAGCGGCGCGCGCATCGGCTCGGTCGAAATCCTCGCCGAACCGCGCGACGAGATCGCGGAAGTGTGGGCGAACACCGCGGCCTTAGCCGCGGTGGCGCTCGCGGTCAATATCGCCATGATCGCCGTGCTCTATTTCCTGTTCGGGCGGGTGCTCGACCCGCTGACCGCCGTGGCGCGCGGCCTCGCCGATCTGGAAGAGCGCAATTATCGGGTGCGGCTGCAGCCGCCGTCGGCGCGCGAGCTTGCCGCGATCGTCGCCCGGTTCAACGGTTTGGCCGCGGCCCTCGACGCGCTGCGAACGGAGAACGAGGCGCTCAACCGCCGCCTGATCGCCGCCCAGGACGACGAACGCCGGCGCACCGCGCTCGAGCTGCACGACGAGGTCGGGCCGAGCCTGTTCGGGCTCAAGGCCAATGCCAGTTCGATCGCCAACGCGGCCGCGGCCGTGTCGGCCGATGCGACCGCACGCAAGCTTGCCGAGCGAGCGCGCGACATGCTCGCCATCATCGAGCACCTGCAGGCGATCAACCGCAGCATGCTCACGCGCCTGCGTCCGATGGCGCTCGGCCACGTGCCGCTGCGCGAGGTTCTCGCCGAGCTGGTGCAGGATCGCGCGCGGGCGCACCCGCAAATTGCCTTCTCGTTCTCCGCCGACAAGCTCATGCCCAGCTATGGCGACTCGATCGATCTCACCGTCTATCGTTGCGTGCAGGAAAGCCTCACCAACGTGATCCGCCATGCCGGGGCAAAGCACGTCGGAATCGCGCTCGATGAAACCGTGGATGGGCCATCGCATGGAAACGGCGGAGCGCGACTGCAGCTGATGGTGCGCGACGACGGCTGCGGAATGGACGCCGCGGCACGGGCGGGTTTCGGCATCCGCGGCATGCAGGAGCGCGTGCAGGGGCTGGGCGGACGCTACGGCGTCGAGAGCGCGCGCGGCCAGGGAACCTGCGTGCGGATAGAGATCCCGGTGCAGGCGCGGGCATGATGACCAGCGTCCGATGGCCCACGGGGCCGCCCAGCGTGCCGACAAATTCGCACTGCCTCATGACCCACCTCAGGGCTGGAGCCGCAAGGGTGCCCGTATGGGGAGACTGGCCATGAACACGGTCCGCGCCGCTCTTACCATGCTTGCGTCAATAATGACGCTCGTGGTGCAGGCAGGATTGCCGTCGACGGCCGAAGGATTGCACGAAGAAAGCGAACCGAAACAATTCCAGGCAGAGCCCGTCCGCACGGCCAAGGAGCGACTCGGCGGCAAAGCGAGCGACGAGCAGCGCGTAGACAATTGCAAGGTGCCGCTCGATCTTCGCGGTTCGAAGCCGCGCCCGGACGAATGTCGCGACGCAGTGAGCACAAGGCCAAAGCGCTGAGAGATCGGCCGCGACGGAGAGAGCGGACCGGCGCGCCCGCTCCAGGCAGACCTTAGTTGAGCGACAGTGGGCTGCAGCTATTTGACTGTCAGCGGCTCGATGGACGCGTCGATTGTTTCGGTGCGAGCGCAGACGATCTTGATCCGGTCATTGTCCCCCAATTCCTGCCCAATGGACGTTCCTGCCAGGTAGGACTGTCCGTGCATGAAACATGTGGCCGGACTTCCAAACTCGGCGGGCACCCGCATCACGGTTATTGCATTGTTGCGGCTGCAATCGCGGAGATCAGGTGTGACCGCTACCGAGCAGATCAACACGAGGGCGGTGAGCATCCACAAGCTCCTTCTGTCGCGGGAGATCGAGGCTAGGCGTGTTGGATATCGATCTTGGAGTAACGCGGAATCTGTTAACGGAATTGTCGTTGCGCGATTCGCGTACACACGGATCGCGTGGGGTTAGCGGTATGTACTACTTGAGCTGGAAGTAGACTGGGAGGGACGCACGCCAGCGAGTCAAAGCTGGTGTTGCACAGCTTGCCATCAGCAGCAAGGGAGATCTCGTGCGCAAATGCAAATAGTGTGCGGCCGAGCCATAGCCGCAGACTATCAAGTGCGACAACCTCAGCGCGGCGGCGGCGACGAGAGGCGGGCGATCTCGCAGCGTTATCTGCAGCACCTACTGGTCACGTTGGCAACGTCGCATCGCGCGCGTCAACGCGTTGCGACCGCAACGTACTTTCGAGCTGCTGACCTAGCTGTGCGACGGTAAAGGCCGGGTTTCCGATGTCGCACTGATGCGCGCGACGACGATCTTGATTTGCACAAGGAATGGCAGTCTGCTTGCACGCGCAGGGGCTATCGACCGGAGCGCTTGCGTGATCCGTCTCCTGTTAGCCGCGACGATCCTGTCCGTGTGGATGTCTGCCGATGCTGCCGAAATCAACATCGGTTATCTGCACCGCACCGAGCCGAAGCCGACCCTGTCGCTGATCCAGACGCCGGCCGACAATGACGGGGTGGCGGGCGCGCAGCTCGCGCTCGACGATAACAATACGACCGGCAAGTTCCTGGATCAGCGATTCTCGCTCGAGGAGGTGCGGCTCGCTCCTGACCAGGATGCCGCGGCCGCAAGCACGGCACTCGCAGAGCGGGGTGTCTTACTGGTGATCGCCGATTTGCCCGCAGACGCACTCCTGCAAGTCGCCGACGCCGGCGCACCGCGTCATTCCCTGCTGTTCAATGTCGGCGCGATCGACGATCGATTGCGCGAAGAGGCCTGCCGCGCCAATGTGATTCACACCGCACCGACGCGCTCGATGCTCGCGGACGCTTTGGCGCAATACCTCGTCTGGAAGCAGTGGCGTAGATGGCTGTTGATCGTCGGCTCGCACGCCGAAGACAAGCTCTATGGCGATGCATTGCGGCGCGCCGCCAAGCGCTTCGGCGCGCGCATCGTCCAGGAGAAAGTCTTCGAAGACACCGGCGGCGCACGCAGAACCGACAGTGGCGTCGCCCAGATCCAGCGGCAGCTGCCGGTGTTCACGCAGGGCGCCCCCGCCTACGATGTCCTGGTAGCCGCGGACGAGAGCGAGGTCTTTGCGTCCTATTTGCCGTACCGGACCTGGGATCCGAGGCCGGTCGCCGGGTCCGCCGGACTCGTTCCAACGAGTTGGGACGCCTCCCATGATCAATGGGGTGCGGTTCAGCTGCAGGATCGATTCACGAAGAAGTTCGCGCGGCGAATGACCGCACGCGACATGCAGGCGTGGACTGCCGTTCGGATGATCGGTGAAGGCGCGGCCAGAACGCGTTCAACGGATCCAAGTACCTTGCTCAACTTCATGAGAGGGCCCGACTTCGCTTTGGCCGCGTTCAAGGGGCGACCGTTGACGCTGCGCGACTGGAATCAGCAGCTGCGTCAACCCATTCTTCTGGCGGATGGCAGGATGGTCGTTTCCGTGTCGCCGCAGGAAGGGTTCCTGCATCAGGTCTCAGAGCTCGACACGCTCGGGATCGACCGGCCGGAAAGCAAGTGCAAACTGAGATGACTCGCACGGCGCGCGGCTCACGCTTCAGGAGGCCACAGGATTTTGCCGCAGCACGATGTTGCCTGAGTGGCATCGCTCTCGTTCTTCTGGTCGGCGCTCGAGCGAGCGCCTTCACGGCCTACGTCTCGAATGAGAAGAGCAATACGATCAGTGTGATCGATACCGACAAATTCAGCATGGTGAAAACGATCAAGGTGGGCCAAAGACCGCGCGGCATCGAGCTGACGAGAGATGGAAAATTCATTTTGGTGGCGGTCGGCGACGATGACACAATTCAGATGATCGACGCCAAGACGTACGAGATCGTCGCCACGCTGCCGTCCGGTCCCGACCCCGAACTGTTCACCCAGGATCCGAGCGGAAAGATTCTTTATGCGGCGAACGAGAGCGACAATACGGTTACCATCATCGATATGGAGCGGCGGGTTCCGCTCGGCGAAGTGCAAGTGGGGGTCGAGCCGGAAGGCATGGGGCTAAGTCCGGACGGCAAGATCCTGGTCAACACTTCGGAAACGACGAACATGGCGCATTTCATCGACCCCGAGACGCGCCAGATCGTGGCGAACGTGCTGGTCGATGCGCGCCCCCGTTTCGCCGAGTTCAAGCACGACGGGTCCGAGGTCTGGGTTTCGTCGGAGATCGGCGGAACGGTGAGCGTGATCGATCCAGTGAAACACGAGGTGACGAAAAAGATCGCGTTCGAAGTGCCCGGATTGCGCAAGGAAGCGATTCAGGCAGTCGGGATCGCTATCACGCGCGACGGAAAGACGGCGTTCGTTGCGCTCGGTCCGGCCAATCGCGTCGCCGTGATCGATGCGGCGACGCACGAGGTCAAGAAATACCTCCTGGTCGGCCAGCGCGTCTGGCACATGGCGTTTACCCCGGATGAAAAATATCTGCTGACGACCAATGGCCTCTCGAACGATGTTTCCATCATCGACGTTGCGAGTCTCAAGGTCGTGAAGACCATCCAGGTCGGTGAGCTGCCTTGGGGCATCGCGATGTCTCAGCACTAAGGTCTGTTCTTCGCTTCACCGTCTGCCCAGAAGCCGCTAGACTTGTGGGGCAAGCCTGGAACAACCGGGCGCGAAGGCCTTCGTGAAGTTTTGCGTCGGAACGCCGGAGAGCACGATCCGGCGTCGGGCAGATGACCCGCGGCGTGACGCAACTTGCGGGCCGACAGCATGATGCACGAAGCCAAGAGCGTCGAGCCTGCCGTCGCCATCGAGAGCGTGAGCCACTGCTATGGCACCCGCCAAGCGCTCGACGACGTGACCTTCTCGGTCATGCCGTCGAGTTTCGCCGTTCTGCTCGGCCTCAACGGCGCGGGGAAGACCACGTTGTTCTCGCTGATCACGCGGCTGTTTGCCGTCCAGCGCGGCCGGATCCGGATTTTCGGTCACGATGTCGGACGCGCGCCGGGCTCAGCCCTGCGCATGCTGGGCGTCGTGTTTCAGCCGCGCACGCTCGACCTCGACCTCTCCCTCGTCCAGAACCTGATTTACCACGCGGCATTGCATGGCATCGGCAAGCGCGACGCGGGCGCGCGCGCCGCCGACCTGCTCGCGCGGATCGCGCTTTCCGACCGCGCCCGCGACAAAGTGCGCGATTTGTCCGGCGGTGAAATGCGGCGAGTGGAAATTGCCCGCGCACTCCTGCACCGCCCGCGTCTGCTCGTGCTCGATGAGCCCACGGCCGGTCTCGACATCAAATCACGGGCCGACATTCTCGCCCACGTGCGCGGACTGGTCGCGGAAAGTGGCGCCACGGTGCTTTGGGCCACGCACCTGATCGACGAGGTCGCCGACGATGACGACATCGTCGTGCTGCACCGAGGGCAGGTTCTCGCACATGGTCCGGTGCCGCGCGTGCTGGAAGCCGCGGGCGCCGAGGACATCCACGCGGCGTTTACTCGATTGACGCAAGGCGCCGAAGCGCGGATCGAAGTCCCATGACCACTGACGTCGTCGCTTTGCCCCTGCCGGCCGGATTTACGCTGCGACAGTATCTCATCTGTCTCAAGGGCATCGTTTGGCGCGAAGGCTTGCGCTTTCTGCATCAGCGCGAGCGTTTCGTGGCCGCGCTCGTGCGCCCGCTAGTGTGGTTGTTCATTTTCGCCGCCGGGTTCCGGCAAGTGCTCGGTGTGTCGATCATCCCGCCATATGAAACTTACGTCCTTTATGAAGTTTACATCACGCCCGGATTGATACTGCTAATCCAGCTCTTCAACGGCATGCTGTCTTCGTTGTCGATGATCTACGATCGCGAGATGGGCAACATGCGTACGCTGCTGGTGAGCCCGCTCCCGCGCTGGTTTCTCCTGTCGTCGAAGCTGATCGCCGGCATGGCTGTGTCCTTGCCGCAAGTTTACACCTTTCTTGCCATCGCCTGGTTCTGGGAGATCGAGGCGCCGCTGCTGGGATACCTTGCCGTATTACCGGCGCTGGTACTGACCGGCCTCATGCTCGGCGCGCTGGGCATGCTGATGTCCTTGACCAGCAAACAGCTGGAGAATTTTGCCGGTGCGATGAATTTTGTGATCTTTCCGATGTTCTTTGCCTCCTCCGCGCTTTATCCGCTGTGGCGCGTGCGCGAGGCGAGCCCGCTGCTCTACTACATCTGCGAGTTCAATCCATTCACTCATGCGGTCGAGCTGGTGCGCTTCGCTCTTTATTGCCAGATCAATTGGCTTTCGCTTGCGGTGGTCGGCGGATGCACGGCCCTGTTCATGGTGGGCGCGATTCTCGCCTATGATCCGTCGCGCGGATTTCTCGCCCGGCGCGGCGAGGCGGGGGGCGGCGCATGAGATGCAGCCGTCTCATCGTCGGCGTGATGACGAGTTTCGTCGTGCTCGGCAGCGCCCGCGGCGCCGACCCGCGCTATCCTGATTGGCCGTGCGCGCAGATCAAGGTGCCCGACATCTCCCTCGCCGCCATGTGGGCCGGGCCCGCCATCGATGATGTCGGAAACGCTTGGGAGCAGGACGACGCGATAAGGGCTCTCGTCGCCCGGCTGGCCGCGCGCCGCACGCCGCTCGACGAGGCAGAGAAGGCGATTGCGGATTTCATTACCGGCGAACAAGCCGAGCGCCAACGCAAAGCGAAATTGATCGTCGCAGGCCTGTTCGACACTCTCAATCGTGAGCGCAGCGCCGTGATGAGCGGGATCGAGCGGTATTCGCGCCGGCAGCAGGACTTTGCCAAGCAAATTCGATCGTCGGTACGCGAGCTTCATGACCTTCAGAACCAGCCCGATCAGGAGAGCAAGATCGACGAACTCGCCGCGCGCGTGGAATGGGAGACGCGCATCTTCGAGGAGCGGCGCAAGACGATCGGTTACGTCTGCGAAGTTCCCGTGCTCATCGAGCAACGCCTGTTTGCCCTTGCCCGCATGATCCAACAGGCACTCGAGTGACCTCGGTCGCAAAGACTCTACTTGGCAATCGAATCTTCGGTGATGGGTCGGTCACCATCGTCGAGCAGCGGCACGCCGTAGCTCAGCAGCAGCTTGTCGATGGCAGGCTGGTTTTCCCGGATCAACCGATTGAGCACGCGTTTCCATTCCTGGTCGGTGTGGCGCACGCCCATGGCGATCCGATAGGTGAGGCGCGGACCGGCTCCCTCCCTGGTTAATGGCTTCACGGCGACCGGAACGCCTGCCTGACGGGCGTAATACCCGGCCATCGGCCCCCAAAGGATGCCCGCGTCGATTTCGCCCATCGTCAGATCATGCATCATGGCGGCGGCCGAGGAATCGACGCGGGTGTCGACGACGAGCGGATAAGGCTTCGCACGGGCCATGAGGCCGTTCGCCACCATATAGGTCGCGGGCGGCGTCCCCGCGACCACGCCGATGCGCAGATCTTTAAGGCGCGCATAGCTTAGCGTCTCCACGCCCGCCAGCCCGCGATCCGCTTTCGACACCAGGGCATACGCGGAACGGTAATACGGGTTGGTGACCTGAACCAGGTCGTCGCCTTGCGGCGCGCCCATCATGACGTCACATTTGTGCGCGCCCAGCGTATTGCGGACGAAGCCCGTGGCCTGCGGAAACCAGGCATACGCGAGTCCCTTGCCGAGTTTCTCGGCAAAGAGTTCTGCGAGCTTGTTCTCAAATCCTTCCCCCTTGTCGGTCGAGAACGGCATGTTGTGCGGGTCGGCGCAGACCCTGAGCACCTTCGGATCGATCAGTTCGATCGACAGCTCCGGATGCTCAACAGGTTGAGCAAGCAATTTTCCAGAGACGATCATGGTCGCAACCGCAGTGCAAACGACGCGCAGCAGCGGCAGGTTCAACCACTTCTCGCTTGCGAGCATTGGTCTCTTCTCATCGAACCGATGAGCCTGGGTCGTCCGGTGTGGGATCACATTCACCCCGGTCTTCCGAGACAGCCGTTTTCGGCCTGCGTTGCCGCCGCCGGCTTGTCTTCCCGTTTTTGCGGCCGGCCGCGCGGAACAGCATCGTTCGCACGAGCCCGCAAATACACGTAGATGTCGTCGAGATAACACATGACGTTTCGATTGGTGCCGAACGAGGGCATGACGCTTTCCTGCGCCGTGTTGACGTTCTTGCGCCCATTGACCACGGCATTGGCGAAGTCGGGATAGCTCATAGTCTTCAGCGAATTGGCGAGCGCCGGAGCATATGATGACCCTTCGCCATCGGGGCCGTGGCATACATGGCAATCCGAATGGTAACGGCGGAACCCCGAATATGTGTACCAATCGACGGTCCCATCGCTCAGCACCTTGAAGGTCGGATTGCCGTCCTTGTCGTAATACTTTCCTTCCTCACTCTTGACTGCGGCCGGATCGCCTACGCCATCGGCGCACGCATGGTGCGCGTCGATCAAAATCGGCGCGGCAACCAGCACGATTGAAATTACAAGATGTCTGACAATCGTCATGAGCCGCACTGGCTGCGAGCGCGTGTCGGATTTCGGTGCGCTACGGGCTCGCAGACCGCGAAAGTCGATCTGGATAAACCGGGCTCCCGATCTCGGGTCAATCCGAGATCGGGAGCGGCGGCACGTCCTGAATCATTCAGCTTGCGACAAACCGGACCCCCATCACGGCAATGCGAATACCGTTAGCTGGCCGCCGAGCGACGTGTAATCCTTCAGCGCGGCATAGCCACCGACCGCACCGAGTCCGGCCTGCGGATCGGTCAGGCCGGCTGCGAGACCGATCCCGGCCCATCCACCGACGCCGGACAGAATCGCCACGTACTGCTTGCCGCCATGCTCGTAGGTGGTCACGTTGCCGATGATGCCCGACGGCGTCTTGAACTTGTAAAGTTCCTTGCCGGTCTTGGCATCGACGGCTTTGAGATAGCCTTCGAGGGTGCCGTAGAACACCACACCGCCGGCCGTGGCGAGAGCGCCTGACCAGACCGAGAAGCGCTCCGGGAGCGACCAGACGATCTTGCCGGTCTTGCCATCCCAGGCAATGAAGTTGCCCATGTTGTTTTCGCCTTGAGGCGGATACATCGACAGGGTTGCGCCCACGTAAGGCTGACCCGCCGTGTAGCTCACCCGGAACGGCTCATAGTCCATGCAGACGTGGTTGGTCGGCACGTAGAACAGGCCGGTATCGGGTGAATACGCTGCCGGCTGCTCGTCCTTGCTGCCGAGCGCCGCCGGGCAGATGCCCTTCGAGTTGACGTCCTCGCCGTTATGCTCGGTCGAATACTGCGGCACCACCTGCGGGCGACCGTAGGTGCGCGAGTTCTTGTCCATGTCGACCTTGGTAGCCCAATTGACCTTCGGATCGAACTTCTCGGCCACCAACAGCTCGCCCGTGGCGCGGTCGAGCGTGTAGCCGAAGCCGTTGCGATCGAAGTGGACGAGCGTACGCCGGTTGGTGCCGCCGATGTTCTGGTCAGCGAGGATCATCTCGTTGACGCCGTCGAAGTCCCATTCGTCATGCGGCGTCATCTGATAGACCCACTTGGCGACGCCGGTGTCGGGGTCACGCGCCCAAACGGTCATCGACCATTTGTTGTCGCCCGGGCGCTGCTTCGGATTCCAGGTCGAGGGATTGCCCGAACCGTAATAGATCAGGTTGAGCTGAGGATCGTACGAGATCCAGCCCCACGTGCAGCCGCCGCCGGTCTTCCACTGGTCGCCTTGCCAGGTCTTGAGGCTCGAGTCCTTGCCGATCGGCTTGCCAAGCTCGGTAGTTTTTGTCGCATCAACCAGCATATGGTCGTCCGGCCCCTGCGAATGGCCTCGCCATACCCGCCTGCCGCTCTTCAAGTCATAGGCCGTAACGTGGCAGTCGACGCCGAACTCGCCGCCGGAGATACCGACCAGCACCTTGTCCTTCACGACCGTGGGTGCCGACGTGCCGGTCTCGCCTTTCGACGGATCGCCGTTCTTCTGCTGCCAGACGACCTTGCCGGTCTTGGCATCGAGCGCAACCAGCGTGGTATCGGCCTGATGCAGGAAGATCTTGCCGTCGGCATAGGCAAGCCCACGGTTGACGGTATCGCAGCACATGACGGGAATGACGTTTGGATCCTGCTTGGGCTCGTACTTCCACAGAATCTTGCCGTCGTTGTTCAGGTCGAGCGCGAACACCGGGTTCGGAAACGGCCCGTGCACGTACATGACATTGCCGACGACGAGCGGTCCGCCTTCATGGCCTCGCAGGACGCCCGTCGAGAACGTCCACGCCACTTGCAGCTTGCCGACGTTTTGCGCCGTGATTTGCTTGAGCTGAGAGTAACGCTGGTTGGCGTAATTTCCGGTCGGCATCACCCAATCCTTCGGGTTCTGCGACATCCGGAGGAGCTCGTCATTTGCCTGCGCCGCGCCCGCGACGACCAGCACCGCTGTGGTCAGGCATGTGGTGAGAAAAAAATTGCGCATCGGAAGCCTCCCTGCGGGATTAAGCGCAGGTGACCGATACGGCGACACACGAAGTGCCGCGGATCGGCACCCGTTCGATGAGAAGAGCTTCCGGCAGCGTGTCACAGCTCGCCGCGGCGGAAGGACCAGACGCTTGCGCCGCGCTTGGCTTACGAACAGACGTCAGGATTCCCGTTGATCCGACGTCTTTGAAGCCGGAAACCGTGAAAAAAATCTATTCGCATCGCTCACCGATTGCAACCAAAAACCTTTGCCCAACTGTCTTCTCGCGCAAAGCTAGCGTGCAATCGTTGTATGCAAATTCGCAGTGCGCCGCCCACGCGCTGCCCACTCTGCCCATTGGCAACAACGCTCTGGCGACGGAGCATTTCGACAGGTCGCGTATGCTTGCATGATGATCCATCATGACGCGTGCGGCATGCCGATGTTCGCGCTCGTCCCCGCAGTGACGCGCAGCGGACGGGGTTACCGGCGAGCCCATGGCCCGCGCGGTGGGCGCGAACCCATCGCGCTGCCCACCCCCGCCACTTCAGAAGCACCGCACCTGAGCTTCCGCCTGCGCGCGCCCGAGATCGCTCATGGCCGCTCTTGCCTGTTCCGGCGATCGGAATAGCGTCCCGAAACGACCAGGCACCTGTGAAAGGCTCAGGAACGTCTCCGCCGCGACGTAGCGATCGTAAGGCAGGATCGACGCGATCACATCGATCGAGCAGGAACACTGTTCCAACGCGCGGCGCGTGTTGCCGTTGGTGTTCATGCAGGCAAAGACGTAGTCGGCGCGCGCCGATGTCGGATAGTCGTTGAGTTCGGCCGCGCCGACCGGCATCCCGACGATCGCGACGGCCAGCACCCAGGCGAACCGTTGCACGTGTTCGACAACTATCATTGTCGAATTCCTTCGCTCGTGTCGGCCAAGCGCACATTGAAGCGCGCAGCCGCGAAAATCATGATATGTATTCGATGCTATCGTCACAACGGCGGCGAGACACGCTCGGCGGCCATCGCCGCGCGCAATGCCAAGCCGGCAGCTTCGTCGCCGGCGCAACGTAGCTCAACAGAGAGCGCGACAGAGAGCGCGCGCGCCAGCGTCGAACGATGAAACGCATATCCACCTGGATTGGTGCCTCGACAATGCTTGCGCTGGCAGCCACGCTTCCTGCAGCCGCACAGGGTGTTATGCAGCACGTCGATGTCGGCTCGCCCGAGATGACATCGGCAGAGATGACGCGCGCCGAGGTGGAGACCACCATTGCGGCCGCAACGCCCGCGCACGCCGCCGATTTCACGGGCAAGAAGCTGTCGGGCCTCGATCTGTCCCGGCTCGACCTTTCCGGCGCCATCCTGCGGGCGGCGAGGCTCAACAAGACCAACCTGAGCGACGCAAAGCTCGATCGCGCGATCCTCGATCAGGCTTGGCTGGTGGAGGCCGATCTCAGCAGGGCGAGCCTCAAGGGCGCAAGCGCATTCGCCGCGCAGATGCAGCGGGCGACGCTCGACGGCGCCGATCTCTCGGATGCCCGCATCGCGGCCGATCTTACCGGCGCCCGCCTGGTCGGCGCCATGCTCGCGGGAGCGAAGCTCGGTGCTGACATGAAAAATCAATCAATGGGGCTCATGCGCGCGGTGCTCAAGTCCAGCAATCTCGAGCGCGCCGTTCTGCGGGGCGCGGATCTCTCCCGGGTGGACCTCGAATTTGCATCGCTCAAGAATGCCGATCTGAGCAATGCCTCGTTGCGGGGCGCCGCGCTGGGCGGCGCGGCGCTCATTGGCGTCAGCGTTGTTGGTACCGATTTTCTCGGCGCGGACCTGGCATCGGCGAGGCTGGTCGCGCCGATCGGGCTCGAGGCGGCGAAGAATTTCGACAAGGCGCTGAACCTCGACCGGCTTTTGCACGAATGAACCAGGAGCAAGGATGCGCGGACGGTCGTTGGCTTCGATCGCACTCGGATCGACCGCTCTTTCGGTGGTGGCTTGCTGCGCACTGGCTCAGGACCGCAAGGGCATTCGGTTCTGGAATCTGACGGCGCACACGATAACCGCGCTGCACATGTCGCCGGCAGGAGAAGAAAAGTGGGGGCCGGATCAATGCAAGAACGATCGCGACGGAACGGTCGACCACGACGAGCGGCTGCGCATCACCGGGATCGCAGCTGGCCGCTACGATGTAAGGCTCGCGGACAAGAGCGGCCGCCTCTGCATCGTGCGGAACGTCGAGGTGAAAGATGGGGCAATCTTCTCGATCGAGGAAAAGGAATTGACGGACTGCCGTCCTTGAGGCGCGCGGCGTCAGGTGCCGCGAACCCGAAGTTCGCACACGTCGTGCGGCGAGTGGGGTTGCGAACTTCGGGTTCAAAAGCGGCACTAGAATCATAACGTTGCTAGTGTCCCTTTGATTCCGAAGTTCGCATTCGAGGGCGCCGCAACGGCGTGCGAACTTCGGAATCGGGACACTAGTCGCGGCGGCCGATGTGGGACCGGCCGCCGATCCACTGTCAGCAACGGGCGATCACCTCTATGGCGGGCGCGGAATCTCAGGCCGCCAACTTCCCCGACGCTTTGGCGACGTGGGTTGCGATCGCATCCATCAAGGGCGGCGAGAGGCAGTCGTAGGGCTCGAGATTGAGCTCCTTGAGCCGAGCGCGCACCGCGCCGATCTGGCTGGGCGGCGTGCCCGCCTCGATGATCGACGAGACGAACGCGGCGAATTCGGGCGGCGCCCAGCCCTGGTCCCTGGACAGCTCCGTGTGGATGAAGTCAAACCCGTAGAACGGATGCTTGGTGTTCTCGATGCGCCCATACATGTGCACGCCGCATTGGGTGCAGGCGTGCCGCTGAATGGCCGCGTTGGCATCTACGACTTTGAGCTTGTCGGCATTCTTGGTGACGCGGAGCTTGTCGCGCGACACCACGGCAACCTGGGAGAAAAGCGCGCCCGCAGGTTTCCAACATTTCGTGCATCCGCAGACGTGATTGTACGCGCATTGGGCCGTCACGCTGACCTCGACGGGATTGCTCGCGCATTGGCACACGAGCGTTCCGCCCGTGAAGCTCGGTGATCCGGGCTTCACGCCGTTGTCCACTGCCGGGTGGATGGAGATGTTTGCCATGATATGTCCTCCCAAGTTTGCGATGGCGCATTCCGCGCCGGGGGGCAGGCCACGTTCTCGTTGGGGCGGCGGCGCTCCGAAGATTCAGATGTCGCCTTCCGAGCGGCCGCGCTCTTGCGAGAAGGCTCAATTTCAGTCAGGCTTCTGTGTAATATTTTTCAGGCGATACTATTTCAGGCGCTGCTAGAAGTCTCTTTCGAAATGGGAACTCGTTTGGGGGCAGGAAATCCCTACGGGTAACCTATGACCATCACTGGCACAGATCGGTGGGAAGCCGTGCGGAGGCCGCAGCCTTCCCCGCCACCGCTTTGTCTGCGTCGCCCATGCGGGCTCTGCTGCAACTCGGTTCCAACTAAAACGAGAAGAGGAAGTCGTCATGAAAACCCGTGCTGCCGTCGCATTCGAAAAGGCCAAGCCGCTGGAAATCGCCGAGGTGGACCTGGACGGGCCGAAACCCGGGGAGGTCATGGTCGAGGTGAAAGCGACAGGCATCTGCCACACCGATGAGTTCACGCTTTCCGGCGCCGATCCGGAGGGGCTGTTCCCGGCGGTGCTCGGCCATGAGGGCGCCGGCATCGTCGTCGATGTCGGCCCGGGCGTCACCAGCGTGAAGAAGGGCGATCACGTCATTCCGCTCTATACGCCGGAATGCCGGCAATGCCCGTCCTGCCTGTCGCGCAAGACCAATCTGTGCACCGCGATCCGCGCCACCCAGGGCCAAGGCGTCATGCCGGACGGCACCTCGCGCTTCTCGGTCGGCGGCAAGAAGCTGCACCACTATATGGGCACCTCCACGTTTTCGAATTTTACGGTGCTGCCGGAGATTGCGGTTGCCAAGATTCGCGAGGATGCCCCCTTCGACAAGGTCTGCTACATCGGCTGCGGCGTGACCACCGGCATCGGCGCCGTGCTCAACACCGCCAAGGTCGAACCCGGTTCAAAATGCGTCGTATTCGGGCTCGGCGGCATTGGCCTCAACGTCATCCAGGGACTGCGGCTCGCCGGCGCCGACATGATCATTGGCGTCGACATCAACAACGAGAAGAAGAAATGGGGGGAGCGCTTCGGCATGACGCACTTCGTCAATCCGAAGGAGGTTGGCAGCGATCTGGTCCCGCACCTCGTCAATATGACCAAGCGCGGCGCGGACCAGATCGGCGGCGCCGACTATACCTTCGACTGCACCGGCAACGTCACCGTGATGCGCCAGGCGCTGGAGGCGTGCCATCGCGGTTGGGGCCAATCCATCATCATCGGCGTCGCCCCTGCCGGCGCGGAAATCTCGACGCGGCCGTTCCAGCTGGTTACTGGACGTGTCTGGAAAGGGACGGCTTTCGGCGGTGCGCGCGGCCGCACCGATGTGCCGAAGATCGTCGACTGGTACATGGAGGGCAAGATCCAGATCGACCCGATGATCACGCACACCATGCCGCTCCCCGACATCAACAAGGGGTTCGACCTGATGCATGAAGGCAAGAGCATCAGGAGCGTGGTGCTGTACTGAGTGACTCCAAGGGCGCAGATCGACGCGAGCCGGCGCAGCAAGCCTGATATGACCAGCGTGCTGATCATCGATGATCACCCGATCGTGCTGCAGGGGTGCCGGCGCATGCTGCAGGATGCCGGCATCGAGCGCGTGCTCGAAGCGAGCGACATCAAATCGGGTTATCGCCTCTATCGTCGGCACCGTCCGGATGTCGTCATTGTCGATCTCGCCATGCAGGGGAGCGGCCTCCGCGGGCTCGACGTCATCCGGCGCATGCATTCGCACGATCCGCGCACGCGCATTCTCGTGTTCAGCATGCACAGCGATCCCATTATCGCGGCGCGCGCGCTGGAGGCGGGCGCGACCGGCTATGTGCTCAAGGACACCGCCGCCGCCGAGCTGATGGAAGCGTTCGACAAAGTCCGCGCCGGCACGCCTTATCTGAGCAACGATCTCGCGATGCAGGTGGCGCTCATCCGCACCGGCGTGCGTCGCGATCCGCTCGCCGATCTCACCCCGCGCGAGCTGCAGACGCTTTCGCTGCTCGCCCAGGGCAAAGCCTATGGCCGCATCGCCGACGAGCTGGGCGTGAGCTACAAGACCGTGGTCAATGCCTGCTCGCAGCTCAAGCAGAAACTCAACGCCAAGAACCTGCCCGACCTGATCCGCCTCGCCGTGCAGCTGGTCGCAGCGGAGCAGTAGCGGGCGACATTTGGTGCTGTCGTCCCGGCCGGAGCGAGCGCGGCGAGCGGAGAGCCGGGACCCCAGTAATCACTGAACCCTCAATGATTACTGGGTCCCCGCTTTCGCGGGGACGACAATCCTAGAGGCGTGGCGCAAAGGCCACATTGCCAAATGTTCCCGGTCGAAATGGCAAAACGTAACGGGACCGGGACCGGCGATTTACTCCAGAATCCAGCGGGGAGATCGGCGTCGGTCGGGCGATGCGTCGGGGTGGGTTGCGTTATCGGGTTGGATGGCTGTTGCGCCTGCGTGCGCCGGGTTTTGCCGCGCTCGCAATCGCGCTGGCGTTGCCCGCGCCCGGCTGGGCGGAGAGCGCTAGCGCCCCGCTGACCCTGCCCGAAGTCAGCGTCACCGCCACGACGCCGCTCTCGGCCCCTAGCCCCCAACGCGCGCGGCCGGCGCGAGCTCCCGGACCGCGACCGGCGGTGCCTCAGTCTCGCGTTACGGCCGCCCCGACTCCCGCTGCGCCTCCTCCTCCAGGGCCCGCGCCGGCCACGCTCGATCCAAGCCTGATTGAGCGCGACAAGGTGCCGTCGAACGTGCAGACGCTCACGGCCGCCGACTTCGACCACGCCAAGGCGCCGAGTTTCCTCGATGCCCTGTTGCAGAGCCTGCCTGGGGTCTCACTCGGCGATCAGACAGGGAACGAATTTCAGCGCAATCTCAACTATCGCGGATACCTCGCTGGCCCGGTGATCGGGACTCCGCAGGGCCTGGCCGTCTACCAGAACGGCGTGCGCATCAACGAGGTGTTTGGCGACATCGTCAATTGGGATTTCATCCCGGAGAACGGCATTCGTCGGATGACCATGATGCCGAGCAATCCGGCGTTCGGCCTCAACGCCACCGGCGGCGCGCTGTCCATCGAGATGAAGAACGGCTTCACCTATAGCGGAGTCGAAGCCGAGCTGCGGGGCGGCTCGTTCGGCCGCCGCGGCGTCTCGGTCGAGGCGGGAGGCCAGGTCGGAAATCTGTCCGGCTACCTCACCGCCGACGCCATCAACGACAGCGGTTGGCGCAATTTTTCTCCTTCGCAGCTACGACGCCTGTACGCGGACTTCGGGGCGCTCGGCGAGCGGACCGAGTTTCATGTCAATTTCACCGGCGCGTCCAATAACTTCGGCGCCACCGCTGCGACCCCGGTCCAGTTGCTCAATCAGAACTGGGCGAGCACATACACGGTCCCACAAACCACGCAGAACCAACTCGCCTTCCTGACCGCGAGCGGAAGCTGGAATCCAATTCCGACGCTGTCGCTTCAGGGCAACGTGTACTACCGCGGCTACTGGCAGCACCACGTTGACGGCAACGCCACCAACGCCCAGAACGCTGGCTGCCCCGATCCCAACTTCCTGTGCTTTCCGGACCTCAACGGGACCCTGAGCAACCTGATCGGGCTGAACGGCCAACCGGTGCCAGCGATCCCGCTGCTCGCCAACAGCGTGCTGGGTGAGATCGACCGCACCTCGACCGCAGCCGACAGCTTTGGCGGCACATTCCAGCTCGCTACGACGGAGAAGGTCCTCGGCCACGACAACCGTTTCGTCATCGGGGCGAGCGTGGATCAAGGTAACGTTCAATTCAACTCGATAAGCGAGCTCGGAACGAGCAACCCTGGCGAGTTCCCGTTCGTCAACGGCGTCGGCATCTTCATCAATCAACCCTCCGGCGACGTCGCGCCAACCGGGCTATTCGGCAAGACGCTTTATGCGGGCGTCTATCTGAGCGACACGTTCGACGTGACGCCGCGCCTCTCCATCACGGTCGGCGGCCGCTACAACGACGCGACCATCACGTTGTACGATACGTTGGGTAACAACGATGCCCTCAACAGCTACAACAACTACAACCGCTTCAATCCGATGATCGGCGCGACCTACAAGATCACGCCCGAGGTCAACATCTACGGCAGCTACGCCGAAGCCAACCGCGCACCCACGCCGCTGGAGCTGGCTTGCTCCGATCCGACGCGGCCCTGTCTGATCGACGCCTCGCTGGTGGCCGACCCGCCACTGAAGCAGGTTGTCTCCCACACCTACGAGGCGGGCCTGCGCGGTTCGCACGCAAATGCCGACCAGAGGGTCGCGCTGACTTGGAGTATTGGCGGCTTTCGCGCCGAGAACTTCAACGACATTATCAATGTCGCGAGCCCGATCATCGGGCACTCCTTCTTCCAGAACGCCGGCAACACGCTCCGACGCGGGATCGAGGCCGCCGCAACTCTGCAGTGGGATCGCTGGAAGATGTACGCCAACTGTACCTGGGTCGATGCCATCTTTCTCGACCCGATCACGCTGACGTCGCCGTTCAATCCGTTCGCCGACGCCAACGGGCAGATTCACGTCGTGCCCGGCGACCACATTCCGTCCATCCCGAGCTATCGGTTGAAGGTGGGCGCCGAGTACAGGGTCATCGATGCCTGGAAGGTGGGAGCGGAAGTCATCGCCATCGGCAGCCAGTACCTGGTCGGCGACGAGTCGAATCTCAATCCCAAGGTGCCGGCCTATTGGGTCGCCAACCTCAACATGTCCTATCAGGTCACCAAGTACGTGGAGGTGTTCGGACTGGTGCGGAACCTGTTCAACCGGCACTATTACCTGCAGGGGACCTTCTTCGACACGGCCTCCTTTCCCTTTCTCAACCTGACCGACCCGCGCACGTTCTTTCCGGGTGCGCCGCTTGCAGTCTATGCCGGTGTGCGCGGTAAGTTTTGAGTGGTTTGCACGCAGGCCTCTCGGCGCGTTCCCTCTCCCCGCTTCGCGGGGAGAGGGAAAGGGACGTGCTGGATCGAAGCCATGCAGGCGGACTATGCTGCGCGGGCGGAGAGGGTTGGACCATGCCCAGGCGCGCGCGCGTCGTGCTGCTGCCGCTCGGTGTTGCGGCGATGCTATCGGCCGCCCCTTT
>Ga0306925_10000604_pt1 | contig 26626 bp, 30 predicted proteins | sample flu12Cox44000176_FD_203755 | JGI IMG/M metagenome (GOLD analysis project Ga0306925, IMG submission 203755) | Lab enrichment of tropical soil microbial communities from Luquillo Experimental Forest, Puerto Rico - flux8day.12C.oxic.44.000.176 (v2)... | ecosystem: Environmental > Terrestrial >... | reverse complement strand
TCGGCCTGCGCTCGGGATGCCCCGGCGCGGCCATCCGCTGGCGCTCCACCATCACCGCGGCCTGGTTCGTCTCGCAGCCCAGGCCGATCAGGATGTAGGCGGCCACGTTCGGGTGCTTGGCGTAGCCGGCGAGCACGCGCTGCAGAGCCATGTGGTCCTCGCCGAAGAGCTTGGTGCCGCAGCCGGACTTGTGCGTGATCGCGAGCACGCCGTCGATGTTCGGGTAGTCCTTCGACACGTCCCGGAAGCGATCCTTCACGAACTGGCTCACGCTCGCCGAGCAGTTGACGCCCGAGATGACCGCGACGTAGTTGCGCGTGCCGACGCGGCCGTCCTCGCGCTTGTAGCCGTCGAACGCGCGCATCTGAGCGGGCAGGTAGAAGTCGACGGGCTTGACGTCCACGCCGATCTCGTAGCGGTCGGCGTGGAGGTCGCCGATGCCGAGGTTCTGCGTGTGGACGTGGTCGCCGACCGCGATGTCGCGCGTGGCGAAGCCGATCACCTGGCCGTAGCGGCGGACCGGCGCCCCGGTCGGGACGGCCCGGCGGGCCACCTTGTGGCCGGGCTTGATGTCCTGACGGACCTCGATGCGGTGGGCGCCGTCCTCCAGGACGGTTCCGGCCGGCAGCTCGGCCTTCGCGACCGCGACGTCGTCCTCGGCGCGGAGGAGGACGGTTCTCTCGGTGAGCGCGTATGTCGCCATGGAATGCCGCCGCGGCAACTATACCGGATCGCCCGCGGTGGGGCGCGACGAGCCAGACCGCAGCTGGCCGAGCACCTCGGCAGACGGCTCGCGAGCGCTGGCTCTAGCCGGCGCTCGGCGCCTGGATGCGGAGGACGGCGGGCGGCTCCATCTCGAGCTGAATCGTCGTGTGATCGATGCCGAAGCGCGCGTGCATGACGGCGTGCAGGGTCTCCAGCAGGCGCTCGCTGTCGCGGACGTCGTCCACGACGACGTGGGCGCTCATCGCCTCGCGCCCGGACGTGAGCGTCCACACGTGCAGATCGTGTACGCGGCGCACGCCCGTCACGGACGTCATCGCCTCCTCGATCTCCGCGAGGTTCAGGTGGGCCGGCGTCCCCTCGAGGAGCACGTTGACCGCCTGACGCAGGAGCCGCCAGGTGCGGGGCACGATCACGAGCGCGATCGCGCCGCTCACCAGCGGGTCGGCGAGCGTCCAGCCCGTCAGGACCACCAGCGCCGCGGCGACCACCACGCCGACCGAGCTCAGCGCGTCGCCGAGGACCTCGAGGTACGCCGCGCGCACGTTGAGGCTCGCCTCGGCAGCGTCGTGGAGCAGCCCGGCGCACGCGAGATTCACCACCAGCCCCACCGCCGCGATGCCTAGCATCGGGCCGCCGAGGATTGCGGGCGGCGCCAGCAGCCGACGGTAGGTCTCGAACAGGATGCCGCCGGCCACGATCAGCAGCGCGACCGCGTTGACCAGCGCGGCGAGGATCTCGGCGCGATAGTAGCCGTAGGTCTTGGCTGGCGTCGGGGGCCGGCCGGCGATCCAGATGGCGAACAACGCCAGCCCGAGGCCGCCGGCGTCGGCGAGCATGTGACCGGCGTCGGCCAGCAGCGCGAGGCTGCCCGACCAGAGGGCGCCGGCGACTTCGACGAGGAGGAAGCCGCACGTCAGCGCCAGGGTCGCGGTCAGCCGCCCGCGCGAGCGTGCCGCGGCCGTCCAGCGGTGCTGATGTGCCTCCATCGAGCGGATCGTAGCAGGTTCCCTGCTAGAATTTGATATGCATCGCGATCGAACGCTCGTGCTCAACGGCCACCGGTTCCACTACACGGAATGGGGCGCCCCGACGGCGCCGCCGCTGGTCATGCTCCACGGCGTCACCGGCCACGCGCGGACGTGGGACGAAGAAGCAGCCCTGCTCGCCTCGCGCTACCGCGTCCTCGCCCTCGATCAGCGGGGCCACGGCGATTCGGACCCCTCGCCCGACGCCGACTACACGGTGGCCACCCTGGCGGCCGACGTCGCCGCATTCGCCGACGCGCTCGGGCTCGCCCGGGTCTCGCTGGTCGGGCTCTCGATGGGGGGCCGGGTCGCGATCGGCTTCGCCGGGCAGGCGCCCCGCCGCGTCGACCGGCTCGTGATCGTGGACATCGGCCCCGAAATCTCCGAGGCCGGGATGCTCCGCGTGGGCACGCTCATGGCGCGATCGCCCGAGCTGTTCACGAGCCTCGAGCACGCGCTGAGCTTTCACCGCGTGACCAACCCGCTCTACACCGAGGCCATGCTGCGCCATAGGGTCGAGCACGGTACGCGGGCCGTGGAGGGCGGCCTCACCTGGAAGTACGATCGCGGGCTGCGCGACGCGGTGCGCGCGGGCACGTGGCGCGACCCGATCGATCTCTGGCCGCTCTGGCGCGGGATCGCCTGTCCCATTCTGCTCGTGCGCGGCGCCGACTCCGACGTGCTCTCGCCGGAGATCGCCAAGCGCATGCTCGAGGAGAATTCCAACACGCGCTACGCCGAGGTCGCCGGCGCCGGCCACACGGTCCCCGGTGACCAGCCCGCCGCGTTCCGCACCCTGCTCACCGACTTCCTGTCCGCCTAGCGCCCGGCGGGCGTGCCGGATCTAGCGGTCGCGGAGACGACGCGCCGCTTCGGCGCGCATCTGCTGCATGGCGCGAGTTTCCTGGTCGGAGTAGCGCTCCTCGGTCCACGGGTCGGCATGCATGTGGTAGCCGTTCTGCTCCCAGAACCCGGGCGGGTTGACGTCGAGGAACTCGAAGGCGCGAAGCCATTTCGCGCTCTTCCAGAAGTAGAGCTTGGGCAGCACCAGCCGCACGGGCCCGCCGTGGTCGGGCTCGAGGTCGCGGCCGTTGTGCTTGAGCGCCAGGAGCACGTCGTCCTGCGCGAGATCCTCGATTGAGGTGTTGGTGGTGTAGTCCGGGTCGGCGTGCTGCATGACGAACGCGGCCTCGAGTCGCGGCCTCACCCGCTCGATGATCGCGCGGATCGGTACGCCCTCCCAGACGTTGTCGAGCTTCGACCAGCGCGTCACGCAGTGGATGTCCGACGTGATCGTGATCCGCGGCAGCTGCAGGAACTCCGGCCAGGTCCACGTCGTCTCGCGCTCCACCAGCCCGTAGCAGCGAAACGTCCAGCGGGCGGGATCGAAGCGCGGTGTGCGGCCGTAGGTGAGCACGGGCCACTTGGCCGTCAGGATCTGACCGGGCGGGACGCGCGCGGCGAGCGCGGGATCGATCTTCTCTTTTGGCATCCCGACCACTATACAACGCGCCCAGAAGCTTTCGGGGGCGTGGAGTCGCGCCGTATAATGACGTGACGAAAGGACCATCGGGATGAACGGGGAACGGAAGCTCGCGATGTTCATCGACTTCGAGAACATCGCCCGCGGCGTGAAGGAAGCGCAGTACAAGCAGTTCGAGCTCAAGCTGGTCCTCGAGCGGCTTCTCGAGAAGGGCAAGATCATCGTCCGCCGCGCCTACGCGGACTGGAACCGGTTCACCGAGTACAAGCGGCCGTTCCACGAGTGGGCGATCGAGCTGATCGACGTGCCGCAGTCGCGCTACAGCGGCAAGAACTCGGCCGACATCCGCATGGTCGTCGACGCCCTCGACCTCGCCTACGGCAAGACGCACATCGATTCGTTCGCGCTGGTGTCCGGCGACTCGGACTTCTCCCCGCTCGTCTCCAAGCTCCGCGAGAACGACCGCTACGTGATCGGGCTGGGCGTCAAGTCGTCGTCGTCCGATCTGCTGGTCGCCAACTGCGACGAGTTCATCTTCTACGAGGACCTCATCCGCGACACGAAGAAGACGACCCTGCTGCGCGGGATGCCCGAAAAGAAGGCCGAGGCGATGGCCCAGCTCATCGACGCCATCCAGGCCCTGCAGCGCGAGAACAAGGAGACGCTCTGGGGCTCGATGGTCAAGCAGACCATGATCCGCAAGAACCCGGCCTTCAACGAGACGTACTACGGCTTCTCGACCTTCTCGAAGCTCCTCGAGGACGCCGCCAAGCAGAAGATCGTCACGCTCGAGCGCGACGAGAAGAGCGGCACCTACGTGATTACCGCGCTCAGCGAAGAGGGCGGGCGCGCGGCCTAGCCGGCGGGCCGCGGCCCGCTAGAAGCGTCCGAGCCGCCCGCTGTCGTTCACGAAGACCGTCAGCGCCCAGCTCACGACCGAGATCACGACCGCGCCCCAGAACGCCGGCCAGAAGCCCTTGACGTCGAAGCCGGGCACGATCGCCGAGGTCAGCCACAGGCAGAACGCGTTGAGGACGAACAGGAAGAGGCCGAGTGTCACGAGCGTGAGCGGCAAGGTCACGATCTTCAAGACTGGCTTCACGAGGGCGTTGATGAGCGCCAGGACCAGGCCCGCCAGCAGCGCGGGCCAGAGCGGCTTGCCGCGCAGGGTGATGCCGGGCACCACCTGGGCCGCCAGATAGATCATGGCGGCGTTGACGATCACCCGGGCGACGAAGCCGGTCAGAGGCTATTCGCCGAACGGCGCGATCAGCCGATCGATCGACAGCGCGCCCGCGCCGCCGACCAGGATCGACAGCGCCATCGCGATCAGGGCCAGGTTGAATTCGTAGCCGTGCCCCTTGCCGGGCGCCAACGCGAAGTTCAGGAAGAAGCCGTTCCGGCCGTGAACCTTCGCGACGGCCACCAGCATGACCAGAATGAGCCCGGCGGCGGCCGGCCGCGCCAGCAGCCCGGCGATCAGCGCGAGCCCGCCGAAGCACTCGGTGAATGCGGCCAGCGCCGTCGCCGCGGGGGGAATGTTCATCCGACGGAAGCCGCTGATGGTGGCCGACAGGCCGTCGCCGCCGAACCAGCCGAACGTCTTCTGGGCGCCATGGGCGAAGAAGATGACCCCGAGCCCGACGCGCACGACCAGGTGTGACCACGACGCATAGGTGCCGAGCACGAGGACGAGCATGTCTTGCATGAAGCCCTCCCTGCCCGTTGCGATATGCACGGCCGCATCGTATTCTCGCTCCGTGATGCTTCGGTCGCGGTGCGCCGGTCGGTCGTCGCGAGTGTACTACAGCTCGATCGGCGCGCTCGCGGGCCTGCTCGTGCTCGCCGCGCTGGCACCGCCGCGCGCGGTGGCGCAGGTCGAGATCACCTGGTCGCCGAGCATGGTCAAGGGGCCGTCGGGCGCGCCGGTGACGATCGTGGAGTTCTCCGACTATCAGTGACCGTACTGTCAGCTCGTCCAGCGGTCGCTGGCCCAGGTGCTGCGGGAGTACGAAGGCCGGGTCCGTCTCGTCTTCAAGGACCGTCCGCTCGCGATGCACACGCTGGCGCGCCCCGCGCACGAGGCCGCGCGCTGCGCCGGCGCCGCCGGCAAGTACTGGGCGTACCACGATCGTCTCTTCGAGGCCCAGCCGGCGTTCCGGCGGGCCGACCTGCTCGCGTACGCCGGCGAGCTCGGACTGGACCGTGACGCCTTCGGCCGCTGCCTCGACGAGCGGCGGTTCGCGGCGGACGTCGAGCGGGACATCGAGCAGGCGCAGGCGCTCGGGATCCGGAGCACTCCCACGTTTCTCATCAACGGCCAGCGCGTGATCGGCGCGACCACCATCGAAGAGTTTCGCTCGGTCATCGACAAGGCGCTCCAGGAGCGACGCTGATGCCCTACGTCAAGGTGGCCGAGGTCGACGAGATCGGGGTGGGCCAGGGCACGCTGATCGAGCGTGACGGCCTGGCCATCGCCGTGTTCAACGCCGGCGGCGGACAGTTCTACGCGACCAGCCCGACCTGCCCGCACGAGGATGGCCCGCTCGCCGAGGGCTGGCTCGAGGGCGACGCGGTGATCTGTCCGTGGCACGGGTACGATTTCGCGCTCGCGACCGGCGCCTGCCGGGTCGCGCCCGGCCTCACAGTCGCCGTGTATCCGGTGCGCGTGAACGGCACCGCCGTGGAAATCGATCTGTCCTGACCCGGCTCGGCCGTGCTCACTTCTGATTTTTGCAATTTTTACGCACTTCGATACGCACTCATAGTGTGTGAATCGTCGCGAACGGCGTGTGAACGGTTGCGAAACGGCGGAAAGGTGGTTAACGTAGCACCTACCAGGAGGATCACGGTCCCGTGACAGAGCGCGCCGTCAAACACGTGAGAAAATTCCTCGGTCAGCGTCTTCGCGCCCTCCGCAAACAGCGCGCGCTCAGCCAGGAGCGACTCGGCAAAGGATCCGGACTCAGCGGGAAATTCATCGGCGAGGTCGAGCGCGGCGAGAAGTCGATCTCCATCGACAGTCTCTACCGCGTGTCGGTCGCGCTCGAGGTGCCGCTGCGCGATCTCACCGACGTCGGCGACAAACACAGCACCGTGCCGACCGAGGAGGCCGAGAAGATCTTCGCGCTCGTCTCGGGACGGCGGCGTCCCGAGGATGTCCGCAAGGCCTATAACGTCCTGCGCGCGATGTTCAGCCGCGCCTCGTAACCCCGTTACTCTCCGCGCTCCCGCCCCGCTCGCCGGCGCGATCGTCCGACGATCGAGCGCCACGGTGAAGGTGTGACATGACCACGGACCAGATTTGGCTCGGCGTCGGCTTCCTCGGGCAAGCCTTCTTCTCCGCGCGCTTCCTCATCCAGTGGATCGCGTCCGAGCGCCTGGGCAAGAGCGTGGTGCCGCGCGCCTTCTGGTATTTCTCGATTGGCGGCGGTCTGACCCTCCTGCTCTATGCGCTGTGGCGCCGCGATCCCGTGTTCATCCTGGGCCAGGGCGCCGGCCTCTTTGTCTACGCCCGCAACCTCTACTTCGTCCTGCGCGACCCCGAGCGCGTCCCCTCCTGACCCGCGTGCTAGAATTGCGCGCGTCGGGGAGATGAGGCGAGACCGCAACCGCAACCGATCCGCGGGCGGCGGAGAGCGATCGGGCGCCTGCCGCACAACGGGACAGGCCTTCGTGGGTGGTGCCGGACTGATCGCGCGCGGGGCGAGACACTAGGCAGTGAGACCGCCGCGGGTGGCACCGAACTGAAGCGGGCGCGGCCTGAGAACCGAAAAGCCGAGCCAGACGGCGCACACCGATAGGTCGGGCGTGCGGAGCCGGTTCGCATCTGTCTCGGGCCACCCTCGGTGTGAGCCGATCTCACGGTCCCCGCTACAAAGGAGCTTCAAGTGACGATCAACTGGGCCCAGTGTCACACGCGTCCCGTTCTGATGATCCCCGGTCCGACGGAGCTGCCGTTCCCGGTGATCCAGGCGATGAATCAGCCTCCGACGATCCAGTACGATCGGAGCTTCGACGAGGAAGTGCTCGAGCCGACGACCCTGGCGCTGCGCCAGGTGTTCCAGACACAGAGCGAGGTCGTCCTGCTGCCCGGCTCCGGCCGGACCGCGCTCGAGGCCGGGGCCTTGTCGGTGATCGAACCGGGCGACCGTGTGCTCGTCATCGGCGCCGGACAGTTCGGCGTCCTGATGCGCGAGATCATGAACCGCGTCGGCGCGGACTGGACCGAGTTCCCGGTCGAGCTGGGCGCCCGCCTCGACCTCGACCGGCTGGCGCGCGAGGCCGAGCGCCTGCGGCCCAAGGCGATCACGCTCGTGCACAACGAGACGTCGACGGGCACGACCTACCCGGCGGCCGAGGTCGGGCGCATCGCGCGCTCCGTCGACGCGCTGTACCTGCTCGACACCGTGTCCTCCATCGCCGGCATCGACGTCCGCACCGACGAGTGGGGCGTCGACCTCAACATGACCGGCTCGCAGAAGTGTCTGGCCGCGCCGCTCGGCATGGCCCTCGTCTCGGTGAGCCCGCGGGCGTTCGCCGCGATGGAGCGCCGCAAGCGCGCGGCGTCCAGCCTGGTCTACGACCTGCTCCGCTGGCGGGATCTGTGGGTGCCGGTCTCGCGCGGCGGCAAGGTGCCGGACGGCGCGCCGCGGCGGCAGCCGGTTTCGATCCCGACCCATCTGACCGGCGCGATGCGGGCGGCGGTCAACCTGATCCTCGAGGAGGGCCTGCCGCACCGGTTCCGCCGGCACGCCGTCGCCGGCACCGCGGTGAGATGCGGCGTGGCCGCGATGGGCCTCGACATGTTCCCGGACGCCTCGATCTTCTCGAACACGGTGTCGTGCGTGAAGACGCCGAAGAACGTCGAGCCCGCCGCCGTCGTGGCGCGGATGCGCGACCAGTACGGCATCCTCATCGGCACCGGGCTCGACAAGATGCGGACGACCACGCTCCGCATCGGCACGATGGCCATGACCGCTAGCCCGCACTACGTGCTGCCGACCCTGTCGGCCCTCGAGCTGACCCTGCGCGACCTCGGCCACAAGTGCGAGCCCGGCGCGGGCGTGGCCGCGGCGCAGGGCGCATTTGCGGACGCGGTGTGACCGGACATGACTCCGCGTACTGATCGGGCGTATCGGAGTCGGGTCGCGTCTCTCTCAGGCCACCCTCGGTACAAGCCGGGCTCATGGCACCCGCGACAACAATGCCGGGTCGCACCTATCTCAGCCCACCCTCGATCGGAGCCGGTCTCATGTCACCCGTTACAGTAGTCATACCGGATGATTTTCCGTCGGTCTTCGAGAACACGACGGCCCACGAGCGCTGCCGGAAGGTCGGCGAGACGCGCGTCTTCACCGCGCGGGGCGCCGACGAAGAGAACGAGCTGATCAGGCGGATCGACACCGCGCGCGTCGCCATCAACATCCGGGCCCACGCGCGCTTCACCGACCGCGTCATGGAATCGTGCAAGAAGCTCGAGATGATCTCGATCTGGGGCACCGGCACGGACAACATCGACCTCGACGCGGCCGGCCGCCATGGGATCACGGTCTGCAACACGCCCGGCATCAACGCCTTCGCGGTCGCCGAGCACGCGCTCGCGCTCATGCTGGCCACCGCCCGGCGCATCCCGCGGATCGACCGTGAGGTCCGCAGCGGCGCCTGGCCGCGCGACCTGCTGACCCAGCTCCTCGGCAAGACGCTCGGCGTGTTCGGCACCGGCAAGATCGGCGGGCGCGTGATCGCGCTCGGCAAGGCGCTCGGCATGGACGTGCTCGCCTACAGCGCCCGCGGTGACGCGGCCGCGGTCGCCGCCCTCGGTGCGCGGGCAGCCTCGAAGGACGACATCCTGCGCTGCGCGGACGTGATCTCGCTGCATCTGCGCCTGGCGCCCGAGACGCGGGGCTTTCTCGGCCGGCGCGAGTTCGCGGCGATGAAGCCGACCGCGATCCTGATCAACACGGGCCGCGGCGCCCTGGTCGAGCGTGGGGCGCTGGTCGACGCGCTGACTCAGGGAAAGCTCGGCGCCGCGGGCCTCGACGTCTTCCACGACGAGCCGATCAAGCCCGGCGACGCGCTGCTGGCCCTCCAGAACGTCGTGCTCTCGCCGCACAACGCCGGGCAGACGCCCGAGGTCATCCGCGACGGACTCCTGCGCGCGATCGAGAACGTCGAGAACTATCTGGCCGGGAAGCCCACGGACATCGTCGTCGCCCCGGTCAAAGCGCGGCGCTGAGGCGCCCGCCGGAGGATTCAGCATGGCCGTGACGTCCCTGGAGATCACGCAGCGCTCGATCGTGCTGGACGGCCGGCCGTTCGGCGACGCCGGCGTCTACGAGAAGATCGTCGGCGTCCTCCGCCTCGGTGCCGATCCCGCCCACCCGGCCAACCAGGGCATCGCGGACCTCGCCCTGGGGCCGCGCAGCGCCGCCGGGCTCGTCGAGTCCTCAGCGGCTTTTTATCTTCTGAAGCCCGTCGACCCGGCGCGCGGAAACCGCCGCCTCCTGCTCGACGTTCCCAACCGCGGCCGCAAGGTCGCGCTCGGCATGTTCAACAGCGCCGTCCGCGTCCCTGACCCGACCACCGCCGAGGACTTCGGCAACGGCTTTCTGATGCGACACGGCTACACGGTCGCGTGGTGCGGCTGGCAGCACGATGTCCCACGCCAGGACGGCCTGATGGCGCTGACGGTGCCCGTGGCGCGCGGCGCCAATGGGCCGATCGGCGGTCCGGTGCTCTGCGAGTGGCGGCCGAACACCAGAGTCGACAGCCTGCCGATGGCCGACCGGTATCACATCGCCCAGCCGACCGCCGACCTCGACGACCCGGCGGCGCGGCTGACGGTGCGGGCACACGGCGGCGCCGCGGCGGTGGCCATCGCGCGCGGGGCGTGGCGGTTCGCGGACGCGACGCACGTCGCGCTCGACGGCGGCTTCGAGCCCGGGAAAATCTACGAGCTCGTCTACCGCGCCGAGAATCCGCCGCTCGTGGGGCTCGGGCTCCTGGCGGTGCGCGACACCGCCGCCTGGCTTCGTGCGGGATCCGCGGCGTCCGGCAACCCGTGCGCGGGCCTGCTCGAGCGCACCTACGTGATCGGCGTGTCGCAGACCGGGCGGTTCCTGCGCCACCTGCTCTACCTCGGCCTGAACGAGGACGAGGCCGGACGGCAGGTCTTCGACGGCGTGATCCCGCACATCGCCGGCGCCCGGCGCGGCGAATACAATCAGCGCTTCGGCCAGCCGTCGCTGAACGCGACCTGTTCCACCGGCAGCTTGTTTCCGTTCACCGACACATCCGCGCTCGATCGGGCGACCGGCAAGCGCGACGCGCTGCTGGCGCGCCTCGAGGCGCGCGACGTCGTGCCGAGGATCGTCTCCGTGAACACGGCGGCCGAGTACTGGCGTGGCGACGCTTCGCTGGTGCATTCCGACGTCGAAGGCACACGCGACGTCGAGCCGCATCCCCGGACGCGGCTCTATCTCTTCGCCGGCTGCCAGCACACGCCGGGGGCGCTGCCGCCGCCAGATGCCGATCCCAACACCGGCTCGCGAGGCCGGCACACGTTCAACGTCGTGGACTACTCTCCGCTCCTGCGTGCGGTGCTCGTAAACCTGGACCGTTGGGTCACCGATAGCGTGGAGCCGCCGCCGAGCGCCGTGCCGCGACTCGCTGACGGCACGGGCATCGCCGCCGAGACGGCGCGAGAGGCCTTCACGCGAATTCCGGGCGTGCACTTTCCCGACCGGACCGCGCGGACGCAGCGCTTCGACTTCGGACCGGACGCGGGGCTCGGCATCCTCTACGAGCTGCCGCCGAAGACCGGCGCCCCCTACGGCAGCTTCGTGCCGTCGATCGACGCCGACTGCAACGACGTTCCGGGGATCCAGGCGGTCGAACTCGCGGCGCCGCTCGCGACCTTTACCGGCTGGAACCCGCGCCACCCGGAACAGGGCGCCCCGGGCGATCTCATGAGCATGATGGGCTCGACCCTGCCGTTCGCGCTCACGCGCTCGGCACGCGAGGCCAGCGGTGATCCGCGCGCGTCGATCGAGGAGCGCTATGCCTCGCGCGCGGCGTACCTGGCGCGGGCGCGCGAGGCGGCGATGCGGCTGGTGGCCGAGCGGCACATGCTCGCCGAGGACGTCGATGCGGTGGTCGAGCGCGCGGGGAGGCTCTGGGACTTCATCGTCCGCGCTTGAACCACTCGTAGATCTCCTCGCCGGTCGTCATCCAGACGCCCTTCTTTCGGCGGATGTAGTCGTAGATCGCCTCGAAGTACTTGATCCGGTGCGGCACGCCGCTGATGTACGGGTGGACGGCGATGGCCATGATCCGTGCGGACCGCGGGCCCTCGAGGTAGAGCCGGTCGAACTGATCGCGTACGCGGTCGCGCCAGGCGCTCGACTCGTGATGCTGGATCAGCATCATCGGGATGTCGTTGAGCTCGAGCGAGTACGGCACCGAGACCAGCGGCCCCGCCGTCGTCTTGATCTCGTAGGGCTGATCGTCGTTGACCCAGTCCGAGACGTACTCGATCCCCTCCTCGGCCAGGATGTCGAGCGTCTCCCACGTCTCGGTGAGCCCGGGGCCGAGCCAGCCCTTGGGCTTCTTGCCCGTGTAGTCCGAGATGAGCTTGATCGCGGTGCGGATCGCGTCGCGCTGGTCGGGGATCAGGTGCATCGCGCCTTGCTTCACACCGTGGCCCATGAATTCCCAGCCGGCGTCCTTCATCGCGCGGGCGACCGGCTCGTAGGAGCGGCACACGTTGGCGTTGATCGCGGTCGTCGCGCGGATCTTCCGCTTGGCGAGCGCCTCGAGCATCCGCCAGAAGCCGACGCGCATGCCGTAGTCGTGCCACGCCCAGTTGGGTACGTCGGGCACGGTCGTGACCCCCTGGGGTGCCGAGAGGACGCCCCGGGGCATCGGCTTCTCGATGTCCCACTCCTCGACGTTCACGATGGTCCACACGGCGATGCGGGCCCCTCGCGGCAGCTTCCAGGGACGTCGGCTCGCGATCGGCGAGTACTCGAAGCGCTCGTGCGGCAGTCTCACGGTCACCTCCGTGCGCCTATAGTACAATCACCAGCCGTGACCCGCGCCCCCGCGGTCGTAACTCCTGCTCGCGACGTGTCGCGCGAGCGCTCCCGGGGCGCCTGACCGTTGGAGTTCTGGATCAGCCAGCTCTTCAACGGCGTCTCGTACGGTGCGCTGCTATTCCTGCTCGCCGGCGGGCTCTCGCTCATCTTCGGCATGATGCGCATCGTCAACATGACGCACGGCTCGTACTACCTGCTCGGCGGCTACGTCGCGCTCACGATCATCTGGCGCACCGGCAGCTTCGTGCTCGCGGTCGTGGTGGGCGCCCTGGCGATCTCGCTGGTCGGCATCGCGGAATGGAACGCGTTCCTCAAACGCCTGAGCGGCCAGGAGCTCGGCCAGGTGCTGACGACGATGGGGTTCGCGCTGATCTTCCAGGACCTGGCCCTGGTCCTCTGGGGCGGCGACCCGTACACGATCTCGGTGCCCGCCGTCCTCTCGGGCTCGCTCGTCGTCGGCTCGCTCTACTTTCCCGTCTACCGGATCTTCATCATCGTCGTCGCGGTGCTCATCGCCCTCGTCCTCTGGCTCACGCTCGAGTGGACGCGCATCGGCGCGATGATCCGGGCGACCGTCGACGATCCGGAGATGGCCCGGGGCGTCGGGATCAACGTCTACCTGATCTCGATGGTCGTCTTCGCGCTCGGCGCCACCCTCGCCGCGCTGGCGGGCGTCGTGGCCGGCGGTTTCGTCGGTGTCTATCCGGGCGCCGACTTCGAGATTCTGCCCTACGCGTTCGTGGTGGTGATCGTCGGCGGCATGGGCAGCCTCAAGGGCGCCCTGATCGGGAGCCTCCTGGTCGGGCTCCTCGACAACTTCGGCAAGGCGCTCTTTCCCGAGCTCTCCTACTTCACGCTCTTCGCGCCGATGGCCGCGATCCTGGCCGTGCGCCCGACCGGGCTCTTCGGTCGCGCCTGATGCGGATCGCGCTGCCGTCCGGCACGTTGCGGATCGCGCTCGGCCTGGCGCTCGCGGCGCTCCTGGTGGCGCCGCCGCTGGTCTCGTCGTTCCTGCTCGCACTGCTCACGCAGGCGATCATCTACGCCGTGCTCGCGATGAGCCTCGACATCATCCTCGGCTACATCGGCCTGGCCTCGCTCGGCCACGCCGCCTACCTGGGTCTGGGCGCGTACAGCGTCGGGATCCTCGCGACGCGCTACGGCGCGCCGTTCTGGGTCACCCTGGCGGTCGGCGTGCTCCTGGCGGCGGCCGTCGCCGCGATCTTCGGCCTGCTCGCCCTGCGGGCGACCGGCGTGTACTTCCTCATGATCACCCTGGCGCTCGGCATGGTGGTGTGGGGACTCGCCCACCGCTGGGTCACGATGACCCAGGGCGACAACGGCATCGCCGGCGTGCCGCGCCCCGAGCTCGGGCTGCCCTGGTCGTTCTCGCGCGGCATCCCGTTCTACTACCTGGCCCTCGCCGGATTTCTCCTGGCCCTGGCCGTGCTGCGGACCATCGTGCGCTCGCCGTTCGGGCAGACGCTCGTCGGGATCCGCGAGAGCGAGTCGCGCATGCGCACGCTCGGCTATCACGTGTGGCTGCACAAGTACCTCGGCTTCGTGATCGCGGGCGCGGTCGGCGGCTTCGCGGGTGTCCTGTGGGCGTACTACAACGGCTTCGTGAGCCCGGCCGATCTCGACCTCGCGACGTCGACCGAGATCTTGCTGATGGTCGCGCTGGGCGGCCGCGGGACCCTGTTCGGTCCGGCGCTGGGCGCGATGGTGATCGTCGCGCTGAAGAACCTGGTGTCGGTCTACACGCACCGCTGGCTCCTGATCCTGGGTGCCGTCTACATCGGCACGATCGTGTACGCGCCCGAGGGCATCGTGGGCGCGCTGAAACAGTGGACGAAAGGAGAGCGCGCGATGAGGAAGAAGGTGGTCGTCGCTCTCGTGGCGCTGGCGGCCCTGGTCGGGCTCGCGGCGCCGGGGCCGGTCTGGGCGCAGAAGGGGCCGATCAAGGTCGGGGTGATCACCGCCATGACCGGCGGCGCCGCGCAGATCGGCAAGGACATGACCAACGGCATCTCGATGTGGCTCGAGGAGAACGGCGGGATGATCGCCGGCCGCAAGGTCGAGGTGATCGTCGAGGACAGCCAGGGGCAGCCCAACGTCGCGCTGACCAAGCTGCAAAAGCTCGTCGAGAGCGATCACGTGCACGTGCTGGTCGGCGAGATCTTCGCCCACATCGGCTACGCGATGGCGCCCAAGGTCGACGAGTACCGGATCCCGATGCTCTATCCGGTCATCGCCGCCGACGACCTCACCCAGCGCAAGCCGGCGAAGTGGGTGGTGCGCACGGGCTGGGCCTCCAGTCAGCCGAACCATCCGTTCGGCGAGTACGCGGCCAAGACGCTCGGCTACAAGCGCGTGGTCACCGTGGCCATCGACTACGCGTTCGGCTGGGAGCAGGTGGGCGGCTTCCAGAAGACGTTCGAGGAGAACGGTGGCCAGATCGTCCAGAAGCTCTGGGCCCCGCTCAACACGACGGACTTCGCGCCGTACCTCTCGCAGATCCGGCGCGACGCCGACGCGGTGTTCGCGCTCATGGTGTCGATCTCGGCCTCGCGCTTCCCCAAGCAGTACCAGGACGCCGGGCTCAAGGCGAAGCTCCCGCTCATCGGCGGCGGCACGACCTTCGACGAGTTCGTGCTGCCCTCGCTGGGCGACGAGGCGATCGGCGGCATGAGCCCGCTGATCTACAGCGCCGCGCTCGACACGCCGGTCAACAAGAAGTTCGTCGCCGAGTACCGCAAGAAGTACGGCAAGGTCCCCTCGTACTTCTCGGAGACCTGCTACACGAGCACGCGCTGGATCAACGAGGCCGCCAAGGCGATCGGCGGCGACGTGGAGAACCGCGAGAAGTTCCTGGAGGCGCTGCGCCGGGTCGAGATCCCCGACTCGCCGCGCGGTCCGATCAAGCTCGACGCCCACGGCAACCCGGTCCAGAACATCTACATCCGCAAGGTCGAGAAGAAGGACGGCGAGCTCTGGAACACGGTCGTCCACACATATCCGGCGGTGTCCCAGTTCTGGAAGTACAAGCCGGAGGAGTTCCTGAAGCAGCCCGTCTACGACCGCAACTTCCCGCCCTGCAAGTACTGCTGATGGCCGCTGACGCCGCCGCCGCGCTGAGTCTCACCGGACTCTCGAAGGAGTTCGGCGGGCTCCGTGCGGTCGACGGCGTGAGCCTCACGGTCGGCGCGGGCGAGCGCCGCGCGATCATCGGCCCCAACGGCGCCGGGAAGACCACGCTCTTCAGCCTGATCAGCGGCGAGACGCGGCCGAGCGGCGGCCACATCGTGCTCTTCGGCCGGGACGTCACGCGTGCCGCACCGCACCGGCGCGCGAGCCTCGGCCTGGCGCGCACGTACCAGATCACCAACCTCTTCCCTCGGCTCACCGCGCTCGAGAACTGCCTCTTGGCGGTGCAGGCCCTCACCCCGGCCAAGTTCCACCTTCATCGCGGCATGCACCGCTACCCGGCGTTTCACGACCGCGCGCGCCAGGTGCTCGACGCGGTCGGGCTCGCCGACCGGGAGGCCGAGGTCGTGCGCAATCTCTCGCACGGCGAGCAGCGCCAGCTCGAGATCGCCCTGGCGCTGGCCGGCGAGCCGAAGCTCCTCTTGCTCGACGAGCCGACCGCCGGGCTCTCGCCCGCCGAGTCGCACGCGATGACGGCGCTCCTGAAGGAGCTCGATCCGGCCATCACCCTGCTGGTGATCGAGCACGACATGGACGTTGCCTTCGCGCTCACGGAGCGCATCACGGTCCTGCACTACGGCAAGGTCGTCGCCGACGGCCTGGCCCACGAGGTCAAGACGAACGCGCTCGTGCAGGAGATCTATCTGGGAGCGTCCTGAGATGCTCGAGGTCCGCGACATCCACACCTACTACGGCGACAGCCACGTGCTGCAGGGAGTCTCCCTGAGCATGTCGCGCGGTCAGGTCGTGGGCGTGCTGGGCCGCAACGGCATGGGCAAGACCACCCTGATCCGCTCGATCATCGGCTTCACGTCTCCTCGGCGCGGTCGCGTCGTATTCAAGGACCGGGACATCACCGCCTGGCCCTCGAACCGCGCGGTCGCTCTCGGGCTCGGCCTGGTGCCGCAGGGGCGGCGTGTCTTCCCCTCGCTGACGGTCATGGAGAACCTCGAGGTCGCCGTGAAGGGAGGGCGCGGTCCGTGGACGGTGCCGCGCGTGCTCGAGCTCTTCCCGCGCCTGCGCGAGCGGGGCGGCCATCGCGCGGGCAAGCTCTCGGGGGGCGAGCAGCAAATGCTGGCCATCGCCCGCGCGCTCATGACCAATCCCGAATTGCTCCTGATGGACGAGCCCACCGAGGGGCTGGCGCCGCTCCTGGTCCGCGAGGTCGGGCGAGTCATCGAAAGTCTCAAGGCCGAGGGGCTATCGATCCTCCTGGTCGAGCAAAACCTGCCGCTGGCGCTTCGCGTTGTGGACCACGTGCACGTCCTCTCGCGCGGGCGCGTCGTGCACTCGAGCTCGCCGGACGCGCTCTGGCGCGACGAGGCGATCAAGTCGCGCTATCTCGGATTGTGAGGGCACCATGATCGAGCGCATCGCGGTCGTCGGCGTAGGGCTCCTGGGGTCGGCCGTGGCCTCGCGCCTGCTGGCCGGCGGCTTCGCCGTGAAGGGCTACGACAGCCGGCCCGATCAGCTCACGGGCCTCGCACGGCGCGGCCTCGAGCCGGCCGCGAGCCTGACGGAGGCCGTGACGGGCGCCGATGCCGTGTTCACGATCCTGCCCTCGCTCGACGCGGTGGAAGCCACTGTGCTCGGCTCCGGAGGTCTCCTGGGAACCGTGGCGGGCTCGGCCACCATCATCCAGATGAGCACGATCTCGCCGACCCTGACCCGCCGGCTCGGCGAGGCGGCCGCCTCGGCCGGTATCGGGTTCCTCGACACGCCGATGAGCGGGACCAGCTCGATGGTGGAGCGCGGGGATTGCACGATCTTCGCGGGAGGCGACGTGGCGCTGATCGAGCGGTGCCGGCCCGTGTTCGCGGCCATCGCGAAGCGGACCGTCCACGTCGGCCCGATCGGCAGCGCGTCGCTCGCGAAGCTCGCGACGAACCTCCTGGTCGCCCTGAACACAGCGGCGGTCGCCGAGGCGCTCGTGCTGGGCGTGAAGGGTGGGCTCGCGCCTCAGGCGCTCCTCGACATCCTGAAGGACAGCGCGGCCGCGTCGAAGATGGTCGACGTGCGCGGGCCGCTCATGGTCGAACACCGCTTCGAGCCGCAGATGAAGCTCGAGCTGTTCCTGAAAGACTTCAGGCTGATGCTGGAGGAAGGCCAGCGCCTCGGCGTCGCGCTGCCCCTGACGAGTCTCACCCAGCAGATCTGCACGGCCGCCGTCGCCGTCGGCCACGGCGGCGAGGACCTCGCCGTCCTCATCACCACCCTGGAGCGGATGTCGGGGCTCGGGCCGGCGTAGTCCCCGGCCGCGGTCAGCTCGCCAGCTCGCCTCCGAGGGCGCGAGACGCCCCGGCCGCCGACTCCCGGACCAGCGCGGACAGCCGCGGCAGCCGGTCGCTCGACATCCGCACGGCCGGACCGGCGATGCCGATCGAGGCCACGACCCGGCGCGAGTGATCGAACAGCGGCGCGGCGACGCACTTGAGGCCGAGGGCGAATTCCTCGCCGTCCAGCGCGTAGCGGTTGGCCCGGATCTTCGTCAGCTCGCGGCGCACGTCTCCGGGTTCGGTCAGGGTGGACGGCGTGTAGGCACGCAGGCGCCGCCGCAGGAAGCGCTCGATCCAGTCCTCGGGCTCCCAGGCGGCCAGCGACTTCCCGAGGGCCGTACAATGAAGTGGAGCGCGGCGTCCGACGCGCGAATACATCTGCAGGGGCTGGTCGCTCTCGATCTTGTCGATGTAGACGACCTCCCACTCGTCGAGGACGCCCAGGTGCACGGTCTCTTTCGTGGCCAGCATCAGAGACCTCAGGAACGGCCCGGCGATCTCGCGGATGGCCCCACGGCCGGCCGCCAGCGAGCCGACCTCGAAGGCCTTGAACCCGAGGCAGTATCGCTCGGTCTCGGGATTCTTGCGCACGTAGCCGCGCGACGCGAGCGAGGTGAGCAGCCGGTGGACGGTGCTCTTGCCGAGTCCCAGCGAGTGGGAGAGCTCGGTGACGCCGATTTCCGGGCGCTCGACGCTGAACGACTCGAGGACAGCGAAGGCGTTGTTGACGGATCGGAGCACACGGGCCATGTCATCTACCTCGTCGTTCCGCAGCGCAGAACGTCATTCCACAGAGCGATTGCTTCATAGCAGCCGCGCCGCTCGCCTGTCAAACCGAATTCTTGGACATGCTCACGACCGCGCTCGCCGAGGATCGCGATCATGAACCGCACGACGTGCTGCGCACTGACGCTGGCGCTCCTCGCGGTGTCCCCTGCCGCGGCCGCGCCGGGCGACGATTCCTACATCGCGGGCTATGCCGCGGCCGTGCTCGAGCGCGAGTTTTCGCTGAGCGCGCCGTCGCTGCGCGTGCAGAACGGGGTCCTGAGCGTCGCGGCCGCCGACCTCGCGACCGCCGACCGGGCGCGCGTCGTCGCCCAGCTCGAGAAGATTCCGGGCGTGGCGCGGGTCGTGGTGCTCGAAGCCGGGGCCGCGCCGCCGGTGCCGCCGCCGACTCCGGTGGCCGAGCCGCCGCGCGTCCTGTCCGAGTGGCAGGCCGGCGTGATGCCGGGCGGCGTCCTCTTCAAGCCGCTGATCGCCGACCCGCGCTGGCCGCATTTCTCGGCCGCCTGGCAGCACTACTTCGACGATCGGCAGCTCACGGACGTCGCGGCGGTGAGCTTCGGTGAGAGCTTCGCGTTCTACCGCGACCGGATCGGGGGCGCGTGGTGGGAGGTCGGCCTGCACGCGGGCGTCTTCTCGGTGTTCGACATGGACGCGCAGTCGTTCGACCTCGTCAACGCCGACTACATGGTCGGTCTCCCGCCGACCCTTCGCTACGACGACTTCACGGCGATGTTCCGCTTCTTCCACCAGAGCAGCCACCTCGGCGACGAGTTCCTCCTGCGCACGAAGACCAACCGGATCAACCTCAGCTACGAGGCGATCGACCTCAAGCTCTCGTACGAGATCGCCGACGTGGCCCGCCTCTATGCGGGCGGCGGCTACCTCTTCGACCAGACGCCGTCGAACCTCGATCCCTCCTCGGTGCAGTACGGGCTCGAGCTCAAGAGCCCGTGGCCGTCGCCTGCGTCGCGGTGGCGGCCGATCGCCGCGGTGGACGTGCAGCAGCGCGAGGAGAACAACTGGACCGCCGACATCTCGGCGCGCGCCGGCATCGAGATCGACGGCGTGCTGCTGACGCGGAAGCTCCAGATCCTGCTCGAGTACTTCGGCGGCCATTCACCCAACGGGCAGTTCTACAAGGACAAGGTCGAGTACATCGGCATCGGCACGCACTTCCACTTCTGAGACGGTCTCGGGTAGGATCCGACTGCCATGGCCGGCCAGGACCTCCGGAGCTTCGTCGCCGCCTACGAGCGGGCCCACCCCGGCGAGGTGATCCGCGTGACGGATCAGGTCTCGCTGGAGGAGGACGTGATGGCGCTCGTGCTCGAGTACGAGCGGCGCCGCCGCCATCCGATCCTCCTGTTCGAGAACGTCGGGGGCCAGGACATCCCGATCGTCTGCAACGTCGTGGCGAGCCGCGGCGCCCTCGCCTTCGCCCTCGGCGTCGGCGAGCGCGACCTGGCCGCCGAGTACGCGCGCCGGATCAAGGACTACGTGAAGCCGGTCGTCGTGCCCGATCCGCCGTTCCGGAACCGGATCCTGACCGGGCCGGCCCTCGACCTGACGCGGCTGCCGATCCCGCGCTACTTCCCCGGCGACGCCGGACGCTACCTGACGGCCGGGATGCTCGTCGCCCGCGATCCCGACACCGGCGTCGAGACCGAGGGCTATCACCGCTTCCAGCTGAAGGGGCGCGACCGCATGGGCGTGAGCCTCCACTCGCGGCGGCGGATGTTCGAGTATCAGCGGAGGGCCGAGGCCAAGGGCCAGGCCCTGGCGTGCGCGATCGTGCTCGGCCTGCATCCGCTCGTCTCGATGGGCTCGCTCGCGTATCCGCCCGCCGACGTCGGCAAGTTCGAGGTCGTGGGCGGGCTCCTGGGCGAGCCACTCCAGATCGCGCCGTGCCGCGCGATCGATCTGCACGTGCCGGCCTCGGCCGAGATCGTGATCGAGGGCGAGATCCTCCCAGGTGTGCGCGAGCCCGAGGGGCCGTTCGGTGAGTTCACCGGCTACGTCTCCCGGCGCTCGACCGAGCACGTCTTCGTGGCCCGGGCCGTGGCGATGCGCGAGCGGCCGTGGTTGCAGTCGATCGGCTCGGGCCGCGCCGGCGATCACATCACGACGCTCGGCCTGATCCGCGAGGCCGAGATCGCCAACGCGCTCGCCCGCGTCATCCCCAACGTGCGCGGCGTCCACGTGCCCCTCTCGGGCACCTCGTCGTTCACGGCCTACGTGTCCATCAAGCAGAGCCGCCCGGGCGAGGCCAAGCACGTGATCCCCATCGTGCTCGGCGTGGATCACTACCTGAAGCTCGTCGTCGTCGTCGACGACGACATCGACGTCTTCGACGAGTCCGAGGTGCTCTGGGCGATCGCGACCCGTATGCAGGCGGACCGCGATCTGGTCGTCATCGGCGGCAGCCTCGGCGCGATGCTCGACCCGAGCGCCGACGAGCGCGGCGTCACCGCCAAGCTCGGTATCGACGCGACCCGGCCCCTCGGCCAGCCGTTCGCCGAGAAGCTCGTGATGTCGCCCGAGAAGATGGCCTGGGCGCGGACCCTCGTGGACCGCCTGCGCCCCGGAGAGGAGACGCGCTCGTGAAGCGCTATATCGACCTGTCGGTCACCGTCGACAACGCGACGCTCTCACCGCCCTCGACGAACATGCCGCTCACGATCACGCCGCATCGCCGGGGCCCGGGCTTCTGGCAGGTCTCGAGCGTGCACCAGAGCCTGCACACCGGCGCCCATATCGACTCGCCCCTGCACGTCTTCCAGGACGGTATCACCACCGCCGAGATCTCGCTCGACCAGGTGATGGGCGAGGCGGTCGTCGTCGATCTCTCGTTCGCCGGACCGAATCACGCGATCACGATCGACGATCTCAAGCGCGGCGGGGCCGACGACGTGCGGCAGGGCGACATCGTGCTCCTTCGCACGGACTGGACCGACAAGATGTACGGCCGCTGGCCCGACTACTTCACCCAGTCGCCCTACTTCCCGCCCGAGTCGGCCGAGTGGCTGGTGGCGCGCGGGCCCAAGAACATCGGCTTCGACTTCTTCGAGGAGTACTGCGCGCGCCTGCCGGACTTCTCGTCCGAGGACTTTCCGATGCACCGCGTGATCCTGGGCGCCGGGGTGGTCATCATGGAAGGCCTGACCAATCTCGGCGCCCTGCCCCGCCGCCGCGTCGACTTCGCGGCGCCCTTCTACAAGATCGCCGGCACGGAGGGGGCGCCCGCCCGGTTCTTCGCCGTCGTCTGAGCTCGACCGCTCCGGTCTTCTGGAATCCCCAATCAGGTGATCCCCTGATTGTTCCCCCCGTCCGCGCGTCCAATTCTCTATGGGTGCGCGGGCGCCGGGCTCGCACGCTGAGCGTGTCGGGGGAGTCGCCCGCGGTTCACGAGGGGAACGCGATGGCCAAGACGGGTGCGGTTGCGATCGAATCCTTGCCAGACCTGAAGCCGACCGATCGTCGTACGGCCCGCCCCGAGCCCGCGTCCAGGATGTGGGCCGTCGTGCTCGCGGGCGGAGAGGGCTGCCGGCTCAAGCCGCTCGTGCGGCGTCTGTTCGGCGACGACCGGCCCAAGCAGTACGTGCCCCTGCTCGGCCCCACCTCACTCCTGCGGGCGACCCTGGGCCGCGTCGGGCGCCTGGTGCCCGTCGAGCGGACCCTCGTCGTCAGCCAGTACGACCACTCGCGATATCTCGACCGCGAGCTCGACGACTTCGCGGCGCCGCACGTACTCTTGCAGCCCGAGAATCGCGGGACCGGCACGGCGGTGCTCTACGCCGCCCATACGATTCGGCGCCTCGATCCCGGCGCGGTCGTCGCCGTGTTCCCGTCCGATCACTACATCCGCGAGGAAGACGCGTTCGTCGCCCACGTCGCCGAGGTCAGCGGGTTCGTCGAGCGCCACCCGGAACGCCTCGTCCTGCTGGGGGCGCGCCCGACGTCGCCGGAGCCCGAGTACGGATGGATCAGGCCCGGCACCACGATCGGCGAAACGAGCTCCGGGCCGATCTGTCGCGTGCAGGGCTTCCTGGAGAAGCCGGAGCCCGAAAGCGCCCAGCGATGCATGAGCTCGGGCTGGCTCTGGAACACGTTTGCGTTCGTCACCAGTCTGCCGGCTCTGCTCGGCGCAGGCCGGGAGCTCCTGCCCGAGGTCGACGACCGCCTGAGCCTGATCGCCGCGTTCTCGGGGAGCCGTCACGAGGGGTGGGCGGTGCGCCAAGCGTATTCCATGTTGCCGACCACCGATTTCTCGCGCAGCATCCTCGAGCGCTGCCCGCCCTGGCTCGGCGTCTCGAGTCTCTCCAGCCTGATGTGGTCGGATCTCGGAACTCCGCGGCGCGTGGTCGGGATCGCGAGCACCTTGCCGATGCAGCCGCTCTGGATGGCGCCGGGTCGCCGCACTGCCAACGCCCTCGCGGCGGTCCTCGAAGGCCGTGCCGTGAGCGGTGGGAGACGGCGGTGAAACCACGCGGCTCAGAACGCGGCAGGGGTCAGGCTGAGTTCGGCGGCCTCGTGTCTGGAGCTTGACTGGGCTCGATCGCGCGCTCACGCCAGCGCCCGGCCCGGCACGACTCGGCCGGCCCGGGCGCTGGTCGTGACACTCGCCGCGTAGGACAAGCTCGCTAGGCGCGCAGGTTCTTCGCGAAGAACTCCGTACAGCGCTTCCAGGCGTCCTGGGCCGCGGCCGCGTTGAACGACGGCCGGTAGTCGGCGTGGAAGCCGTGGCCGGCACCTGGATAGACGACCACCTCGACGTTCTTGTTGTGCTGCTTGAGGAGCTCTTCCATCCGCTTCACGTCCTCGGGCTTCGGGTTCTGATCGGTCTCGCCGTAGAGGCCGAGGAACGGGCAATGGAGGTCCTTCGCCAGGTCGAACCCGGTGACCGGCCCCGAGGCGCCCTGGTACGGACGCGCCGGCGGGCCGTACCAGGCCACGGCCGCCTTGATGTCGTGGTTCGTGGCGGCCTCCTGGTAGACCGTCGAGCCGCCCCAGCACCAGCCGGTCACCCCGACGCTGGCGGCCTTCACGTTCGGCCGGGTCTTGGCCCAGTCGACCGCCGCTTTGAGGTCGCCGAGGGTTTGTTCGCGCTTCTGGGCCAGGACGATCTTCAGGATGTCCTGGACGTTGGGGATCTGCGCCACCCCACCCTCCCGCTTGAAGAGCTCGGGCGCCACGGCGCAGTAGCCGGCCTTGGCGAACCGTCGGGTGCAGTCGCGGATGTACTCGTGAACCCCCCAGATCTCCGAGATCACCAGCACGATGGGGGTGTCCTTCCCGGTCGCCGGGCGGGCCTCGTAGACGGGCATCTCGTAGGTGCCGATCTTGACCACCTGGTCGCCCGCGATGATCCCGTCGGTGTCGGTCTTGATCGCCTGGGCCAGCACCTTGTCGACAGCCACGGCGTATCCGGCGAACGTGGAGGTGGTGGCGATCATCTGGCGGCGAGTCAGCATTTAGAACCTCCTGTCTATTGGGGGGCGATAAGGGCTTCGGGGCCTGACCCCGGCGGATGATACTATGTAACTGCGCCACATCGGCGCGGGTTTCAGCGCTCTTCCCGGTCCGGGGGGACTCATGGATCTGCTCGAGGTCAAGAGCCGTATTGCTGAGGCCCTGGTGGAGTCCATCTTCCGCCGTGCGCGCTATCAGATCCGCCCGTTCCGCAACAACACCTCCCCGCTCCGGTTCGGACGCGAGGACTTCTCCCCCGACTTCCGGGTGTCATCCGAGGCCGACGGCGACAACGGCGGGGGCGAGTTCCTGGTCGAGGTGAAGTACCGGCCGTCGGCGTATCAGTTCGTCTCGGTCGAGAACCAGCGCGGCGAGCGCTCCATCTTCTACATGGCCCGCCGGCAGTGGCCGAACCTCTACTTCATCCTCGTGACCGACCGGCCCGAGGCGGGGCGCTCGTGCTTCCAGGCGATCGCGTTCGGCTCGATGCGTCCGGGCGAGGCCTTCCGCACGGTCGACCTGGTCGAGCTGAAGGAGCTCCGGATCTTCCAGCACAACATCGAGGACCACGAGGAGCTGATTCGCCGGATCTTCTCGCTGCTGACCGGCGCCCAGGCCTGACCGCGCTCAGAGCGCCCGCGCCACCAGCCACACGCCGAGCACCGCCAGGAACACCAGCAGCGCGCGGCTGAACGAGCGCTGATCGAGCCGGTCCTGGAGCTTGAGCCCGAGCCCGAACCCCGCCAGGGCGACCGCCGCCAGACCGAGCGAGCCCAGCACGAGACGCCAGCCGAGTAGCCCGTACCAGCCGAGCGAGACGAGCTGGACCCCCTTCACCACCAGGAACGTGAACGCGATCGACCGGACGAACTCCTTCTTCTCCATGCCGAGCGCCACGAGATACAGGGCGATCGGGGTGCCGGGCGCGTTGGTGGAGGTATGGTCAACGGCGAGGTGCTCAGCTGGCAAATTACCGGTCGGTTAATGGGCGGGTTGTACGCCAGAGACTTGTCTGGCACATACCGTGGTGAAGTCACAGTCAATAGCGACGAGCTGAGCGGTCGGGCCGACGGCCCTGCTTGTCCATGCACTTTTCTTCTGCGTCGGGTGAATACAGAAGCCATCAAAGAGAAGCAGCAGCAAATGTAGTGCCCCCTCTAGACCCGCCTCAATTCGGCGAAGCAAGTCGGAGCAGGTCAGCACTTCTCTAACACCCGTTTTAACGCCTCCCACGCCGCCCGCTGCGTCGCGCGCCACGGTGTGGCCTCCCACGCGGTGCCCGTCGCACTCACGGGCGAGTGCTCCATGCCAGTCGTGTAGAAGGTCGCTCGCCAGCCGCGCTCATCGTACTGCGTCAACTGGAGGTCGAAGCCTTGGCGGTGCATGCCCACGGCGACGTGGCCGATGCTGGACGGCTGGCACGCTGTCGCGGCAGCGTCCAGAACCATGTGCTGTCGTCGGCGTACCATAGAGCGGCAGGCCCCAGTGCCGGTCATGAGCGCATCCATCGCGCATTGCTCGGCGCCAGCGCCTCGCGCAGGAGGTCAGCGAGCCACGACGGTCCGTCGCCGCCGACGATGGGGAGTTCGGAGAGCGTATCGACCGTGATGACCGTCGGTGGGCGGCGGTTCGCAAAGAGATCAGTTCGGGGATCCTCCCACCGGCGCGCGATGTCATGGAAGACGGAGCGGTCGCTCGCCTCGTGCTCCGGCGTGCTCTCACGCCCACGACGCGCGTCGAACCGGCGGGCTACCGCCTGCGCGTCGTCACAGCGACAGTGGACCAGGCCAACCTCGGCACCATGCCGCTCACAGATGGCGTAGATTGCACTGCGCTTTGCGCGTTCTCCGTAGACGGCATCGAGAATCACCAGCCCGGCTGAATCGAGGCTCCACTCAAGTCGCCGGGCGATCTCCTCGTACGCGCGATCGCGAACCTCGTCGTACTCGTGGACGTTGACGATGAACCCCTGGGTTCGCTCGACCCAGTCCGGCAGCCGGATGCCGAGTTCCGCGTAGACGTCGCAGCTGCGGATGAGCACGCCCCCCGCATGCGCGTGCAACCGTCCTGCGGTGGTCGTCTTACCCGACGCGGGGAGACCGCACATCATCACGACGGACGCCGAACCGGTCATGAGGGCGTGCGGTCACTCGGTGTCCGGGCTCGTGACCGGCCACTGCTGTAGCTATTAAGGTAGCCGAGTTCGCGTAGTCCTTGACGAAGGGCGTCGGTGTGAGGTGCAGATTCGGGCGATGCAGCTCCGAGCACCCCGATCCTGTGCACCTCCCCTGATGGCTGCGCCTCAACGGCGAGAGGCGCAATCGTGAGGCTGAAAATGAGCGCGACCGCGAGCCCGATCCGCCGCATGGGCACCTCGATGGGATGGCTGGCGCGAGTCTAGCAGACGACGGCTGCACGCAGGAGCTGGCCGCGTTAGTCGGGCACGCGGCAAACTATTCGGGCGACGGCATTACGTCAATGTCTCCAGTTGTGGACGTCATCTTGTAGCACTCGCGCTACGGGGCATCGTTCATCTTGACTTCGTTCATCTTGCCT
>Ga0306925_10000602_pt1 | contig 26641 bp, 36 predicted proteins | sample flu12Cox44000176_FD_203755 | JGI IMG/M metagenome (GOLD analysis project Ga0306925, IMG submission 203755) | Lab enrichment of tropical soil microbial communities from Luquillo Experimental Forest, Puerto Rico - flux8day.12C.oxic.44.000.176 (v2)... | ecosystem: Environmental > Terrestrial >... | reverse complement strand
CGCGTTCCCGCCGTTGACGTACGGGCCGAAGGACCACAGCAGTAGGCTCCCGTTCGCCTGGGCCTCCAGGTAGGGCCCGGTATAGCCGTTCGTGCCGGAGATCGCGTTGTGCTGGCCGACCAGGACGGCCTCGGGCCGGGCCGGCGCGAACCCGGCGGGCAGGGTGGCCACGGCGATGCCGTCCGAGACGGTGCCGGGCGTGATCTCGCCGCTGATCTGCACCATGTTGTCGTTGGTGAGCTTGACCGTCAGGGTGCGGCCCAGGTACGCCGTCCACCCGTTGGCCATCGTGCAGTGCGTCCAGGCGGCCGGGGCGCCGCCCACCTGGCGGGAGACGGGCCCGGCGAAGCTCGCGGCGCCGTTCGGGCCGACCCGGGCCAGCACGGCCAGCGAGCTGGACAGCACCTGCCAGGCGTCCGCGCTCTGCCCGGCCAGCACGTAGATGATCTCGGCCACGTGGGTGAGCGCGGCGGCGGTGATCCGGGGCTCGCCGTAGCCGTTCAGGCTGAAGATCTTCTGGGTGCCGTAGTAGAAGTCCAGGATGTCCGGCGAGCCGTCGCGGTTCACCGCCTGGACGGTGACCGTGGCCAGGCCGGTCGCGGCGCCCGGGATGACGCTGGCGTTGCCGCCGTTGAGCGCGAACGCGGCGGGCTGGCCCTGCAGCACGGTGACGGCCTGCTCCAGCCAGGACAGCAGCTGGGTGATCGTGGCGTGGTCAGCGGTGTGGCCGGGCCCGCCGACCGGCGGGCTGGCCGGCGGCAGCACGGGCGGGGCGGACAGCTGCTCGATGCTCACAACTCTTCCGGGGGTCAGCTCAGGCAAGCGAGCCGGACAGCACCCAGATGTTCAGCGCCCGCTGGCGAAGCTTGATTTCGGCGTACTGGGCGCTGATGTTCACCTTGCCGGCTGCCGACAGCAGCGTGACGCCGGACCCGGCGGCGATGGTGACCGTGCCGGAGCCCGTCGCGCAGACCCAGACGATGGCGCCGACCGGGAAGGACTGCACCGTGCTGGGCGGCACGGTGACGGTGGCGGCCGGGCCGGAGTTCACCTCGACCACGGTGCCCAGGTCGGCGGACTGCAGCGTGTAGCTGCCGGGCTGCTGGCTGGATGCCAGCACCGACCCGGCGATCTGCTGGCCCAGCACCTGCACCTGGGACGTCAGCCAGCTCAGCGAGTCGCTGATCGCGTTGTGGTCGCCGATGTGCCCGGAGAATCCCGGGGCCCGGGTATCGGGCGGGATGACGGGTGTGGTCATGGCCTGCCTCCTCCCTGCTTCCGGGGGCAGGCCCGCGAGCTAATACCGCCGTCTCCCCGGCGGGCGGCACGAGGTAAAGGTGATCCCTCTTCCAGTAGGTCAGTGCCATGCTCGCCGCGCTGTTCGATGAGGACTCGGAGTAGTGCACGCGCCCGTACTCATTGCAGGTGCAGGCCGCGTAGCACACCCACCGGTACCGGAGCGCCTCCCGCTTGCTGCCGGGGTATTCCTGCCGGTAGGTCACCCGCTGGAGGGTGTGCGCCCCGATGTTGGTCGCCCGGCTCTCGGCGACCAGCGTCATCCTCTTGCTCATGCAGGCCAGTATCAATGAATCTTGAGCAGAAATGAATAAGACGGCGGGGCCGGGGGAAGCGGGAGAATAGAGCAGGGGCCCGGCTGCGGGAGTGCCGGGCCCCTGCTGTCGCGACCTTCCAGGGAGCCGCGAGCTTCGAGAATCCAATAATCTTAGTGAACTAGAGCCGTCCCGGCAACTCACGACATCCCGGTGACGGCCACCCCGATTCCCTGCGCACGCCACGACGTGTAGTTCGGGTTCGGCCACCCGCCGTAGGGGTCGAACGTGCCCGGTGTTCCAGGCGGCGCGTTGCCGTTAGCGAAACTTCGCGGCTCCGGGATCACCATGAGAACCTCCCTGCGTAATCGATCGATCACTCTGCAATTACCATAGCAAAGTGCAGAAGCTTTAGCAATAAACCTAGAGTAACCTCAGGGCCTTCCCAGGCATCCTGAGAAGGCCCCGAGGTCCCGGTCAGCGGGCGGGCTGGGCGTAGGTGGTAAAGCCGGCCCAGTCGATCACCACGCAGGGCTCATCGCCCACCACCCAGGCATCATGGCCCGGCTCCATCTCGGCGTAGTCGCCGGGGCCGTACTCCATCTCGGTGCCATCGGCCGCCCGGACCCGCATCCGGCCCGAGACGAAGTAGCCGACATGCTCCTGCTGGCACAGCTCGCCGCCGGCGATCGGCCGCACGTTCTTGGACCACTGCCAGCCGGGGTTGAACGTGGCCCGGCCGACCGCGCCGTCCGCGACCAGTTCCAGGTGCCCGGAATCGGGCGGGTCGAAGTTGCGGGTCTCCTGCGGCGAGTCGAAGCTCGCCCTGGTCAGGGCCGTCATGGCCGCCTCTCCTTCTCAGCCGCAGCTAGCGCGCTGGTTGTTGACGACGGGAACGCCGCTGGCGTTCAGGGTGAACTTGCCGGACAGGTCGATGCGGCCGACCGGAGCCGGGAAGTCCGCATGCGCGAAGTCCTGCTGGACCACCGTGCCGCCGGGGTTGATGTTGACGGTGAACCACGCGTTGGCGTGGCCGCCCTGCACGATCACCGCCCCGGTGGCCGGGTCCACGAGCGCCGCGTCACCCACGATCGTCGCGTTCTCGTGGTAGGGCCCGCTGACCGGATCACCGGAGGCGTTGTCGTGCCCGGACTTCACCGTGATCACGATGTCGCCGGCCGCGCACGGGGCGGCCGGGCCGACGTCAATCAGCGCGCCGGCCGGGATCTTGATGTTGGACTGGGCGGCACTGGCGCCCGAGGTCGCGATCACGGACAGCCCCAGGCTGAGCGCTGCGGCGAAGGCGATCAGGAGCAGGTTCTTGAGCTTCATCCGGGCGACCGCCTAGCTGCTCGGGTTGATGTTGCAGTTCAGGTTGTAGGCACCGGAGGCGCTGACCGTCTCCCTCGCGTCGGTGGTGCTGCCGCCGAAGGTGGCGCAGCCCAGGTTGTTGTACACGACCGCATGGCCGGTGCTGGACGGGGTGACAGACCCGGAGCAGTAGGTCTGGATGTTGCCGCTCGGCGTCTGCACGACGTGGAACGTCGCGGCGGGATCGAACACCAGGGCGCCGTTGCCGTCGAAGACGGTGCAGCCGCTGCCGGTGATGACGACCGCGCCGCTGCCGTTGCCGGGGGCGGCCAGCGCGGGCCCGGCTGACATCGCCATCGCTGCCCCCGCGATGAGTGCTGGCGCTGCCAGGGCAGCAAGGATCCTGCGTAGCTTCATGAAAATCCCTCCCAGAGATCCCCCGCCGGGGCTCCGTCGCCCCGGCGCGTATCAAGGAAGATAGCAGATACGGCCGGGCGGCGGAAGGGAATCCCGGAACATGGAAGAGGGAGCCGGGCTTGGTGGATGGCGCCGCCCGGCTCCCTCTTGCCCCTGCAGGCTACGCGCCGATGTTGGTCGCGGAGCAGATGGTGAACGCTGCCGTGGTGCTGTCCGTCAGCGGCCCGTACTGCGGGCCTCCGGCCGTCAGCGGCGGCGGGCCGGCGAAGGCCTGGCTCGCCAGGCAGCCCTCGCCGTTCGGGCCGGTGGTGCCCGTCCGGGCGGGCCCGACCAGCCACGGCGGCGTACCGGTACCGGAGCTGGCCAGGGCGAACAGCGTGCCCTGGTTAGCGAGCGTGCCGCCGGTCGCGTACGCGCCGAACGGGATGCTCGGGCTCCAGGTCGGAACCGTGTCGGTGTAGACGCCGGCGAAGTCAACCAGGTCATTGGTCGCGGGACCGCCGACCAGGCTCAGGTCCTGCTGGACCCCCACCTCGGGCTCATTGAACGTCGGGCAGTTCAGCGCCCTCCAGTAGAACCGGTGGTGGCGGTGGTGCGCCTGGCCGGTCCAGTACCACACCTTGACCGCCCCGCAGGACAGCTCGGCGCTGAACGACCGGCCGTTGCTCGGGCCGCCCCACTCAGTGGCAGCGAACACGATGTCGTGCCGGAAGATGACCTCCTGGATGGTGACCGCCTGGCCGACCTGAAGGCCGGTCAGCAGCGGGTGCAGCACCGTGCCGGACAGGATCCCGTTGTCGATGCACGGGTCGCCGCCGTTGGCCTTGAGCGTCCCTGCGGTGTAGAGCAGCGAGAAGGTACCCTGGCTGGCGTTCTGCTGGATGCCCATGCCGGCCGTCTTGCCGCTGGCGTTGTTGCACAGCCGCTGGCCGATGGCCCCGTTGGTGCCGGGGCCGATGTCCACCGCGTTCGGCGTGATGTCGAGCGTGGAGACCAGCGACCGGTAGTTCGTGCCGAGCGCGTTGATGAAGTACCCGGCCTGCCCGGTGCGGGTGCCGAAGGTGCCGCCCGTCTGGGCGCTCGCCGTCAGCGGTACCGCCAGGCACAGAGCTGCGGCGGCCACACCGGCCGTCGCGAGGCTCCTGAGTCTGAACATGACTGTTTCCCTCTCCCTGTTTGACCCCTGGGCCCAGTCAGCGGGAAGGCTGAGCGTCGGTGGCACGTGAAACTCCCGCCCGGGACCCTGTTGCCCCGGCGGATATCAAGGAATATAGCACATCAAGTCCGATGGCGGGAAGATCGCCCGGGACAGCAGGAAGCCCCGGCTGCTTGGGGAGCGGGGGACCGTCAGCCGGGGCCTCCTGGTCAATCTTACCAATGAACATTGATACTGCAAGTCAAAGAGGACCCGCCGGCCAACAATTGCCGGCGGGCCCCCTCCGAAAGGAGACACCGTGTGTCTATCCACTGCGTGATCACTTGCCCGGATTTATCGCGCCGCCCCGGGCCTCAGGCGCTCTCCCCCGCTCACGCGGCACGGGGAAGCTCGGTCAGCCGTTCGGGTAGGTGGCCTTGGCGGTGTAGCCGGACCCGTCCTGCTTGATGGTGTAGGCCAGCACGCCCGTGCTGTGGCCGCTGCCGGTGAAGTCGCTGTTCCAGCCGATGATGCCGGACGAGCCCGGTGCGAAGGCGGGGTTGCCGCCCGTGAACTGGCACTCCACCGTGTCGAACTTGGCGTGCTCGGTCTCATTGCACTGGACCCCGCCGAAGAACGGGTCAGCGTAGCTGGTGGCGTTGTTGCCGGTCAGCTGGCCGGTCTGGCCGTTCGGGCCGGTGGACGCACTGGCGGCGGTGGCGCCGAGCAGCGTGGCCGCCAGGGCGGCGGGCACCGCTGCAGCGGCGAAGATGGTGCGGATTCGCATGATGATTCCCTCCTCAGGGGAACTGGTCGCCGGGGCTGTCCCGGGCCGCGCTCCCGCACAGGACCCGCTGAATGTCCGGGGGACTGCGCAGGACGCGCCCCTGGCAGGCCAGGTGATCAGGGAACCCGGATGTCAGGGACGGACGGCTCTTCGGGCACAACAGGCTCAGCCTTGCGGGGCCGGCGCCAGTTGACCAGCGCCAGGATGCCCAGGCCGATCAGCCCGAGCCAGAACCCGAGCATCGCGCCGAGCACGGGGCGGCCATGGGGCTTGCCCATCCAGTACCCGCCCAGGGCCATGCCCGCCCAGAGGGCAAGCAGCAAAACTTCCTTCATGGTGTCGTTCTCCTCTGCCCCTCCCGGCCCGGTCGCGGGCGCTGGAGGAGGGGACTGAGAACTAAGATATCAATAAACCTAGAGAAGTCAAATCCGCAGGTTTATAGAGAATCTAAGACCTTCAGATCGCCGACCTGCTCAGGCGTCCAGGCCCGGATCCCCCGGCTGATCATCTGGCGGTAGCACTCCCGGCCGTGGTGCCCGCAGAAGCCGAGGACGCCGCCCGGCACCGTGATGCTGACCTGGACGGTGCTCGGGCAGTCCCGGTGGTCGCACTGCTCGCCGGGCAGCACGATCAGGGGCGCCCACCCGGGGCTGTCCTCCGGGGGCGCCCCGGCGGTCGCGGCGGATCTGCCCATCACCCCTTCCGGGGAGCACCGTGCCGGGCGATGGCCAGGTCGGCGATCTTCAGGGCGGCGGCATAGTCCTGGCGCGCGACCGGGACGTGCCCGGCGCGGCGCTGCTCGACCTGGCCCAGCCAGTGCGCCAGCACCCCGGCCAGGTCGCGGGGCAGGAACGGGGTCGGGCTGCCCAGGTACTCGGCGGCCTGGCGCAGCCTGGCATCGGGAGAGGACTTCCTGCCCATCATCCCTTCCGGGCCCTACGCGGGACGCCATTCCTTCTCGGTACGCTGCCACTGGCGGAACAGGGTGTACCCCGGGTGGCGGGCCGCGTCGTCGCGGGCCTCGTCCTCGTCGCTGGTCTCGCTCCAGATGGCGCCGTCCGGCGTGACGATCCGCCACCACCGGCCCGGCTCCCACGCAGCTGTCATGGCCGCCGCCTCCTCCTGTTCAGGTCTCTCGCGGATGGCACTGCTTCTGGCACGCCGCGCAGAACGGGGCGCCGGCTGCGTACCACACGTTCGCCCCGCAGCAGTCGCTGATCTTCCGTTTCTTCTTCGGCGCCTGCGCCGGGCCCTTGCGGGGCGGTCGCGGTTTCGGGCTCACTTGATCGCCGGTATCTTTCCCTTGCCGTGGCACAGCGCGCAGTCCGCGCCGTGGCCCGCCCGGCCCAGTCGCGGGCAGTCCACCAGCTCGGCCTTCTTCGCGTCCTCGGGCCGCAGCCTGCCGGTCTTGGTGCGCCGCTGAGGCTGAGGCTTGCCCGGCTTGCCCTTGCCCGGGGTCCTTCCCGGCAGGCATCAGCGCTTCCGTTTCGGCTGCCTGGGCTGCTTCGGCTTCTTCGCCGTCCAGGGCTCCGTGCGGCGCGTGCCGTGCGGCCCGGCAGGGCCGTGGCACTGCGGGCAGGTACAGCCGTGCTGGAGGCACGCGCCGTGCCGGTTCTGCTGGCAGTGCTCGCAGACAAAGCTCACGGCACACACCTCCTCCGTGCGATGGCAGAGGGGCAGGGCGTGCGCTCCCTGCCCCTCACTCCGCCCACTTGGCCGTGACAGCGCACCTTCGGTCCAGGGCCAGAGGCTTACCTTTCTTCAGCCAGACGGCGGCCTAGACCGAGGGGACGGGCGGAACAGGCGGCAGGTCGAACTCGCCCTTGCCCGCGCCGTCCAGGAACGCCTCCCACTCGGCGTCGGTGAACTCCAGCGGCGGCAGGTCATTCTGGCCGTACTCGCCGGCCAGGGCGCCACGCAGGAACGCCTCCCAGTCCTCCGGCGTGATCTTCACGATCGCGCCGTCCGGGTGCTTGGAGTCGCGAACCTCCACGATGCCGTCCAGGCGGGCCTCGACGCAGCCGCCGTTGGCAGCGGTGCTCGCGGTCGCCTTGGCCCAGCGCGCCTCCAGGCAGTGGCTGTGATAGATGTCCTCGCTGCCGCTGGCGCTCGGGCTGGCCCAGCGCGCCTCCAGGCACTGTCCGTTGTGAGTGCTTGCCTGCGCCGGGGCCCACTGTGCCTCCAGGCAGTTGCCAGCGGCACTCGCCCTGGCCTTGGTCCACCGCGCCTCCAGGCAGTTGTCGGCCGGGAAGCATGCCTCGGCCGCGCTCCACCGGGCTTCCAGGCAGTTGGAGGCGCCCTGCGAGCGCGCTGCCTTCTTCCACCGGGCTTCCAGGCATGCCCCGTTCGGGTTGCTCCTGCCGGCCTTGTTCCATCCGTCTTCCAGCATCTGCTGCTCTCTTTCGTTGTGCCCGGCGGGGATCCGCCGATTCTTGCACGTGCATCTGCGCGTGCATATGCACGATCATGCCATACGGCGCCGGCTGGTTTCCCTCAGATCGCCGAAATCGCCTTGATCGAGGCCGTGATCAGCTCAACGCCTATCTTGATCACCTGGGCGATCCCGTCGCCGATCGCCGCGACGCCGGTCGCGCCCGGGTGGGTGGCGGCGCCGATGGCCAGCAGGATGAGCAGGACCACGGCAGTCCCCAGGGTGTAGCTGATGATCTTCCTCGCCGAGTCCAGCATCAGGTCACCGCCGTTGCTTCCTCAGTTTCCGGGATCTGGCGCGGGTCCTCGATCACCGTGTCGGTGATCACGCGGCGGACCACCCGAAGGCCCTGGAGACCTTCCTTTATCGGCCTGTCCCAGGCGGCCCGGAAGATATCGCGCCGGGCGAAAGCCTCCTCCGGGGTGTCGCGCCTGCTCAGGTCGGTCCAGGCGTCCGAGCCCTGGTGCCGGCACTGCAGGACGTAGGCCGTGACAGCCGTGCTCTCACTCATGGGAGGCATACGCCGAGCTGGTCAGGGCGAAATCCCCGGACCAGCCCCAGTTGTCCATGACCAGCTGGTCGAACTCGCGGGTGGTCAGGACCACCGTGATGCCGGTCTCCAGCTCCAGCATCTTGATCTCGCGGTCGTAGTCGGCGGTGTGGTCCTCGGGCTCGGGCAGCCGGAAGAGCAGGTCGATCTTGCGCCCGGCACGGGCGTCTTCCAGCCGCCGGTCCAGCTCCTGGATGACGCGGCGGCGGTAGCCGTCCTGGGCGGCCAGGAACACGTCGCGGTGCCTGGCCCTGTTCGCTTCCAGGATGGTGAGCAGCTCGTTCTTATTGATGTTCGTCTGTGCTGGCATATCAAGGAAGATAGCACGGTCAGGCGCGTTCTGCCGCCGTCTTGGCCAGCACGTGAAGATAGGCGCCATACCGCTTGCCGGTGATCTCTATCTCGTCCAGGTCCAGCCAGTGGACGTGGTATTCAGGCACGACGGCCAGCGGCACGCCGGGACCGAAGACGTGCTCGGCCTCCTCCAGCGCGGCCAGCTCCAGCTCGCCGGTATTATCGCCGAAGGTCCTTACACCGAACGTCCGGCCGGCCAGGCCCATCTGCTGAAACAGCTCTTCCCAGTTCATCATCGCCTCCTTGCCGGGCGCCGGCGGCGCCGGACGGGCCGGTAGTACGTGACCGGCCCGGCGCCGGTCGACACGCCCTCGCCGCCGGGCCCGAAGTGGAACCGCAGCCAGCGCGGGCCGATCGCGGCGCGCACGCCGCGCCTGCTGACCCGGACCCGGAGCAGGCCCGGGATGATAGTGATGTACGCGCTGCCGGGCATCATGCCCCCTCAGGATGGCCGAGCGCGTGCCACGCGCGGGTATCGCGCAGCACGCCGATGATGGTCAGGTTGAGGGTCAGCTCATCGGCCAGCCGGGCCATGGCAGCGCCGTCCACGCCCTCGGTCTGGCCGCGCTCGACCCGCCTGCGCAGGAGGGCAGCCTCGGTCTCGATGGCCGCCAGCCGGTCCAGGGCCCGGCGCCGCGCGGCCCGGTCCTCGTTCTTGTGCTCCCGGCTGGGATATACGGGCTCGCCGGTCATGGCGTGTCTTCCTTCCAGCCGAAGTACCTGCGGGGTGAGTGGGTGAACTCCAGGGTGCCCTTCCGGTCGTCGCTGTGGCGGACAGCCACCACGAACGGGGCGGCGAAGCCGACCACGGCGAAGGTCTCCTGCAGCTCGGCGGCGGACCAGCCGCCGGCGTGATGCGCCGAGTACAGGCCGTCGCCGGGGCCGGCCCGGCAGATCAGCCCGGCCTCCCCCTGGGCGAGCAGCCTGCCCTCGGACTCATGCAGCTTCTCGCCGCACCAGTCGCAGGTGCCCCTGGCGGCAGCCAGGTCGGCGTGCGGCTGGCCGGATTCGACCATCGCCTTGCGGATGGCCGCTGTCTCGTCGGTCATGATCAGTCCTCTCATGGTTTACCGGTACTGCCGGCCCCGGGCGGGGCCAGCCGGGTCTGCGTCATGTCGATGGGGCCCTGCCGGCCCCAGCGGCGCCGGGGCCAGCGGGCGCAGTGCTGGAAAACGCGCTCGCGCGCCTCGTCCTCGCCGGCGATGTCGCCCGCGCGGGCCCAGCGCCGGAAGCCGCAGCTGCAGGTCCCCCAGTAGCGGTCGCCGACCACGCCGAAGGCCAGCTCGTGCGTCACCTGCTCGCGGTAGACGCGCTGCCAGCTGACGTTCCGGGCCGCGTCCAGGCCCTTGCGGACATGGCCCTTGCGCTCCATCCCCCGCAGTGCCCTGCGCACGTCGACATGGCGGACCCCCATGATCAGCTGTTTCGAGGTGGCCTCGCCGCCCAGCCGGACCAGCTCCCTCAGGACCCTGGCCTCATCGTGGTTCAGCTGCGGGCGGGCGCTCATGGCTGCTCCTCGCGGTCAGTGTCCGCCAGGATGGCGCGCACCGTCGCGATCTGCCGCGCTTCGTCGCTGTCCGGCGCCGGTTCCGGCCGCTGCAGCGTAGTGACCCGGCGGCCGACCCGCCCGTGCTCGTCGTGCGGGTAATGGCTGTGGTCCCAGTCCGGCCGGGCCAGGCTGTCCGGGGTCATGTACCGCTCGGGCAGCGCCCGGAACCACCGGTCAGCCGTGGCGTTCTGCCAGGACCAGACGAGTTCGTGCGTCATGTAGATCGCCGCAGTGCGGCCGATCCCGAGCAGCAGGTGCTCCTCGTCCAGCCGTTCACCCTGTGCCTGGCAGTCCGCCAGCCAGCAGTCCATCTCGGCCCGGGATTCGGCGCGGGTCATGCCCTCGGTGAAGACCGGCTCGCCGACCTGCTTGCCCAGCAGCTCCCGCAGCTCTTCCACGGTGGCGGTCATCGGTGTGTCCTCTCGTCGGTATCTGCGCCAAGAATATCAATAAATCTTGGTATTGCAAACCGCGAGAAAGCCCCTGACCCGGGGCGCTAGCCGTACGCCCGGCAGCCCTTGCCCTCGTCCCCGCAGTGCGCTCCCTGCCTGCAGCCGGGGCGCAGCGTCGTGCCGCACCGGCAGCTGCAGTCGACAGCCGACCGCAGCTCCCGCAGCCCGCTTACGTCGTAGCCCCGTCCGGCCTCGTCAACCAGGGCGATCAGGTCGTCCTCGGTGAGCACGCGGCCGGTCCTGGTGACCAGCGGGTAGCAGAACACGCAGTCCTCGTCGCCGCAGGTCTCGGTGAACGCCTTAACACTCATAATCAATGAACCCTAGTCGGTGATACGATAGCCCGCAAGGCACGGCCCGTAGCGGGAAGGTAATGAAGATGAGCCCCCGCGAGGACGATAACGGGTCCGACGCCGGGATGAGCCGCCCGAAGGCCAAGGGAGGGCGATACGACCGGGTGCCGCGTCCGGGCGGGCCGGCCGGGATGAGAGAGCCGGCCGGCCCGCCTCAGCCAGAACCCGCCCGGGTACCGAAGCCCCGGGCGCCCTGCGAGAGCAGACCAGGAGGACCGGCTTTGTAGCGCCATGATGCCCCCGCCCCGCCGAGCGCGAGAGGAGGTGAAGCATGGACGGGGCCGGGCGGCCTCGCGAGATCCCGCTCAAGGCCAAGTACCGGGCCGGCAAGCCCAAGGGCAAGTACCGGGCCGACTACATGGGCAACTCCGGATTGAGCAGGCACAAGCACGTGCAGGTGCCCGCCATCCACGGGATCAGGCGCAAGCGACACCGCCGCAAGATATGAACGGGAGTCAGGTCCTGACGGCTTGACGGCCAGTGACCGGTCAATTACATTGAGCGAGTCCACGACAAATTCCTGATCTCAACATCTACAGGGATCGGGCAGCCGTCATGGCACGTCAGCGAGTTATGAAGTTCTCGCCATTACGAGGGCCCGCCAGGCCACACAGCAGGGGTACTAGCCGCACCGGGGAGGTACGGCACCGACCGACAGCAGAGCTACTGCCGCAAGACCCTGGCGGGCCTCAGGCCTGCCCGGCCCTGTTACACGGTGATCGTCTGGGAGGCTATGTCCCCCTGGTCGTCGTCAGAGGTCACGGTCAGCTGGACGGGGTAGCTGCCGGCCTTGCCGGGTATCTGCCAGGTCACGGTCACCCCGTTCGCCTGCGTGACGCCGTTGAACAGCCAGTCGTAACTGGTGATCGGCGCGCTCACGTCCCCGGGCTGCGATGCCGATGCGTCAAACGTCACCGTCTGGTTCTCGGCCGGGGCCGGCGGGGAGTACGTGAACGACGCCACGGGCGGGGGAATCGGGGGTCCCCCGCCAGCCGCCATATTGAGCTGCCGCTGCTGGTACTCGCTGTGCACGTCCGGCGGGACCTGCTGGTCCTGCTGCCCGGACAGCGGCCCGAACCCGGCGCTGTACCCGGTGCTGAAAGGGCTGCTCACGGCCCGTCACCCGATGACGGAGGAGATCACGGCCATGGCCGACACGGTGGCGGCGCCCTGCGCGGTGTACTGCAGCCCGATGGTGGTCGTCCCGACGCCCATCACCTGCACGAAGGTGACCTCCACGGTGGCCTGCACGGCCTGCTTGCCGCCGATCCACAGCACCTGCTCCGGCTTGGACCCGGCGGGCACGACGGTGGCGCCGCTCATGTCCAGGCCGACCTGCACCTGGTTGCCGTTGGCCATCGTGTCGATGTTCATCGACAGGACGAACTGCACCTCGGTCTCGGCGGTCTCGCTCGCCGTGTAGCTGAACGTGCCGGTGCCCGGGACCGGGGTCCAGGCGGCGTTGGCGACCAGGCTGGCCGGCCCCTGGTTGATGACGTTGGTGTACGACGGGTGCGCCCCGTTCCACAGCTCGGTGACGATCGTCCGCATGTCGGCCGGGGTGATGTCACCGGTCGTGTTGTCCGGCAGCAGCGCGAGCAGTTCATCCAGTGTCATGGTCCCGCCAGCCCTGCTCAGCTCATGAGGTAGTCGGCTACCCTCGTCACGACTTGGGGCACCGCGTCCTCCGGCTGGCCGCCGCCGTCTGCGGCGTCATCGACGGGCTCCGGCTGCTCGTCCCCGGGCAGCGCGTGCGCCTCGCCGCCAATTGCCTCACCGTCGTACACGGAGTCGTCCGGAATAGTGCTCACATATCTTCTGGGGTCAGGACGCCGGGCGCCTGACCCCGGCCAGGAAGACGTTCCAGGCACGCGGCGTGAACCGCAGCACAATCCGCTCATCATCCGGGGTGTGCTCCTGCTTGGTGTCCCGGACCTTGACCACGCCCTGATACGCCGCCTCCAGGCAGTTGCCGTTGGCATGACTGTAGCTGGACTTGTGCCAGTCACCCGCTAGCATCAAGCCGGCCGCCGGATCCGCCAGGCGATGCCAATGTCTTCGCTCACGCTATAAACCTAGCACACCGTTGCGATACTCAACATGCCGAACGCCCCACCGGATTAGGCAGGGCGTTCGATTTAAGGCTCTGACCTGCTCTAACTCTTGGTGATAGTTGCGATCCCGCGTGGGTTCAAAATCGACATGGCCACCATCTCGTCGAAGACCCAGCCCTTCCAGAACGCCTCGACCATGTGGTTCTCCTCGACGTCGAGGCTGTACAGAACCGGGAAAACTCCCAGGAAATTCGGCTCGGGGGTGAGGAAGATCTTCGCCTGCGGGACGATGATCGAGCGCTGGATCTGGAACTCGCCGAAGCTGGTGATGGTCTCGCCCGCGACCACCCGGTCCTTGAACGCCCAGCCCGTCTGGTTGATGTCCCAGCGGTAGATGTCGCGGAAGTCGAACGGGTTGATCAGCAGCCGGGCGCTGGGCAGCTCGTGCAGGTCGGTCATCGCGACCGCGCTGTAGAGCGAGCCCGGCGTCAGGTAGCCCGAGGCCTCGGTGATGTTGTGGTTCGGGGTGACCACGTGGTCCGGGCGGGTCGCGTAGTCGGTGACGGCCGCCTGCAGGATGACCAGCAGCCGGGCGTCCTCCTGCTTCAGGATCGCCTGCTTGGTCTCGTCCTGGGCCTGCTCGACCGCGTTGATCCGCAGGTAGAACAGGTCCTCCTTGCGGATCGCGGGACGGCTGGCGATGCGGAAGAACCGCACCGGGATGCGCTTGCCCTCGAACGGGGTAACCCGGACCTCGCCCTCGGTGCCGCTCAGGATGTAGGCCTGGCCCAGGTCGTCCCACACGTCGTACTCGACCGGGGTCCCGGGCGTCACCGGGTCCTCGACGAGCACGTTGCGGACGATGCCCTGGTACCGCAGCTTGAGCTGGATGGGGCCGACCATGCCGACGCCGAGACGGCGGAAGCCGTGCAGCTCGTCCGAGAGGATCAGGGCCATCTTGCGGACCTTGGCCTCGCGCGTCAGCGGCGCGGAGCGGGCCCGCCTGGCCTCGATCTGGGCAACGTAGTCGTCGCTCTTGCGGGACGCGACCCGGGGACGCAGGCCGCCGAGCGGCGCCGCCGGAGTCAGCTGCCCGTTCGCCACGGTGGCTAGCTCGGTCATCCTGGTGATCCTTTCCTGCGTTCCCGTGTGGTCAGTCGCGGCCAGCAGCCGCGAAGCTGGCCGAGGTCGCGGCCAGCATGGCCGCGCTGTACGGCTCCAGGCCGCCGATCGTGATCTTGGTGCTGGAGTTGACCTTCAGCAGCCGGGCGACCGGCGCGGAGATCGAGGTGCTGGAAGACCAGGGCACGAGCTGGCCCTGGAGAGAGGCCGCCGTCAGGCCGGTGCCGGTGCCGGTCTGGCAGGCCACGCCGATCAGGCTCGCGCCGGAGCCGTCAGTCGGGTCCGCCCAGGTGGCGGTGGGGTCGAAGGCCGGGGCGAGGATCTCGAACTCGGCATCGGGGCCGAGCACCCACACCGAGAATGCATTGATCCCGGCGTACAGCAGCTCATCGATTCCGTCGCCGCCCACGTAAAGGGCGCCCAGGCCGTAAACCGGCAGCGCCCCGGCGGTGTAGGTCGAGCCGTTGTTCGACGCGCCGGCGGCGCCGGCCATCGTGGCGCCGTTCATCTGGACGCTGTTCGCGCCCGCCAGCGTCACCAGGTCACCGCCCGTGCGGATGAAGCCCATGCCGGGCCAGACCGGCACCGCCCGGGTCCAGTTCGGGTCGAGGAACGCCGGCTTCGGCGTCGCCTGCGTCCACGCGAACAGCGGCCGGACTGTCCTTTTGATGTAATCATTCGACAAGTAGGTCCGGATCATCCCACTGTCTCCTTCGCCTCGTCCTGCCTCTTCCGGGGGCGGCCCCGCGCGGGGCAGTCCTCTGCCTCTTCCGGGGTTAGCTCAACCTCAGGTAGAAGGTGAAGGCCGGCGTGCCAGGGCCAGCTCGCGCCACCGCGTGCATGACTTGCACCGGTTCGAGGTGTCCCCGGGACGCAGGTCGGCCCGGGAGTACTTGCCGCAGTAGCTGTGGCCGTCCCCCCGCAGCAGGTGCGCCCTGCCGCCGGGCGTGACCAGCCACTCCTCCGGCTCAGTCACACGCCGCCTGCGGGCCAGGTCGCCGAGACCGCCGCCGGGGCGGCGGTGAACAGGTTCGCGATCGCCGTCTTGGACAGCAGCGCGATGTCCTGATCGGACATGTAGGCGACGTCGCCCGCCTGGTAGCGCTTGCCGGCCCCGTTGCCGGTGCCATCGGGCAGCACGACGTTGCGCAAGCCGCTCTTGATCGTCACGCTCCAGGGCATGATGGCCTCCTTCGTGTGCTAGGTTCTTTGATAGTCAGCTCGTGGCTTGGCCCGGCAGATCCCGGACAGCTCGGCTCGGAGCTGCATCGCAGGGCCGTCCAGGCGCGGCAAGTCATGGCGATGCGCGGCAAGGCGGCGCGAGGCATGGACGGCAGCCGGGGCTTGGCGAGGATCGCGAGGCACGTCCTGGCCTGGCAAGGCATGGCCGGAGAGGCAGCGCTGGGCGTGTCGAAGCTAGTCACGGCTTGGCCTGGCGCGGCGGGGCATGGCCGGAAAGGCCCGGCTGGGAGCGGCTCAGCTCGGCACGGATGGATAGCAGTGCTCGGCCAGGCAGTCCCGGCGGGGCAGGCGGTCACGGGGGCACCGCCTGCCCTAGGGAATGGCCCAGGCCAGGAAGAACGCCGAGACGCCGCCGGCCAGCCACGCCATGCCCAGGCCGCTGCCGCCGTGCAGGATGGCGGCGAACTCGAACGCGGCGATGAACGCGCAGGCCGCGCCGGCCAGGCAGAGCAGCCGGAACAGCCACCAGGGCGACCGGGCGGTGTATGCAGCCGGCGGGGGCGCCATGGCCTAGTCGATGAACAGGTCGGAGTCGTCGCCGCTGTCGGCGGCGGCCGTCATCGCCATTACCGGGGCCGGCGGCCCGGCGAAGCTCGGCGCGGCCTTGGCCGCCTGGCGCGGCGCCATGCCGCGCGGGTAACGCGGCTGGGCTGCCGCCGTCGCCCTGGCCATCCGGGTGATGGTGCTGATCTCGTGCTCGATGTCATGCAGCGACAGGCTGGCATTCGCCTCGATGGCCGAGCCCACCTCCAGCTCGTCGCCCCGGGCCAGGCCCGCCTGGACCTGCAGCCGGGCCAGCCGGATGGCGGCCATCGTGCGGGCGCCGCGCTCGTCGGCCTCGCCGGGGCCGAGTACCTGGCGGGCGGCCATCGTCCAGGGGAACGCGGTGCCGTCGTTGCCCGCCCCGCCGATGCCGGGCCCCTGCGCGGCCAGCGGGTTCGGGTTGACCCGCACGTCGGTCTCGATCCGGCGCTGCTCGATCGGCACGCCGCCGTCCTGGGACGGGTTGGTGCCGGTGACCGGCGCGGTCACGTCGATCAGCTGCCTGGCCGGGGGCGTCTGCATCTCCACGCCCGGGGTGATCGCCGTGGTGGTCTGCTCGGCCGGCACGGCGGTCAGCGAGCCCGGCGTGGTGCCGGGCCGGCTCGGGTCATCCTCAGTGTGGCCGGGACCGCGTGCCGTGCCCGAGCCGCTGCCGGTCGGGGCGCCGGTCGCCAGCGCCTGCTCGGTCGTCGAAGTCGGCGGCTCCTCCGCCGGGTCCGGGACCGGCTGCGCCGGGTTGGCCAGGTCGGCCCGGCGGCGGATCTCGTCCAGCTCGGGCCCGATGCCGGCCAGCTCGGCGACGAACTGCAGCTGCCGGCGGAGCACGGCGTTCTCCCGGCGAAGCTCGGCCACGGCACGGTCCTGCGCGGCCGTGACCGACGCGGCGGCGTTGCGCTTGGGCATCTTCCCTCCAGGGCGCTCGTCCTCGTCCTGCTCCTTCCCGGGGGAGAGGCCCTCTTCGGCGGCCTCTTCCTGCTCCTCCTCGTCCCGGGTGCCCGCCTCTTCCAGCTCCCGGCCTGCCCCGGCTTCCGCCTCGCCTTCGAGCTGCTCCTCCTCCGGCGGTACCGGCTCGCCGTTCTCGTCCAGCTCGCCGGGCTGCGCCAGCTCGTCCTCCCCGGCGGGCTGCTCCTCTTCGCCGGAAGGCTCCAGCATCCCCTGGCCGGGGGCGGCCTCGGGCTGCACGCCGGGGATGCCGTCCGGGGCGATCTGGTCCGGGTGCATCAGCTGGTCCTGCGCATCCTCGCCGGAGCCGACCTGCTCCGGGTTCATGCCGGGCTCGGCACCGGGGATGCCCTGCTCCGCCAGCATGGCCTCCTCGTCGGCCGGGCCCTCCGGGTACGGCGATTCCTCGGCGCCCTCCTCCAGCGCCGCCCGGTTCGCCCTGGCCTGGTCGATGTCCGGGTCGCGGAAGATGTCCGGCGGCGAGACGAACCCGCACACCGGGCAGCGCTGGCCCTTGAACACGTCGGAGTTGCCGCACACCGGGCAGGCCTCCGGGCGCAGCGTGTCGACAGACGGCGGCACCCGCAGCGGGGGATCGCCGCCCAGCATCTGCAGCGCGCCCAGGTGCATCGTCTCGCCGGACAGGTCCGGGTGGTGCTCGCGGGCGTAGTCCTGCCAGCGATGGACGTCCTGCTGTCCCCGGGTGACGCGGCCCCTGCCCAGCCTTCCTCGCATGGTGGCATCCTCAGTCTCGTTCCGGCGGACCTGCGCCAGCCAGGTGCCCGCCTGGACGGTGGCCGGGTCGACCAGCTTGCCGGTCTCGTCGGAGATGTCCCGCGCCGCGTCGATGTACTGCCTCGCGACGTGGTGGTAGTACCGGTGCTTGCTGACCGGCGCCTGCCCGTATTCCTCGTCGGTGACCCGGCGGCCGATCGCCACGCTCAGCGCGTGCCGGTCGATGCACACATGGGGCGTGCCGTGCCTCAGGTCCTCCTCGGTGTTGCCGCCGTGCTCGATCAGGTGCGCGAACGCCCGCGTCTTCATCGCCGTCTTCGGGCTGAGGACATCGCTGTAATGTTCCCCGGCCAGGATCCGCTGGGCAGGCTTCCAGTGCACGGCCATGATCGCGCCGTCGCCCTTGCGGGTGCCCATCGCCCGGCCCTCGTGGATCGAGCGGGCCGCGTTGAACATGTTCGCCGGCCAGCGCGTCAGCGGGGAGTAGGCGGCCAGCAGCCCGGCGCCCTTGGCCGCGTCGCCGTGCGCGATCGCCACGGCCACCAGGTGCGCGTCGGGATACCAGCGGCTGGCCTGGTCCCGCTCGTCCTGAGTCGTGTGGTGGTTCCAGGCGTGCTTGATGTGGTCCTTGCTGACCGGGTTGGCCAGGAAGAACGGGTGGTCTTCCGGCTCCTTGTACCGCAGCGCCGCGTCGCGCTCCAGGGCGGACAGCGAGAACAGCACAGGATCGTCGGGGGTCCAGCGGCGGGTCCGCCCCGGCATCCTGCCGGGCTGGCCGCCGTACGGGTCGACCTCGGCGGGCGGCGGCTTGCCGGTCTCGTTCGGGAACAGGTGCCTCGGGCCCGCGCACTGGGTGCACAGGTGCGGGGCGTGCACGTCACGCCAGGTATCGGGGTGCTCGGGGTCGTCCTCGGGGCTGGTGAACGGCATGCCGCAGTTGACGCAGTGGGTGGCGTGCTCGGGCCGGAGGAACGCGTGCTCGGGCACCGGGCCCGGCCCCCACGGGGCGGCGGCCTCGCGGCGCAGGAACCCGGCCGGCAGCAGCGCGGTCTTCTGCGGCGCGAAGTTCCCGGTGGCGATCAGCGTCGAGTTCTGGCCGCGCGTCTCGGTGGTCATCGCCTGGCGGGCGGCGCCGTGGAACATCCGCGAGTGCGCCAGCCAGGCGGCCTCCTCGCCGTGCCGGTCGAAGGACCGGCCGGTGGCGGCGTGCCCGAAGGCGTCGTGCACGGCCCGGAACTCATCGTTGGTCTCGTCGTCGAAGAACCCGTGCGGGCCGGTGGCGCGGGTGGACAGCACGGCCAGGTGCCGGTTGTTCTCCAGGTCGTCCGCCATCTGCAGGTGGTTCTCGTACGGGTCGTAGTCGACGGCTTCCACGCGGACCCCCATCCGGTTCGTCAGGTGGTCGTACTGGCGGTGCACCTGGGCGGCCATGTCGGCGAACGCGGCGTGCGCGCCGGGGTCGTCCATCGGCAGCGCGTGGTAGGCCTGCGCCAGCCGCCGGATCCGGCCCGGGTTGGTCTCGATATGGCCGTAAGGCTCGCGGTGCGGGTCGTCCAGGCCGGCTGCCGCCGAGTAGGCGCGGGCGCCTTCCACGGCCAGCGGCACCGGCCGCAGGGCCGGGTCGGCCGGGCGGTGCAGCCGCTCCTCGGCGATGTCCAGCGCGGCAGCAGTGTGCCCGCCGCCCAGCCAGCGTCCGCAGGAGGCGTGATGGCAGCCGGACAGCCGGTAGGCGTTGTCGGCGTCAGCCGCCGCCTGGCCGTCCCATCCCGGGGCTGCCCGGTGCCGCGCGCCCTGGTGGCGGCGCTTCCAGCGCTGGATCCGCTCGTTGCCGCCACTTTGCCAGGGTTCCTCCTCCAGGTGCCGCCGCATCCCGTCAGGATTGTGGTACCAGGCCTTCAGGTGCCGCCCCAGCTCGATATCATCGAAGTCACGGTGCAGGCCGCCATGCTCGTCTTCAGGCAGCCAGAGGGTGTCCTCGGCGTCGCCGGTCGCGCGGTGATAGACGTCGGCCTGCGGGCCGCCGTAGTGCTTGACATACCAGCCGGTGGGCCTGCCGTTCTCGTGGTAGTGCTCGCGCTCGTAGTAGGGACGGCCGCCTTCCTCGTCGGGCTCGGTCTTGAGCTGCCCCCGGCCGCCCGCATACCGGGTCATCAGGTCCTGGCCCTGGCGGGTGTTCTCCTCGGACTCGCGGCTCTCCTCGGTGCCGCCCGGGTCGAGCACCTCCATGCCCTTGTCGTAGATGCTGTTAGCCAGCTCCCTGCCACGCTCCTTGGACTGCTGGCGGTGATCGATGTAGTCGCGGGACCGCTCGGCCTGCAGCTGGGTCCGGAAGCCCTGCCAGCCGCCCATCGGGGCATGGCGCCCGGCGTTGTCGACGACGTGGAACTTGCCGGTCTGCGGGTGCTTCACGACCTCGTACGGGCCGTGCCACTCGTCCTCGGGGCTGTAGCCCTGGGGCTCGTGTACCCGGGCGTCGGGCCGCTGGGCCCGGCGCTCGTCCTCGGGGTCGATCCGGCTGTGCGGGAACGCTGGCGTCCGCTCGCGCGCCACCTCGGAGAACCGGGGATGCTCGCTGGTGCCGATCCGGGCGGCGTCCGGGCCCTGGCTCTCCAGATCATGCCAGTGCTCGTAGGCCCGGTCTTCCTGCCACTGGCCATCCCGCTCGGGGACGCCGTAGCCGTGCTCCTGCGGGGCCGGGCTGGCGTCGCGGCCCTCGCGGTCGACGACCCAGACCTCCCGGGTGTCCGGGTGCCGGATGACGTGGTAGGGCCCGTGGTAGGACACGCCGTGGTACCAGGCCTCGCCGTGCTCGCCGGGCTCACGGGTGTGCATATTCTGGTACACCTCGGCGGCCACCGGGCTCTTGCCCCCGGCCGGGCGGGCCCAGATCTCATGCCCCGGCTCGGCCTCCTCGCCCGTGATCGCCTGGCGGCGCACGGACAGCCGCTCGCGGCCGGTCGGGTCGATGCGCGGCTCGTCGTAGCTCGACCAGGCGTGCGTGACGTGCTCGCGGCGCTGCCGGGCCCAGTCCTCGTGCCGCTGCCGGAGCCGCTCGTCCGCTTCGGGGTCGCCGAGCCGCCTGGGCGGGTACCTCGGCAGCGGCGTACCGCTCATCGGGTTCGGCTGCAGGTCCTCGCGGTGCCACTGGCTGCGCCATTCCCGGGCCTCGTCCCAGCCGGGCACCGGGTGGGTGGGATGCTCGGTGACATGGCTGAACAGCTCCCCGCCCTTCTTGCGCCGCTCCTCGTACTCCTCGTAGTTGGCGTTGGCGGCGTTGGTGACCTCGACCTCCTCCGGTCCCATCTCGCGGCCGGTGTAGTGATTGAAGTGGGTGCCGCAGTCCGAGCACTGGGCCATCTCGTGCATCCGGCTGTAGGCGCGGGCCCGGGGGCTGCCGCAGCTCGGGCAGGCGGCCTCGGGCAGGTCCACGGCGGCGGTAAAGGTCTCTTTACGCCCGGCGAAATGCGCGAGTAGGTCCGGCTTGCGGCTGTTCATGTGCGGCATCAGCGGCCGGAGCGGCGCCGTCCGGCCCCGGACCTTCTCGCCCCATTCCGTGCGCTTCTCCTCCTCGTACTCCGGCTTGGGACGGCCGACCTCGGAGGGCCTGAACTCGGCGTGCATCCACTTGTGGGCCCCGCACTCGGTGCAGAACGCGCCGTTGCGCCTGGCCTTCTCGCGCCAGGCCCGCCAGGCCCCGTGGGGAGCGCCCGTCCCGGGCTCGCCGGACCCTGCGCGGTAGGAGCGGTCCTGCTGCCTGCGGGTATAGGTGCGCGGGCAGCTGCCCAGGTTTGACCATTTATCAGGGTCATCGTCCGTGTCGTAGATCTCCCGGTTGGGGAACTCGTCGGTGCGCCCGGGATGCAGCCGGGACTTGTACTCCCGGTTCCTCATGTGCTCCGGGATGCCGCCCTCCCCGCGCCAGGCGTACGGCTGCACCACCGCGCGCTCCTCGCCGGCAGACCGGGGCTCGGGCGGCTCCTCGTGCCCGGGACGGTAGGTGTCGGGCCGCCAGGGGTGCTCGTGGCGGTAGGCCAGCTCGTCGTTGTAGCCGTGCCGGTGCCTGGTCCCGGCCATGCCGCCCTCGGCCGGGTAGTCCCCTCCGTGCAGCTCGTGGTGGGCCAGCTGCAGGCCCTCCAGGCCCTCGGTGAAGGATTTCAGCGAATCCGTCTGGCGCTTGATCTTGTCCTGGGCGCTCTCGCCCTCGGGACCCTCGCGCTCGCCGGGCGGGTGGATGTTCCGGCCGTGCGCGTCGCGGTACTTCTGCGCGGCCAGGAACGGCAGGACTTCCTGCGGGACGCCGTGCGCCTCGGTCATGTGGCGCATCACCCGCAGGATGTACGGGTCGTCCCCGGCGGCGGTCCTGCTGGCCAGGAACGGGTCCGGCGGCATGTCGCCCTCGTCGCCGCGCGGGCGCCGGGGCAGCGGGCCGCCGCTCAGCTGCTCGAACTGGCGGTGCATCTGGTCGCGGACCTGCAGCCGGGCCTGCTCGGCCTGCGCCCGCTGGACCGGGATCTGGTCGTAGACGGCGCGCGGGTCAGCCGGGATGGCGGGGTGATCGCGTTTCATCCCGTCGTGGTGGTGCCAGCCGCCGGTCGCGGTGCCCAGCGCGGCCAGGTTGATCTTCACCGGCTCATGGCATACCAGGCAGTCCGTGCCGCCGAACGTATAGGAGCCGGACGGCCGCCTGTCCCCCGGGTCAGACGGGGCGGCCGGGTGGTCATCGGCCAGCGGGCTGTGGTGCCGCCACGGATGCCGGCCGCGCCGCTCGTTCGCCGCGTTGAAGTGCACCGGCTGGCCGCACGTGGTGCACTTGTTCAGGATGAGGTCCCGGAAGTCGGGCTCGTCATCATCGAGGGCGGCCGTCCTGGCCGCCGCCTTGTGCAGGTACGGCTTGTCGAGCACGTAGGCGCTGGGGTCGGCGGGGTCCTCGACCAGGAAGCTGTTCTCGAAGAAGGTCAGCCCGGCGCAGATCTCGTGGATGATCTTCTCTTCGAGCCTGCCGGTGCGCTGATTGCGCTGGCGGATCTTCATGCCCTTGCGGCCGGGCATGTGCTGGCAGTACTCGGCCGGGCTGGTGGCCCGGTTGCCGCACGCCGAGCAGGTCGAGTACTCGCAGTCGACGCCCATCGAGGTCCGGTTGACCCGGCCGGAAAGAATTGCCTTGGCGAACTTCGGGAAGGTCTGCGCATCGATCTCGTGCAGCAGTTCCACCCACGTGTCCGGGCTGCCATCGGGGTTGCGGTCCCGGTGGATGGCCGCCGCGACGATGACGCCGCGAGCGCGACGATGCGCACTGTTGTGGTGGTTGACGAACACCGGCTTGCCGAGGAAGGTCCGGTAGCCCTTCTCGATCTCCCCGGCCGGGAAGGCGTCCCAGTTGTCGTTGCACCGGGAGCTGATCGCGCGGGCCCTGACGTACAGGAACCCGGCTCGCGGCACGTAATCGAAAGTGACGCGGTGCGCTGCCTTGCGCAGGCTCCCGGGGGCAGCCGTCACGCGCCAGGTGTCCAGCACGGCCGCGCTGGCGTACTTCCGGAGCATACGGCGCCCTCCCGGGGTCTCGTATCTTCCGAGCCCCGGGAAGGCCGGGCCTGGCCCTGCCTACCCGCTCATCCCTGGCACGGCCCGAGATGGCACAGGCCGTGGTTGCCGTCCTTGCACGGGCTGCACCTGCGGTCGCACAGGCAGCCCCGCCCGGCCGCGTGCCGCTGCCTGCGGTAGCCGCTCAGCGAGGACGGGGCCTCCTCCTCGGTGAGCCGGACCAGGCTGCCGGCCAGCTCCGGCAGCCGGGCCGGGTCCTGCTCGTACAGCCAGTGCAGGAACGGCTCGAACAGCGGGCATACCCAGATCTGGTGCTTGCCGTTCAGCTGGTAGTCGGCACTGCCGTCGACCGGGACGTACATGCCCTCGCCGGTCTGCAGGTCCAGCACCCACATGTGCAGGTACCGGAAATCGCGTCCCCAGCCGAGGCTGCTCAGCAAGTGCCCGTCATGGGCGGCGGGGAGCACCGAGCGGCGTTCCCATTCCTCGTCATCGAAGTAGCCGACCGCGAACTTGCCCCAGTTGAAGCCGTTGGTGGCCTCGAAGAAATACGTTTTCATGAGGCCTGCTCGTACTTGGCCTCGAAATCGGCCGGGGACAGGATCTCGTACAGGTTCCAGCCCCCCGGGTCGGGACTGACCCGGACGATCCAGTCACCGGGATCGGCATGGCCCCTGGGGCTCTCGTCGGTCACGTTCGGGTTGATGCAGCTGTGCAGCCGCCAGGGCGGGCTGGTGTGGCCGTGCTGGGTGCCGGTGTAGACATACCCGTCGCACCAGTCGGCCAGCTCGTCCGGGTCGGTGTCCGGCGTCCACTGCCGGGCGCTGAACTCGGCGGTCACCGGCCGCAGCCGGAATAGCTGCTCGGTCATGACGGCTCCTTCATCGCATCGAGGACCGCCCCGGCAACGTGCCGGTCGTAGGCCGCCCAGTCCCGGTGGGAGGCTGGGCCTTCTGTCGGCGGAATGCGCAGGCCGCACTTGCAGTTCAGGCAGCCGGTATCCCCGCCGCCCTCGTCGGTGAACCGGGGCGCGGCATGCCGGGCCAGCTCGGCGGTGACACGGCCGATGGCCTGCTCCCGCTCATCGGCGGGAGCAGGCTGCGCCTGGCCGGCCATCACAGCCCCCGGTGCGGGCCGGGCCCGACCTTGTTGCGGATGGATTCCTCGTCGGTCAGCGGGCGCCCGCAGATCAGGCACTTGCCGTAGATCTTCATCTCCGGGGTGACCTCCAGCGACCGGCCGAACTCGATGGCCTGCTCTTCGGTGATCCGCTCGGACTCGCGCAGGTAGGCCATCATGCCCTTGACGATGACGAACTCGCCGGCCTGCAGGTCCAGCCGCTTGGCGTACAGGTTGCCCGAGCCGTAGATGGCCCGCACCACCTTGTACAGGGTGCCGTCGTGCAGGAAGTAGCCCACGTCCTGCACTTTGTCGGCCTCGGGGGCGCGCACGGGCGGCGCAGCCGGGGCCCCGCCCGCCTTGGCGGGGGAGCTGATGCCCGAAGCGGGCGGGCCGGCCACGGCGGCCATGTCCTGCTCCTGGGCGGCCCAGGCCTTGCGCTCCCAGTCGCGTGCCTGCGCGGCCACGTCCTGGTCGGCCGGGCGGCCGTCCAGGTAACGCCACATGGCCCGCAGCGAATCCTGGGTCTGGGTCTCCAGCGCGGCCAGCTGGCGGGAGTCCAGGCGGTGCACGCGGGTGCGGGCCAGCTGACGGATTGCCTCGATGAGGCGGCGGGTGTCGTCAAGGGTCATGGTCATCGGTGCTCCAGGATCTCGTCGGTGCCTGATGAGACCACCCTACCAAGGTTTATTGATATTGCAAAATCAGGATACACCGCCGTACACCGGGTCCTCCGGCCCCTCGCCGTACTGGGCGAACCGGTGCAGCTGGCGGCTCCAGTCCTGGCTGGCCTCCTGCCAGGCATGCCAGGCCCGCTGGGCGGCACCGTCGCTCCCCCACAGGTCCGCGTAGTACGCGCCGGTCATGCCGGAGCCGGCCCCGGCGATCCGGGCCTCCGCCCACAGATTCGCGTCGGCCTGCGCCACGGCGGCAAGAGCCTGGTACTCCCGCCACAGCCGGTCCAGGTCGGGCCCGCTGGCCGCGTAAACGCGCATCGAGGCGGTCGCGGTGAAGGCGACCTGGGCCTGCGCGGTGCTGATCACCGCCATGAACGGCGGCACGAACGTGACCAGGGTCTTCAGCGTGACCGGGATGATCAGGGTCCCGGTGGCGAACACGGGCGGCGGGAAAACAGTGACCAGGCTCAGCGTGCCCAGCGGCACCGTGGCACCGCCGCCCACGGCGGGCGCGGGGAACACCGCCGGGCAGTACAGGGTGCCCAGGGCGACCGCAGCGTTAGCAGGCGCCTGGATCGACGGCGCAGGAAGGCTGGCCGCAACCGCCAGGACCGGCGGGATGACCGCCGAGCTGCAATGGATCCCCGGTGCCGGGAAGGACGCCGGGGTGCTCAGCGGGCCCTGGACGGCATTGGCGCCGCCCGCCACGGCGGGAGCCGGGAAGCTCGCGGCGGTGCTCAGCGCAGGCGGCGTCACCGTGGCCGGGATGACGACCGGCACCGCCGGGAAGCTGACAGTGCCGTGCAGCGATGCCGGGGTGACCGTGGTGCCCGTGTTAGCCGTGACCGCCGGGAAGGCAGTCGCAGCAGCCAGCGCCGCCGTGGCGATGACAGCGCCCTGGCCGACCACCGGGGGCGGGAAGCCCGTGGTGGTGGTCAGCGCGCCCGGGGTGGCACTGGCGTTGCCGGCCGTCTGGATGCCCGGGGTCGTGAGGGTGGCCGTGACCGCCAGGACCGGCGGGGTGATGCTGACACTGCAGCTGACGGCCGGGAGCGGGAACGAGGCGGCGACCGCCAGCACCGGGACGGCGGCAGCCGAGCCCTCGGCGATGGCCGGGACAGGGAACGTGACCGTGCCGGGCAGGAACGCCGGGATGACGGCGGAGCTGCCGCTGACGGCCGGCGCCGGGAACGAGGCGGCGACCGCGAGCGGGCCCGTGATCGCGGTCTGGCCCTGGCTGACCACCGGGGGCGGGAAACCCGTGGTGGTGGTCAGTGTGCCGGGAGCGGCTGACGCCCCGGCCCCGATGGTGGCCGCCGGGAAGCTGACCGGGGTGCCCAGCGCGGCCGGGGCAGCGATCTGGTCGGCCCGGATCAGGGGCGCCGGGAAGCTGGCGGCGGCGGCCAGCGGGCCGGGAGATGCCGCCTGGCCCTGGTTGACCGCCGGGGCAGCGAAGCCGGCGCTGGCAGCCAGGCTCGCGGGAGTGACCGAGGTCCCGGCACTGGCGGTGACGGCCGGGAAACCCGCCGCGACGGTCAGGGTGCCCGGGGTGACCGCCTGGTCGGCCCGGATCGACGGGGCCGGGAAGCTCGCGGCCGTGGCCAGCGCGGGCTGAGAGCGGATCTGGTCCGCGCGGATCGGCGGCGCCGGGAAGGACGCGGAAACCGTCAGCGCGGGCGGGGAAACAGCCTGGTCGGCCCGGATCAGGGGCGCCGCGAACGAGGCGGCGACCGCCAGGACCGGGGGAGTGACCGTGGTACCGGACCCGGCACTGACC
>Ga0306925_10000601_pt1 | contig 26655 bp, 15 predicted proteins | sample flu12Cox44000176_FD_203755 | JGI IMG/M metagenome (GOLD analysis project Ga0306925, IMG submission 203755) | Lab enrichment of tropical soil microbial communities from Luquillo Experimental Forest, Puerto Rico - flux8day.12C.oxic.44.000.176 (v2)... | ecosystem: Environmental > Terrestrial >... | reverse complement strand
TCGCCGGACTGAAGGTGAACCCGCTCTTGCTCGGTGTCGCCGTGTAACTGCCGTTCGCCAACCCAGTGAAACTGTAATTCCCGTTCGCATCCGCCGTCGCTGTGGCGCTGGCCGCCCCACTCAGCGCTACCGTCGCTCCTGCTCCTCTCGCTCCCAACGAACCAGACAACATGAAAGTCTGCGGGGGCGGACTCTGCGACCCGTTAGTAGCACAGCCGACCAGTATGAGGGAAAGCAGCAACACGGTTAGGACGACAAGCTCAGCGCGACGCCAAGTCTTGCCCGAGCGGGAACTCAGTCCTATTGGGCTACAAGCTGGCGCCCCGCAACGGTGGCGGGGACTGAAACGATTATTCGATGGCGCAAGTCCCAAAGGGCCCGTCCCCCGAGCATGACGTGCACCGACCTGCGGGCGCCTCCCTCAGGCACGCTATGTCTCGTCCTTAGCTCGAGCTACCGTCATCATTACTGCCAAAAGTCTTCACTCCTGCCCGTAAACGTGAGCCACTGAATCACGTTTTGGGGAACTTGGAGTCGGCCTTTGCTTCAAGTATGCGTCTGAGGTGTTGCTCGCTGTGGGCCGCCATGAAAAGGATCCACTGATAGGCGTCCCACTTCTTCTTTCCGATCAGACTGTCCGTCGCGTGCGCACGCAAGTCGTCCGCCTCCTTGAGGAGTTGAATCGTCTGGTCACGACTTTCAAGAAAATGGTTCAGGGCAGCCTCAGGCGAATCGAAGCGATTGGTAGGTGCGGGCACGTCGCGCCCCTGGGCCTTGTCGTCGTGGTTCAAAGCTTTTGTTAGGATCATTTGATCAATGGCCCTGACGTCGTCGCTAGCGGGGCGAGGGGGTGCTTTCATCACGAGCTGGGTTATCATCATAAAGTACAGGTCCTCAGCTGCTGCGATGTGTTCCACTTCCTCGGCGATCGACCACCTGCCGGGTCCCGGCTCGAAGTTCCACTGATCTGCCGATAGGTCCTTGGTCCCGTTCATAACCCCTTGGCGCGTGCTCTCGAGGTATTTCATTGCGCTCTCCCGGTCGGCCTGGCCGAGAGACTGGGCAAAGGCTGACGCTCCGATCAACAGGACAACGGTTGCTACGACCAAAACACGTTTCATGAGATTCCTCCAGCTCACATCCTTGGATGTGACGCTCCGCTTGGAACTTTTTCGTCAACAGGCCTCGGTTTGCCTTCTTCTTGCGACATCGATTGATCACTCAGTGTGGTTCTTGCGAAGAAGGGCCGGCTGAGCCGATTCGACCAGGAGTCCGTTGACGCGAAAATTGCCGATGACTATGTCCACGCGGCTTCCGGGTTTGATAAACAATCCTCTGTTTGAGAAAACCATCCAGTATTGACGGCCATTCTCGGGCGTGGCAGTCTGACGCAACTTCCCTATCTTTTCCATCGCCGGCACTTCCATCTTGATCCCCGTTGTCTCGTCGATTAAATAAGGAGTGCTATTCTTATCGTTGAGTATCTTGGCCTTGTTCGCATCCAACACGCGGTAACTAAAGCGGAGCATGAGGCCCGAAGAGACCACCCTAACTCCCATGTTATCCACACCCCACAGACGCCTATACATCATGGTGGCATGCATGCTGATCGCAGCTGCGGAAGAAGGAGAAACACTTCGCGCAGTGGGAGAAGACGCTGGCGGAGAAACTGCGCTCAATGTTCGCACGGGCCTTTCCTCCCCCTGAGCACCGCGCGCGTGAACTCCGGAAAGCAGAGTGCCACCCGCGAGAAACGCCGCGAGCAGCGACCGATTCACATCGGTAGGGTTGCGATAGGCCATCAAGGTCTCCTAATATGAAATTCCCAGCGGCACTATCTGCCGCACTGGTTTTGGAATTTTGGCGGCCCGGTAACGCTCGATTGAAGGCTGTCAGCGTTGTCCTGGGGCAGGTTTTCTCTCCGTGGCAGGGACCGAGCCGCCAAACCCTTCGACTCCGAAGAACTTTCGTCACAGCGGCTACGCAGTCGGGAACCTTTAAGTAAAGACGATAACTTTCCCTTCGTGCTCCGCGGCGAGACCGCGTTCACTGTTTGCACAGGTTTTTCCTCCGCATGACCGGTCCGCGCAAGAAGTTCGGAAAGGAAAGGATGCTGCCCACGAGCAAACCCCGCGAGCAGCAACAGATTCACGTCTGTCAGCGTTCGATAGGACATCAGGTTCCTCCCATGTGAACCGTGCGGTGAAACTACCGCGCCGCACGTCTTTTCAAATTTTGGCGACCCGGCTACGCTCGTGGTGTAGGCTGACCGGCGTTGACCTGGGTAGGTTTTCTCTCCTTGGCAGGGACCGAGCCGCCAAACCCTTCAAGTCCGCAGCACCTTCATCATAGCGGCGATGCAATCGAGGACTTTTCATTAGCGATAACTTTCTCTTTGTGTGCCTGCGGAGAGACCGCGCTCGCTGTTTGCGCAGGTTTTTCCTCCACGTGACTAGTCTGGGCAAGAATTCGGGAAAGGGTGCTGCCCGCGAGAAACCCCGCGAACAGCAACCCATTCACGTCTGTCACAGTTCGATAGGACATCCAAGTGCTCCTAGTGTGCGCCGCTCAGCGACACGACCTGCGGGCTATTGGCGCCGGCGTCAGTAAGGGTCAGGGTGCCGTTGTATGTGCCGTGCGCCGAAGTCGAGGTGAACGTCAACGTAATTCCAATCGTGCAAGAAGCGCCCGGTGTTAACGAGAAGGTTGTTGCGGTTCCGCACGATCCGGGATTTGTTGTTGACTGGCTGTAACCTGTTCCAGAGAAAGCGAGGCTGAAGCCGCCGGTAAGGGTTGGGTTCAGCGAAGGATTGGTCACCGTCACCGTAAGAGTTCTCGTCGTAGTTACTGTTCCGAACGCCAGCGGATTCGGCGTTATCTGGAGGGGCAGCACGTACTGACCTAGGCTCGGTTGGGGATCGCCTACAGTGCCTGCCGGGTTGCTGACCGAGGAATTGACCAAGGACAGGGGGCCGTAACGGACGTTGATCCAGTTGTTGCCTTCGTCCACCGTAGCTGACGGGTTGAGTGTGAACAGCGGGTAAAAGGGGTCGATATCCGGAATGCCGGGGGGGACACTATGTCCGCCATTACCCCCACTCGAGCATGCAGGATTGTTGGCGTTGGAAGCGCAGATGGAAGCCACGATTTCCGGTGGCACACGGGAACCGTTGCAGTATACGGTTTCACTGCCGCTTCTGGGCGATGTCCCGTTACCGGCGTAACCACCAGTACCCACAACGGACCCGGTCGGATTGAGCCGGTACCCTCCGGGATTACCTCCTGCGACGCCGATGTCGCCATTGATACCGATGTCCCAATAGTTTGCGCCAGTGGGGCAGGCACCGGTTGTAAGCTGACTCAACTGCGGCATTAGAGTGATTACGTTCTGCAAGCCCGGAGTCGGGTTCGACCCCACGGTGATGTGGAAGCTGCGGTTCTGCCAGAAGATATCGTTCTTGATCTGCGGGTTCGAGAAGTTCTGGCAGCCCGGCAAACCGAATGGGCACGTCACGGCGGGACCGAACGCCAGGTTCAAAGTCGGGGCGTTCAGCTCGGTCGCGAGTCCCGCCGGCTGGAAGGTCGAGGTAACGATCGGGTTGTTAGCAAGGCATTGAGCCGTCCCGCACGTTCCCCCACCGGTCGAGGGTGGGACAGGTGGCGGGGTGCCGGTCGCGCCTTGATTGGCTCCTACTGTGTCGAACAGTACGCCAGCGGTAGCGGTGGCGTCGTTGGAAACAACGGCGTTTCCGCTAATCGTGGTGTTTACCGCGTTGAAGAGGGAGATTCCTCCACCTTCCCAGCTTGCTTCGTTGTTGGCGATGATGTTGTTGGTGATGCTGATTTGCCACCAGGGCGCCCAGGGCGCGCCGTTCGCCGGATTGATCCCTGTCGAATTGTTTTGGTTCCGGGCCACGTCGGCTCCGTTTACGTTCTCCAGGCGGATACCGCCGCCGCTGCCACCCTCGGCGATATTGCCGATGATGAGGTTAGAGTCGATCGACACGTTGCCGGAGCCGTCGGATAGCCCTGTCGAGCAACCAAGGTCAAACGGCGGGCCGCCGCAGGGACCTGGGTTAGGCTCGCCTTCTACGACGATACCGCCGCCGTGCGTGTCCAAGGTCTGGTTGAAGGCTTGATTGAAGATAATGGTGTTGTTCCGGATTCTGCCATTGAAGCTCAAGCCGCGGTGATCCACTCCACCGCCATTACCGGTGCTTAGGTTGCCGCACACCCAGTTGAAGTTGAAGTCGTAAAAGTCTGAGCCGGTGCAGAAAGCCACGCCGCCTCCCGCAGCATTTGTGTCGACGTTAAATTCGTCGCCAAAGGAAACGTTGTTTGTCACCGAATTGTTATGGACTTTCGCGCTGTTAGTGAAGTTGAGTGGGACGGGATTGCCATTGGCATCGGTGGCCGAGGTCGGGACCTCGATCTGGCCAAACCTCATGCCGCCGGTGATCGTTCCGCCATTCGAGTAGACCCGGTTGTTGGAGACTTCGATGTTGTGATTCCAACCGTGGGCGTAGATGCCGCCGCCCGACTGGCTATTGCTGAAGCTCATGCCATCAATGCGCGACGGGGCGCAGTAGAAATTGGCCGGGTGATTAAAGCCAAAGAGGTTCGTTGCGCAGAACAGCGGCGCAAGCGCCGGTATCAACTGTGGAGGGACGAAACTCGGAAGCAGTGGTGTACCGTCGAAACCGAGGGCGGTAATGCCCGGGCCTTCTTCTGCCGCCATAAGGGTGGGTTCGACGCCGACTTCAAAGGCGCCAATGTCCAGGTTCCAGCTTTGCGCGCCCAACTGCGAGGCCTCGTCCGGCAGGGGACTATCTGCGCCGCAAGATGGCGGGTTCGCCGCCGACAATCCCTGGCACACCGGGCCCGCGTAACCCGCCGGTGCCTGCGTGAATAGGTGCATAGCTAGTGGGTCGGTTGCTGTGTTTCCTGTCACACAGCCTGGGGGCAGTTGCGTACCGTTCGAACCGGTGGTGCCACTATTGACTCCGATGCCCAACACGCAGGCCACTTTTGCCCGCCAGAGATCCAGCCTTCCGTGCTGTGGGTTTGCGTCGATCCTGACGGACGCCGCCCCAACACCCTGCAGCCGGACCGGCTTCCACATGATTAACATTTCGGGGTAGGTGCCTGGCTCCGGCAGGCAAGTGGTCGGAGGTCCGGTTAGTTTGGTCACCGTCGCGCAGTTCGTTGTAGGAGCAGTGGGGCTAGCCGCAAACGCACCGTTTACGATGATGAGGTCGCCTGGGTGGGCCGCGTCGATGGCCGACTGGATGGCGTTGTTGTTGGAGTTTTCCCCATTTACGTATGTTGGCGTGTAGGCCGCATTGCCCTTATTGCCGCCAACCGTGACCGTAACCGTGTCGACGGACCGTTGTCCGTTGCTTCGAGTGATAACCAACTCGCCCGAGCAGCCTGCGGCTACTTGCGCAGCGGTTGGGCAAACGCCGGCGGGGACGAATGCGGAGATCGTAGAATCACTCCACGTAACGCCACCGAGTTGCACGGGATTGCCTTGAGGGTTAGTGATGGTCACCGTTCCCCCGGATCCAAACCCGTAGTGACGGATAATCGTCTTCTGGTTGTAAGGAGCAGTACTGGCAGCAGGGCCACTATACGCGTGGTTTGGCACAGTCTGATCGCCCAAGGCGGTGATGGTGAGTCTGTGCGTATTTCCAGTACCGCTCACCCAAGGTCCAAACTGCCCGTCGGTGCTGTCCACTCGCAGGATGGCTGGAGTGGCATCCGCGTACGAACAATCGGGCGGGTTATACCCTTCCGCGAAGGCAGCGATGGGCACGACTGGCGTGTCTAGGTAAGTCGTGTCCCCGGGCATGAACGGGTTTTCGTAGCAGAAGGCGCTATACTGCGGGTTATAGTTGGGATCTGTAATCATCTGGCCCAGGGTCGCGGAACCTGGACGAGTATCGAGAATTGGCCCGGGGTCGTTCATGCAGGTGACCATCACGTTGGGCGCGTAACCTGTGGGGTTGGGCGGGTTAACTTGCCAGGTTGAGAAGACTAGTCCGTTGTAAATGCCCCACTGGTCGGAGTAGAAGCGCGAGACCTCCGTACCGTTGTAGTCTTTCATCGATACCGGGACGTTCGGCACGGCAAACTTCTCGCCAAAATCGGGCGAATTCGGGTCAAATTCGGAAGAAAGGTCATCCAAGATAAAGCCCGTAAAGTGGGTGGCCGCTGGGACCTTGGTAAAGATGAAGAAATCGGCGTCGGCTTGCATCTGATCTTCGAGCGTAATCTCCTTGCGGTCGCAGAGAGGACGAAGGGCACCAGCAAACGGCGCCACTTCGCCGCCTTCAGGAGAGGCAGACATGAAATCGGGGACAATGCGCATCTGGCCCACGCAGGGTGCATTCTGCACAATGAGTCCGCCAGGCCCGAAACTCCCGAATGTGGAGCGGCCCATGTCCGTGGTCGGGTTGGCGATGTTTCCGCTGGGAATACCTCCCGTGAACCCGAACTGATTCGTTGCTGTAGAGGGTCCCGTATACGAGGGGTTGGCGTTGTTGACGGTGGCCTGGTCCGGGACAATGAAAATGTTTGAGATCGCCCCGAATTGCTGGGTCACATAGCCGATAAATTGGTCACCGATCAAGATGTTCTTGTCTTCCTCTTTGACGATTTCGTAGTTCGGAGGAGTCACCTCTTCGACTACGTACTTCCCAGCGGGCATCACTGCCGGATACACCAGGTTGTTGGGGTTCAACAGAGCGTTGCCGTTAGCGGGGTTGGCCTGAGTGACGCACTTTATGGTCGTCCCGGTGATGGTGCCTCCGGGATTCGCGGCGCAGAAATCGCTCGGGAACTTATAGTGACCATCGTAGGGCGCCGGCTCGATCTGGTTGAAGTCGTGCATGCCGTCATAGCATTTATATTGGGCGCTTGTCGGCAACGCAGTGGTGGGGTTGAGGTAGTTTGTGGACCCAACAAGAGTGTATTTCAAGTAGGGGTCATTGGGGTCTTGGCCGGGGCAGTTCATATTGGGCAAGCCGGTGGTGGCGTTAAAGCCCTGAGCCCAATCGTCCCAGCTGGTGCTTTTCGTGGTATCGACCAGGGTCAGGCTTGTTGTTCCATCGGGTGCTGTATTTTCCTGGTACAGGTTGACGGTCACGCCCGGGACGAGCGGCTCCCAAAGATTCTGGAAGAGCATTCGCGGATCGTCAAACGGGCGAGTTGAGGAGTAAACCACATGGCCGACAATGCCGCCGTTTTCGTTAGGCACATAGGGAGTCTTTCCCCAGTCAACGACGATAGGCTCGCCTGCGAAGGACTGAAAGCCCTCGCTAGTGACAGTGCCGGGGTCAATTCGACCTGTTGATATGCACCCAGAGAGATTGGGGGGTACGCCGTTCGGGGTGCAGGTGGTTGGGACTGCGCCGCCAGCAGCACCGTGAGTCGTGGCGAAGTTGGTGTTCGCACATTGCGCATCCCCTTTGGGGCAATACACGGCGCCAGGCACGCGCAAGTTCGTAGGAAGTGAGAAACTCTCGGTCGAGTTCAGCACGGCGGTGTACGGACCAGTCGTGTCCAAGGGTCCGCCGGCGTTGTTGACGACGTGCACGCCAGTCCCTTTGAAGCGCGTAGTATCGGATTCGAGGGTGTACCAGTTGAATAGCGGAATTGTTTCGTCGAAGTGGGCAAGTCCGCCTATGTCAGTCAATGACATGTTTGAAAATCTGCCGTTGCGGAAGCGGATCCTGGTCGGAATCTGAATCAGTCCTGGCTCGCCCGGATCCTGGACGCCATTCTGGTTCACGTCCATATAGCTGTTTGTCCAAACCTGCTGGGTCCAGTTAAAGACTGGGTAGGTTCCAATGTCGAGGCTCTGGCCGCCCGCCACGCTGATCTCCTTTTCGAACATGAGCTGGTCGAGCCACTGGTCGATGACCGTAACTGAGTAATTGCCATCGGGAATCCCCGTGAAGCTGAAGTTGCCGTCTGCATCGCACTTGGTGAAGGCAAGATTGGGGCTGTCCAAAACACCCAGGCTCACGAAGCAAGTCGTATGGGCAAGCGTCGCGCGATTGACCGGATCGCCTTCCGGCATAACCCCGCTATCGTAAAGCCGCTCATCCGGCGGACGCGAAATGTGCAAGTTCGTGATTTGGCCCTTGATCGAGTTGTTGCAAGGTATGGGAGGACCGGTTCGCGGTTCCCCGGCTATATCCAACGTGCCGGCACATACCGCTTGGAGGTGGGCATTGATTGTGGCAGGCCTAACGAACCCCATGAAGACGTGGAATCCTGCCGGCCCAAACTCCTGGAAATAGGGAGGTTCGCCCATCCGAATGAAAGAATCCATGTAGTGGGTGCCGTCCAACGTGTTGGTTTGGAGCCATTCCTCCCCTCTAGCTTCTCTGGCTGCTCCGGGATGCGCGATCACGGAATACTTCCCGGGCATCAGGTTCCGAATCAAGGCACGACCCACGAGCGGCGATTTTGTCTTGCCGTCCGACTCGAATTCCGGGCAGACGATGATGACGCCCACCGGGATCTCCCCATTGCCGCCGAGACTCAACGGATCCGTGCTGCTTTGGTTTGAAATCGGGCATGCGTCCAGCCCCGTAAGAGGATCAATGGTCCCATGATAGCCGTTGGTTAAGGGCTCGTTGAACATGTCATAGGTCATCTGACCGATAAAGTCGCCGGTGCTGCCACCGGTGTCCCAAAGTTCGATCTGGAAGTCACCCAAGCCGGGCTCCGCCTGCTTGCCCTCGTCAACGGGCAGCATCAGCTCGCTGTCGACCTCGCCGTTGAGTTCGTTGTCGTCCTCGAACACATACACGGTCACCTGCGACAAGGGGAGCGGGTTTGGTTCCACGTTTACGGTGACACTCGTGGGTAAGGTACACGTTGTCCCTGTTGCGGAACTCGTGCACACAGGGGTAATCGGGGCGCCACCCATGGTGTGCCCGCAATTGGAGGGAACAGCCTGTCCCGTAGCGGTGCTGGCAGCCACGCAATTCGTCGAGTTGGGCGTGCTGGTGTTTCCAGTGTTGAAGGGATTCGCAGCATCACCGGGCAGAATCGAAATGTAGTAACTGATCGGCCTCCCAAAGGAATCGAGCGTTGGGAGGATTACCTGGTCCACGGTCGATGTAGGCAGGGTAGTACCCGCCGGAGCGGGTACACAGATACCGCTACCCTCGCACACTGCCGGCACGTGCAGTCCGGTCGCTGGGTCGTAGATCGTCTGATCCCTCTCGCAACTTTGCGAGCCGGTGCAACCTTCGGCGATCACCGGCATGTAACTGGTGTGGAAATTGGTGGCGAGGCTGGGAACCGGGGTCGCTCCTCCGCTGTTTACTTGAGTGGCTGGATCGATCTTGAAAGTGCGGTCCTGCTCGATCAGCCACTTGTAGTCGGTAATCTGCACGGTGTGGTCCTTGGCGTCTTGCACGCGAACGCTTAGGCCGCTGGAGGTTTGGAAAACAGCCGTAACGTTTGCCGAGTTGCTTGCAATCTTTTCCGAGTTCACGGCAATGTGCGGGAAACTAAAACTGGCCGCTGGACACGGCGTTGGAGGAGCCGTCACCGGGCACCCCGACCGAACCGCGGTGAAGGAGCCGTCGGGGAATAGCGTCACGGTCAAGCCGCCGTTCACGTATGTAGCGGAGCCGTCCGGACGGGTGGTCACGCCAGCAGTCCCCGCAGGGAAGGCTGCTGTCAGCGGGTAGTGATTTGGATCGGTATCGTTGGCCAGCGCGCCAGGACGACCAACCTTTAGGACCGAGGCCACATTGCTCGTGTAACTTACGGGGTTGGCGGTGGGCGCGTTACCCGCATTAGCAGTCGGCGAAAGGCTGATGGTGACCATGGCAGTGGCCGTGGTTATGCCATTCGCATAGTAGGTGAAAGTGCCTCCGCAAGTTGTGTTGGTGGCCGGCTGCGTGTAGGTAAAGGTGCCGTTGTGATTCAGGGTGAGCGAGCCACCACCGAAAGGAGTGAGGGTGTTGTTAGGCGGATTGCCGGCGAGCGTAACGCCGAACACGTTGACGTCGTTGGCCATCACGCCCTTGCCCGGGTCCGACACGGTCAGGGTCACCCCTGGTGCGCAATAGTACGTGTCCGCTACGGGGTTCGGCGTGGAACTGGTCAGCGGCGCGCCGCCGGCTACCTGCAGGATGGCCTGCATGCCACTGTCGTGCTGGGACGCGTTTGCGGAGAGGCTCAACTCGCGGTCAAAAACCTGGTAATTAGCCGGGGAAAAGGCTGAGACCGCAACTGTCGCCGTGCCGTTGTTGGCGGGTTTCACAATGACGTCGTGGACTTTGCCGGCTGGCAGATACACTTCCGTTTGAATCTTGGGCTTCGGAGTGAGCCCCTTGGAAACCGCCAGGGCAACCTCCGGAAGAACATTGGCGTCTTCCGCGATCAGCGACATACTCAGATTGTTGACCGAGGGCATATGCAGACGCAGGCCGGCGTTGACGAAGCGCAGCAAAACATTGCCGGTGGAGGCGGCCGCGGGAACCTGGATCGCTGAAGCAGACAGCGTATCCTTGCTGAACGATATTCCGTTCACCAAATAATACAAAGGGGTGTAGTTCACCGCGGCGGGATAGCAGGTATTTTGCGTCGCGGCTGGGCCCTGCGTGCCGCAGGCGGACGTCCACTTCGCCGTGGCATGCGTCGCGTCGATCGTGCCGGAGCAGATTCCTGTTCCCGGTGTGGTTGTCGAGCAGCCCGCAACGGCTTCCACAAACTTTTCTACCGCGCCGTTCTGAGCCGGGTCGATTTCGCTTAGCAGCAGCGCCACGTCCGCGTCGTAGGTGACCCCCGGATAAGCCGTGCCTGCCGTCGTCAATGCAGTCCCGGTCACGACCGGAGCCGTCGTAACGACGACCACTCCGTAGAGACCCATTGGCCCTTGGATCGAGGGGTAGGTCCCCGTCTCAATCAAATAAGTTCCAGGCTTCGGATTGTTCCAGGTATAGCTCTGCGTGCCGGTGTTCGGCGCGGCTTCCGGAGCAAACGAACGGACGCGAGCTCCCTGACTTGGGGGCGTAAAGCTCCCGCCGATGTTCGTGGTCCACGTCACCTCCGTTTGTGGGTCGTGGGTGCGCGGAGCACCTTCCCTAACCGGGGCTCCGAGACTGCCTCCAGCCAGACCTACAATCACGAGCGAGGTCTCGACCGGCAGGGCGTTGGTAAGGTTAATCGTGAGACTGGTGGCAGAGGCTGGCACCGTGATCAGTGGCGGCTGCCACACGGTGGCGCCCGTTTGCACCGTCCCTGTCAATGTGCTGCACGTGCCGCCGCCGGTGCCGGCCGAAGTTGACGGGGTTGCGGCAACGGCGTTACCGCACGTCCAGCCCCACATTGGCACGACGTTGCCGTCCGACAATGACGCGTTCTGCCGGTTTGCCGTCAGGTTCACTGTGACCTGAGCGGATGCCAACCCGGTTCCGAACAGGAGAATCATCGTGCCGAGCGATGCAGCTTTGACGGTCCCTTTAAGATAGTTCGATCGCATTGCCATTCTCCTGTTATAAGGTTTCGTCGATGAAAAAGACGGGAGGATCAACCAGCATCATCATCAACATCCCGCCGGGAAACACATCGTTGGTGGTGATCTCACGCTCGTTGTGGGAATGCCACATAAACGCGATGCCGGATTCTTCGGGCGGATTCTGCAGTGCTACGCCAGGGGGTAGAGGCGTCGGACCACGGGAACGGTTTACAGCGTCTGGTCCAAGGTAAGGGGTGCCGTTGTACCACAAGCCATTGGTGGCGATTAGATCATCGAACTGGGTCGCGGGGCCGCCGCTACCGACTTGACCCGCAGGATTTGATTCGAGAGGGTGGTTGTGGTCGGCACACCACTCGTAATAATTGGTGGCAGTAAGCGGAGCCCCTGAAGCCTGCGTGTAGTAGCCGTTCGCATCGGCGATGCAGGGCGTGGGGTCCGTTGCGGACGTAAGTACGGATACGATGCCAGTGCCCGGGCCAAAGGGCACGAGGAAGGCGACAGGGGCGATCGTGTAAGGTGCCAAGCCGCTCGTTGGATCTGTGTAAGTGAAGGTCGTCGATCCCGCACCCCCGGTTGTAGCTACCGTAAATGTGCCGTTATACCCGTCAGGGCTGACACCTTTTACGGTTACCTTTGCTCCCGGCACAATCTGTGGCGGCAGGGCCCCAATTGTCGTGACGGTGACGGTATTCCCGCTCTCCGTTGCGGTCGAAATATTAGCAACCACCTTGGGAAGCGTGTGGCCGTAAATGTCCCAACCGAGGCCCTTCCCCGACCAGTAAAAGATGCCGTCGTAGGACTGCCCGGGATAAGTGTCCGTGGTGAATTCCATGCGGCCCGCGAGCTTCGCCGAGTCCGTCTGGCTGAGAATCAGATTTCCGTCCCGCGCCAGAATCCGAACATGATTTCCGTGCTCGTGGAACGGATGTTGCCAGCGCCCCTGCCCGATGGTCCGCACCAGCACCAGATCCCCGGGGTGCATGTGCGGATTGCCGTTGTAGGGCTGGTTGGGGTAGTTGGGTGCGTAGTCCGCGTCCATGTCGTCGGGCATGGAGCGTCCGTTGATCAAGTAATATTGTGGATGGTACGGCTCGGTGCTCACCTCGAGCGTCGCAGGGCACGGAAGAGCGCTGGTCGTTGGGTTGCACGCTGCAATTGCCGCCACTTGCGTCTCCGCCTGGCGGTGGATCCTCGAGTCCAGCTCCATGAATTGGAACAGGTACTCCCGGTCATAGCAGGTAGCGGAGTGGTCGAAGGCTGACGAGGCATGCCGGTAATCGGTGTGCCCGAGCAACTGAGGGTCAGAGCCGATCGCCGAGCAACCGGATGGCGTGGTATTGGGCTTAACGACGATAGCCCCATAAAGGCCCATCTCAACCTGCAGGTCCGTTTGCGTTCCGCTGTAGTAGGCGCGTGTACCCGGCGTGGTGGCGACGAATGTGTAAGTGACCGTGCCACCGCTGGGCGCGGCCTCCTGCGTCAGCAGGCCGGCAACGCCGGTGGCAGTACCCGTACAGGCTCCTGTCGTGGTGTTGAGTGTGGCGGCACAAACATTGAAGCCAGGGAACACCATCGAGGTATTGCCCGCAGCAGCGGGGAGATTATTGGTAAGCGTAATCGTAACCGTCTGGCCTTCGGTGACGATCAGTGTAGGCCCCGGGACCTGAGCTGTCGGGCAGAAGCCGACCAAATCGAATACGCCGGGAGGCGCAAAGGTAGCTTTCCCGGCACAGCCATAACCCCAGGAATAAATCTGCTCACCGTCCGGCTGCGTAATGAAGGTGGCAGCCGCTGTCAGATTGAACGTAATGCTGTTGGTGCCAGTAGCGGGAGCAGCTGCCGAAATACCAGGCACGGCAGCCTCGGCCGTGGCCGCGGCCAGCAACACGCCCGCCGCCACTAGGAACAGAATCAACCCTTTTAGTGCAGTTTCTGTTTTCGCGATCAAGTGACTCATGGCTGCTCTCCTAGAAAGCGCAACTGGAAGCCGAGGCGCACACTTGAACCTCGGTCATTAACCCGCCGAAGTTCTCTGCGTCGTTCGAAAGATGGTCGAGGTTTGGGGTGTAGAGGAAGTAAATGCCCGGAGCAAGCGGCGTGGTACAGCTCATATCCGCCGCACGCACCAAGCAGGAGTCCAGAATTACATCTACAGACTCGCCGCCGCCTAAGGTGACCGAGTTGCTCACAATGGGGAGATTGTTGCCCGCTTGGTCGCGCAAGAGCTTCGCCTGAAAGCCAACCAACTGCATCGGGATTCCGAGGGACGCCAGAGTCTGATATTCGGTGACATCAAGATCAGAAAGGCGCAGCAACGCCCTTTCCCCTTGAATCAGAGTAATCAGGGATGGTAGTGGCTGAGAGAAGCGGGTCCTTCCATCGGAGTCTTCGGTGCCGATGGCGCGCGAATTGGGGTCAGGGTTGCCCGTGCCGATGAGTGTCCAGTCCGTGACCGTAGTTGCGGTGAAATTAGCGGCGGCGCTGCTTGCAGCCGGCCCACCGGCATACCCGGGAACCCCCACAGTGTCCGGATAGCTGCGGCCGTTCAACAGAAAGTACTTATCCTTCATGTCTGCGAACCCTTCTGGGTTGAAGGTCATGCCCACAAAGTGAAAGTTGGGGTCAAAACCGTGGATCTGCATGGGCACATCGATGTCGTAACGCGTCGAAGCATCACCGTCGTTATAGGCGTATTTGAAGGGCGTGCCTGCCGGTATACGCGGGTCTACTCCAGCGAAGGGATCAACCTTTTGAGTAGCTCCAGTGTCAGCAGCCGGAATCGGAGTGGAGCAAAGAATGTCGGGGCTAATCGTACCGTTGCTGTTTCCGGTATTTTGACAAGCCGTCCGAAGATCGCTCTGTTGGCTTGGCCCCGTCAGGGTACCGAAGGCTCCGCCCGTATTGGAACCGGCTATGGCATTGTAGAGATTCGTGCCGGTCGGAACTCGATTCTGCCGTGGGCGAACATAGAGCTGGCCGACCATGCCCATCTGAAGGTGTTCGGGAGGGGTGATGTGGCAGTGATAGAAATAGGTGCCCGCGTCCGGCGCCAAGTAGTAATAGGTGGCGCTGCCGCCGATGTTGATGGCCCAGGTAGCGTCCGGCACGCCGTCGTAGTAGGAGGATGCGTTGGGGTAGCCGTGGAAGTGCACGGTGTGTTCCTCAAACAGGTCCGGCCGCATAATCATTCCAACGTTACTGAGTGTCAGGAAAAACTCGTCGTCCTCATCGAACGCAGCCAGAGGCATCGGAAGGTTTCCATTCATCACTCCTATGGTCATGATCTGGGCGGGATCCGCGACCGCGCCGTTCAAGCTGATGGGGCGACTCGGGTCAAACGTCGGATCAGCCGAATTGCTTGCTGGACCGGCGGACTGGCAGGTGCTTGGCGCGTCATTCGCACACGCACTCGGAAGAAACGGGCTGTTGTAATAATTATTGAAGTCTGCCGCGAGCTGGGTGCCAGGCTGACCGTGCTTGATCAGATCCATACCGGAGAGCGGACCAAACGAGAACATGAAGGTTTGGTTCCCATCGGCCTCGGTCATGTAGCCGTCGCCGCCGGAAATCTCCTGGCACTTGATCGCGCCGCCGCTGAGTGTGTATGCCAGAGGAACTGAGTCAACCGTTACACTCACGGTGCTTGGGCCCGTGTACTGGCCCTCTTGCCGCGTCGGATCGTAGCCCAGCGCAGAGCTGCCCGGGTGCCAGACGGTAGATGTTGGACACTGCACCATGAAGGATCCCCCTCCCTGTGCTTTCGGGTTCTTGGGGGGCGGGCTCTGCGCCCGCATGGTTACGCCTGTAACGCAAATCAAAAGGACCGAGTAGAATAACGAAAGCTTACCGATTACCATGTGGAACCTCCTCACACACACCTCCGCGGTGCCGTAGGCGCAGAAGTTTGCACACCCACAGCATGCCTACTTTGAAACCGGGTACAGGGACGCGTACAGCGACTTACTGAATCGGTTCTTTACCCTTACTATAATGCTTGCCCTGGGGACGGCGGTTGCGTGTTGAATAAATAAGTTTCTTCTGGGTGTCTATGCGCTACGTCAAATTTGTAAACTTTTTTTGCTCTTACGCATCGACCCAGATATTACTGTAATATTCTATCAGCAACTCGTAAACCAGCCAAGCCTGCGTCCCCTAGCCAACGGGACACACACCACTACGGTGCCGTGGGCGCAGAAGTTTGCACACCCACAGCATGCCTACTTTGAAACCGGGTACAGAGGCGGGTAGAGACTTACTGAGTCGTACTCTACCCTTGCTGCACTGCTAACCTGGGGGCGGCGGTTACGTGCAAGTTCAACGCATTTTTTCGGGATGTCTATGCTCTACGTCAAATTTGTCAACTTTTTTTTGCTCTTGCGCATAGACACCAGGTCTTACTGCATTATTTTGTTAGCAGCTCGTAAACCAGCCACGGCTGCGTCCCCTTAGCCAACGGGAGCCTGCGAGGAAAGGAGTCGGGCCTCCTAGCGTATCGAATGAAGTGTTGAGAGAGTTTTTCCAATTGTTACTCGGAAAAAACCCAATTCCCGGTGCGTTTCCTTGGCACTCCCGCCACGCTAGCGTGATGGGCCTCTGGTCGAGCCGAACTTACGTCGCGTTCCTCAACTGGAGGAGGGCTGGATGTCGTCATTGCTCACGCCGGGCCTACGAGTACTCCTCGCTGACGACCAGGCCGTTCTGCGTCAAGGTCTCAAGACGGTTCTCCGCCAAGAAGGTTTTGAGATTGTTGGCGAAGCGTCCGACGGGCACACCGCGATCAAGATGTGCCGCACCTTGCAACCGGCGATTGCCATCCTGGACGTCGGGATGCCCCTGCTAAACGGCATCGACGCCGCTCGCGAAATCCACAAGTTTTGCCCACGGACGAAAATCATTCTTCTGACCATGCACACGGAAGAGCTCTATGTTCTCGCAAGTCTACGCGCCGGCATCAGCGGGTATGTGCTGAAGAACGGGGCTTTCTCGAATTTGCTTGAGGCCATCAAAGCCGTTTCCAAGGGCGAAATCTATCTGAGCTCCGGGATATCGGGAACGATCGTACAGGCATACTTGTCGAATGCTGCGCCTGCTTCCGACCCGCTCAGCTTGCGCGAGCGCCAAGTCCTTCAGTTGATCGCCGAAGGCAAAAGCATGAAAGAAGCGGGAAGCGTGCTGGGAATCAGCGCGAGGACCGCCGAGACTCACCGCGGCAGGATCATGCAAAAGCTGAACATCTTTAATATCGCGGGCCTCGTGCGCTACGCGTTAAGGAATGGGTTCATCGCCGAAAAAGCAGAAGATTCACAGAACCGTAAAATTTCAGCGAAGCACAGCAATCACAGACGTCATAAGAGAGCTTAGGTGGCCGCGGCGAGTAAAGTTTCAACTTATGTCGCCTAATACCTGCTAACCCTCTCCTGCTGGGACGAGAGCATGGCCAAACGCTTGCATCTGCGGGCCCCGCGGCGGTCGGAACTCGCCACGTTGCGTGCCAAGATTCGCGATTTGTCCTTGGCCGCCCGCATCCACCGGCGCTACCGCATCATTGATTTGGCGCGTCGCGGTTATCGGCTGATGGAGATAGCCGAGCCCATCGGTTGTCACTTCACGGTGGTTTATGATTGGGTGCGTCGCTTCAATCAAAGCGGGTTCTCCCGTTTTGAAGAAGTTCCCAATCCGCGCGGGCGACCGCCGATCGTCCGCGCCGCGCAACTGCGGGAACTGGTCGATGTGGCCCGGTCCAGTCCTGCCGAACGCGGTTTGCCATTTTCGGTTTGGTCGGTCTCCAAGCTGGCTGAGTATTGTCGGCGACGGAAGCTGCTGCCCTCGGTGACCGACGAATGGGTGCGCCGCCTGTTGCGGCGCGAAGGACTGAGCGCCCAGCGCATGCGAACTTGGAAAACTTCCAGCGATCCGGATTTTGCTCGCAAAAGAAAACGCATCCAGGCGCTTCGCTCCCGCCGCCCAGCGCGGTAGTGCTTCGACGAGTGGTTACCGCTCGAACGGAAACCCATGCGGCATCGTTTGGGCGCGGCGGACAAAACCGCACGGCATGCGTCGACCTGCCCCCGCTCGCAAGGCACGGCGCCTCCGTTCTTTTAGCTCGATTAAGTTGCAAGCGAGCCAGGTGAGTGGTGAGCGAGCCCACAGACGAGCCACCAAAAGCCTTTTTGTACGATTTTTTCCCGGCATAATGAGGGAATTCCCGGATTGAAATGACAGGTTTCCCGGAGCTAGCGTCTGGCAACTAGTTTCGGGGCCCCCCAATCTCTTCACCCGCAAGAGAAATTCCTAAGGAGACTTGACATGTTCGCGGATCGAAACTGTTTCAAACCAGCCATGAAACTGTTTTTCGGATTTGTGCTTGCCGGCTCATTGTTGTGCGCAAGGGCGCCGGCGCAGCAGCTCACCTCTTGCACGGTCGCCAACCCCTCAACACCCTGTATCCAGAAATTTGTGGACCCGGTGCCTTATCCGCCTTTTTTTCAAAGCACGCCGCAGTTCAACGGCGCTGTTGACGCCTACGAGATCGCGGCCAGGCAGTTCCAAGTGCCGATGCTCTCATGTTCCAATCCCGTTCCGTCCGCAAACTGCGCTGCAACGCTCCCGCAAACTACGGTATGGGGCTATGGTTACACCGGGTTTCCCTACGACTATAACGCTCCAACAACTGTTTGTAGTAACGACGGTAACGACACCGCTCCCTGTTTCTCTTCTCCGGCACCTACCATATTCACGCAGGGCACCGCGGTCCATGTGAAGTGGATCAACGATGTGGTGTGTCACGTGGGGGATGCTGGTTGTACGCCGGGGACGTTTTTTCCCTATCCCGGGGCTATCCATCCCGGCGGCGTAACACCGAGCTTCACGAATCACACGGCGAACCCCACCGGAATTTGCAACGGCAAAGCGATAACCCCCCGCGATTGCAAGGGGGTCGGAGGGTACGCGGGGCCGGTTCCCCTGATTGTGCACGCGCATGGCGAAGTTTCGGCATCGGAGGACGACGGCATCCCCGAGGCATGGAACCTCCCGAAGGCGGGCAGCTTCGATGCTGCTAAATATCCCTTTGCCAATGGCTCAGACTATTGCCAGGCCGACCCAATGCAGTTCGCCTCTACGGTTTTTACACGGAGGGACCCGAATTGTGCCACAGGCACATCTTACCGGAACGACGGAGCGGCGCGGTTCATCTACCCCAATCGCCAGTTTGCAACGACACTGTTTTTCCACGACCACGCCCTGGGAGTAACGACTGAGAACGTGTATCTGGGGTTGGCAGGCTTCTATCTAATCGGCGGTACGCATTTGTCACCGTCAACTTGGTGCGATAATGGACCCAGTTCCACCCCCGACTGCACGAAGAATCCCTTCAACTTTGCAGATGACCTGCCCCCTGATTGTAGTTTGTCACCCGATGGCAATTGCCACCTTTATGGTACTTCTCTAACGTTTCCTTCAGTGACCGGCGGACTTCCGCAGGGCGACTGTAGTGGGGCCGGTATTCAGGCTGGAAATTGCCTTTTGATACCCCTGGCCATTGGAGACCGGGCTTTCAACCTGGATGGTTCGCTGAAATTTAGTGAGACCGGGAACGTGATCATCGTCAATGGGAAGACTTGGCCGGTCTTGAACGTCCAGCCCCGAAAATACCGGTTTAGGATTGTGGTCGCCGCGCCCACAAGCCGTTTCGATCTCACGTTCCCAGCCGCCAGCAACAATGACCATGGGACGGGGGCTCCGGTTGCGACGATGACGCAAATCGGGGCCGATGGCGGGTTGCTGCCGCATCCCGTCACTATCTCAAAACTCAGCCTTATGCCGGGCGAACGAGCGGACGTGATCGTGGACTTCCAGCAATTTTTTGGGTGCGCCCCACCTTTTGGGCCCGGGTGCACAGTTGATCTTCTCAATGCCAACGGTAGCGGCGATAGGGGGACAATCATGCGGTTCAACGTGGCATTGCCCCTCGCAGGCTGCGACCCGAGCAACATTGGCACCTGCTTTCCGCTAACAGCTGACTCATCCTGTAACCTGTCTTTTCTATCGTGCACCTCTACGGATAATCTTCCCCACCGCGGTAGCGAAACGGTGAACGCTTCGCCCGGGACGCGCCAGGTGAGCCTTTTCGACGATCACCTTGGCAATTGTCCCATCGCTGGATGCGCTTCCAGCCACCCCCTGCCATGGGACGCCACTGTCACCGAAACTCCCACGGTAGGAACAACCGAGATCTGGGAAATGTATGATTTCCAAGATTCCCACCCCATGCACCTCCATGAGGCCCAGTTCCAGGTCATAAACCGGGAAAATATGACGACCCACGTTGTGTCGCCGCCCGCGCCCGGAGAAACGGGCTTTAAAGATACCGTGCAGGCTAACGCGGGTCAGATCACAAGGCTCAGAGTCACATTCCAAGGCGCTGTCGGACCCGCGAGCGACCCGGCACGTGAGAGGCATCCGGGTCTTTTTGCCTGGCACTGCCATATCAACCCGCATGAGGATAATGAAATGATGAGGCCGATGTGTGTCTTAGACCCAGCGAACCCCGCCGCAAACACGGTGTGCCTCAACACGCCGTAAGATCGATCCAGAGGCTGACCGGCCAGGCGTGCCCCGTCCAGTCAAGCTCAGCTTCTCCGTTCGTGGCGCACTTGCCGCGCCACGAACGGAGCTTTTTTTCTGGAAACAGGTGAGGATTGAGGTGGGAACCCGCTGAAGGCTACGCGTAAGCTGGTGCTTGACGTTCCGCAATGTTTTCAGCCACGCGATCATGCGACAATTCCGCCATTGTACGGCCTTCGCCTTAGGCCGGCACGGACCGTCTGACGGCCGCGGGTCGCTTGCTTGCCGACTCCCTTTACACCGAGCCAAGTTGCCATGTTGGAGTGGCGGCCTATGAGGAAGGTTTTTGGTGCAATTTCGTTGCTCTTGGCGGTTGGTTTAGGATTTTCCTTGGCGCGGAACCGCATTCAAGGAAAATCCAGCACCGGAAATGCGCGCAGGGTGCTCTACTACGTGGACCCCATGCATCCGTCCTACAAATCAGACAAGCCGGGTATTGCTCCGGACTGCGGGATGCAACTCGTACCTGTCTATGCGGGCGGACCTGGCGAGGTCATGGAAAGGGCTGCGTCACAGACGGCACCCGGCGAGGTGAATATTGACTTGGGCACCCAGCAACTGTTTGGAATACGCGTTGCCACGGTGGAGAAGACATCCGCGACGCGAACCTTGCGAATTCCGGGCAAAATCACTCTTGATGAGACTCGTGTCTATCCCATCAAAGCGGCCGTCGATGGATTTGTAAAAGAAACTCAAGAAGACAAGGTCGGCAGTCACGTCAAGAAAGACCAGCGGCTCGCCTACATCTATTCGCCCGAGTTTCTTTCCGCCGCAGGAGCGTATCTTGCGATAGGCGGTGGCACGCAAGGCGGCACCGGAAAGGAAGGAGCGGCAGGAACGCAAAGCGTGTCGGCAGCTCAAAATTGGGCCAACCGTTTGCGCAGTCTCGGTATAAGCGATGTGCAGATCAAGGAGTTCGATTCAACACACACCATTCCTGAATATATGTACGTCGTTTCTCCGGTTGATGGGTTCATTCTCGCTCGGAATACTTTCCCTGGCCTGAGATTTGAGAAGAACATGGAGTTTTACCGCATTGCGGACCTAAGCCACGTGTGGATCATCGCCGATCTATTCGCGAGCGACAGGTACAATTTCCGCCCCGGCGCAGTCGCCCGCATCGCGCTCCTCGATCAGAAGGCGCGTTTCTCTGCTCGCGTCTCCGACATCTTGCCGGAGGCCGACACCACCACACACACTCTCAAGCTCCTTCTGGAAGCCGAGAACCGAAACCTTGCCCTTCGCCCCGGCATGTTTGTGGACGTCGAGTTGACGTTTCAGGCTCGCCCGGGACTGAGCGTGCCTGACGATGCGGTAATCGACACTGGCCTCTCTAAGCGCGTATTTGTGGAACGGGGAAACGGCAACTTTGAACTCCGCCAAGTGGAAACGGGCGAGCACTTCGGAAATCGCGTGCAGATTCTGGGCGGCTTGGCCCAAGGCGATCGCGTGGTTGTTTCCGGGACATTCCTCGTGGATTCGGAGAGCCGTCTGCGCTCCTTAGTGTCTGTACCTTCGGCCGCTGGCACGTCCGGGGCGAAATCCGATCATATGCATGACCATACAACAGAAGCTCAGCCAGGAGCTGGTCATGCGCAATGAAAAGATCTGTCGACTCCATCCCGTCGCGCAGGAGCGCGGCGGCTAGGCCACCGTTAATCCGACCACTGCAAAATGGGTTACATGCTCGCGGGCCCAGATTCTGCGGTCATCCCCGGTGCTCGATGAGTCAGCAAATGAAGTGCGGGCAAAGTCAGGCGAATCTGAGACTCCACGCTGATAGGGGTGCGGCATGTCGGTGCGCAGTTTTAGTCAGGCGCTCTTTTTCTTGCACAAAGCAACATCAGGCAGCACAACTAGCTTCCCTAAGCAGAGCTTTCCATATCAATGACGCGCGAGCGAGATGGGACGTAGTGTCGTTACAAACTGAATGGCCAGAGTATTCTGCTGGTTGCTGCTAATCGTTGGCCCCTGCTGCACTTCGTACTCTAATTTCACTAGTTCGTTCTTGCCCGCGCGGTAGCCCAATGCAGCTTCATAGTAGCGCCAGCCGGGGAACGCGCTAGGGCTCATGTAACCGATGCGCGTCGCTACGTACCACCGCGGGTGCACCACCAGGCGAACTTCGCCGTACCCAGCGCTCTCGGTGAATGGCGGAATGACGGTGTAGTCCATTCGAAAATGCTGCCACTCTGCATTGACATTCCAATGACCAGCCCCCCATTGCGCGTCTACGCCAACAGCAGTTGCGGGAAGATTTCTCGGATCGCTTTCGCCTGGAAAGAAGAACGGATATTGACGGTCCAAATACGGCCCTCGATAAGCAGAGAATCCCACGCGGAAGCCTTGGCGGATCGTGTAGCCCGCTCCCGCGGTCCAGTTCAGGTATTGACCCGTGTCCAAAACGCTGCGAGGGTTCGCGGCGGATGAATTGGTGAGCTGGCCTCGCAAGTCCACCCTGCCCAGCGCTTCAGTTCCCGGATAGCTACATCATGAGTCAGCGCCGATCTATAAGACCTGGCTGAAGTCATCGCGTCATAAGCGTCGGCCACGTGCGTAATCCGAGCGCAAAGGGGGACTTTCACATCGGCCAAGTGAAGCGGGTAGCCCGTGCCGTCCCAGTTCTCGTGATGCAGCTCAACGATCGGAAGGTACTGTTGGAACCCACGGACTCCTTGCAAGATCCTGCGACCAATCGAAGGGTGTTGTTGCACCTGAGCCATCTCTTCACTCGTCAGCTTCGCGGGTTTGCGTAATACGCTATCCGTGACGCCAATCTTGCCGATGTCGTGCAGAAGTGCTCCGAAGCGAATCACTTCCAACGCACTCCCGCTGATGTTCAGCGCTTCGGCGATGACGCACGAATACTCGCTGACGCGGCGACTATGGCCGGCAGTGTAGTCGTCCCGTGCGTCTAACGCGCCGGCGAGAGAACCGATGAATTCGAGGTACGCCTGCTGCAGGTCCTCGCGGCTTTCCCGAACTGCCGTTGCGGCGCGACTGAAACTCTCAATAAGTTCGCGAATTTCGTGAATGGTCGCCGGACTGCTTGCAAAGCTCGGTAGCGTTCCGGTTGCCTCACTCTGACGCAGGCTCGACACCACGCCTGCGATTGGTCGGACAATCGAGCCAGAAGAAAGCAGACTCAGTGCGGCCGCGGCGGCGAGAGCGCCAAGGGTAGCGACGAGAAAAACCTCCCGAACAACGCTCTGCACCGGGCGACTTATGGAGTCCACGCTCTGCAGCGAACGGAGTGTGTAGCCATCGCCGAAATGGATGGTGTCGGCGGCAAGCGTCATATAAATCTCGCCAGCTATCTTCGATTCGCATTCGGCCCGGTTTCCGCAGTCCCGAAGGGCGGATTCCAGCTCCGCCGACGATGCCTCCGGGACGCTGGATCGGAGGATCTTGCCGTTTCGGGCAAGAACCGTGGGGATGCTGAATTCCGAGAGGTCGAAGCGGTCACCTATCGACAGAAGGCCGATATTCTCTTCGTTGATGTCGATGGGAAACGAATTCAGCTGATAAGTGTTTGCACCAAGAGTGAAGAACCCTTGCTGTGACGGCTTCATCCGCTGCACACCCATGGCAACGAGCTGGTCATCAATCCGGACAACGCCCGTCAGCGGCACACCATCCGAATTCGAGACCATGAGAAAATCGAAACGCAGTGTCTCGGCGATTTCCCTCAGTTGGTCCTCTAAAGTTAGGCGTGCTGATGCGTTTTTAGCATTCAGAAGCAACAACTGCAATCCAGCTTTTAAGGGAGGGTTCTCGGCAACGATTCGCAGGAATCGGCTGTTTTGAAGCTCACTTTCCTGTCGGAGACGAGCCATCGACATGTGGGCTTCCCGGAGGGAGGCACGTAACCCGCTGCGCACGGTATGCTGCACACGCCGCTGGATCACCCAGAAACTACAGGCCAACAGAATGGCGAACGGTATGAAAGACCAAAGAAAAGCGCGGGTGGCGAAACGCATTCTCACCGTTTCGCCTGCTCGACAACTCCGTCTGCATCGAGCGGGATGATGAAGTCAAGGCTCACACCTGCCGCCTCGGTAGCTCGAACCGTTTTGCGAAAAAAGCCCGCAGCCCTGTGCCAAGCGACGAGGGTGTAAGTGCCCGGAACACCCGGCAGCACAAATCGGCCGGATGGGTCAGCTTTGGTACCCCAGCGGTTTGGCGTCACCACAATAACCGCGGACATGTTCGGATGCAGATGACAATCGACTAAGACGATCCCGGCTTTGGAAAACGTCCCGATCCGGGTCTGGTCTTTTGGATAGTTGCCCAGGTCGAACGATTTTGCCTTCGAGAAAGAGAACACGTTATGAAAGATGGGATCAAGATTCGCGAACGAGACGCTCGATCCCACTGGAACCACTACTAAGTCTGGTGAGAATCGCCGGTCTTGTTGATTCAATTCCGCCGTAATCTTTTCAAAGGAAGATGGCCCTCTAGGTAGATAACGACGTGGCTTCGTTCAAAAGCCAGTGCGTCTTGTTCCTTATCGGAACCGAGTTCGACGGCCACGCCTCTTTGATACAGGTCGGCTCCTGAAGTGACTCTTCGCTTCGTGAGTCTGCGCTGAATTTTGATTGTGCCTGCGATTTCGCTGGCACCGAGAGAGGGGCCCAGCGTCAGGACGGACAGCACGACACCAATAGCCCGGGTGAGCATGTTCGCAGAACCTTCTTCCTTCTTGCCGAGTACCGTCCATCATCGCAATGTGGCTCACGCGTAGTAATAGCCCGTTAGAACGGACTCGCTAGTACTTTTGTCGGGAAAACCATTGCCGCTCACGACACTCAAAGATGGAAGAAGAGCTGCGAGACACACGGAAATTGATCCGATTCCGTTTGGTCATCACAGAAGTGATTCAAAATCTTTGCCAATCTGGAGGCGATCAGGGTGCAATGAAAGTTCCTAAGAGTGCTTTAAGGCGCCGAGAGCGGCGATCGGTGCCGTCGAATTAACCGTCCGTTAACTTCTGACTGATCCATTAAGCGTCCACGCATCTACTGTAAATTCTGTAAATTCATCGTTTTGACTGGCCTTTCTTTGCTGGAAAACATAGAGGTTTCGTTCCGGCACCCCTAGACTGCCCGCACAGTCTTCATCGTCTGTCGGCGATCAAGGACTTTCCCTGGAGCTGGCATTTCGGCGCCGCTCTGTGTCTTGAGGGATTGCAGTAAGACATTTGGCAGGAGGCGCTATGTTGTCGGGGTTACCAGCGTTGTTTAATCACCGGGTGTTGCGGCTTGCGTCTGTTACTCGCGGTGGATTCTTGATTTCCTCCTTCTTGCTCATCGCTAGCCTCTCCGCTTTTGCTTTGCCGATCCCGAAAGGCAACGCGCACGCCATCCCGGCGTTCGCCCGCAAGTACGGCATGCCTTGTTCTTCGTGCCACGAGGCCTGGCCGAAGCTCAGCCCGTTCGGGCAGCAATTCAAGGACAACGGCTACCAGATGGGAAATGAGCGCGATACTCCCATCTATCAGAACCCCTCTTATTGGCCGGTCTCCTTCCGTATCACCCCGCATTGGCATCGCGAGGGCGTGGACCACGCAGACATCACGAACCCGGCTACCGGCACGACCGCCGAGGGCCAGCTGACCACCCATGGTTTTGACCTTTCCGGCTTGGACATTCTCACCGCCGGGACGCTTGCTAAGAACATCAGTTTTCTCCTTGTGCCGGCTGCGGAGAACGACGGCTCTTTTCATTTTGAGTCGGCCAATGTTCGCTTCAGCAATCTCCTTGGCACGAGTTGGCTTAATATCAAGGCCGGGAAATTCGAACTCGATAACATCATCTCCGAAAAGCGAATCCTGGGCCTCTCGAACAATGGCGGTTTCTATCAGATGTACCACTTCCAGCCGGTTGGAGAAAACCCAGACTTGTTCACGTTCGGCCTCGGCGACAACCAGTTCGGTGCCGAGCTTTCCGGGCATTCCAAGAACGACTACACGCGATTCTCGGCGGCCATCTTGAGCAGCAACGACGGCAACGTCAATCTCCCCAACGGGCACGGCTATGACACCTTCGTAACCTTTAGCCAAGCCTTTGAAGCCGGTGGTTTGGGCTTGCAGCGCGTCGGTGCGTTCGCTTATATCGGCCGCGCGCCGACATTCACATCTCTTACCGCCGGGGGAACCACTGTGGCTGATGGCCTCGGTCAGAAATCCTTCTACCGGGTGGGTTTCAACGGTCTGTGGTATGTGAAGAAATTCGACGTCATGACGCAATATCTGCATGGGTTCGACAGCGCGTTCCTCGGAACCGGCACCGCCTCGTATAACCCTCTTCCCACGGGAGCCCACAGCCCTACCTGGAACGCAGGATTAATTGAGCCGCACTATAACTTAAACCCGCAATTTATCCTGGTTGGCCGGTATGAACTGATTCGTATGTCGCGGCAGGCCTTGGATACCAATCCAGGCAATCTGGGAGATATCGACGCGGGTACTGTCGGGTTCCGCTACTATCCGTTCATTTCCAGCCGAGCCGGCTTTGCCTTCC
>Ga0306925_10000600_pt1 | contig 26675 bp, 24 predicted proteins | sample flu12Cox44000176_FD_203755 | JGI IMG/M metagenome (GOLD analysis project Ga0306925, IMG submission 203755) | Lab enrichment of tropical soil microbial communities from Luquillo Experimental Forest, Puerto Rico - flux8day.12C.oxic.44.000.176 (v2)... | ecosystem: Environmental > Terrestrial >... | reverse complement strand
GACCGCCTTCTTCCTTTGTCAATACGTACGCTTCCGCCTTGAACTTCGTGTGCGGCGTGATCGAACCCGGCTTGCAAACGACCTGGCCGCGCTCCACATCGTCTTTTTCCGTGCCGCGCAAGAGCAACCCTACGTTGTCGCCCGCGATGCCTTCATCGAGCAGCTTCTTGAACATCTCGACGCCCGTCACAACCTTCTTCTGCGTCGCGCGGAAGCCCACGATTTCCACTTCTTCCGCCGTCTTCACCTTGCCGCGCTCGATTCGCCCGGTCACGACCGTGCCGCGGCCGGAAATCGAGAAAATGTCTTCAATGGGCATGGCAAACGGCTTGTCCACATCGCGCACCGGCAGCGGCACATTCGCGTCCACCGCCGCCATCAGCTCGTCAATCTTCTTTTCCCACTTCTCGTCGCCGTTCAGCGCCTGCAGAGCCGAACCGCGAATCACCGGCACACTGTCGCCGGGGAACTGGTAGCTCTTCAGCAGTTCGCGAACTTCGAGCTCCACGAGTTCGAGCAGTTCCGGATCTTCCACCATGTCGCACTTGTTCAGGAACACCACGATGTACGGCACACCCACCTGGCGGGCCAGCAGGATATGCTCGCGGGTCTGCGGCATCGGTCCGTCGGTCGCCGCAACCACCAGAATCGCGCCGTCCATCTGCGCCGCACCGGTGATCATGTTCTTAATGTAGTCGGCGTGGCCCGGGCAATCCATGTGCGCGTAGTGGCGGTTCGGCGTTTCGTACTCCACGTGCGATACCGCGATGGTGATGCCGCGCTCGCGCTCTTCCGGCGCGTTGTCAATGCTGTCGAACGCGCGGAACTGCACCTTCGGATTGTGCTTCGCCAGCACCTTGGTGATCGCCGCCGTCAACGTCGTCTTGCCATGGTCAATGTGACCAATCGTCCCGATGTTTACGTGCGGCTTGGTGCGCTCAAATTTTTCCTTCGCCATTGTGCTTTCTTCCTTTACTGCGCAAGCCTGCTTGCACATCGCGGCTCGCGCCAAACGTTGGAGCGGGGGACGGGACTTGAACCCGCAACCATCACCTTGGAAGAGTGAGACTCTACCGTTGAGTTACCCCCGCCCAGCTTGAAACCCTCGCTCACTCCCCTGCAGCATAAGCCGTCAAAATCCTGGAGCCTGGGACCGGGATTGAACCGGTGACCTCGTCCTTACCAAGGACGCGCTCTACCAACTGAGCTACCCAGGCCGAACCCGTCCCTCCAAGAACTCTCATTCGCGGCGCACTATTTCTCTCCGGCTCGGTCGCCGCGTTTCGTACCGCTTTTGAACATCGCGTCTGCGATTTCCTGCGGTGCTGCTGCTACTGTTTGCGCCCCACGCCGTTAGCGGCGATTCTCAGCAGGTCTTGCGAAAATCGAATCCTGGTGGACGGGGAAGGATTCGAACCTTCGTAGCCCGCAAGGAGCGGCAGATTTACAGTCTGCTGGTTTTAGCCACTCACCCACCCGTCCCGGCAAAATCAGCCGGGATACAAGAAACGTATCCCGCGAAAAGCTCAAACACACCAAATGCATATTCCAAGAGAACAGTCCGCGTTGCTTTCGGAGGAAGGTGTTAGCGAAAACAGAAAACGGAGTCGTGTCCAGAGACACCAGCCCATTTAGTTTAACATACAGGATTCGCTCCGCCTCACTCCCCTGCTTAAAATCTGGTGGAGCTGGCGGAGGGATTTGAACCCCCGACCCTCTGATTACAAATCAGATGCTCTACCAGCTGAGCTACGCCAGCGCTGCTCAAACCGCACAAGAATAACAGATTAGGCACAAGAATTGCAACAGCGAGAGGGCTGATTCAGAGCACTTGGCAAGCCAAAACTGTGGAAATTCCACCGATTTCAGAGAGGAGGGTGTGTTTCTATAACTATCTGTATTTTCATGCTGTTACGTTTCATTCCGTGGGCTTAGCCGCTCGGGGTATCCACAGAGCCCAGTTAGGACTGGCCACTAGCTTCGTTTAACCCTTAAATCGTTACCGCTACCTCACCAGTAATGCGAGAATACGCGAGATGCCCTCGCCGCGAATCCCGGCGGCCCAAATTCATGTCCAAGCCTAAACGAATACTCGCCGCACTTCTCGTACTTGCCTTATTTTTTGTAGCCATATGGGGCTACTCTCGCTGGCGTTCGCGCGATCCCATTGCAGTTCGCGCAGAGATGCTCTCGCATCTGCCCGCGGATGCCAATGCGGTGGTCTTCCTGGATCTTGCGCAATTTCGCTCGTCACCGTTCCTTGCGCAGTTTTTCGCCTGGGCGCCTCATCCCACGCCTGATGAGGATTACGCACAATTTGTCCAAGCGACGGGATTCAATTATGAGCGCGATCTGGATCGGCTCGCGGTGGCGATTTCCCGCCAATCCAGGACCTCCACGACGCTCCTGGTTGCCGACGGCCGCTTTGATCGCAAAAAAATCGAAGCGTATGCGGCGCGCTTCGGAAAGCCGCAATTGCGCAATGGCCAGATTGTATATTCCTTTGCACTCAGGGGATCGCAACATACTTCGTTTTTCACTTTTCTTCGCGAGGACCGCATCGGCTGGACGGATGATCCGTCCTACGCATCGCTAGTTCAGCAAGCACGCTCTGCGGCTTCTGCGGAGTGGAGCGAGCGTTTCAACCGGCTCGCCGGCACTCCCCTCTTTGCGTTGTTACGCCCGGAGTCCGGCAGTGCTTCAACACTCGCCCAACAGGCGCCCGGCGGATTCCGGTCGCCGCAACTGGCGGCCCTCCTGGATCAATTGCAGTGGATTTCCATAGGTGCGCGGCCCGAAGGCAACATTTTGCGCGTAGTGGTGGACGGAGAATGTCTTTCCGAAACAACGACGAGACAGCTCAGCGATTTTCTCGGTGGGATTCTTATCCTCTCGCAGAACGGGCTGAACGATCCGCAAACGCGTAAGAAACTCGACCCGCAGCTCCGCGAAGCCTATCTCGGGCTTCTTCAATCGGCCAACGTGCAGAAGATCGATCGCGGTACAAGCAAATCCGTGCGGCTGGTTTTCGATGTGACGCCGGCGCTTCTGCAAACGGCTCGCGCGGCGGCTCCGCAGCTCGCTGCGCCCCACCCTTAGAAGGCAATAGAAGAAACGTCCGAGTGCATGCAGCAGGGATTTTGAGTCAATTGAAATTGAGGTTCTTCGGGCATCGCCATCAGAAATGACACCTCTGGGATGGAGAGAGCGTAGTTCGTTCAACAGGAAAAGAGTGCACCGACGGGCTTGGATAAGGAAGATGCTTAGTCGCCGGAAGGATTCGACTTCATGTAGCGCCAGGGATTGACGGGCGCATTGTTCATGCGGACTTCGTAATGAACGTGAGGACCGGTGGAGCGGCCACTGATTCCGGTGTAGCCAATCACTTCGCCGCGTTTCACGCGTGTGCCCGGTACTACTGCAAATGCGGAGAGGTGCGCATACCAGGTCGTGATCCCAAACCCATGGTCCACGATTACCGCCCGGCCGTAACCTGAGTGCTGGCCCGCATCCAGAACGATGCCGTCCGCTGTGACGTGCACAGGCGCACCGTAATCGGCGCCAACGTCCACACCGGTGTGAAAAGCGCCTTCACCCGAAAAGGGGTCCAGTCGCGCTCCGAAACCATCCGTGATGTGCCCAAGCAGCGGCCAGATGGATGGAGTATACGTGGAATCCGAGAATGCCATGGACGGCATCAGGCGCATGCCCCCCGCCGATACGGCGATGGCAGCCGCGTTACGCTTAAGAAAAGCGAATTGTTCCACCGAACGGTCGAAGGCATCTTCCGGAGTCGCCGACGAATCCGCCTGCTCGAAAGCTGCCGGGTGATAGCGCATCACCCCAAAGGTCATGGCTACGTCGGTTGCAAGGGACTGCACCGTATCCAGACGCTGGTTAGTATCCTTCACCGTAGTTTGCAGTTCGCGGACCTGCTTCTTGAAGCTATCACGCTCCTGGCGCACGGCATTATAGTTCCCGACCTTCCACAACATCCGGCTATAGGAACCGACTGCGGCAATAACAGTAATGCTCCCAATAATGGCCAAAGCCGCCAAGCCATGAAGAATATAAGCAGGGATGATCAATTTCCGGAGTTTCCCGGGCGTCGAGGCAATATAGAACGTGTAGTTCTTCCCGCTGATCACAGTGTGGCCCCTCAGGCCATGCTTTCTTTTGATGTGCGGTTGTTCATACCCTGTTTATATCCGCACTTATCTGAATACAGCGAACGATCTGAACCGTGAGCCTTGGTCCGCGACTCACCAGATATTAAATTTTGTAGGTTGTCCGCGTCAACCCTGTATTTTGGTTTTTTTGGGACAGTCGGTGGAAAACTGTCCGCCCGTCCTCTTGGACAGGGTGCGTTAACATGGTCTCATCCGATGAGAACTCCATCAAACGAAGACACTTTGTTGAAGCGGATCGCAAGAGCCTTCCCGGCTTCGCGATCGAGGGCTATTGCTCTTGGCATTGGTGACGACGCAGCTTTACTGGCGCCGCGGCCAGGTCGGGAAACCATCCTGACTTGCGACTGGTTCCTGGAGGGCACGCACTTCCTCCGCGACAAACACCCGGCACGCGCCGTTGGGTGGAAATGCCTCGCGCGAGCGATGAGCGACATTGCCGCCATGGGAGGGACCCCGCGCTGCTTCCTCCTGAGCCTTGCGCTTCCCCCTTCGCACACAGGGCCGTGGCTAACGGAATTCCTGGATGGACTGCGGCGCGCCTCGCGGGTTTACCGGTGCGAACTCGCCGGGGGAGATACCACGCGCCGATCCGAAATCCTGATCAGCATCACGGCTGTAGGAGACGTGGCCAAACGACGAGCGCTGCTTCGTTCAGGCGCCCGGCCAGGAGATCGTATCTTCGTTAGCGGCACACTCGGGGAAGCCGAGCGCGGCTTGCGGCACCTGAGGAAGATGCGAGGCGCCGTGAAATCCAGCGATCCCCTGCTGCGAAAACACTTTTATCCTGAGCCGCGTGTGGCGCTCGGTCAGTGGCTGGCGGGGGGCCGCCTGGCTACCGCCACGATGGATCTTTCTGATGGCCTTTCGAGCGACTTGCCGCGTTTGTGCGCTGCCAGTGCCGTCGGGGCGAGAGTCGATGCTGTATTGCTGCCGTTGATTCCGGGAGCGAAGAAAGGCGAAGCAATGTCACTGGCCCTCGATGGCGGAGACGACTACGAACTGCTATTCACTGTAGCGCCGAAGAATTTGCATCGCATACCAGACAAATTTCATAAGGTGTGCCTACACAACATTGGCGTAATCACGAGAGAGAAAGAAGTTCGGCTGCATTCCGAAGGCGAGAGCATTCGTTCGTTGCGACGAGGTGGCTGGGATCCTTTTCGCAACTAAATCAATACAGGCGAGAGGTCAAGCCGGGAAGCGAACCTGGTACATGGGGAATGTGCCGGTTCGGAACACACCGGGGTCAGGCTTGGACACTGGCCTTCCCGCTGAACCATTTCCGTTCCAAAGAACAATTGTTGTAAGGCCCAGTGCCTCCTATCTTCGTAAGTGGCGAGTGCACGCAGGCCGATCCCCCCTCCGCCCGCGTCTGGCGATTTGGTTAAAGAGAATTGAACAAAATCTGGAATGAACGCGGTGATTGTGGTTCAGAAGCCGTAGTCCTTCAGAAACCGAGCAGAGCCTAAGGCGTCGGACTCGTGCCTGGGGTGGTTGTGGTGGCCGGAGGTTTTGCCGGGGGCTTCCCGCGCGGCGCGCTCGGGGCTTCGTCCTCGGGCGCGGTGTCCGGCACATCCACGTTAACGTGATGCTCGCTCGCTTGCTGTTCGAGTGTGACGACGTTGGCGAATTCAACCGCAGGCATGCCTGCCATGCCGCGTTCAACAAATTCCATCCAGATAGGCAGCGCGGCCTGCGCGCCGGTTTCTCTCTTGCCCAGCGAAATTTGCTTGTCGTCGAAGCCGACCCACACTCCGGCCGTGATCTGCGGCGTGAAGCCGATAAACCAGGCATCGGTGAAATCTTGCGTTGTGCCAGTTTTGCCGCCGGCAGGACGCCCGATGGATTTTGCCTTGATCGCTGTGCCGAACTGGACGACTTCCTCGAGCATCGCGGTCATCGTACGCGAAACTTCAGGAGAAAGCACATCGTGCACTTCCGGGTGCGCTTCCTCGAGCACTGCGCCGTCGTAGCTGGTGACACGCCGGATCATGTGGGGGTCGATGCGGATGCCGTCATTCGGAAAGACGGTGAAGGCGGAAACGTGTTCGATAAGACGCATATCTGCCGCGCCGAGGGCCAGCGGAAGGTACGGTGGAAGGGAGCTGGTGATTCCAAAGCGACGGGTCATGTCCACAACGGAATTGATACCGATGCGTTCGGCGAGCTTGACCGCGGGGATATTGCGGGAACCGGCGAGGGCACGTCGTAGCGTTATGGTGCCCTCGAATTTTTCGTCGTAGTTGTGCGGCGAATAAGGCTGGCCGCCGCTGATGGTGGTGAAGGGAGCATCCACGATGGTGTCAAAGGGTGAAGCGCCTTTTTCGACGGCGTCGGCGTAAACGTAGACCTTAAAGGAACTGCCGACCTGGCGATAAGCCTGCGTGGCGCGATTAAACTTGGAATCCTCAAAGCTGTAACCGCCGACCATGGCTTTGATTTCGCCGGTGGGGTTCTCAATGGCGATCATGGCGGCTTGTGGCGCGGGCTGCTGTTCAAGCTGCACCCGGACGGTGGTTTCGCGCAATTCTTGGACAGAAAATTGCGCGAGGTCGCCGACGAGGAGAATCTCGTTGAGCTTTTTGTGGCCGGTCCAGGCTAGGTCCGAAGGCGAAAGAATGGCGCGGTAGTTGCCGATCTTAATGGTGGCACTCTTGTCGTCCACGGCGAGGACAAGGCCGGTAACGTAGCTTCCTTTCTCGATAGCATGGCGCCAGTCGTCATCTTCGTAAGTGTCAAGCTTGCCGAGATTGTCCTTGAGAATATTGGGGAGTTTGTCGCGCCAGCCATGACGGCGGTCGTAGGTATGCAAGCCATCGCGCACGGCCTGGTTTGCGGCTTTCTGCATCTGGATGTTCAAGGTGGTGTAAACACGCAAGCCGCGCTCGTGGACGGCTTCGGTGCCGTAAGTGGCTTCGAGATACTTGCGAATTTCCTCGAAGAAGTAAGGAGCGAGGTCGTTGCGGGGATATTGAATGCGCAGGCCGAGCGGGGTCTTCTTTGCGGCTTCTTCTTCCGTGGCGGTAATTTTGCCTTCTTCGCGCATCTGGTGGAGAACGAGATTGCGTCGCGCAAGGGCGCGCGCGGGATCGGAGATCGGCGAATAGATGGGCCCGCGAATCATTCCGGCGATTAGCGCGGCTTGCTGGAGATTTAGGTCGGTGACCGGCTTGCCAAAGTAAAACTGCGAGGCGGCGGCGAAACCATAGTTGCCATGCGCGAGATAGACCTGGTTCGCGTACATGGTGAAGATTTGCGGCTTGGTGTAGCGGCGCTCGATCTGCAGGGCGAGGAGAATTTCCTGGGCTTTGCGGCGGAAGCTGCGGTCGCTGCGGTCGAGGAAGAGATTACCGGCGAGCTGCATCGTGATGGTGCTGGCGCCTTCGGCTTTGCGGCGCTTGAGGATGTTGCGATAGGCCGCGCCGGCGATGCGCGGGAAATCCATGCCCCAGTGATCCTCGAAATGCTGGTCTTCGATGGCGGTGACAGCATTGTAAAGAACTTTGGGCGTTTGCTCCCAGGTCATCAGGATACGGCGCTGCAGGGCGAAACTGCCGACGAGTTGGCCATCATCGGCGTAGATTTCGGTGACGACATTGGGGCGATAGGTTTCCAGCGCGTGGATTTCGGGCAAGTCGCTTTCGTAAACGAAGAGCAATCCGGCGGCGGCACCGAGTGCGATGGAGCAAAGCAGGAGAAATGCCAAAGCGACGCGGTCAATCAGTTTCCAGCCGCGAAGACGCAGTGTGATCGGAGGAAGCGAAAGCATGAACGAATCATTCTAGCGCAGAAGCAAATACCGGAGGACGAATGCGACGTGACACGCTGATGTTTTGGCAACACTCGGGCGATTAACGAATCGCTACGCGTTCCTATCTATCAGACGCTTACTGAACTTATTATCTAATTTCGAAACGGGGTCACCCAAGATGGTCGTGATAATTTTTGTTGCCTCTTTTCTGTTGGCTCTTGGAGTTTCCACTGCCATTGCTTAGGGTTCCAGGGAAGCGATCGAGGGCATGTTGAATCGCTACATGGCCAGAAACATCAGCGCTGCCGTCTCGAAGTATCTTCAGTTTGCCATTGTCCTGGTGGGCATCTCCGGTGCGGGACCCGAGTGCACCTTCTTGAGGAATACATTGGAGCACCTATAACAAAGAAGCGCTCGCCGCAGCGATCACCCAGGAAGTCTGGGCGATGGCCCTGTATCACACCCTTCTCGCGTCGCTCGAGGGCATTGCTTGGTTGTTTATCGCTCTAGCCTTCTTGTTTCCCATGGCGATCGTGACCTTTCGCAAGTTTGACATGACCTGCTGCTAGCCGAAGGGGAACAGGCCAAACCCCTCGAAACCAGCAATCAAGTGAAAACCACTCGCTGAGGTTCAGAAGGTAGTTTGCCCGAGCGGCCCCAGCGCGACTCGTCGGCATGGATTTCGGTGGCGAAGTTGGGGCGATAAACGCAACAAGAGTAAAAACGCGATCATAGCATCCCAACCATTTTCATTCGGTCCGTTGGTAGTAACGCTCGCCCGCGCAGGCGCGGCAGAGAGTGCGACCGCCTTTCACGACTTCGCGTTTGAAGTTGATGCCTTCACCGCACTGGGCGCAGACGACGCGAGGGCCTTTGAAGCCGGGGAGATCTTCGGGCTCGATTTCGATTTTCACCCATTCCTTGGAAAAGAGAACGTCGTCCGAGAGTTGTGCGTAAGCTTTCTGCTGTCCTTCTTCTTTGCCAAGTTCGGGAAACATTTCCTTGGCCGCTTGTTTGGAGGATTCTTTCGCGGCGATGCGGACGGCGCGGCCGGTTTGCAAGTCGCAGAAGGTGGCGGCTACTTTGCCCCAGTCGCGGAATTTCAGGGCGCGCTTGCCCAGGCGGCAATTGGCGACAAGGGCGACGGCGTCGGTGACGCAGCGATCGATTTCGACGTAAGTGACGATTCGTTTGCGTTCGGCGCTGGGATCCTCGATGCCAAGTTCGCGCAGGCCGACCATAGCAAGACGAACGCCGAGAACTTGACCGGCACAAAGATGCCCGTGGGCGACAGTAGCGAGGTCCAAGTATTCCGTGAGGGTGCGCATGGGTAGATACCAGCGATCAGATATCTGAAATCAGGAACTTCTTATGTGCCACCACATTCAAAGAACAAGTCAGCAACCAGTTCCTTATCATGAATTTCGCGCCGAAATTCAAACCGGGCGTTCATGTCGATTGCTCGGGGGTGGAAGCGGACCAAGGGTGGGGCTTACGGGCTTCCTGAAAGGCGAAGACAGTCATGAGGACGGCGAGAAGGAGGAGCGCGCCGTCGCGCAGAACGGTCATACCCGTGAGCGGCTCGGGCTTGGCGAAGCAACCGCAGTTGATGTCCAGGCGCAAAGCGTAGGCGCGAAGAACGCTGGCGAAGAATCCGCCGACGATCAGTGTGATGAGGGTGGCCCAGACGCGGAGCTGCCAGCCAATCAAGAGAAGAAGGCCGATGGCAATTTCGGCGAAGGGCAACGTCTTGGCGACGAATAAAGAGCCCCACGGCGGAAGCATCTGGTAGGAATCGATTTGCAAAGCAAACAGCGAAATGGCAATGGGAATGGGCGGCCGCGGATGCATGTCCGGACGAAAAAGTTTAGCGTAGCCAGCGTAAATGAAGATCCCGGAAAGAACAATGCGGCCAATCCAGATGATGATGCGACGGAAGTTGAATGGAGCGGATTGCATCATAAGTTACTTCTGAGCGACGAGCTGGTCGAGAAATGTCTTTAACACATCGTAGCTGACAAAACCCACCACGGGAAAGGTTTGGCCATTCTTGGTGTGCAGGACACTGTACGGCGTCTGGTTCACAGGAACGGTTTGGCCGAGCTGTTTGTCCTTTTCGATAAGCGGCTCGAGCGTCTTACCTTCCACGAGCGCTTGTACTTTTTTCATGTCGGCGGGGCTTAAAACGGCCGCGACCGTTCCCTTCACATCGCCGTTGGCTTCCCATTTTTCCTGGTTCTGGAAAAGCGCCTGGTCGACGACTTCGCCCTTACCGATGTGGGCTGCGGCGCGCGCATAGCTGGCAGCGACGCGCGAATAGGCATGCATGGGCAATGGAAAATCACGATGAACCAGGTAGACCTTACCGGTCGTGACGTAATTCTCCATAACTTTCTGCGTGGTATCGGTGAAGAGCTTTTTGCACGCGGGACACTGGAAGTCGCTGAAGATTTCCATAGTAACTGTGGCGCTTTTGGAGCCAAAGGCCGTGGCGGGATCGATGTCGGCCACTCCGTTGACCGTGATCATGGCCTGCGGGGCGGGAGCGGCTGCAGGAGCTTTGGGATTATTGGACTTGCGAGTCGTGGCAGGAGCGGCGAAGAGGAGAGAGGTGGCGGCGCTCAGGGCTCCTGTCAAGGCTAGGGCAAGGAAAAGGCGGCGATTCACGAATTCCTCCGAGTCACAAAGAAGAAAAATAATGAGTTCGTAGTCAGATTATCACAGGTTTGGAATGGGCAAGGGCGGCAAGACCAAGGATAGCCATACCCATTGGGTGCAAAGGGTTAACGAACGGTTGTCGGAAAAAGCGAGAATCGTTTAGGGATCTGGAGGAAATGGAAACTGGAGCGGCTGGAAGGTTATGAAATAAAAGCAGCTTACATACTTTGTCAAACAACTTGACAACATTGCACTCAACTTGTAGAGTGGGGGGAGCTTTTAGCGGCAGCATGGGCTATGGCATCCCGTACGGGAGCCCAAAGACTGACGCCCGCGGAATTGTTGCAACGAGAAGAGTTTTGGGAAGCACTCAGCGAAGGAGAAAGAGGATATGAGCAAGATTATCGGAATTGACCTGGGAACAACCAATTCGGTCGTGGCTGTGATGCAAGGCGGCGAGCCGGTGGTAATCCCGAACCAGGAAGGGACGCGCACGACCCCCTCGGTGGTGGCCATTACGAAGACCGGCGAGCGCCTGGTGGGCCAAGTGGCAAAGAGGCAGGCGGTGACAAATCCCGAGAATACGGTGTATTCGATCAAGCGCTTCATGGGCCGCCGCTACGACGAGGTGGCCGAAGAGATGAAGCGTGTGCCTTATCGAGTAGTGAAGGGCAATCACGACGACGCGCGCGTGGAGGTCGCCGGAAAGGTGTACAGCCCGCCGGAAATTTCCGCGATGATCCTGACGAAACTGAAAAATGCCGCGGAAGATTTCCTGGGCGAGAAGGTGACCAAGGCGGTCATCACCGTGCCGGCGTATTTCAATGACGCGCAGCGGCAGGCTACTAAGCAAGCCGGCGAAATCGCGGGCATGGAAGTGGTGCGCATCATCAACGAACCAACGGCGGCGGCGCTCGCCTACGGGCTCGAGAAGAAGAGCGACGAAACCATCGCCGTGTACGACCTGGGCGGCGGCACGTTTGACATTTCCGTATTGGAAGTGGGCAGTGGCGTCGTGGAAGTGAAGTCCACGAACGGAGACACGCACCTGGGCGGGGACGACATCGACCAGAAGATCGTGGATTGGCTGATTGACGAATTCAAGAAGGAGCACGGAATCGACCTTGGCAAGGACCGCATGGCGCTGCAACGGCTGAAGGAAGGGGCGGAAAAGGCCAAGATCGAACTTTCGCAGATGATGGAGACGGAGATCAATCTGCCGTTCATCACCGCGGGCGCGAGCGGGCCGATTCACATGCAGCAGAAGCTGACGCGCATCCGGCTGGAACAATTGATGAGCGATCTTCTGGACCGCTCGATGCGGCCGGTGAAGCAGGCACTGGAAGACGCGAAAATGTCGCCGAACGACATCCAGGAAGTGGTGCTGGTAGGCGGCTCGACGCGCATTCCGAAAGTGCAATCGCTGGTCAGCACATTCTTCGGCGGTAAAGAATTGCACAAGGGCGTAAACCCGGATGAAGTCGTCGCGGTAGGCGCGGCGATTCAGGGCGCGGTATTGGGCGGCGAAGTGAAGGATATCCTGCTGTTGGACGTGACGCCGCTTTCGCTCGGTGTGGAAACGCTGGGCGGCGTGATGACCGTGCAGATCCCGCGGAATACTACGATCCCGACGCGCAAAGTGGAGACGTATTCAACGGCTTCGGACAACCAGCCGGGCGTGGAGATTCACGTCCTGCAGGGGGAGCGGAAGTTCGCGAAGGACAACCGGTCGCTGGGTACGTTTAAGCTGGATGGAATTCCACCGGCTCCGCGCGGCACGCCGCAGATTGAGGTGACGTTTGACATTGACGCGAACGGCATCTTGAACGTGAGCGCGAAGGACAAAGCCACGAACAAGGAGCAGAAGATCACCATCACGGCTTCCACAGGTTTGACCAAGGAAGAAGCCGAAAGGATGCGCACCGAGGCGGAATCGCACGCCGAGGACGATCGCAAGCGGATGGAAGAGGTCGAAGCGCGGAACGCGCTGGACGGCATCGTGTATCAGGCCGAAAAGACGATCCGCGAAAACCGCGACAAGCTGCCCGAAAGCGACGTAAAGCAGGCCGAAGACGCCATGGAAGACGCGAAGAAGGCGATGAACGAAGGCGGTGTGGCGCGGCTGCGTTCGGCGCGCGAGAACATGGAGAAGACGCTGCACAAGATGGCGGAAGAGCTGTACAAGAAAACGCAAGCGGCAAACGCCGAACAGGCAGGAGCGGCTGGTGCTGGTGCGAGGTCTGGGTCCACAGGAAGCGTCGGGAGCGCGCAGGGCGGGAAGCCCGGCGACGTGATCGACGCCGAGTATGTGGACGTGGACGATAAGAATAAGCCGAATTAAAGAGGAACGGTAATCAGCGATCGGCGATCAAAAATCGGTTCATAGGTTGGACCGATTTCTGATGATTGGAAATGGTCTTCCGGGGCAGGAATTCTTCTGAGGAACAATCGAAGGGGAATTCCTCCACTCCGAGCTGACTAAAGCATCTGCTTTCGGCCGGATGAGTATGTAGGGCAACTGAGCAATCGAACTGCACAATGGCGACGGAGACAAAACAGGATTACTACGAACTGCTGGGAGTGTCGCGAAAAGCGACGGCGAAGGAAATACGCACGTCTTTTCGAAAGCTGGCGCGAAAGTATCATCCTGACCTGAATCCCGGCGATAAAGCCTCCGAAGAAAAATTCAAGCAATTGCAGGAAGCCTACGACGTGCTGTCCGATGCAAAGAAGCGTCAGATATACGACCAGTACGGCTTCTACAGCGAAAATGCGCCGCCGGGCGGATATGCCGGCAGGTCGGACGCGGGTGCCGGAGATGTGAATTTTGATTTTGGCGGGTTCGATTTTGGCGGCCAGCAAAGCGGGGGCGGCGGAAGCTTCCGCGATTTGTTCGGCCAGTTTTTTGGCGGGCGGGGCAGCCGCGTCGCGATGGAGCCGGAGGAAGAGCCGGGCGGCGATCTGGAATATCAGATCGAAATCGATTTCTGGGATGCCGTACGCGGCGCGGTGAAGAAGCTGCAGATCACGCGCATGGATACGTGCGAGACGTGCCACGGAACCGGCGCGATCGGCACACCGCAAACCTGTCCGACGTGTAATGGGACAGGATCGATCCAGCAGACGGCCGGGAAGATGCGGTTCAATGTGCCGTGCAACCGTTGCGGCGGAACAGGCAAGCTGCGTACAGCGTGCCGCACGTGCGGCGGCGAAGGACGCGTGCGGCGAACCGAAACGATTGACGTCCGGATACCGGCGGGCGTGGCGAACGGCGGGCGCGTGCGCGTTCCGGGCAAAGGCAATGCAGGAACGATGGGCGCGCCGGCGGGAGATTTGTACTTGCAGGTGGTGGTGAAGCCGCATCCGTATTTCGAACGGCGCGGGAATGATTTGTACACGAAGGTGCCGGTGACGGTGCACGAGGCATCGCTGGGTGCGAAGGTAGAAGTGCCGACGATCGATGGACGGTCGCTGGTGCGGATCCCGCCGGGAACAAACAGCGGGAAAACCCTCCGACTGAAAGAAAAGGGCGTACCCAGTGCTCGAAACGGAGCGCGGGGTGACCAGTATGTCGAGATACAAATAGTCGTACCCGAGCCGGCGGATGAACGCGTGCGGACACTGATGAAGGAACTGGAAGAAATTGCGCCGTTGGACCCGCGCAAGGATTTATTCGCGAAGGCGGGAGTGTGACGAGTAATGAGTCTTAGGTTCTAAGTAAGGAGCCCGGGGCCCGCGCCTTTACGTGCCACTTAGGACTTAGAACTCAAAACTGCGACCGACGGCAAGAACCCACGCGACGGCGAATTTCGAGGGAAGCAGCAAACATGCCAGCTAAGGCGCAAAAACGAGCGAAAGCCGGGTACATGATCAGCGCGGTGGCGGAGCTGTATAAGCTTCATCCGCAGACGCTGCGGTTGTATGAGCGCGTGGGATTGCTGAAGCCATCGCGTTCGCAGGGAAATACTCGGCTGTATACGGATTCGGACCTGGAGCGGCTGGACGTGATCCTGACGCTGGCGCGGGACATGGGCGTGAATCTGGCGGGGATCGAAATCATTTTGAATATGCGGGAGAAGATGATCGAGATGGAACGGCAGATGGGCGAATTTGCCCAGGTGGTGCAGCAGGAATTATCGCGCATGGCGAGAATGGAAGAGAAAGCGCCTAAGCACGCCATTGTGCGGGCAATACCGCGGGTGCTGAAATAGAGGAAGTAACGAGCGGCGAATTGCAAGTAGCCGGCAAATTCGAGGGAAAATTGTGATGATCGTTTAGGTTGAGGTCCTGATTCCTCATCGGGTGGCCTCAGGATGATATCAAGTAACGTGGCGCGCCGGTGAAAGCCGGCGCTTTTTTGTGCACAGATATCCGCAGGGCAGATGGATTGTGACGCGCACGGATGGGTCGTATGATGCCGTATGTGGAGTGCGGCGGCTCTGCCGCCGCTCTTGAGTTTGCCACCCACCGAGAATGTCGATTGGGATTCGGCGTGAACGCAGGAACAAGGGGGAGCACAGCTCCCGCACTCCAAAGGAAGAACATGGCTAGGGAAGATTGCGCACTCTGCAGAGGGACAGGTTGGAAGCTGGTGGCGCGGAAGGATGGAACGCCGGGCAGCGTGGCGGTGGCGTGCGAATGCGGCATGGAAAGCCGCGCGAGCGTAGTGACGGAGCGGGCACGAATCCCGAAGCGCTACGAACACTGCGACTTTGAGAGCTATTCGACCGATCTGGGGGGCGAAAAGACCTGGACGGCGCAGCACGAGCAGTCCTTGAAGCAGGCAAAGGTGCTGGTGCGGGGATTTGTTCGAGATTATCCAGCGACCGAGCAGGGGTTGTTGCTCATGGGGCCTTCAGGCGTCGGGAAAACGCACTTGGCCGTGGCGGCATTGAAGGAATTGATTCGCCGGGGACACGGCGGACTCTTCTGTGACTATCGGGAATTGCTGAAAGAGATTCAGGCAAGTTACAACCCGGCGAGCGAATCCACGGAGATGGGGATTCTGGAGCCGGTGCGGGCGGCAGAACTTCTGGTGCTGGACGATTTGGGGGCGAGTAAGCCTTCGGCCTGGGTGCTGGACATTATTGGACTTGTACTGAACGCGCGATACAACGAGAGGCGTATGACCATCCTGACAACGAACTATTTTGACGAAACGGGCGCGGTGGAAACCGGCGCGCAACTTCCGGGCGGCCGGCGCGTCGTGGTGAAGGAAGATACGCTGGCGGACCGGATCGGGGCGCGAATGCGTTCGCGACTGTTTGAAATGTGCCGGACGGTGGGTCTAGATGCTCCGGATTTTCGGAGAGAAGCGCGGCAGGCGGGGCGCACAAGGGCGTAAGCACGTATGCGTTGGCGATTGAAGCCCTGCGTTCCAACGCCGTTGGGACTACGTTTGACCTGAGACTCACAAGCAAAAAAGCGATTTCGATTGATTGACAGGGGGTTTACGCGGCAGGTATCCTTTGAAGGCTGCAGTGTAGACCGCTATGTCTGCAGCCTTTAGACGGAAGTGACCGAGTTACTGCGAAGCAGTCCAATGTCCTGCACTGCCCCGTTGTAACCCTCCTTGCATTACCCCGGTAGGGATTCGGCAAGGATTGACTCGACAAAAAACTTAGGGATAGAAATCCCGGAGGCGACTGAGCATGTTTTCTGACCACGATAACCCCGTATCTTCCGCAGCGACCGCGGCAGCCCAGGAAAAAGACAGCACTCCAAAAGAAGAGACGAGACCAGCAGACGTGACGCCAGCCGTAAATGCGGCCGATGGGAATAGCTCGTCCGATACACCTGAACCAGTGGGTGGAAACGAGGGGAAGACTGCCGTTCCTCCCACACCGGTTGAGCGCGTAAAGGACGACGACGCGCACGCGACAGCGGAAGCTCATGCGCAAGCCGCGTCCGTGGACGCCGAAACCGCAGCGGCAGCCGAAGAAGCAGCCGGAGCGGAAGAGATGAGCAAGCTGATCGAGCAGTACGGGGAGCAGCACGAAGTTGCCGCGCAGAATGAAGTTGTGGAAGTGAAGGTGGTCGCCTACACGGAGCAAGGCGTGGTGGTGGATCTCGGCGGAAAGACCGAGGGACTGATTCCCGCGGCGGAATTCGCCGATACGGAGATTCCGCGGCCGGATCCGAATGCGACGATCGAAGTGCAGCGCACGGGCGAGACGAAGGAAGGCTACGCCATCGTGTCTTACCAGAAGGTGCTGCGGCGGCGGACGTGGGAAAAAATTGACGCGCAGTACAAGGCCAAGGAAACCATCACCGCGAAGGTGGTAGACCGGATCAAGGGCGGCCTGGTGGTGGATGTCGGCGTTCGCGCGTTCTTGCCGGGTTCGCAATATGACCTGCGGCCGACGCAGAACCTCGACGGATTGCTGGGACAGGAAGTGCAGGTGCGCATCACGAAGCTGAACCGGCGCCGCGGAAACGTGGTGGTCAGCCGACGAGCATTGCTCGAAGAAGAACTGCATGCCAAGCGCGCAGAATTGATGGAGAAGCTGAGCGAAGGGCAAGTAGTACATGGCACGGTGAAAAACGTGACGGACTACGGCGCCTTCGTGGATCTCGGCGGGATTGATGGTTTGCTGCACCTGACAGACCTGAGCTGGGGCCGTGTGCGGCATCCAAGCGACTTGGTGAAACCGGAGCAGGAACTCGACCTGATCATTCTGAAGTTTGACAAGGAAAAGCAGCGCGTATCCTTGGGCCTGAAGCAGATGAGCAAGGATCCGTGGGCGGATGCGGCAGAGCGGTATCCCGCGGGCGGCAAATACAAGGGCAAAGTGGTTGGCGTAGTGGATTACGGCGCCTTCGTCGAGCTGGAGAACGGCATCGAAGGCCTGGTGCACGTAACCGAAATGAGCTGGTCGAAGAAGCCGACGCACCCGTCGAAGGTAGTGAAAGCCGGTGAAGAAATAGACGTGGTCGTGCTGGACATCAAGCCGAGCGACCGGCGCGTTTCGCTGGGCATGAAGCAGGCACAGGCCGACCCATGGCTGCTGGTGGCGGAAAAGTATCCGGTCGGCACGGTCGTGACCGGCAAGGTCCGCAACATCGCGGAATTCGGTGCGTTCGTCGAAATCGAGGACGGGTTCGACGGACTGGTGCACGTCGGCGACGTGAGCTGGACGGGCCGCGTGAAGAACCCGCACGAAGTATTCAAGAAAGGCGAGCCGGTGACCGCGAAGGTATTGCGGATCGATCCGGAGAACCGCCGCGTATCCCTGGGCATGAAGCAGGTGAACGACATCTGGGGCGACTGGTTCAAGCAGCACCGTGTGGGCGAGGTTGTGCGCGGCAAGGTTTCGCGTATCGCTACGTTTGGCGCTTTCGTGGAACTGGGCGACAACATCGAAGGCCTCTGCCACAACACGGAAATCGAAGAGCGGAAGCGGCGCGACGAAGGCCCCTCTAGCTTCCGGCCGACCACGGGACCGCTGAAGAGCGCAGGACCGCTGGAGCCGGGCAAGGAATATGATTTCAAAATCATCAAGATCAGCTCGGATACGCGGCGGATCGGTTTGAGCTATCGCGCAGCCGTGCGGCAACTGGAACGCCGGGAGATCGAGCAATACAAGTCTTCGAAGTCGTCGGCGACGGCGACCATCGGGGACGCAATGAAGCAGAAACTGGCGTCCCGGTAAATCCAGGGAGTGTGCAGCGGTTCCGCCCAGGGGACCCATCAGGAAAATTCATTTACCTGCAGGCCGATTTAGTGATAGGAAGAGGGGCAGCCATAGAGGCGAAGCCCCTCTAAGTCGCCTCGCTCCAAGTAGTTGTGTGGGATAGTTTGCAGTCGAGTGAAGAGGCAGGGGACGATGACAAAGCAACCGACACTGACGAAGGCGGACCTGATCGAGGAAGTGCTCCGGGTGACGGAGCTGCCACGCAAAGAGTCCGAGACGATCGTCGAAACGATTTTCGAGAACATCATCGAAGCCCTGCAGAAGGGCGACAAGATTGAAATCCGCGGCTTCGGGAGCTTCCGGACGCGGCAGCGGCGTGGGCGCATAGGCAGAAACCCGAAAACGGGCGAGAAGGTGGAAGTACCGGCAAAGAAGATTCCGTTCTTCAAACCGAGCAAGGAGTTGAAGGACTTCGTGAACAATTCCGCGGGAGCCGCGAGCGAAGCAACGCACCCGTAAGAAGCGAAAATAAGATGGATGGAGCGCCCCGATTGGTTCGGGGCGTTTTTGTTTTTGGGCGCCGGGCGGCGGCACGGGTTATGCTGAGGGCAAGATGGGGAGAGTGAGGGTAGGAAACATGGACTATCTGTGGACGCCGTGGCGATTCCAGTACATGCAAGAGGCGGCGCAGGGTGAGAGGCCAGACTGTATTTTTTGTGATGCCTTACGCCAAAACCGGGACGACGAGACGCTGATTGTGCATCGCGGGAAAAAAGCGTTCGTGATCCTGAACCGGTTTCCGTACACATCCGGACACGTCATGATCGCGCCCTACGCGCATGTCGCGGAGCTGAATTTGTGCGAGGCAGGAGCGCTGGACGAGATAATGACCCTGGCACAGCGCGTGGAAAGAGCGTACAAAACAAATTACAAGCCGGATGGAATGAATCTGGGAATGAATCTCGGGAGGGCGGCCGGCGCCGGTGTCACAGGACACTTGCACTTGCACATGCTTCCGCGATGGATTGGAGACTCGAATTTCATGACCGTAACGGGGGAAACGCGGGTGCATCCGGAAGAGTTAAAGACGACCTACGACCGCTTGAGCAAAGCGATGAAGGAGTAGCATTTTCGAATGCCGGAGCTTGCTAGGCTTTGGAGGCGTAATCCCCGAGACACAAACTAAAGTTTTGGGCAATGCGACCGACGTGGCAAAAGCGGCAGTAGAGCCGCCGCACTCTAAATGTGACAACAGCGTCAGGCTCGGGCTAGAATCGTAAAATTCAAACTATCGTTTGAATCGCTAGCCGGAGCATTGAATTGAACCTGGAACTCAACGAAGAACAAAAGCTGCTGCAGAAGAGCGTGCGGGAGTTCGCGGAGACGGAAGTGCGTCCGCTGGCGAAGGAATTGGACGAAACTGGGCATTTTCCAAAAGAATTATTCAAGAAGGCGGCGGAGCTGGGATTGACCGGCGTGGCATTTCCGGAGTCCGAAGGCGGCGCAGGATTTGACCACGTTTCGTACACCATCGTAATTGAAGAAATTTCGCGCTGCTGCGCCTCGACGGGAGTGATCCTGAGCGTGCAGAACTCGCTCTTCTGCGACCCGGTTCATCGCTACGGAACGGACGAGCAGAAGAAGAAATTTCTTTTGCCGTTTTCACGCGGGGAAAAGATCGGCTGCTACGCCTTGACGGAGCCACAGGCTGGTTCGAACGCGGCGGCGCTGCAGACCAAAGCGGTGAAGAAGGCCGACAAGTATGTGATCAACGGAACAAAAGCATGGATCACGAATGGCGGCGTGGCAGACGCGGCGATCGTGTACGTGAACACCGATCCTGCGAAAGGGGAAAAAGGAATTACGGCGCTCGCGGTGGAGAAAGGGACGCCGGGATTCAAGGTGGGAAAAGAAGAGAAGAAACTGGGCATCAACGCGACGGCCTGCAGCGAACTGGTTTTCACCGATTGCGAAGTACCCGCGTCAAACCGCATCGGACACGAAGGCGAAGGCTACAAAGTGGCGCTCTCGACGCTGGACGGCGGGAGAATTGGGATTGCGGCGCAGGCGACGGGGATCGCGCAAGGAGCGTTTGAGGCGGCATTGAAGTGGTCGCAGGAACGCATGGCGTTCGGGCACCCGATTTCGCAGTTTCAAGCGATTCAGTTCATGCTCGCGGACATGGCGACGGAAATTGACGCGGCACGCTTGCTGGTTCGGAAAGCTGCCTGGAAGCAGGACAGCGGCGGACGCTTCAGCCTGGAAGCGGCGACGGCGAAGCTGTTCGCAAGCGAAATGGCCACGCGGGTAGCGCACAAAGCCATTCAGATTCACGGCGGCTATGGCTATAGCCGGGAGTATCCCGTGGAGCGCGCCTACCGCGACGCGCGGATTACGGAGATTTACGAGGGCACCAGCGAGATCCAGCGGCTGGTGATTGCATCCTGGGTATTGAAAGGCTAGCCGCTGCAACGCGACTCGCGCCCTCCCCCCAGATCATTAGCGACACGGTTTCTAATCAAGAGCAGCACAGAATTCGAGGATGCGCTCGCGGACGGACTTGACAGGGACCGCAAAAGGCAGCGCCGCTGCGTCATCAAGGAGCAGGATCACGAGGTCGAGTTCGCCTTCGCCAACACCGCCGGCAAGAGCCAGACGGATAGGATGAAAGAGATCGCGACTGCGGACGTCGAGGTTTTCCTTCAACTGTGTGACAACTTCCTTGAAACGATCCGAAGTGAATGGTGCGGGATCAAGCAGGAGCAAGGCGAGATGGCGGATGACGTCTCGCGCGGAACGCCGGGCGAGAACAGCGTGAGCGTCAGTGGATTCCAGGATCTTTCCTGCATCGTAGCCGAAGATAAGTTGCAGAAGCCCGGCGAGGGCAGCTTTATCCTCCACCTGGTGGCCAAGGAGAGCAGCGGCGCGCTTGCACCAGGCCAATTGTTCGAGCGTCGGATCGCTCACAAGCCAGTTGTGCTCCCGGAGAATCGCGTCGATATCGTCCGAGGTATACGGATTCACCGCGACGGAATTCGCCGGAATGGGATCGGACGAGGCCACGGAGAAATTTTAGCGCAGAATTCGTGCAATCAAATGGAGGAGAGGGTAGCGACGACGTGGGCGGCGATGGCTTCGCCACGGCCGACGGCGTCCACGCCCTCGTTAGTCTTGGCCTTGAGATGAATCCTTTCGACGGAAACACGGAGAGATTTCGCCAGTGCTTCGCGCATTTTGGGAAAATGCGGGCCAAGCTTCGGCCGCTCCAGAATCACGACCGCGTCCACGTGTTCGATGGAGAAGCCCTTTTCGTCAAGCAGCTTCTGAGTGTGCTCGAGGAATTGCAAACTGTTCGCGCCTTTCCATTTGGGATCTGTGTCCGGAAAGTGCGTGCCGATGTCGCCGAGGCTCGCGGCGCCGAGCAACGCATCACAAAGGGCGTGAGCCACCACATCGCCGTCGGAATGGCCGACGGGGCCCTTCTCGAAGGGCACTTCGATACCTCCGACGGTGAGTTTGCGGCCCTCTGCCAGGCGATGCAGGTCGTAACCGATGCCGCAGCGAACGCTCATGCTTTTTTTTGCTCAGCGTGGAGATAGAAGCGGGCAAGGTCCATATCGGAGGGTTTGGTGATCTTGATGTTGCGTTCGGAACCTTGGACAACGAAAACGTCATGCCCGAGGCGCTCGATGAGTCCCGCTTCATCGGAGGCATTGAGTCCGTCGCCTTCCGCCTGCGCAAAGGCTTCCTGCAAGAGACTGGTTTCAAATACCTGAGGCGTCTGTGCCAGGACAACGCGCTCCCTGGGAATCGTGGCGGTGATTAGGGCAACGTCCTCGGGCAGGCTGGCGCGCTTTACTTCTTTCACCGTGTCCATCGCAGGAATCCCGAGAATGGCAGCGCGATGCTGGCGCGCCTGCTCAATGACCCGGGTGATCTGCTCGACGGTAACGAACGGCCGGACCGCGTCATGCACAAGGATCATCTCCGTGCCTTTGGTGACGTGTTTCAGGGCCTGCGCCACGGAAGCTTGGCGCGAGTCGCTCCCCTTTACGACCCGGATGGGCTGCTTGAATTTCTCTTCACGGATCCGGGCATCCAGACGCTCCACGTTTTCGGCGCGCGTGGCAACGATAATCTCTGAAATGAGCGGACAAGAAGCGATGCGACGCAAACTGAGGATGACGATGGGTACACCATCCAGTTCGAGGAACACTTTGGGCGTCTCCGCGCCCATGCGTGTCCCGAGGCCTGCGGCAGGAAGAATGGCGGTAATTTGACCCATATTGAGAGAGCAGTCCGGCTGAAGCGGAGCTTGAACGGCTTAAGCGCGGTTGCAGAACCCTGAGTTTACCTCAAGGACGGGGTGGAAGAGAAACTCCTCGGACGGAGTTGCTACTAAACAGGATCGGATTCGGAATAAGGAGAAGAATTCAACTGAGGAACGGCTTCGTGGCGCGAGGAACCGTGGCCATTGCCCCCGTTTGACGCGTGGCTGCCCTGGCCGGTTGTGGGAGCGACGGCTCGGGGCGATGCCGCTTCGGAACGATCGTCCAGGCGGCCGAAGATCATCTTTCCGGCCGGTGTCTGGTGGATGGAAGTTACGAGGATCTCCACGGTGCGATTGATGAGACGGCGGGCGCCGTCCACCACAACCATGGTGCCGTCGTCGCGATAAGCTTAAGGCAGGATTTCGCCGAGGGGGCTTCGACGGAGCGTGGCAGCGGAATATGCGGGATATCCCGGGCCTTGCGGGAGCCAACAGCAAGGCCGAGATAGCCGAGAGCAAAGAGTGACGTGAACTCGAAGAAGGACTTGGGGGTGCTGGCTCGGAAGTGCGAGACCAAGGTAATGACGGCCGCGAGGAGACCGAGGACAGCGCCGACTGCTCCTCCCACAAGCCCGCTGATCTCCGCATGGCGAAGTCTTAGTTCCGCGAGAAGAATAACCATGGCGACAAAGAAGCCCAGCCCGGCGGCGGGCAGTCCATGGAATCCGAAAGGCCCGAGGGTATAGCAGAGAACGACCGTTGCGCTAACGAGGGCAAGACGGATGGACCAGAAATCCTGATCCTGGCCTAGAAATCGGGGAGCACTGGAATCGGAAAGAGCCGCATTCGGCGGGACTCCCGCTGCAACCGCGAGGCGGGATTCCGCACGGCTGGTGCGGTTCAACCGGAACTGGCTCATCCGACCAAGGGGCGAGTAGCGCAGCTAAGAAAAGTAGATGCGCGGCACGCGCTGGCTGACGGCGCAGAGGAGATCAGACGTGACGGTGCCCAGACTGCGGGCGACAACATTTGCGGGATAGACATGCTCGCCGTCGGTTCCGTAGAGCGTGGCGATATCGCCGAGGGCAACATCCGGAACATCGGTAACATCCACCATGGTGACATCCATGGAAATGATGCCGATGATCGGTGCGCGGTGACCGCGTATATGAATGCAGCCGCGATTGCCGAGAGCGCGAGGGATGCCGTCCCCGTAACCGGCGGCCAACGTAGCGACGCGCGATGGTCGCTGTGCCACCCAGGTCGCGTTGTATCCCACCCCGACGCCCGGAGCGACTGAGCGTACGTTAATGACGCGGGCGCGAAGACTCATCACCGGGCGCAAGGGAAGCTTGGCTTCGAATTCAGCGCGGCGATCGGCCGGATCGAAGCCGGGGTGATAGCCGTAAAGGATGGCACCGGGACGCACCATGTCTGCCCAGGTTTGTGGAAGCGCGGCGATCGCAGCACTATTCGCCAAATGAAGGATGCCGGGTTCGACGCGCAATGTGCGCAGACGGTCTACCACACCATTAAAGCGATCCATCTGGGTGCTAGTCTGCGGACCGGGAGAGGAGTTCGCGAGCTCTTCAGAAGAAGCAAAATGCGTGAAGACGCCGTTAAGAACCAGATGCGGGCACTTGGCCAACTGGCGCGCAAAACAGTCCGTGTCCGAAGGCAGAATGCCCAGGCGGTTCATGCCAGTATCCACCTTCAACTGAATCTTGACGTTTTTCTTTCTTACCTTGGTGGCGGCGGTTTCAAAGGCGAGGAGTTGTTCGCAGCGATGGATCGCCGGAGTAAGATCGTGCTCGAGGAGAATCTTTTCTTCGCCCGGCCAGAAGCCGCCCAGCACCAGAATCGGCGTGAGCACGCCTGCCCGGCGGATTTCGACAGCCTCGGCCGAGGAAGCCACGCCAAACCAATCGGAGCCGGCCTCTTCCAGGGCTTGGGCAACCTGCGGTCCGCCGTGGCCATAACCATTGCCCTTCACAATAGAGAGGACTTTGCGCGGAGTCTTGCGTTTTTCGCCTGACGGATTCACGTGGTCACGAATGGCATGAAGGTTTTGCACCAGAGCCGGGAATGAGACTTCGGCCCAGACGGGGCGGCCAAGAAAATCGGTGGGATTTTTTTCCCTATGCTTCATGAAATTTTCCTGAAAGATCTAGTTTACGTTATCTACGCGACTGCTCCAAAAAGCCACATTGGCCTGCGCGTGAAAGACAACAGTAGGGAGGCACGCGCCCGGCCAAACGAAACGCTGGGAAAGCGGAGCAGCGAAAGCAAGGGGCCCTGAAAGAGTGATCCCCCAGATGATTGAATCTATAAGAGTTGGTGAATCAGCCAAACCGAGCTCCTCCCAGAATGCGGGATGAAAAAAAAGGCAGACTGGCCGACCCATGCGGCGATTTGAACGCGGTGTGTCAGTTGTTACATTTCGTCGCCGCCGGCGAATTGCGAGAAGGCATCCGGGGCGGCTTCTTCGAAACGCGTCAGGCGGCTGCGGAAGACGAATTTAACTTTGTCAGTCGGGCCGTTACGCTGTTTGGCGATAAGGATGTCGGCCATGTCGCGCTCTTCAGGCGTGGCGTTCAGGTTAAAGAAATTCGGGCGGTAAATGAACATGACCACGTCGGCGTCCTGTTCAATGGCGCCGGATTCTCGAAGGTCGGAGAGCTGTGGGCCGCGTTCCTCCCGCTCCGGTGCGCGCGTGAGCTGGCTGAGAACCAGCAAGGGGATCTGCAGCTCCTTGGCGAGGCCCTTCAGGCTGCGCGAGATGCTGGCGACTTCCTCCTGACGGGAATTGAAACGCCCGCGCGCGGTGATGAGCTGGAGGTAGTCAACGATGAGCAGGGAGAGACCTTTGTCGCGTTTAAGGCGTCGGGCCTTGGCTCCGATTTCGAGAACACTGATGGAGCCAGCGTCGTCCACCCAAAGCGGCGAAGAGGAGATGGTGCCAAGCGCTTCGGTCATGCGGTGCCAGTCTTCGCGGCTGAGATGGCCGGAACGGAACTTGTGGGCATCCACCTGAGCCACCGAGGCGACGAGACGCTGGAGCAGGGATTCCTTGGACATTTCCAGGCTGAAAAGCGCGACAGGCAGGCCGCCGCGGATGGCGATGTTTTCCGCCATATTCAACGCCAATGCCGTCTTTCCCTGCGAGGGGCGCGCGGCAAGGATAATGAGTTCAGAAGGCTGCAAGCCGGAAAGCAGCTTGTCGAGTTCCCCATAGCCCGTGGAAATGCCGGTGACACTCTTACCTTCGCGGAAGATTTTCTCGAGGCGTTCGAAATTGTCGCGGACGATGTCCTTGACGGAGATGAGTCCGGCTTTGACGCGGTCCTCGGCGAGAGCAAAGATGCTGGATTCGGCATTGTCCAGGATGGTGTCGGCGCCATCTTCGCCATCGAGGGCGCGCTGCTGGATATTGTGCGTGGCGTGGATCAGGTTGCGGAGGAGCGCCTTCTCCTTAACGATGCGGGCATAGTGCTCGACGTTCGAGACGCGCGGCACGCCGTCCACGAGCGAAGCAAGATAGGGCGCGCCACCGGAGGAGTCGAGCTCACCGCGGCGGTGCAGTTCTTCCGTCAGTGTAACCAGATCAATGGCCTGCTGCGACTCGCCGAGCGCGATCATCTGCGTGAAAATATTGCGATGCTGAGGAATAAAAAAGTCTTCGGCTTTGAGCGCCTCGATGGCGGCGTTCAACGCGTTGTTATCAAGCAGAATAGCGCCGAGGATGGAGCGTTCTGCGTCCAAGTTGCTGGGCAACGGGCGTTCGAGAGTGGAATCAGTAGGCATGGCGAAAACAAACGACCCCCTGCATGTTTCGCTTTTCTTTCGCTATAAGTAGCACGGTTCCCCTGTGAAGGCAAGTGCGGAAATTTTCTTCGGTGGGACTTCACCCGTTGCGCCGAAGGTCTGTGGGGATTGTGCGCGGAACAAAGGTGCACGTCAATTGGAGTGCTGTGGATTGCGAAGGAAAACCGGTGAAAATCTTTTCGGAATAATTTGGCGCTTCATGAATCGGCGCAAACCGAAAACTGATTTACGAGCATTCCAGCGGCTCAGTAAGAGGGACAACACAGCTGATCATTTATCCCGAGACCCATGTTGTCGTGGCGCTGGTCAACAACTTGTCCGGAGCACCCTGGAAGCGCGAGGAAGTG
>Ga0306925_10000599_pt1 | contig 26709 bp, 19 predicted proteins | sample flu12Cox44000176_FD_203755 | JGI IMG/M metagenome (GOLD analysis project Ga0306925, IMG submission 203755) | Lab enrichment of tropical soil microbial communities from Luquillo Experimental Forest, Puerto Rico - flux8day.12C.oxic.44.000.176 (v2)... | ecosystem: Environmental > Terrestrial >... | reverse complement strand
TTTTTGCCGCAAACATTACCAAATATGGACTCCCAAAGGCCTGGGACGGCGTTACTTTTGTCGATTCGGACAAAGGAGCACGACTTAACCATGAGCTCATCATGGTAACGAGTCCATGGCTGCAGTATTACATGACTGCAGTTTCATTCTTCGCTTTTGGCAAGCACACATTTTCGGCGCGACTGCCGTTTGCAATTGCGGGCTGGCTTACTGTCTTATTTGTGTATCGCCTAGTTTTGCAAACAACTGCCAACCGTTGGGCAGCATTTTGCTCAGCCGCCATACTTGTCGGGTCCGTTCAGTTTCTCCTCTATTGTCGCCAATGCCGCTACTACCCGCTGAGCATGTTACTCACGCTTTTATTAATTTGGATCTTTCTGAGAATGAAGTCTGCGCGGCACTGCGCCTTGTTTGCAGTCGCCGCAATCGTTTTGTTTCACGCGCACCCAATTGGTTCGATTCCAATTGTCGCTTTGGGAGCTTTGACCATTGTTTATCGACCATTCTCGCTCCAACGGCGATGGTTTTGGACGGCAACCCCAGCAATCATCGCGCTGACGGTGCCCTGGATCTTTGTCGGCGGCAGAGGCTACGCCGAAAGCATGGGGAGCGTCCAATCGGTTGCGCAGTTTGCCGGACGCATTGTGCAGTATCTGATCGAATGCGCATCAGTGACACCGCTCGTTGGCGTCGCATTTTTGGCCCTGTTATGCGGTCTTCAAAAACATCGCGACAACAACAATAACGCGTCGCCAGGACCTTCGGCAATCGAACCAAGCCTCGGTGATCAGAGCATGGCGCTGATAGTTTTTACAATCGTAACGCTTCTATTCTACGCATTGGCCATCGGCGCCACGCAACCGGCCGACTCGCTCTGGCGAATTGGAATTCGCTATACGACTCCAATATTTCCCTTACTGGCAATGAGTGCGGGCATTTTGATCGCAAAAATTAGTCGCGGCCGGGTGATTCTTGTTCTCTCGCTGACCGCGGTCGTGGTCTTTACGAAGTCTGCCCAACTCACGCCGTGGATCCTCTGGGGCAAAAACGTCGCCTCCTTCGATGGAAAGGAGGTTATCGAAGCACATTTGCCAGCTGACTTCGTTGAACGCTTTCTAAACACACGCCAGCAGTTGATTTTCGTTTCGGATCTCTTCGAAACCAATCCGGGAACCGTCGCAAAAGTCTGCGGTTTTCTCCAGGATCATGCTCAGCCTGGAGATAGAATAATCACAAACTACGAATGGGAGCCGCTGTATTTCCACACTAGGCTTCCGCAAGCGTTGAAAATTCTGCCGGATTATCCCATTTATCAGGCCGCCAAATCGAAAGACCTTCCAGCATACGTGTTCGATGTCGATCACGCACGCTGGGTGGTTTGGCGTCCGGTTTGGGACGGGTTTCAGGAATATTTCGCCAGCGCAGTCCAACAGGAAATTGCCGACCGCGGTGGGCATATCGAACGGGTTGGCGAGATACCGGAAACTTTGTGGGAAAATCGAGAAAACATTCACTTTCGGCGTTTTTCCGGAGGACATTACTTGTTTCACGGCCCCGAAACTTTTCCGGCCGTGAGCGTTTTTCGCGTCACCTGGCCAAGTGATGGGTAGTCCAAGGCAACGCGACCGCTACTGCTGCCATTGAACTTCAATTGCACCACCTTGTGGCACTTGCTCGTCGAGATGGATCCGGGCACCACCGTGGAAATGTCGAGTTCGTTTCGCTTGAAGTGAACAATCGCGAGTGATGGCAGTAACATGTCCGGCTGGAGCATTGACTAAATCGACTCGCACTGAATCCATGTCCGTACAGTTCAAAATATAAAGCCGGGAAATCTTTTTGCCGCCAAGCTCTACGTCTTCTGTGCTGCGCGATTTCAGGTAAACGAAAGATTCCGTCTTTCCATCAACGCGAACGTTGGGACAAGTGAAATCCACACCAAAGGGTTGGAATTTACCTCGCAGAAGTTCGTCGCGGTGATCGTTGTAAAACTGAATCCATGATTTGAGGATTCGGCGGTGAGACTCAGGCAGGTGTGGAAGATCCAGCGAAAAACTCGGCACACCGCCCATCACCATTGTTGCGCAACTCTTAGCAGCGACAGTGTCTGAGTCCTCCGGTCGCCAGATCGCCGGATCAGGCTTCATCGCCATTCCCGCCCCAAAAGTGCGAACGATGATGCCCAGCAAACGATTGGTATCGGGATCGAATGGCGTGTCGGTGGTTTCGAAGACATTCGCAAACAGCTTGTTGTTGAGATTTGCGTGCTGCAGGCGGTACTCGACAATCGCGTCTCGCTTCACGTGTATAATAGCCTCGAACATGTCGCGCGCACATGAGGTAAAGCCTGCGCCAAGAGATTCGGCAACGTGTTCGTGTGGCGCATTGCAACTGCGTGGGATCGCATCCATAAAATCCATCCAAATCCCGTTTGCGCCGTAATCGCGAATCATTCGGACGCAAATTTCGCGCAGACGCGGCGCTGTGGCCGGATGTGAGGGACAGAGATTGTAATCTTCCTGAGTGGTTCTGAGTTTGGCGTTAGCCAATTCCTTTTCCGCGGCGCTCGCTTCGCCTACCCAAAATGGAGAGGCCCAAAGTTCTACAGTTAATCCCAGTTGCTCGCGCATTCTGCGAATCAAGCCGGCGAAATCTGGAAACTGCGATTTCACAGGAACGTAATCCCCATACGGGCCACTCGGATCGCCCCATGTCCATCCTTTTGGCGTGTTCCATCCAGCGTCGATGAGAAATGTGCGGAGCCCGAGCTCCTTGCAAATCACGGCATTGTCCCATATTCGCTGCTCGAAAATGTCGTCGTTATACGCGTACCACGAGCAGTAAACCGGCTGTAGCGCTGAAGTTGGGATCGGATTCGGCCGGTAAGAACGCGCGACGTCGACTGTGTGCGCGTACTCCTGCGCGACATCAAACCAGTAGCTGTTGTCGATCTTAATGTAGAAAGCGTCCTCCAGCAGCTCGCGCTCGAGCGGACGTTTGGCGTCGGCTGTTTTCACCAGGTCGATCATGTATCGGCCGGATGTTTGCGACAGCTGGGCGGAAACCTTTGTGAGCAATACTTGGTCGATCCAACCAGCGGCTGCGACATTTCGACCTCCCTCGCCCGCACAAAGAATAAAGGGCATCCCAATGTTCGCGGCGGCATCGAATGCCACCGCCTCAGTTAAGGATTTCTGGAAGAGCGAACCGTGAACCTCCACCTGTGTGTGCCAAACACCCCGAATTCGCTCCGATGGCACGGAGAGATCCAATCCGTAGAGCAGTACTTTGTATGGCTCACGATTGTCGCGTTGGACTCGGACCCGAAAGCGCAGCGTGCCGTCTTGTTTGATCGGCTCGATGCGAACTCTGTAGCCGTTTTTCGATTTGAAACTGCGGATCGTCGCCGCCTCGCTTCCGGCAGATTTTTCGCGAGCGAATGCGCCCGGTTCCGGATTCAAATCAAACGACAGCTCGGTCTGAATGCCAGGTGCGAGATCGATCGACAGACGTTCAACAGTTGCAGAAGTTCGGCTCGCAAAGATCGACAACAAGATGCCCAGCGAGAATCCGAATCGCATCCAAAGATCGAAGACCGAGGTTGGCTGCCATCGGTTACAAAATTTGTCGCGTAGACATTGCGCGGCAGATCGCTGTGCAAATGCGCCGCAGCTTAAGATTTTTTGACTGCCAAAAAGCGGTTTGTTCGTTGTGTAGTCGCAATTACAATCGCCCGAACCGTGCAAGACAAGAGCGCAATTGCGGCAGGAGCAGCGACGGATGGAGCGGGTTTGCATCGGTTTTCTCGAGCAGGTGCGTGGTTTTGGGCTGGCCATTATCATTCGCGCCGCGTTGCGAGTGCATTGCGTCGTCTTCAGGAGTGGCACCGGCGACATGGACGATTGGGAAGATCATGCACTGCAGGTGCACAATCGCGGGTTGATCGGTTACTACCACGCGAACGAATTTGCCATTCATCCGCCTTTGATGAGCGCGAAGCTGGAGCGCTCATTCTGCGAATTTCAAGGGCAACCCACACTCCGTTTCGAATTCTTTTCCGGGCGCCATTTGGGATATTCGATGCGGCAAACTGCCTTTTTGCTGTTCTTGCTGCTGCTGGAAAATCGCTGGCGTTTCTTCGCGACTGCCTACTGCTTCGCATCCTCTTTCTTTCAGCTGTTCTTGTTACGCCGATTATCACCTCTCTGCCCACGCTGATTCAGCCTTACAAAATCGTTTTCACAAATGTTTTCTAGCGCACCAGAAATTGCTGATTGATGAAAAGGTCGGACATCATTGGCGCTCTTCGACAACACTGGCCGTTTATAATCGTCGCGGCTGTTGCCGCAATGTTCATATTCACAAATCTCGGACGTGATTATTTGTGGGAAGATGAGGGCGACACGGCTGCACTCGCTGCGAACATTCTCAAATTCGCCGTTCCAAAAGCGTGGGACGGTGCGGCGTTTCTCGATTCCGATCATGGTGCGCGTCTCAACCGCAACTTGGTCATGGTCACTCATCCGTGGATTCAATATTATCTGGCCGCCGGATCGTTCCTTGTTTTCGGTCAAAACACTTTTGCGGCGCGGTTTCTGTTCGCAATCGCCGGATGGATGTCGATCTTGTTCGTCTACTTATTCGTTTGGCGATCGATTGGAAGTCGATGGGCTGCATTTACGGCGGCCGCACTGCTCACGTTTTCGGTGCAGTTTCTCTTGTACGCGAGACAATGCCGCTACTGCTCGCTCAACCTGCTGTTGGTTTGTTGGCTCTTTTGGACCTTTTTTAAGATGAAATCGGCGCGGGATTGCGCGCTCTTCATTCTCGCCGCTGCGCTGCTTTTTCATACGCATCCTTACGGAATTGCGCCAGTCGTCGCTCTCGGTGGTTTAAGTTTCATTTATCGGCCATTTGCAACGCAACGCCGCTGGATTTGTTTCGCTGCGCCGGCAGTCGCGCTTCTAACTTTGCCGTGGCTTGCGCTTTCATCGCTTTCCTCGAGCGGATCGGAATTGAATACGACCTCCGCGCAATCGCTCGGCGAATTTTTCGAACGCTGCTTCCAGGCGTTTATTGAATCAACCTCCGTCACGCCGCTGATCGGAACAGCGATCGTTTTGGCCGTGGTGGTGTTGACGCATCTGGCAAAACGAAAAACGACCCAAAACGAAGTTTCTGGCAGTGCTGCGACAGCGCAGCAAGCGCCCGTACTGTTAGAGACAAACGAGACGTCGATATTGCTTGGTGTGTTTGCGACAGTCGTTCTCTACGGCTTGGAAACAGCGGTTACCCAGTCAAGCGATAGTCTATGGCTTGCTGGAATGCGTTACGCCTCAGCGATATTGCCGTTGGCAGCGATAGCCGCGGGTATTGTTATCGCGAAGATAAGCCGCGGAAATTGGCTGATCTGGACTGCGCTCCTTCTCGTGTTTGAATTCACTAAGCTCGCGCAGCTCACCCCATGGGTTGCCGCGAAGCCCGATGGAGTCATTCACTTCGGGAGCTATTCGGTCGGCGCCCACGTTCCACAAAAGATTATCGATCGATTTCTCGGCTCCGGACTAACGATGTACGTTCGCGACTTGTGGCGCGAAAATCCCGGCACGGTAGAGAAAAGCTGCAAATTTCTGCGCGAAAACGCAAAACCCGATGACATCCTGATTGTAAACTACGGGATGGAGCCGACCTATTTTTATACTCGACTGCCACAAGCCATGGGTATTCAGAGGCAGTATCCCGTTTATGAGCGCGCGCGAGAACTCCGACTGCCGGAGTTTGTTTTCGGGAGCGATCATGCCCGCTGGATTGTTTGGCGTTCAGCTTGGGAAACAGGTCCCGGTTACGCGATCAACGATGTCTTACGCGAAATCACCGAACACGGCGGCAAAATCACGACGGTGTTGCAAATGGAGGAAACGGTTTGGGAAAATCGCGAAGACATCCACTTTCATCGATTCTCTGACGGCAGCTACCTGTTTCCGCGAACCCAAACTTTCCCACCTTCTCGCATTGCCCGCGTCGATTGGCCGGGCGAATAATCGATTTTTGGTCAACGGCTCGTTGGCCCGACTTGACCAGAATCAACGTTAGACGCGCACAACCCTAAGGCGCAACCTGGGCACCAAGAGCATCGCCAGCCATACTGTGAACGCCACAAACAATAGTGTCTGAACCGCCGAGTTGAGCCAGCGAGGCCCAGGACGCATTATTTCCTCTACGGATGGATCGATAAGACAAACTTTTAAGCGAGGCTAAAACGATTCAGGCGGTTGATCGCTCCGGATGTCACGCTGATGCCAGAACCTGATTAGGCGAACATTCATTCGAAACGCAAACCGAAAATTCGCCATGGTTTTTCGCCATGAACCTGCGACGACACGATCATCGCGCCTAGGCTGATTGATCGCTGGAGACCCCTAACATAAAGATGACTAAGAACGAGAAACGATAGCGCCAAAAACCAAAGCGTTTGCTCTCCCTCAAGAAAAGCAATGCTAAGCTGTGAAATCCTTGCGCTTTTCGATTTGGGTGAGGTTTTAAGAACTCGGCGGCAAATTCTCTTCTGGGCCATGCCGCCTCACGTAGCGCACAACGTACTGTGGCGTCCCAGTTTGATCAAGATAGAGTCGCCCCAGATATTCGCCGACCAGACCGAGAATCATTAGTTGAATGCCGGCAAGCAATACAATCGTTCCCAGCACCGTCGGGATCCCAAGCGTAACATTCGGTGTGATCCACAGCCGGTCGATCAAGATGGCAACGAGCGCTACCACGCTGAAACAGGAGGTCAGCAGCCCGACATAAATGGAAAGCCGCAGCGGCTTGATCGAAAAATTCAAAAACGTGTTCAGCCACAGCCGCACTAATCGCCGAAATGTGTAACGCGAGGTTCCGCTTAAACTCGGGCGATGCTCCACCGGAATTTGGCCGATGTTTCGCGTCACGCGATAAATCAAACCGTCAGTATACGGATATGGGCCGCGATACTGGATGATTTGGTCCACCACAAAACGATTGACCACTTTGAAGCTCGAGAGATACAGGTCCTTGGGTTTGTGCAGCATCAACGTCGCAATCCAGTCATTGAAACGACTGCCAAGGTTCCTAAACCACGAATGTTTCTTCTCGATGTAGTGACCGTAGACCACATCGTAGTTTTTGCGCTTCAATTCGTCCAACATTCGGGCGACCTCCTCCGGGGGGTTCTGGCCGTCATCGTCCAACACCGCGATATAACGTCCGCGCGTTTGCTTGAATCCGGCAAGAACAGCGCTGTGCTCGCCGAAGTTGCGACTTAGATGCACGAACACAACGTTTTGTGGAAACTTTTTCGCCAACTCGCCGCAAACTGTTTCACTGTCGTCCTCGGAACCGTCATTGACCAAGACGATCTCGAAGGATGTGGATCCAAATACATTTATCGTGTGCTCGACAAGCGGACCGATGGTGCGGCTGCCGTTATACACGGGAATCACAAGCGATAACTCAGGTTTGGTCGGCATCGGGATGGGTCGGCTTAGAGCAGGGTTGTCCGATTCTGCCAAAAAAGCTGCCGAAAGTTATAGAAAATCTTTTTGCCCGCGACCTACAATCGGCCCATGCCTTCCGACTACGATATTTTCGCGCGCGCCGACGTCCTTGTTACCGGTGGACTCGGTTTTATCGGGTCAGCCCTGGCCCGCCGTCTGATCGAGATCGGCGCACGGGTAACTCTGGTCGACAGCCTGATCCCCGAATACGGTGGCAACCCTTTTAACATCCAGGACATCCGCGATCGGGTTACTGTTGATCTTACGGATGTTCGCAATGCGGCCGCAATGTCATCGCTGATCAAGAAACGTCAGTTTCTTTTCAATCTCGCCGGCCAGACGAGCCACCTCGATTCGATGACCGATCCGGTGACCGACTTAAACATCAATGCCGCGGCGCAGCTTCATATCCTCGAAGCGTGCCGCCTGCACAATCGGGATTTGAAGATTGTTTTTGCCAGCACGCGACAAGTCTATGGTCGGCCACAATACCTGCCCGTCGATGAGAACCATCCGATCAATCCAATCGATGTTAACGGAATTAACAAACTAGCGGGCGAGTGGTATCACCTGCTTTACAACGACGTCTACAAAATTCGCGCCTGCGCTTTACGACTGACCAACACCTACGGACCAGGGATGCGGGTCAAAGATGCACGGCAGACATTTCTTGGCATTTGGATCCGCCGGTTGATCGGACAAAAGTCGATTCAGGTTTTTGGTAACGGAAAACAAAGACGCGATTTCAATTTCGTGACCGACGTAGTGGATGCGCTGCTTCGCGCGGCTGCGAGCGATGCTGCAAATGGTCAGGTGTTCAACCTTGGCCACAGCGAGTGCGTCAGCTTGAAAAAACTGGCTACATTACTGGTAAACCTCAACGGCGGTGGCAACTACGAACTCATTCCCTTTCCTGACGATCGGAAGGCCATCGATATCGGCGACTATTACGGCGACTTTCGTAAGATCGACAAAGCACTCGGTTGGCAGCCCAAGGTGACACTCGAGCAGGGATTGAAGCAAACGCTCGAATATTATCGAGCGAATCATGCTCGTTATTGGGACTAACCAGCCGCGCGCGTGGTCAAGGCTTTTCGCGCGGCTTGAGGGCACGCGCCTTTTCATATTCACGAGCTGCGCGTTCTGTCTCGCCCTTCTGTTGCAAGGCCATGGCTAGGTTATAATGCCCAATGTAATCGTCCGGCCGAACTGCCAATGCTTCCGCGTACTCGCGAATTGCTCGATCGACATCCTCCTTGGCGAGAAACGCATTACCAAGAACAATGTGGGCATCAGGTTCCTTCGGCAGCAGTTGGAGGGCTAGTTCGCACTGCCGAATCGCTTCATCGGTTTGACCCTGCTGAAGGAAGGCGCTACCCAGATTGTAACGCGCTTCTGGGTAATCGGGATTCAATCGAAGTGATTGTTGATACTTCTCGATGGCTCCCTCGATGTCACCTTTCTCGAATTGAACCACGCCGAGGTTGTTGTAGGCCATCCAGCAAGCCGGATTTCTCGCGATCGTCGTCCGCCAGAGCGTTTCCAGATCGCGATACATCGCGGCTTGGTGCCAGGTCAAAAGACTGAGGACAATTAAAATCGTGCCGGCGACGGCGACGACCAGCCAATGCAAGTTCCTCCTTGATCCACCAATCCTCGCCAAGCCCGCGGCGGCGAGAGCGATTGGGCCGATGCAGGCCAGATACTGGTAGTGATCGGCCACAAACGTGAATCGGAACGTGTAAAGCATGGTGAAGCCAAGCAACGGACCCAGTGTGGTTAGAAAGAACAAGGCCGCCACCTCAACGCTTCGGCCGAAGAAACGCCGCAGGTAAAAGATGAGCCAGGCGCCGGACGCAGTGGCGATCAACCAGAGATAGCCAATCGGATTTGCCGGATCAATCCGCCACTGCGGATAAATGAACGTGAGGTTTAAAGGCCATAATATCTTGCCAAGATAAAACCAAATTGCGCGGCTCGCGATCAACAATCGCTCGATTGGTCCCAAGGATACAAGGGTTCGCGTGCCTTGATGATACTTTTCCCACCAGACAGCCACCAGACCGACTCCCACCGCCGCGACGATGAAAGGAGCGATCTCCAAAAGTTCTCTCCGGCCGATCGGTTTTTCCTTTAGCCAGAGAATCAAAAGCAGAGCCGCGGGCAATGTGCAGGCGGTGGATTTCGCCAACAGCGCGGGCAGATAAAATCCGAGCGCCAAAAAATAAACCAACCGCCGACGCCCGCTTGTTGCATCCACGTATTCGATCCAGGTCGATAACGCGAGTAAAAAAAAGAGCCCCATCAGGACATTCTTCAGCTCGGAAATCCAGGCGACCGATTCCACCTGGAGCGGATGGAATGCGAAGATCGTCCCGGCCAGCCACGCGCCCGGCACTTTCAAGCGCGCAAGTATCCACCAAACCAAAAGGGCGTTGGCGACATGCAGAGAAATACTTACCCAATGATATCCGGTGGAATTCAGGTCCCAGAGCCACCGCTCGATTCCCAAGACCGTGTAGGCGAGCGGAAAATATTGCGACGGAGCGTCGAGCGAAAACCAGATCCGACGCAAACCGTCTGGCGCGATCAGCAAATAGTTGTTCGTTACGTAGCGATCATCGTCCCAAATAAATCCGCCATGCCATGCCGGCTGGTAGATGAAGATGGTCAAGCCGCATAGCGCGACAGTGCCCAACAATCCGAGCACGCGCCGGTTCGTGACGGAGCTATCCATTCCGTGCGATATTATTTGAGCCCGTTCAGACTTCCAAAGAGATTTCGGTAGTCACAATTGCAGCTCTGTGCAGACTCGTTTGTTTTGACGATGTCGATGAAGACCCTATCGATTCCAGGATGAGCGACCGCGCAACGCCTGTTTGGAAGCTCGTCGCCATTTTCATTGCAACTCGCTAGTTAGTTTTTGGTCAAACGCTCGGGCAGCGGTTCGTCACCTTCGTTGACGAATCATATGTCTACGCGAACCCGTTCATTAGCAGAGAAGGCGCCGCGGCTGGCGGAGAGTCAAAACAACACTGCGCTCATCCAAACGCTTCAGTCTAACATCGTTCTATTCCGAAGCGCTTCGCCGCTTCGCGATAATCCCCCTGAAGCGAGCAGGCGGCCACGGTCAAGCTTTGCCCTTCGCGGGCTGCCCTGCTCCGTGTTTTTTAATCCAAAAAGCGAACGGCCGAGTCCCCTTTTTCGGGAACTCGGCCGCTGAATTGCTGAAGTTAGGATCCGACTAAAAGCGTTTCTTTATGCCGACGTACCAGAATCGGCCTTTCGGGTTCGTGGTGCTCTCGTCGAAACCGTTTTCGAACGCGGCGGCCACGAACGGCGGCTCTAAATCGCCGACGTTATCCACACCAATTGTAAGGGTGGTGTTGTTGAGCCATGCTCTCCACCCGCACGGATTGTATTCGGCGGTGGAAACCGGCATCACGTTCTTCTCTTTGCCGTCCTTCATCTTCACGTTCTTGCCGCCGTCCTTGGCGTAGCCAGCAACTTCGTTCTGCGCCGCAGGCGGTGGCAGGTTGAACGTGTAGTTTAAGATCAAGTCAACCGTGCACCACTCCCGCACCTTTTCGTGGCCGAGAAGCGGGGGTTCGCCCTTGGGACGCACCTCGGGTATAAACGCTTCATTATCCCAGTATTGGCCGATATAGTGGACGACAACGCCGGTATCAATCCCTTGCATCCACGAGCCCGATGGACCGTCGTAGAACAAACTGGCGTACCAACGATTGTGGGTAAACGAACCGCCACCGTTGACGCCTTGGAAGCCGCCACCGAACTTCCCAACCGCGGTGGTTCGCGGACCACCCGGGAGGAATTGGATATCAACGTCGGCCAGATACGTTTCGTTCCAAGTCGCGGTAAACGTGCCCCAATCGCCGTGGCCAAGGCGCGTAGTATCGAATATCTCAACAACTTCGAAGTCCCATGCACTCAATATTTCCCGGCCAAGGTTTTGAAACGGCGTCAGAAGTAACGTAATTGGTGTCCCGACACCGCCAGCACGCTGTAATTGTGATACGCCTAGGGTCTGTGTCCCAGCCGCGTCAGGTGGAATGTTTTTTGTCTCTTCTATGAGTGTTTGGGGATCCAGGACTGTAGTAAACCCACGGATGTCAATATGGACAAAGTCCGCCGACATGGTTAACCCTTGCAGGGGAGCCCACCACTTACCCGGAGTTAGAACCCCGCCATAGGTGTACTCGTAGGCGATTTCAGGCTGTAAGTGTGGGTTGCCGAAGATATGCTGCTCGACCTGCGGTTCGGTGTTACACGTAGTGCAGGTGTCTTTGACCGCCGGAAAGTTCTGCGTAGTGCCGCCGAACAGTTCAAACAGTGTCGGAGCGTGGAACGCTTCGATGTAGGCCGCACGCAATGTGAGAGACTGATCGATCGGCTGCCAGCGAACGTCCACTTTCGGCCTTTGGGTGTCTCCGAAATCGCTATACCACTCTTCGCGCTCAGCAAAACCGAATTCCAAGCTGTAGGCGCCCGGGAAATTCCAGGTCGGCCCCGTGACTGGAACTCGGACTTCTTCAAAGATTGACCAAACGTCGCGCTGGCCTCGGGTTGCCTGACCATTCGTCGAACCAGTCGTCTGACCGGTCACGGTTAACGGATCGGGCTCATCGTGGAACGTATTTGTGAGGTGCATCCCACCGACTGCGAAACGAACGGCGCCGCCGGGCAGGTTAAACATATCACCGCGTAAAGTGAGGTCTTCAGTCATGAGGACCGTTTCTAAATCGTCGTGCGTCGTAACAAAGACGTTATCAACTACGGTCTTGGTGTTCACGTTATGTCCGAACGGATTGAAGGCTGTCGCCGGATCCGTATCCAGCAAGAACGTGCGCAAGGCGTTGTTGTTCACGATTCCGCCGAAGCGCTGAACGCGATTACTATCGTTGTAACGGAAGCCGAACTCCCATTCCCATGTCTTGAGTTGGTCCCAGGCATTGGCGAACTCGCCCAAGTTACCCTTTAAGCCACCGGTAAAGACGTAGGCGTTGGTGGTGATTTTGTCCGTGCGCAAGCCAACCTCCAGCGAGCGGTAGCGGACGCCGGTCGTAAACGCCGTCCCGGCCGGCGCGGCGCTTGGGAGAGAGAAGATCGGAGTGGTACTGGTGAAGCCGCCCGGAGAGGTGTAGTCGGCCACTGTGAACGGGTTGAACGGATTTTGCGTCGGCACGCTAAAGCCCGCGCTACTAATACCAAATGGATGCGTGGTGTCCGTCCAAACATCCGGGGTAAACGGCGTTGGGGCCAGACCGCCATCCCAAAATTGCCGGAAATATTTGAAATCAGCAAAAACGGTCAGGTATTTGTCACAGAGATCGCGGTCGAACGAACCGTAGAGATATTCACGATCGGTCGGCGCGATGTCCGGCGTCAGATCGGCGAAGTTAAACGAGCTCTTCTCGCTTGTCGCAATTCCCGAGTTTCGGGTCGTGTACTGCGTGTCAGTGAACTGGTTTGCGCTAAAGTGCGGCGTCGGCGTTAAAAGGCCGCTCTTTTGAGGGATAAAAATCCTGGTCGTCACACGGCCCGCCAAGTTGCCGCTGCGACCATCAAACCCACCCCAAGCCGACTTGTCTGCATCGTGCGAAACATTGACGTCGCGCGAGAAAATCGCGGACGCATCATAAATACCCGCATAAACGACGATGTTTGTTTTGTCATCGCCGGTACCCGCGAGCATGTAGGCGGTTCTTTCACCGTAGTCGTTAGCGAAACCAAGATTCGAGTTGCCATAGCTGGCGTAAACCTCCAACCCACGGAAGCGGTGAATCAAAAATACGTTCACCACGCCAGCGACAGCGTCGGTGCCGTAAATCGGAGACGCTCCGTCTTTCAAGATGTCGATGTGATCGATCAACCCCAACGGGAATTGGTTGAAATCGACCGAGTTTGCGTCGGCGGTTACTAAACGTCGGCCGTCCTGCAGTACCAGGGTTTCTTTCGGATCGATACCACGGAGACTGATGCGCGTCGTGCCGTCACCACCGTTGGTATTGTTTTCGGTAGTGTTCGATCCAGTCGAGGCCGGAATTCTCAAGATCAAATCGGTCGGCGTTCGCACACCCAACCGAGTGATGTCGTCACGGCGATAGGTGTCGACAGGATTCGGACCGACTTCTTCGGCGGTCGGAATATTCGAACCGGTAACGATAACGCGTTCAGCGGTCGCCTCAGTTGCGGCTGGGGCTCCCGCGGCCGGAGCAACATTTGTTCCGGTCGTCGCCGGGGCTGGCTTAGCGGCTGCGTCTTGGGCGCGAACGCTCGTCGCGATAATTAATGGAAATACGACGGCGACTGCAAGAGCGACGCGAATTCCCAACGTTTTTCGCACGTTGTTTCTAGTCATTGGTTTCTCCATGGGTTTGGTTAGGTTTGCGCTAGGGATTATTGAAAAGTAAGTAAGCTGACAAGGTTTTTTTTCAGTTTTTTCAAATTTTTTTGAACGGGCAAACCGGGCCAGTTGTCGAGCCCGAACCGCGTTTTCGGGCGTTCTATCGGATTTCCCGGTCTCTGCCTAGAAAAAAATTAAAGAATTTTTGCCCTCCGGGAAGAGGGCTTTTCCCGGGGCGGCAGGGGCAAGCGTCAATGCGACACCTGGGTGCGGTGCAGTGGCTCACCCCGCTGGAATAATTCGATGCACTCGCCCAAATTTTGGGCCATTGCGTAGTCGCCATTTTTCTCCGCGATCTTTTGAGCATGCTGGCAAGTCGCAATCGCTTCCGCGAACCGACCGTTCTCCGCTTGCGCGGCAGCAAGCGTTCGCAACACCACTGGATTTTCGCCACCATTTCGCACCGCGCGCTGCGCCAACTCCACCGCTTCCACGCCGTCGCGCAAATCCGCGTCAGCCGCCGTCGCCAAGACCCACGCGATGTTGTTCGCCGCATCCGCGTTATCCGGATCAAACGATAAACTTTGCCGCCAGGCATCAATCGCTTCCTTGATTTCACCTTTGCTCGCAAATGCCACGCCGAGATCATTGCTCGCCGCGACGTGATCCGGCTGAATGCTGAGCGCTTTTTGGAAATGAAGGATCGCAGCATCGGTCTTTTGCTTCGCGGCCAGCGCTCGCCCCAACCCAAAATGCGCCGCCGCATTGCCGTCGCGCAAACGCAGCGCGCTTTCATATTGATTAATCGATTGATCGATTTGTCCGCGCACAAATAAAATCCCACCGAGCCCTGCGTGCGCTACGTCATTGGCAGGCGTGACCGCGAGAGTGTGTCGCCACAACGTTTCGGTGTCGCGCCAATGCGCTGTTTGTTTCCAGGACAAGATTGACAGCGTCGCAACAACGACTGCGCCAGCGACGCTCAAAATAATGTTTCGTGCTGCATGCTCCGCCTTCGCGGAAGCGCTACCGTGGGACAGGCATGGTTTCGTCAGATCCCAAATCAACCAGACCAGCGCGATGTCCAATCCGATTTGCGGAAGATACGTGTAACGGTCCGCATGACTTTGCAGTCCGACCTGCACAATTCCGATCACTGGAATCAGCATGAGCAAATACCAAAGCCAGCCGACGATGAGATAAGGATTCTGCCGGCGACGAATGAATGCGATCGCGGTCAACGCAATTAAAACGACAACCGCGAGCATTAGACGCCACCCTTCCAGCCGGTTTTCGGGGTGGACATAAAACGGAATCAAATCGACAGGCCAAAACATTTGTCGGACATACACGAAATAACTGAAGAGCGCGTTGGTGATTCGCCACGGCAGCGGCAAAAATTCCGTCGAACCGAGCGCAAAGTTTTGCGCCCACAGCGTTGCGATGCACGAACCTGCTGACAACGCGAACAACGGAATCTTCTCGACCAGCAACTTCCCGGTTGTCGATCTTTCAAATCGCGCGAGCGGCCAATAATCGAGCAGCAGCAAAATGAGTGGCGTCGTGATTAACATCGGCTTCGACATCAACCCGCCCGCAAACAAAATGGATATCATCACGTAGCGGCCGACTGATTGCTTGCGCGCGTACGCGACGTACGCGATCAGCGTCAGGATAAAGAACGCGCCGCTGAGCACGTCTTTGCGCTCGGCGATCCATGCGACTGACTCGACCCGCAAAGGATGAACCGCGAAAACCGCCGCGACAAACGCGCTCTTCCAAACAGTGCCAGTCTCGCTCGAACTGGCAGTCGCTTGTTGCAAAAAAACAAAAAGCAGAGCCGCGGCGATGCTGTGGAAAAAAACGTTCACTAAATGATGGGGACCAGGATTCACACCGAACAGTTGACAATCAAGCATGTGCGAGATCGAGGTCAGCGGATGCCAGTTCTGGGAATGAACGTGGGTAAACGCCCAGCCGATACCGTGCCAGGTCAGGCCAGCACGCACATGCGCATTGTCGAGCACGTAAAGCGGATCGTCATAATTAATGAACTGATGCCGGAACGTTTGTCCGAACACCGCCCACGTGATCGCGAACAGAAGGATGATGATCCCGAACAATGTCCAGCGCGATGGTTTGGTGTCGAGGATCTCGGACTCCAAAGCGCTCACCGTTTTTCCAAATGCAACTTCGCTTCGTCCGGCTGGCCGTTCTGCAACAAGGCCTCCCCCAAAAAACGATCGGCGTCCGGATAGCCGGGCTCGATTCGAAGCGCCTCTTTATAATGAGCGATCGCTTCCGGCAAGTGGCCGAGCCGATGAAGACCGACTGCGAGATTGTAGTGCGCCAGCGCGCTGTCTGGTTCGCGCTGCACAACATTCCGATAGTGCGCGACGGCTTCGTCGAGTTGCCCGGAATCTAGCAGGACATTTGCGAGGTTTGTTTCCGCTTCGGGACTCTTTGGTTCAGCTTGCAACGTCCGCTCAAAATGGCGGGCCGCCAGACTGAGTTCTCCTTTTTCCATAAAAGCTGAACCAATTTGAAAATTCGCATCAGGGTCGGCAGGATGGCTCGCGAGAACGATTTCAAACTGTGCAATCGCTTCATCGAGCCGGTGCTTTTTGAGCAGAAACTCGCCGAAGTTAAAATGCGCGATGTCGTTTTGCTTGGTCACGGCAAATGTTCGATTCCAAAGTCGTTCGGTGTCGTGCCAGTAGGAAGCCTGAATCCACGCCCGCCAGGCGAAGAGAGCGATGATGATCGGCCCTGCGGCGGCGAAAACTTCGCGGCGATAACGAACCGATTTGGACGAATCGACAATCGCCCACGTCGCCGCGACATAGAGCCCAATCTGTGACAAGTAAGTATAACGATCGGCGTGCGCCTGGCTGCCAACCTGAATCAGTCCGATCACAGGCAAAAGCATGACCAAATACCAAAGCCAGCCGACGATGAGATAAGGTCGCCGATTTTGGAGAACGAAAACAGCAACGGTAATCAAAGCCAGAACCGCAGCGGCGCCGACCGTTTCCCAAATCGGCAATCGACCCGGATGCGGATAAATCGTTGCCAGATTGGCCGGCCAAATCATTTGCCAGAAATAAATGAGATAAGCTGAAAGAGCGTTCGCCGCGCGCCAACTCAACGGCAAATGCGCAACTTGAACGATGCCGCCGCGTTGTGCGATCAGCGTCGCAATCGCCGAACCTATCGACAAAGCAAACAACGGAATCTTTTCGAGGAGAAGTTTTGTCGCGCTCGTTTTTTCCAATCGGTCCAGCGGCCAGTAATCGAGCAAAAGCAAAATCGCTGGCAGGGTCACCAGCATCGGTTTCGCCAACAATCCGCACCCAAACAAGATTGACATCGTCACATAGCGCACAACGTCCGGCTTTCGCGTGTAATGAAAATAAGCGAACAAGGTCAGGAAAAAGAACAAGCCGCTCAGGACGTCTTTTCGTTCGGAAATCCACGCCACCGATTCGACGTGCAACGGATGAATCGCAAAAAGAGCGGCAACGAACGCGCTGCTCCAAATAGTGTTCGTCCGGCTCGGACCTCCGGTAATTTGCCCGAGCAAAAGAAAAAGCAGGACCGCGTTCGCGCTGTGCAGCAGCACGTTTACCAGATGATGCGCACCCGGGTTTAAACCAAAGAGCTGGCAATCGAGCATGTGCGACATCGTGGCGAGTGGATGCCAGTTATGCGAATGCACGTGCGTGAACGCCTTAATCACGTTTTGCCAATTCAGTCCCGCCTGAATCTGTGGGTTCTCGCTCACGTAGACCAGGTCGTCGTAATTGACGAAATCATGCCCGCGCGTTTGCCAATAAACCCCAAACGTGATCGCGACTAACGCGAAGCAAATCGCGAATTTCAAAACGACCTGGGCGCGCACAATCTTGTAATTGTGGGCTGGGCCCGGCGCGCAAACAAGTTGACTCGCTTTCTCCCGAAAGCTCGCCCGTCGGTTTGTCATCCAACTCACTCGACTCCCATTGACTCGATTGTCGATCTTGTCCTGGACAGCGCAATCTTGGCTCGTTCAGTTTCCGAGACTACAAGTACCGCGTGTTCACGGGATTGATCGAGGAAGTCGGCTGCGTGCTTTGGATGCGAAGGACGGATCGCGGCCCGCAGTTACAGTTGAGGGCGCCGAGGCTCGCGCCAGCAGTTGTCATTGGTGACAGCCTCGCAGTCAACGGTTGCTGTCTGACCGTCAGCGCACAGCACGCCGAGCAGCTCACCTTCGATTTGCTCGAGGAAACGCTTGATAGAACAAATCTAAAGCACCTGCGACGCGATAGTCCGGTAAATCTGGAGCGCGCCCTCGTCGTAGGCGCGCCGTTGGGCGGTCATTTTGTTCAAGGCCACATCGATTGCGCGGCGAAAGTGATTTTATTCGAGCGCACCGGAGAAGATTACCGGCTCGAGGTCGATCTGCCCGCGGAATTCGCGCATTACGCGGCGTTCAAAGGCTCGATCGCGATCAATGGCATCAGTCTTACCATCGCTGAACTCTTGGAGAAAAGTTTCGGCGTCTGGATCATTCCGCACACCAAACGCCATACTAACGTCGACAAGATCCAAGTCGGCGATTTGGTGAACATCGAGTTCGACATTCTGGCCAAATACGTTGAGCGAATGCTGGCGCGCTATGCACCTCAGGATTGAACCGACCCGGGCGACAAAAAAATCGCTGCTCATATCTATATATAGTACAGCGTTACTTTGCGCCCAAGCCAGGGTTCCCTGCTCAGGTTGAACCAGAATGTGCTGTATTTCAATAGGGAAGCAGGTAGCCCCCACAGCGCCAGCGCAAGCAGAATCGCGTTGATCAGTTGCTATAGCTGCGTGTTTAGTTCCTGTCGTCGCGCGAGCATGCTACAAAGGAGCAAGCCTCGCTTTTCCCTGGTTGGACAACCTGCAAGTATATGACAACGCGTCGACCGGTCAAAAAGCCGCGCCAGATGGTCGTGGGCGTAATCGCTTCGGCTGCAGATTTGAGATTTGCCCTCGCGATGCGCCAGCCGCCGGATCTCTTCGAACTTCGTCTCGATTGTCTTTGCGACATCGTCGATCGACTCGAACGCAAAGTGTCGATCCTCAAAACGCCATTTATCATTACCGCGCGCGATCCACACGAAGGCGGCGCTAAAAATTTGTCGCTCCAAAAACGCCGCGAGTTGCTTTCCCGATTTTTACCGCATGCGAAATACCTCGATGTGGAATTGCGTTTCGCGCGCGCGTTCAAACCACTGCTCACGCGGGCTCGAAAGAGACATGCGCGCGTAATTCTTTCGTTCCATGATTTTAGATCCACGCCATCGCGGTGCAGCTTGCGTGCCAAGGCGTCGCGAGCGAAAGCACACGGTGCCGACATTTTCAAAGTCGCGACGCGCACCGACAAACCATCGGAGCTTGGCCAACTCGTCGATTTCATCACCGACAAAAATCTAAACGTTCCCGTGAGCGCGATGGGGGTCGGGAAACTCGGCGGAATTTCGCGGCTTCTGCTCGCGTATTGCGGCTCCATGCTCAATTACGCCTCCCTTCAACAATCGCACGTCCAAGGACAATTGCCGATCGACGTGTTGCGTTCGGCGCTGCCGCGTTGAAGTTGTTTTCCAAGGATGAAGAATGGGTCGGTAAATCTGCCAGCTGAAATAGGGGTGATGCCATTGCCTGGCGCGGTCCTTTTTCCGCACGCCTTGCTGCCGCTTTACATCTTCGAACCGCGCTATCGCGAAATGCTCGAACACGCGCTTCAGCGCGATCGAATGTTCAGTGTCACGCTGATCAAGCCGAGCTGTCCGGAATGGCATGCGCCAGAAGATTTTTTTCACTTTGCCACGGTTGGCTTGATCCGCGCGTGCGTTGGGCGCGGCGACGGCACTTCAAATTTGGTACTGCAAGGTTTGCATCGCGTCCGTTTCAAGAGTTTCGAACAGAAAACGCCATTCCCAGTTGCCAAGATCGATATCGTCGAATCCACCGAGAGCGCGACTGTCGAAACCGAAGCGCTCGGCGAGAAGGTCCTCGAGCTCTATCGGAAATTAAAACGCGCGGGGCGCCAGTTGCCGCCAAAAGTCGATCGCTACCTCGCCCAGCTTGGTGATCTGGAAATGCTTGCCGATCTCGTCGCTTCAACTTTCGTGGACGATCCGCTCCGGCGTCAACGCATGCTCGAAGAATCGTCGGTGAATCAGCGCCTGCGTCTTCTAATCACTTTTTTGCAAGACGAGATCGGCAGCGCCGCGGCGTAATCACTTCCCGGCGATCCGCGCATACTCTTCGATCAAGTAACGATCGGTCATTCCCGCAACGTAATCGCAAACTGTCCGGTGCAGGCCTTCCTGCTTGAGTCGTCTTATCGCTACCTCGCCGAGCTGACGCGGATCGGCCACGTAACTTTCAAAGACTTTTTTCAACATCTCACAGGCGCGCCGATTGACTTCTGCTACGCGCGGATGATAGTAAACATTCGCGTAAAGAAATTTTCGCAGCGCCTGGTTTGCCTTGTCTAGTTCTTCGTTGTGGCGAATCAACGGCGCCGGGTGTATACGCACGTCGTCCGGACTTTTTGGATTCGCCTTGGCGATTGACGCCGCGCTCGTCGTCACCACGTCCTGCACCTGCACATCGATAATGTCGCGAATAATCAATTTGTGCAGCTCGGGCTCACGCGCGTCGGGATAATGTCCCAACACGTGTTGCTGGCTTCGACTCCAGACTTCGTTCTCTTCCAACTGCGCCGCAGTCAGAATCTCGAAATCAACTGCGTCGTCGAGATCGTGACTGTAATACGTGATCTCGTCAGCTAGGTCGGCGGTCTGCGCTTCCAGTGACGCAATTCCGGCTGAGCGCTCGTGCTTCTGCAAGCCTTCGCGGACTTCCAATGTCAGATTTAATCCCGGAAAATCCGGGTAGATGTTCTCGAGCAGCTCGACCACGCGCAAACTTTGGCGGTTGTGCTCGAATCCGCCGTGATCGCTCATGCATTCGGCGAGAATTTCCTCGCCCGAATGCCCAAACGGCGTGTGGCCGAGATCGTGCGCGAGCGCGATAGCTTCCGCGAGATCTTCGTTAAGCGCGAGAGAGCGCGCGATCGTGCGGCTGATCGACGCAACTTCGATCGAATGCGTCAACCGCGTCCGCAAATGATCGCCGGTGCCGTTCAAAAAAACCTGCGTTTTGTACTCGAGCCGGCGAAATGCTCGTGAATGAATGATGCGCGCGCGGTCGCGCTGAAACTCAGTTCGAAAAGCATGGCTTCGCTCTGGGTATTTTCGGCCGCGCGAGTTGCCTGACTTCTGTGCGAACGGCGCTAACGTCACCCGCTCTGTCGCCTCCATCTCTTCGCGCGTTTTCCAGCCATTCTTCATCTGTTCGATGTCGAACTTGGCGTATCCGCCTTCAGCTTTTCGCGTAAGGCCAGCTCAGCGCCTCTTGCTTCAAGTCTGGCCGCCAGCAAATCGAAGATCGCGAGCAACATGGCGGTCACCGTTAGCCAAATGCAGGCCAGAAAAAATAGCGCGAAGAGCAAGTGCTCGCGCGGCGGATTCAGCAACGGCCGCAGCAACGTTCCACCCAAAATCAAAAGCACCAGCACCAGCGCGAGCAGGAACAGCATTGCGTAGCGCCGCGTGTTTTGATCGCGAATCACGCCCCGCGTTGCATGCACGAGAAACGATGCCGCCTGCAAACGTTTTTCCTCGGGAGAATTTTCCATCAGCGATTTCCGCCAGCGCCGCGCGCGGCTACTTCTCGATCTTACAATTCATCCAACCCAAGACAAACGGCTTCTCAGGAGCGATTCGGGGTGCTTTCATAAGCAAGAGTGAAGAAGAAACGAACAAAAACAGCGCCGCGCAAAAAGAAGCCGGGCAGACCGATAAAGGGGGCCGGGGTTCCCGCACTTAAAGAACGAATCGACGCGGAATTCGCGAAAGCCGTCAAAAGCGCGAAATCGTACGTCGAGAATCCGTCGCGCTTGCGCGGTCTTTTTGTCGAGGCGGCGAAACAGACGGAGTCGATGCCGAAAGAACCTTTTGCCGAAACCTGGCCCTACTTTCAGGCAATGCTCCGTTTGATCCGCGCTTATTCCGACGGCCAATACCCTGAGGTTCCCGAAAACACGCTCGTCGTCATCATCGCGGCGATCATTTACGTCATGAATCCGCTCGATGTAATTCCCGACGCGCTTCCTGCTCTCGGTTATCTCGATGACGCAACCGTCATCGCGCTCACCGTCCGACGGAGTCGCCAAACCCTGGACGACTTCATGGCGTGGGAAACGTCCCCGCGCTAAGCCAAGAGCAGGGCGAGCATCTCGACTTCGTCGGGTTGCCCGGGAGGCTGCATCGAAAATTACGCAACGTGAGGCAATGCAGCTCCAGAGCGCGCCCGGCTGGTGTTTCGCCCATAGTTCATGCACGCCACAAAAAGCAGCGTGAAGAACAAATCGCCGAGAAGAGAGTTCCGGAAAAACATCCAGGTTGGCGTAGAGCTGTATGCCGGCAAACCAACAGTGAGCGCTTGAATTAATCCGGCGAAGTTCTTCGCATAACCCGGATCGCTCAGCCACGAGAATGCGTTCGTGATCAAATAGAAGATTGCCGACGCAACGATCGACGCCGGCAGCAAAGTTTTAAATGAGGCGCGATTTTGTAAAGCAAGTCCGATAAATCCGACAAGCACAAGCGCGAGGTACCGACTAAAGATGTGCGAATCGATGAGCGTGGCGCCGTAATAGTGATTCAGAAACAAATCGGAAATGAAAAGTGCACCGAGCGGAATGGTGAATTTGAACTTCATCGGAAAATAAGTCGCTCCGCAAAGCGCGAGCGCCGCCAGCGGTGCAAAGTTCGACAACCATGGTGCTTGACCGGAATGAATCAGAAGCGCCGCCGCGATCCGATAAACGACGGCTGACAAAATGAGAATGAACGCGGGAATCATTGGAAGAAATTTAGCCGTCCTGTGGGAGTTGCAAAGCTGATTTGATTTACTTCCTGCGCTCAAACTTTCACCGTGTCCCCGACTCGCCGCTGCCATTCGCGGATCTGGTCGGTCAGATGTTTTATCGTGTCGCGTTGGTCGGAATCGGAGTAGACGTTTTTCCTTTCATCCGGATCCTCGGGCAAATTGTAGAGCTCGTTCTTATCTTTATCTCGAAGACAAAGCTTCCAACCATCGGAGGTGACAACGGCGCGAGTCGATTCGGTCAGCGCCTGCTTGACCTGATCTTTGCTCGCGAGCTTGGTGTGCTGGTTAATCTTTTCTTTGCCCGGCGCCCATTCAATGAAGACATGCTCTGGTGGCATCGATCCGCCACGAACCAAAGCCGCCCTACTTTTGCCGACGCATTGCGGGTCTGGAGTCTTTCCAAGCAAATCGAGTATCGTCGGCGCAAAATCGATGTGACTGATTGCTTGCCTAACGCGAAGCGAATCTTTCTGACCCGGAATTCGCACGAGGTATGGCACAGCGGCCGATTGCTCGAACATGAATCGCTTACCCAAAAGACCGTGCGCGCCCATCATGTCGCCGTGATCGCTTGTTAAAACGGTGATCGTCGTATCGGTTAGCCCGAGCTCGTCCAACTTCGACAAGATGCCGCCGATGCAATGATCGATCTCGGTGATGAGACCGAAATATTTTTGTTTGATCTCGCGGTAGCGCTCGCCGTTCTCGTCATAACGCTTGCGATAAACTTCCTCGCGCAAGCGATAATGCAGTGGCATCTCTTCGCCCAGCCGGTCGGCGTTGCTCGCATCCAAAGAAATTTGCGCGAGCGGATGTTCGTCGTTGAAGGGACCGGTGTAGGGCGGATGCGGTTCAATGAAAGCGATAAAAGCAATGAATGGACGGTCGCGATTGCGTTCCAAAAATTCGCAAGTGTGGGTTTCGAGAAACTTCGGCTCTGACAGCTCAAGGGGCAGATTTCGCGAGTACGTGCGACTAAAATATTTTCCGTGATCGGGCTTGTGTCCTTTTTCAATCAGAAACTTCGTGTAATCGCTAACACCTTCGATTTTGTGAGGGCCGATTGCGCTCTTGAACGATTCCTCGATCGAGATCCAATCCTCGAATCCGCGCTGCGCCGAGAATTCATCGCCGAGATGCCATTTGCCGAAATAGCCGCAGCGATAATCGGAGTCGGCGAGCATTTCCGGCAGGCACTTAAATTTGTGCGGCAATGATAGCTGGTTGTTAGTACAGCCATTGGTATGGGGCCAGGTTCCGCTGAATAACGAGGAGCGCGAGGGCGCGCAGATCGGGTGCGTCACGTAGGCGTGCTCGAAGATAGCCGATTGCGAAGCGAGTTTGTGAATGGCCGGCGCGTGAACGGCATTTGCGCTTTCGCCGAAGACGGCGTCCGCGCGCAGTTGGTCCGGAAGAAAAACAAGCAGATTTGGTTTGCTCGGAATTTTTGCAGATTGCGCGGCAACCCGGGTGGCGAGGGCAATGCCGACTGAGCCAAGCGCAGCAGTGCGAATAAATTTTCGCCGGGAAAATTTAGTACTCACACGACCTAAAGCTTAGACGCCTTGCGCGATCTGCAAAGTGTCGCCGCGGATTGCGACGAGTAAAATTACCTTTTGCCCGCGAGTAACGCGTTGAGTCGAGCCTTGCGGCGATTCGCGGCATTGCGGTGAATGATTCCGCGCTTGGCGGCTTTGTCGAGCGCGGAAATAAGACTACGGATTTGCTCAATATCCAGCTGCGTATTGGCGCGAACGCGTTTCTGCAATGTGCGCAATCGTGTTTGCGAGCTGCGGTTTTGCATGGCTCGGGCGAGCGATTGGCGGGAACGTTTTGCCGCTGATTGTGTGTTAGCCATTCTTTTCTAAATCGGGCGTGGACGGTCGCGCAGACCGTCAAAATGTCAAGATGTCGACCTTGTCAGCGACAAAAATCGGTTTTCGCGAGGAGCGAATCAGATGCGCGGACCCGTGGCGCTTCTTATTTGCGAATCTTTGTCTTTTCTCAGTCCCGAAGCTGCAGCGGGAGCGTCAAAACCATAAACTTCCGGATTCGCCATGTTCGCAGCTTTCGGTAATCGATCCTGAACAATTTCCACCGACGTCCCAAGCGGAAGCTGATTGTAAAGCGCGGTGACGTCGGCAGATTTCATGCGAATGCAGCCGTAACTCGCGGGCCGCCCGATTAATTTCTCTTCGTTGGTGCCGTGAATGTAGATGCAACGGTGATAGGCATGCGCATTCGCTAACTCCAATCCGCGCAGCCAGATGATTCGCGTCATGACCGGATCGCGTCCTGGCGTATTCGGCTGCAAAATCTCGCCGGTCCAACGACGATTATGGAAAACGGCGCCCATCGGCGCGTGATCACCAATTTTTTGCGCGACCTGCAAAAGTCCAAGCGGCGTAGCGAGACTGCCCCACGCGTCGCCCAAACCATATTTTGATGTCGAAACCGGATAGGTGGCGGCGATTGCTCCGTTCTCGATCAAAATCAGTCTTTGGTCCCGCACGCTGATAATCACGCGCGTGGAAAGATTCGGCGCCGGGATGGACACAGCATGGGCCGTTAATGCGCTTAAAAAAACTGCCAGGGCTAAGGCGCTGGAGCGAAACATCCGCACTCCTTTACCAAAAAAACGCGCTTTGTCACGCGGGAATTGGAGATGGCGAGCGGGAAGCGCCGAAGCTAAATTTCGGCGACCAAGGCAACAGCGAGGAGAGGGCCACATAGAAAAACCCCCCTTGGAACATGAGCAGGAACGGTAACGACAAGAATTGCCGGTTGGTCAGCGCGAACCAGACGAAGTAGCTGAAATAGATTGCGAAGGCCAGTTCAGCGATCGGCAATGTCGATTTTAGCGCGCGATACTTGCAACTCCGCCACGACTGTGACCGCCGCTCGATCCCATACTTTGGCGTGCGCGTAAAATCGGACTTGTGATTGAAAATCGCCTCCAGAACTGCGCGGGCATTGTTGAGCGAGAGTCCGATTCCGAGTGCGAGCAAACACGGGAGCAACAACATTTGTCTCATCCAAGTACGCGGGTGAAGTTCGCGTTGCGCGCAAACGTAAAATGCCGCGACCGAAACTGAAGCTGTGAGAAAAATCGGGACGTCGATCAAGAGCATGCGCAACCACCCGCTTTGTGGTCCACCGGTTGACGGATGCAAGAGCACGCAGAGACAGGCGAGAAGCAAGTAGGCGAAGTTCGAAACCAGGTGACCGGTCGCTTCGGCTTTGATCGCAAACGGCAAATCACTCCGCCAAACACGTGGCAAGAGCTTCTTGCATGTTTGAATCGAACCTTTGGTCCAGCGGTGCTGCTGCGATTTGAAACCGTTCATGTCCACCGGCAACTCGGCCGGCGTCACAACGTCGGGCAGAAAAATGAATTTCCAGCCGGCAAGCTGCGCGCGGTAGCTCAAATCGAGATCTTCGCAAAGCGTGTCGTGCTGCCAACCACCGGCTTCTTCGATGCATGTCTTTCGCCACAAACCGGCCGTGCCGTTAAAATTGAAAAAGCGGCCGCTCCGGCTGCGCGCGGTTTGCTCGAGCACAAGATGGCCGTCTAAAAACATTGCCTGCACGCGAGTCAGCAACGAGTAGCCGCGATTCAAATGGCCCCAGCGCGTTTGGATCATTCCGATCTTCGGGTCGGTGAAAAAGTGAATCGTGCGTTGAAGCAGATCTTTCGGAGCCACAAAATCAGCGTCCAGGATGCAAACGAACTCGCCGGCGGCCGATTCCAGTCCAACCGCGAGTGCCCCGGCTTTGAATCCTGTCCGATCAACGCGATGAATCAGCTGCACATCGAAA
>Ga0306925_10000598_pt1 | contig 26716 bp, 21 predicted proteins | sample flu12Cox44000176_FD_203755 | JGI IMG/M metagenome (GOLD analysis project Ga0306925, IMG submission 203755) | Lab enrichment of tropical soil microbial communities from Luquillo Experimental Forest, Puerto Rico - flux8day.12C.oxic.44.000.176 (v2)... | ecosystem: Environmental > Terrestrial >... | reverse complement strand
GGGAGACGAGGAAGGCGGAAGCGATGGTCTTCGCATCCAGGCCGAGCACAACTTGCAGCATGAGCGGCGCGCGAATTGCTGGATCGATGGCGGGGTGGGCGCAGACGAACATCAGTGCGAGGCGGCGGTCTGGGATTTCTGTTGCGCTCGCACGGGCGAGTTCCTCGGTCCTGAGCTGTAACTCTCCAACCGAGGCTTCGGCCGTTTGCTGACGTCGCGTGACATCTATGGTCTTCCGCCGGGCGACGGTGAGCAGCCACGCTTCCGGATTGGCGGGGCAACCCTTCAAAGGCCACTCCACCAGTGCCGCAGCAAACGCCTCGGAGAGCGCATCTTCGGCGGCGGCCACATCCCGGGTACGGGCGGCAAGGAACGCGACCAGCTTGCCGTAGCTGCGGCGCGCAACCGTTTCTGCCGTGTCGCGTGCCGGAACTTCGGATTCGTGCGAGTCGATCGCCATTGCGCACCCGGAGTCTGGGGTTTCGCTCACTGATGGAGTCTCCATACTATGCATGCGGCTTACGCCGGGCGAGGCCAGATTGGGCGGACTTCGACGACACCGTGACCCACGGTAGGACAACGGGCTGCCCAGGAGAGGGCGGCATCGAGATCCGGCACATCGATCAGGTAATAGCCGCCGAGCTGCTCTTTTGAGTCGACGTACGGTCCGTCGAGCACCTGTGTTTTGCCGTTGCTGTTGCGCACCGTGGTGGCAGACGAGGTCGGCTGCAGGCGATTAGCGCCTTTGAGGACGCCCGCTTTCGTCAGAGCCTCAGTGTAAGCGGCATAGGCGGCCACGCCTTGTTCCTGCTCGCCCTTCGACATTTTGGGCCAGCCAGCTTCGTTGATGTACAGCGCCAGAAGATATTCCATACCAACCTCCATCTAGTTTTATTTTGGGCGGTGTTTTCTACCGCCACTAGGATGACGCTTGAAGTTGAGCCATTTGGACACGCGGCCACTTGGCGAGGATCAATGATATGAGAAGCATCTTCAGGAGCCAGTCGCCGGCGTGGATTGCGTCCAGAACCCAGGGCTTGTTGTCCCAGAGGCTGGCGCCCACCAGCATTTGTACAGGAAAGCCGAGCCAGACCCAGAAGCCAAGCTGCAGCGCACCTTGCCAGTTGAAGATCCTCAGGCCGCCGACCAAGCGGGCGAGCACATAGATGACGATGAATTCCCGGACCAGGTCGATGAGAATTTTCCACGCGTGCATGGTGGTTTGCGCGGCGCCGGCGGGGTTTCTGCTCAACTCGATCCATGGTTTGCCGAAAAGCAACGGGCTGTACCATAGCGAACTAACCACTAGGGCGGCAATCAGCGCGACCAGCATTGCTCGGCGGCTTACTTTCGAGGGGGCATTGTCCATTGCGGTTCCTTTCCGACCGACGCAGTGCGCCGTCAATAACGATGACGTTTGAAAGGAGGGGATTGGGACAGCGTGAGCCATGGGCGCTTTCGTGGTAGATGCCGGCGCTACATTCAGGCTGGGACGGCGCGGAGCTTTTCCATCCAGGCGTCGAAGTCGCGGAGGGCGGCTGCGCATTGCAGGCGGTGGCGCTCCTGGCGGTCGCGGACTTTCCTGGGAAGCGGGAGCAGCAGATCGAAGGTGATGTTGGCGGGTTGGAAGTTGCGGGCGTCGCCCTGGGTGACGTAGTGCATGAGCGATCCGAAGGCGGAGGCGCGCGGCGGGGGCACGGGATCGGTGCCCGAGGCGAGGGCACCGGCGTGGAGGCCCGCCATCAGCCCGGTGGCGATCGACTCAACGTAGCCTTCGACTCCGCAGATCTGCCCGGCGAAGAGCACTTGCGGGTGGTGTTTCATCTGCAGCGTGTCACGCAACAGGGATGGTCCGTTGATATAGGTGTTGCGGTGGATCTGTCCGAAGCGCAGGAAGCGAGCGCTTTCAAGGCCGGGGATGAGGCGCAACACGCGGGCCTGGTCGGCGTATTTCAAATGGTTCTGGAAGCCGACGAGGTTGTAGGAATCGGCGCGCAGGTTTTCCTGTCTTAACTGGACGACCGCGTGCGGCGGCTTGCCGGTGCGCGGATCGCGCAGGCCCACGGGCTTCATGGGGCCGAAGCGCAGTGTGTCGCGTCCTCGGCGGGCGATTTCTTCTATGGGCAGGCAGCCTTCGAAGTAGTTGAGATTTTCCCAGTCGCGCTGCTCGACCGACTCGGCGGCGATCAGCGCGTCGTAGAAGCGGTCGTACTCTTCCTTCGACATGGGGCAGTTGATGTAGTCGGCGGTGCCCTTGTCGTAGCGGGCGGCGAGGTAGACCTTGTCCATGGCGATGGAGTCTGCCTCGACGATGGGGGAGATGGAGTCGAAGAAATAGAGGGCGTGGGGAGCGGACACTCCTGTCCGCGCCAGGTCGGCGTTACTCGAATTTAAGGGGTTGCCCGCGCTTTGGCTCAAGCAGGCGATCTCACTAGCTAGCGCATCGGACGTGAGCGGGCCGGTGGCGATGATGGTGAGCTGATTCTCGTCGATCGAGGTGACTTCTTCGCGGCGGATCTGGATGAGCGGCTCGCGGGAGATGGCTTCCGTGACCTTGGCTGCGAACGCTGTGCGATCGACGGCAAGGGCGTGGCCGGCGGGAACAGCAGATGCACGGGCCAGTTCGAGCAGCAGCGACCCGGCGCGGCGCATTTCTTCTTTCAGTAGCCATGGCGCGGTGTTGGGACTGTCGGATTTCAAAGAATTCGAACAGACCAGTTCGGCGAAGTCGGGGGTCTGATGGGCGGGCGTGGAGCGCACAGGCCGCATCTCGCACAGTTCGACGGAGACCCCACGCCGGGCGCATTGCCAGGCGGCTTCCGATCCGGCGAGGCCGGCGCCGATAATGCGGACGCGAGTCATCGCGGGGCGCCCTCCGCGAGGCGGCGCAGATTCTCTCCCTCGATCCGCACCTCCATCCAGTCATGCAGAAACCGCGCTCCCAATTTCTTGTAGAAGTCGATGGCGGCCTGATTCCATTGGAGAACCTCCCAGCGCAAGGCCCACAAGTTCTCGCGCAAGGCTATCGCCGCGACTTCTGCCATCAGGGCCTTGCCGATGCCTTGGCCGCGAAACGGTTCGCGCACGTAGATGTCTTCCAAAAACAGGCCCGGCCCCTGGAAGCTGCTATAGAAAGGGAAAAACATGGCGTAGCCGGCCGGTGCGCCGTTCCACTCAGGCAGGAGCGCCCTGAACCGCGGATGAGAACCAAAGGCATCGCAGGCCAGGGCTTCTGTGGTAATGGTGGCTTCGTGCGCAAGGTGTTCGAAGGTGGCGAATTCGAGGATCATCTGGTGGAGCAGCGGCACGTCTTCGATCTTGAGAGAGCGAATGCGAAGCATGTTGGGGAGAGCTCCAGTTGCGCTGGCGGGAGCGGGCCGCGCTGCGGCTTATTATAAAGAAGGTTACTGCCGCAGCCGGAAGAGGCGGTGAGTGCTGGGGTCGGTGGGCGGGAGGACATAAGGCGGTTCTCGGAGGAGTTCGTGGAGAGAAATCTCCGCGCGCCCGCGGTGACAGCGTTTGGCTGTGTTGGGCTTCGAGCTCCCTCGACTCCGCCCGGGATTTCGGCGGCGTGCTCGACGCCCGCCAAGCACCTCAACTGCGATTTCGTTCGGCTCCCCGCCTCACTTCGCTCAGGATGACATTCGTTTCACGCAATCGTTCAGGGTGAGGATTCGGAAATCTCCCGCGCTGTTTCCAACACCTCTCTCACCACGGTTTCGATATCGGCATCTGTGGTCATGTGGTTGACGATGCAGGCGCGCAGGCAGAATTTTCCTCTTAGCTCGGCATTCGACAGGTAGACCTTCCCGCGCAGGATGAGTCGCTTGAGCAGTTGCAGGTTGAAGGCGTTGCGTTGCTCTCCAGAGGCCGACTCGCTTATCCGATGACGGAAGCAGACGGCGCTGAGTTCAACCGGGGCCAGGCGTTCGAGCGCGGGCTCGGCGTCGATGGCGCGAGCGAGTTGCTGGGCGTGCTGAAGATCCCGGCGGATGGCAGCACGGAACCTTTCGAGGCCGTGGTAGCGCAACGAGAGCCAGAGTTTCAGGGCGCGGCAGCGGCGCGAGAGTTCCATGGATTCTTCGAAGAAGGCGAAACCTTCGATGGGATCGCTGCTGAGCTGCTTCGCGTAGGTGCCCGTGTATTTGAAGGTCTGGCGAGCCATGTCGAGGTCGCGGTAGAGCAGGCATCCGCAGTCGAGGGGCTGGTAGAGCCACTTGTGCGGATCGATGGCGAGCGAGTCGACGAGCTCAAGGCCTTTGCATTTTTCCGGGGCAGCGATGGCGGCGAGGCCACCGTAGGCACCATCGACGTGGAGCCAGGTGCCATGCGCGCGGGCAATGCGCGAGATTTCGGGGAATGGATCGACGGCTCCGGTGTTCACGGTGCCGGCGGAGGCCACGACAGCGATCGGAGTGAGGCCTTGGGCCTTGTCGGCGACGATGGCGCGCTCGAGTTCGGCGGGGATCATGCGGTAAGCGTCGTCGCAGGGAATGTAGCGGAGGTTCTCGCGGCCGATGCCGAGCATGGCGGCAGCTTTAGGGACAGCCATGTGGATCTCGGTGGACGCGTAGATGACTCCGGGCTTGGAGTTCCACAGGCCACGCTCGTTTCCTGGAGTTTTCGCTTCACGGGCCATGGCGAGGCCCATGAGATTCGCTGAGGACCCTCCGCCTGTGAGCGTGCCGGTGAAGCCGGGGCAGCCGACGGCCTGCGCTAGCCAGCGAACAACGGTGCGCTCGATAGTGACGGCCGACGGCGAGGAGCGCCAGGCGGTCATGTTCTGGTTGATGACGGAGGTGAACAGATCACCGAGCGCGGCAATGGGTTCGCCTGGGCCCTGGACGTATCCGAAGAAGCGTCCGTTCTGGGCGCGGCTGTGGTTCATGACTTCGCGTAGGGCGGTGAGGGCGCTGGGGCCGAGGCCGTTTTCGGGGAGATCGAGGGCGAATAGGCGCTCGCAGTCAACACCGCTGGTCGCCGGGAAGATGGCACGGGTGGGAAGTTGCGCGAGGTATTCGGCGGAGAGTTCGGCGATTTCGGCGGCGAGGCGGCGGAATTCGGCGGGGGAGAGGGCGAGCGGGTTCATGCCGTGCATTTAAACACAGCAGCGGCCTTGCCTCAGCCAGGGGGCCGAGCAAAAACCTAGCGGAGCTTCGGTCCGCAGGACAGCCGGGGGCGGCTGTCCCTAGGTGGTGCGTGGCGCGGTCGAGACTGGCAACGCGCAATACGCGCCTTCGCTGAAGCCTTCTGCTTCGAGGCCGAAGGCGTGATTGAAGCGGGCGCGGTAGTTCTCCCAGGCGATTGTGGCAGTGAGTTCCACAAGCTGGGCTTCCGTGAATTGCGCACGCAGGCTCTGGAAGAGCTCATCGGGCACTTCGACGGGCGTGTGCGTCATCGCGTCGGCGTATTCGAGGACGCGCTTCTCGATGTCGGAGAACAGAGGGCTGCTCGGATAGTCCGGCAGGGCTTCGATCTTCTCACTGGAGATGCCGTGCTGTCTGCTGACCGCAGACCCGATGTCGATTCAAAAAGGACAGCCCACCAGCGTGGACACGCGCAGCGTAGCGAGTTCCTTGAGCGCCTCGTCGAGCTTGTGGCTGGAGAGCAGAGACTGCTCCATCTGTCCGTAGCCCCAGAGCAGTGTGGGGTGATGCGCAGTGACCTGCACGGGCATGACAACGCGTCCGAGCTTGCTCCGGGTGAGCGAGTAGACGACACGGGTGAAGAGGCGGCTGACGAAGCCGAGCTTGGATGGATCGGCGCCGGGGATGCGGGACATGAGGGTCCTCCTGCCTTTCTTGGATGATCGATGTCGGCGTGAGGGAGCAGATTGTCGCGGGCTGGCAGCTGCCGGCAGGTAGCTCGCCGCCACACCTACAAGATCACTCTCTCGTCCCCCACGCGCTTCGTTACCCGCTCGCGGTCGAGGTATTCCAGCAACGGGATGGCGTACTTGCGGCTGACTCCGGTGAGTTCCTTGAATTTGCCGACGTCGATCTTCGGGGATTTTGCTTTGTACGCGGTGAGCTGGGCACGGAGTTGAGCCAGGGCCGAGTGGTGAAAGACCAGTTCGTCGGAGATCTTGATGAGGACTTTGTCGCGCAGGAGCAGGGTGACGATTTTCTGGGCACGCGCCTTGTCGAGGTTCAGTCCGGCGAGGACGTTGTAGAGAGCGGGAACTTGCAGTCCGGCGGTGGAGAACGCCTGCTCGATGATCTTCTTGGACTCGGCTTCTTCGTTTTTGAGGGTGACGCCGCGGCCGCGGAGGCGGACGAGGTCGCCTGCGAGTTCGAGCTTCTGTTCCGCCACAAGCCTCTGTAAGATCGCCTCAAAAACCTCAGGGCCGGCATCGGTTTGGACTTGAAGCTCTTCTTTCCCGACGCCCCCCGCGAGCGGATTTTCTTTGTGGAACCGGTCAGTTGCGCTCAGAACCTGTTCATACAAAGCCTGCCATGCGGCCCCCACGAGAAACAGATCGTCGATCCGAATCATCTGGCCCGCCTTTGTCGGCGCAGCGAGCAGCGCTTCAATCGTCGATCTCTTCCATCCTGTCTCCGCCACTAGGTCCCCCAGCGAGATGGCATCGTGATAAGCACGCGCCACGCGGGCCTCGACGATTGTCTTGGGATCGCCGCTTGCCAGGGCTTCGAATACGGGATCTGTGCGCAGCGTCCGCGTTGTTGGGGATGCGTCCACGATGACGCCACCGCCAATCGTGACCACGGGGGAGAACTGACGAATGATGAAGCGGTCGCCGGGAAGCAGGAGCGCGGGATCAGCAAGACGCAATTGCGCATAAACGATTGCACCGGGCTTCACAGTTTTCTCTTCGTGGAGCGCGACTTCTGCGACGGTCTCGAATGTGAAGGAGTGCAAATGGACACGCGCGCGATCTTTGAGCGGCTTGCCCGTGGGCAAGAGCGAGAGGCGAGTGTCAATGCGCTTGGTCGTGTGGAAAGTGTCGGGCGGGGCGAGGGTCATGCCGCGGGCGAGGTCTTCGACTGTGACTCCGGCGAGGTTCAGCGCGGTGCGTTGGCCGGCGATGGCCTGCTCAGCGGATTCGCCATGCACCTGCACTCCGCGCACTCTGACTCGCTTGCCGATGGGAAAGACTTCGAGTTCGTCTTCCTTGCGGATGCTGCCGGCGATCAGCGTACCGGTGACGACTGTGCCGAATCCTTTCATGGTGAAGACGCGGTCGATGGGGAGGCGGGCGAGGGCGGAGGAATCTTTAGCCGGGACTTCGGCAGCGACCGAGGCGAGCTCTCGCTTGAGGACGTCGAGGCCGGCGCCGGTGAGGGAACTGACGGCGATGATGGGGGGAGCAGAGTCTTGGGTCGTCGATCGTCGGTCGTCGGCAAGGGCCGCGTGCCTTCCGGCGGTGCCCCCGTCCCCGGAGGCGGAGCGGTTCGGATCCAAGAACGACCCCCGCAGGAATTCCTCGACTTCGAGCTTCACGACGTCGAGCGTCTCGGCGTCAACCGTGTCAGATTTAGTCAACACGGTGATGCCCCGGCGGATATTGAGCAGGCGGCAGATGTCGAAGTGCTCGCGGGTCTGGGGCTTGATGGACTCGTCGGCCGCGATGATGAGCAGCACGAGATCGATGCCGCCCACACCGGCCAGCATGTTACGCACGAAGCGCTCATGGCCGGGGACGTCGACGAAGCCGAGGCGGAGGGTTTCGCCGCCAGGGCCGGGGAGATCGAGGTGGGCGAAGCCGATGTCGATGGTGATGCCGCGGCGTTTTTCTTCTTCGAGGCGGTCGGCGTCGATGCCGGTGAGAACCTTGACCAGCGCGGTCTTGCCGTGATCGATGTGTCCGGCGGTGCCGACAATGACGGATTTCATGGAGGAGACAGTATAGAAGGGAGGGGCGGCGGGAGGGGTCGTCGGTCGTTGGCAAAATCTGAAACTCTGAGGACGCAGAGAAAGGCTAAGCCCCAAACAGGGCGGAGGTTACCCCAAGCTCGCAAAGAGTCGTCTGTCGGAATGGCCGACGGGCGGGGACGCCCGCCGCTCCAACGGCCAACGACTGGTTCTGCCGAAGACCGAAGGCCGGCGACCGGCGACAGCTTTTCCATGCGACAATATTGTTTCCACCCATGACTCCGTCCCAGAACCCTGCCATTACTCCGGAACTCATTCGGGAGCACGGCTTGACGCCCGAGGAGTACGCCAAGATCCAGCAACTGCTGGGCGGTCGCGTGCCGACACTCACCGAGCTTGGCATTTTCAGCGTGATGTGGAGCGAGCACTGCTCGTACAAATCGTCGCGCGTGCATCTGAAGCGGCTACCGACGCGGTCGAAGCTGGTGGTGCAGGGGCCCGGGGAGAATGCGGGCATCATCGATGTCGGGGATGGCTGGGCTTGCGCGTTCAAGATCGAGTCGCACAATCATCCGTCGTTTATTGAGCCGTTCCAGGGAGCGACGACCGGGGTCGGCGGGATTCTGCGCGACATCTTTACGATGGGAGCGCGGCCGGTGGCGGTGATGGATTCGCTGCGGTTCGGGCCGATTGAGGAAGCAAAGGCAACGGCGGCGGACAACAGGGTCCGCCCCGCACCGGCTACACAGGCCGAGATTCACAGGAACCACTCGATCATGGAAGGCGTCGTGAGCGGAGTGGCTTCGTACGGGAACTGTTTTGGGGTGCCAAACCTGGGGGGCGAGACGAAGTTTGAGGCTTCCTACTCGGGGAATCCGCTGGTGAATGCGTTCGCTCTGGGGTTGGTGCGGCGCGATCAGATTTTTTATGCCAAGGCGGCCGGCCAAGGCAACCCCGTGATTTATGTCGGCGCGAAGACCGGGCGTGACGGCATTCACGGCGCGACCATGGCGTCAGAAGAGTTCAGCGAAGAGTCGGAGGCGAAGCGCCCTAACGTGCAGGTGGGAGATCCGTTCCTGGAAAAGCTTTTGCTCGAGGCTTGTCTCGAGGCGATGCAGACGGGGGCGATCGTCGGGATTCAGGACATGGGCGCGGCGGGGTTGACCTGCTCGACCTGCGAGATGGGGGCGCGCGGGAAGGTGGGGTTGGAAATTGAGCTTGACCGCGTGCCTCAGCGCGAGACTGGCATGTCGGCGTACGAGATCATGCTTTCAGAGTCGCAGGAGCGCATGCTGCTGGTAGCCGAGAAGGGCCGGGAGCAGGAAGTGTTCCGCGTGTTTGACAAGTGGGGGCTGGACGCGGTTGAAGTCGGGCACGTGACCCGCGACAACGTGATGCGCGTGCGGCATCACGGGGAACTGGTGGCGGAAATTCCAAATGAGGCTTTAACCGGCGACGCTCCGCTGTATAAGCGCCCGCTGGAGCGGTGGGAGCCTCCGGTGGAGCGGGAAATGCCGGCAAATGTCCCCACCCTAACCGCAGAGGACGCGGTTAGGAAGGGGCACCCAGTGGATCTGACCGAGAACTTCAAGCGTCTCCTGGCGAGTCCGAACATTTGCAGCAAGCGCTGGGTGTGGCAGCAGTATGACCACATGGTGCAGACCAATACGGTCGAGGGGCCGGGGGCGGGCGATGCAGGCGTGATCCGGATCAAGGGGTCGCAACGTGGCCTTGCGATGGCGCTCGATGGGAATGGGCGCTGGTGCTATCTCGATCCGCGGTTGGGGGCGATGCATGCGGTGGCCGAGGCGTGCCGCAACGTGGCTTGCGCGGGGGCAACCCCGATTGGGGCGACGAATTGCCTGAACTTCGGGAATCCGGAGAAGCCGCACATCATGTGGCAATTCTCGCAAGTCGTGGACGGGATCACGAAGGCTTGCGAAGAGCTGAATGTCCCGGTCACGGGCGGGAACGTGAGCTTCTATAACGAGACTTTGGGCGAGGGGATTTATCCCACTCCAGTGCTCGGGATTGTTGGTCTGCTCGAGGATGTGCACAAGACTGCGAAGATGGAATTCCGCGAGGCGGGACGCACGATTGTGCTATTGCGCGGCAGCGAGCCGGGGGATATCACCGACATTCAGCTGGAGTTTGGATCGTCGGAGTACGCCCAGGAAGTGCTGGGCGCGATGTGGGGATATCCGCCGGAGCTGGATTTGGAGAAAGAGGCTGCTTTGCAACGCGGGTTGGTGGAGATGATCCAGGCGGGGCTGGTGGAGTCGGCGCACGATTGCTCTTCAGGTGGATTGGCGGTGGCCCTGGTGGAGCCGGCGTTCCCGAAGGGCATTGGCCTGACCGTGGATATGACGTCGAATGGCCTTCCGGCGGAGTTTGCCCTATTTGGTGAGGATGTGAGCCGGGTGGTTCTTGCGTGCGACCCGGCGCGGCTGGCGGGAATCGAGCAGATAGCGGCTAAGCACGCGCTGGCCGTGGATGTGCTGGGCGAGACGGTGGCGGGGGCTGTCGAGATTAAGCTGGATGGGGAGATGGTGATCTCGGCTTCGGTTGCGGAGTTGCGCGAGGTTTATGAGTCGGCGCTCGAGCGGGCCTTGCGGACCGAGCCGGTGGCGGTGGCGGCAGACTGACGGTGGATTTGTAGTTTGGGTCGTAAGAAAAGTCTTTAACCGCAAAGTTCGCGAAGAAGGCGCAAAGAGCCCGAAGAAATTCCTAAAACGCGGAGATTCAGGACTCGTGAAGAGAACTCCGGTTGAGGTATGGGAAGAGGTTGGGAGTGGCGAAGTCCTACGGCTGCGTTCGGCTGATGCCTCACGTCGCTCAGGATGACAGAAAGTTACAACCCGATGACAAACACGAAGCTCATCGCCAGATGACAACTTATTGGGCTGCAGTTGCTGGCTAGAAGCCAGCAGCTAGCGCCCACAAGCGAGACCTAAGGGCTAAGAGCGAATGGCTGTTTCTGACAAATTTCGTGAAGAGTGCGGGGTGGTCGCCATCTACGCGCATCCCGAGGCGGAGAAGCTTACTTACCTGGGACTGCATGCCTTGCAGCATCGCGGGCAGGAGTCGGCGGGGATTGTCAGCTCTGATGGGATGAGTCTGCGGGCACATAAAGCGATGGGGCTCGTGGCCGACATCTTCGGGGAAGATGTGCTCACCAAGCTGCGCGGCACGCTGGCTATCGGGCATACGCGCTATTCGACGGCGGGGGACTCGGCGCTTTTGAATGCGCAGCCGATCCTGGTGCAGTCGAACAAGGGATCGATTGCCGTCGCGCACAACGGGAACCTGGTAAATGCGCAGGAGATTCGTTCGCATCTTGAGGCGCATGGGTCGATTTTTCAGACCACCAGTGATACGGAAGTGATCGTGCACCTGATCGCGATGTCGCGCGAGCATACTTTGCCCGAGGCGATGGCCGATGCGCTGCGCCGGGTGGAAGGCGCGTTTTCACTGGTGATGGTTTCGGCCGACCGTGTGTTTGCGGCACGCGATCCGCGGGGGTTCCGTCCGCTGGCGATGGGGCGCATTCCGGCGCAGGAGGGTTCGCGCAAGGACACGATCGTGTTCGCTTCCGAGACTTGCGCGTTCGATCTGATCGGAGCTGTGTATGAACGCGAGGTGAAGCCGGGTGAACTGGTGATCGTGGGACCGGAAGGAATCTCTTCGCGGTTCTACTCGACGGCGGCCACGCAGTCGAGCTGCATTTTCGAGCATGTATATTTTTCTCGTCCCGATAGCCGGGTGTTTGGGCGGTCGGTGCAGGTGAGCCGCGAGAACCTGGGGGCGCAGTTGGCGCGTGAAGCTCCGGTGGATGCCGACCTGGTGGTTCCTGTGCCGGACTCGGGCGTGACCGCGGCGCTGGGGTATGCGGCGGAGAGCGGCATTCCGTTTCGCTTTGCGCTGATCCGCAATCACTACGTGGGCCGGACGTTCATCGAGCCCAAGCAGAGCGTGCGCGACTTTGGCGTGCGCCTGAAGCTGAACCCGGTGCGGTCTTTGCTTGAAGGCAAGCGCGTGGTGCTGATCGATGACTCGATCGTGCGGGGAACGACCAGCAAGAAGATCGTGCGCATGGTGCGCAACGCTGGGGCGCGGGAAGTGCACATGCGGATTTCCTGTCCGCCGACGATTTCCCCGTGCTTCTACGGAGTCGATACTCCTTCCAAGAGCCAGCTGATCGCGGCCAACAGGTCGATCGAGGAGATCCGCGAATATATTGGGGCGGATTCTTTGTCGTATCTCTCGCTTGAGGGACTGAAGCAGGCTTGCGGCGAAGGCGAGAAGACAAATTACTGCACCGCTTGCTATACGGGAAAGTATCCGACGAGTTGGGTGGACGTGGAAGAGATCCAGCCGGCGGAAAATCAGGTCACAGGCCGCAAGTGACAGAGCTTACGTCCTAGGGCTTAAAGCTTGGAGCTTAGGGTAAGCTGACTGTCGAGCCTCCCGTACTCGACAGCTACGATGCTGGTAGTAATCGACGTTCCCCGCTACCCTCATTCTTTTTCGACGTCGTTGAGCGGCCCCCCGCCACAATCGACAACGGCGTCAGCGAACTCAACCAGGAACCTGCTTCCAGCCTATGTCGATCATGCTGCCGCTTGCATGTGCGTGGGAATTGCGAATCGGCCCGCGCGTCTTCCGGATTACCCTCGCCATGACTTTGCTCGCCGTCCTTTCGGCTCTGGCTCAAAATCCCCGCGGCGCCTTGCGCGGTGAGGTGCAGGACCCCAGCGGCGCGCGGGTCGCGGGCGCGCAGGTGGTGGCGAAGTCGACGGGTTCGTCACTGGTGAGCGCTGTCGACACGGACCGCAACGGCGAGTTTCGCATGGAAGGGCTGCTGCCGGGTTCGTATGTGGTGGCGGTGAACGCCAAGGGGTTCGCCAGCGCGAATGCCGATGTGGAAGTTGTGGTCAGCATGGTGCGCGATGTTTCGGTGACGCTGAAGCCGTTGGCGCGGCCAGAGTCGATCCGCGTCGAGGCGCCAGCCTCTTCGATCACGTCGGAGCCGGTCGACATCGCGAGCGCCGTGCACCAGGGCGCGGTGAGTGCGCATGATCTGGAGACAATTCCGCTGGCCACTCGCAGCTTCGCGAACATCGCCTACCTGGTGCCTGGGACAGAGCCGGTGGAACCGTCGGATCCGACGAAGGCGCGGATCACGGCGGTTTCCTTTGGCGGGAGCTCGGGATTGAACGCGGACTTGTCGGTGGATGGTGGGGACAACACTGACGACTACATTGGCGGGTTCCTGCAGAATTTCTCGGCGGACGCGATTCAGGAATTTGCAGTCCGGACTTCGAATGAAGAAGCCGATACCGGGCGTACGGTGGGTGGGTCCGTGGTGATCACCACCAAACACGGGACAAATTTGTGGCATGGCGGCGGGGCGTTTTATGAGCGGGCCTCAGCGCTGAATGCGCGGTTTCCGATTGACAATCCTCCGCCCCAGCCGAAGCAGCCGTTTTCCCGGCAGAACTATGTGGCCACACTGGGCGGGCCGATCCGGCGAGACATGGTTTGGGTGTTTGGATCGTTTGAGGCCGTGCACGAGGGTGCCAGCGTCAACTACAGTCCCAACAGCCTGAGCGAGTTCAACGCCCTGGCTTCGCTGGCCTCGATGGGGCTGATTCACGGATTTAATTCCGATGGACGGGCCTTGGGCGTGGATTCGATCGCGGTACCGACGTCGGTGAAGGTTCCTTTCCGCAATTACATGGGCTCGGTGCGGCTGGACTGGGCGCAGTCGAACCGGTCGCAGTGGTTCCTGCGCGGATCGCTCGACAACTACACGACAAATAATAATCTGGTGCAGCAAGCGACCTTGCCTTCGACGGGCACGACCTCGGGCTCGAAGTACACCAACATCGTGCTCAATAACCAGATGACATTCAGCCCGATATGGCTGGGATCGTTCACCTTTGATGCGAGCTTTCTGCATCACACCGAGTCGCGGAACCAGAATCTGGGATTCGCGCTGGCGTTTCCGTTCAGCTCGACGTTTTCCACAATCTCGGGATTCGAGACGTTCGGCGATAACCAGTTTCAGACGCCGATCACGGCGTTCCCGGTGCTGCGGGACCAGGAGAAGTATCAGTTCCGCTATGACCTCAGCCATGTGGTCGGTACACATACAGTGAAGGTCGGTGTCAGCCTCATTCACGAACCGGTGCTAAGCGGGGCGCTTTCGGGGACGGCGGAGAGTCTTCTGCAGTATGCGAATGATCCGAGTTTTTACCTGATCCATCCGGGAACGTTCACTTTTGATCCGAGCTGCGCGGCGGTGCCGAGCGATGTGACGTGCACGGAGACTCCCGCAGGCAATGGCAGCTTCAGGCAGAGAGTGCAGCGGCTGGGGCTGTACGCGCAGGACTCGTGGCGCGTGAATTCGCACTTCACGGTGAACTACGGGCTGCGCTGGGACACGACGTTCGGGTTGTTCGACGCATCGGGACGAAGTCAATCGCAGAACCCGGCGTTCCTCACGCTGGAGGCGTTGCAGGTTCCGTTGATTTCAGGGGCGCCGCACGACTATCGCAGACAGTTTGGGCCCCGGTTGGGGATTGCGTATTCGCCGGGGCACCTGGAGAACACCGTGCTCCGCGCGAGCTTCGGGCTCTACTACAACGACCTGGCACAGAACGGATGGGTGAGCGCGTTTCAGGCGGTGAATGCAGCGCCGGGGCCGTGCACGAATCCGGCGAAAGATCCGGGGCTTCTGAATCCCAGCAACGCGGGTTGCTTGCCGGGGGCGAATTTCGGAGGCAAGGGTGCGATCATCGATCCTCACTACAGAACGCCATATGCGCTGCATGCGGGCGCGGGCATGCAGCAAGCTCTCGATGATCATTGGACGCTGAGTGCCGACTGGACTCACGAGAATGGGACACATGCGTACCGGGCATACCCGTTTGCGGGCGGACAGAGCCTGTTCACGCCTTTGTCGCTCCCGCCGGGAGTGTCGCAGGCGGATGTGGTTCCGAATGTCGATGTGTACAAGACCGATAACCGCTCGAGCTACGACGCGTTCACGCTGAAGCTGCAGGGAAATCTTCCGCGATTGAAAGTCCTCGCGCATTACACGCTGGCGACCGCGAAGACATGGGGCTGTACGGTGGGTGAGCTGTTCGATTACGTCAATGGTGTGTGTGATCCACAGAACGCGTTTGCGCCGGGCGATTACGGGCCGTCTGGGGAAGACGTGCGGCACCGTTTCGTGCTGGCGGGGACGGCGCACCTGCCGGGAGGATTCGAAATCAGCACGCTGACCCAGCTCGAGAGCGCGCGGCCCTTCACACTGGCAAATGGCGATCAGCGAGCCGTGGTCAACGGCGTGAAGACAAAGCTCGATCAGTATCGCGGGACGCCATATACGCAGGTGGATCTGCGGGTGGCGCGGCCTTTCAAGATCGGCGAGTGGGCGCAGGTCAATCCGTTTGTGGAGTTTTTCAATTTGTTCAACCGGAACAATCCGGCGAACAATTATGTGGCGGATGCGGGAGCGCTGCCGATTCCTGCGGACCAGATTGCGAACAACAACATCACGGATCTTTGCGGGGATGCGACCTGCACCCCGGCGAATTTCGTTCCGATCACTAGCTTGAATCAACTGCGTAAACCGGCGGGGGCGCTGGGGGATTTCTTTGGGCCGGGGACGACGGTGGGGATTCCGTTTGCGGCGCAGGTGGGTGTGAGGGTGACGTTTTGAAACTAGTTGCTGGTCGTTGGCTTGCGGTTGCAGTTCCGAACCGATCACGCTGCGGCAGCACCGTAGTGCACCTACGGTTTCGTGGCTGCTTGCAGTTGGACCGCGACCAGGCGGACTTCGCTCGAAAATGTTCCCGTGGAACGCGAGTACGACATGTAGATGGTCTGCCCGCCGTTGGCGTCGTATTCGGAATGGGCATGGGCGTCGTAGGTATTCCCGCTGGCCGGAGTCAGCGCGACAAATGCAGTCACTTCACCCGACCACGGGCCTTCCGGGTTGGGCGCGGTACGCAACACGACGTTTTGCGAGAACGGCTGGCTGTAGACCGCAACGTACTGCTGCAGGTAAGCATTCCAGGAGACGCTGGCGATGCTGCTGCCCGTAAAGACCGAAACGGCGTCACTCACCTGCGTTGACCAGCTGCCATTGCCGGCATAGAAACTCCATGCGCTTCGGCTCTGCACGTTGGACGGGCGGACACGGGCCAGGCGACATCCTTTATCCAGACCGTCGCTGGGGGTTCCGCAGCCATAGACGTACAGCGTTCCCTGGCTGACGAGCGAGGCAGTTCCGAAGCTTGGCTCATTTTGCGCAAACAGCAGATCGGGATGGTCGGGCACGATCGGCGGGTTCAAGGTTGGCCGCTGCGGCTGCGTCTGGAGATTTTGCCAGGTGGCGACCGAGTTCCCGACCGCCTGAAAATTGAAGCTTCCTGGTTGTGCGCTCACTACCATGTAAAAAATCAGGGCCTGGTCTGAAGCCGGATTGACGACGATCGATGCAGGCCAGAGCGCCCAGCGCGCCCCGCAAGGCTGCTGACAATTCGCGCCGCTGTGGGCCGCGTTGAAGGCTTGTTCCGCGGGTGTCTGGGGAAGAATCATCCTTGGAGCTCCCGCCGAGTCGAGCTGTTCCTGCAAGCCGGTGATTCCATCTTGCGCATTGAGATCGGTGGTGAATGACCAGGAGTCGCTGATCAGGTTGAACCCCTGCGCGTTGGGGTTGGCGAGAAATGTGTCGCCATACAACCACACGGAGTGGCCCTGAAACGCGGCGCTATATGCGCCATCTCGACCCACAATATCGGGATTGGTTGCAATCGGGCCGAGGTCGGATACCTTCGCAATGGACAAGCCTGGCGGTGGGCCTTGGGACGAGCCGCCGCCGCAACCGGATGCTCCGATCACGAGACACACCCAGCCCACAAGCAGAGTACTCGGGGACCGCCGTGGTGGAGCGGATCGCATGGTGCGAAGGTGGATAGGATGCTCGGTGACCACGAGAATCCTAAACCGTGAATGTTAAACCCAGCTCCAGTTGGTTCGTTGCGCTTTCTCGGATGCCGGCGCTCTCTCCAGCTTAACCGCGTCCGCCGGCTCCGCGCAGGGGAGCTTCGTGTCCCTCTTCGACGGCAATCATCAGCTCCTCCATCCGATCGAGAGCTTTCGCCAAACCGTCGCCGACGGCGCCGAAGCCCAGCCGAAAATGAGCAGGCGCGTCGAAGCAATCTCCCGGAGCAAAGAGCAGCCCGAGCGTCGTGGCCACCTGGCAGAAGGGGCGCGCGTCCTGCCCGCTCTCGAGCCAGGGGAACGCGGTCATGCCGCCTTTTGGCGGGATCCAGCCCAGCACGTCGCGATGATCGTCCATGAAGCGGTCGAGCAGCTTGAGGTTCTGGCTGGCGATGGCTTGCGTTTTCCCGAGGACATGTTTGTGGTTGCGGATCGCGATCTCGGAGAGGATTTCCCCGGTAGTCGTGTTGCTGATGGAGAAGTAGGCGCGGGCGGTCCAGTATTGCTGGCGGCGCCTGGGGTCGTGTTCGATCATCCAGCCGGTGCGAACGCCGGCGATGGAAAATGCTTTCGAGAGGTCGCTGATCACGGTGGCATGCGGCAGGCGTGCCGCCGATTTCGTTTTCTGCCCGTGATAGATGGGATGGTAGACCTCATCGCTGATCAACTGGATTCCCCGGTCGGCGGTGAAGGCGTGCAGCCGTTCCATGTCGGCGTCGCTGATAGTGGCGCCAGTGGGATTGTGCGGGCTGTTGACGAGAATGAGCTTTGTGCGGGAATCTGCGAGGCGCTTGATTTCGTCGATGTCGATGCGGAAGCCGTTTTCGCGTGTTACGTGGTAGAAGCGGGTTTCGAGGCCGAGTGACTCGGGCAGAGATGAAAACGTGGTGAAGCCGGGCATGGGGATGATGACATTCGCACCTGGCTCGGCGGCGAGCCACATCAAGGCGACCAGTGCTTCGGAGGCGCCGGTGACGACCTGCACGGCTGCGACGTCGACTCCCTGCATTTCGGCGATGGCTTCGCGCAGGCTGTCGGCACCCGCGGGGCGGCCGTAGACCAGCTTGTGGTTGAGAAAACGATGCTGGGTTTCGTCATCGGCGAGGGCGAGGATGTCATTGACGGTCCAGACCGGTCCCGTGCTGGCACCGAGATTGAATTCGATATTGTGTTCGTATTGGTCGAGCCAGGTGTCGAGGAGAAACGGCTTGAATTGCATGGGGACCCTCGGGAGTTCGTTTTGCGTTTAGATTCCGCCGTGTGCGGTGGCGATGATTTTAGTTTTACCCCGGTTTTCGTGCTGTGGCCACGCGCGGGATGTTTTGCAGGTCGTTGGTGATTGTTATGTCTTGCCAGCCGGCGAGAAGATGGCGTACGCCCGCGACGATGGTTCCGCTGATTTCGATGATGAGGTAGCCGCCGGGCCGTAGGGCGGAGTCGGCGGCGGGGATCAGCTTCTCGATCACTTCGAGGCCGGTCGGTCCGGCGAAGACGGCGCCACGGGGTTCGAACTTGCGGACTTCGAGCTGGACTTCGTCTTCTTCGGCGAGGCCGACGTAGGGCGGATTGGAGGCGACGAAGTCGAAGGCCTCGATGCCGAGGCCGTTGAGCAGGTCCGCGTCGTGGAAAAACACGCGGCGCTCGGGGGGCTGCCCGCGAAATTCGAGCTGCAGACGGGCCGCGTTGGCTTCGGCGATTTCGAGTGCGGCGGGCGAGTGGTCGGTGGCGTGGATTTCGGCGTTGGGCAGTTCTTTCGCGAGGGCGAGGGCGATGGCTCCGGAGCCGGTGCCGACGTCGGCGATTTTCGGGGATTGCATCGGCCGGGCGAGCGGGAGGACGGTTTCGATCAAGTGCTCGGTTTCGGGGCGCGGGATGAGCACGGCGGGGGAAACGATCAGGTCGAGCCCCCAGAATTCCTGGTGCCCGGTGATGTATTGTGCGGGGATGCCCGTCGCGCGCTGGGTGAGGGCTTCGTTGTAGCGAGTCTGTTCTTCGTGGGTGAGTTCGCGCTCGGGATGGGCGTAGAGGTGGGCGCGAACGCAGTTCAGTGTGAACATCAGGAGCGTTTCGGCGTTCAGGCGAGGCGAAGGGACGCGCTCGGCGGTGAGGCGGGCTATGGCGGCTTGGAGGGTGTCGCGCAGGGGCACAGAGGTGTCTAGGCTATTCCATTGAAGGGGGGTTCGTCGAACTGTCTTCGCAGAAACTCGATCGACAATTCCCCAAAATAGAGGGCCACAGTAGATTCAATTCCAACTACGTTCTCGAAATCCAAGTTTGGGTTCAGGGAAGCTGCGCGAGGGCGAGTGCCTTTTGCAGAACGGGGTCGCGGCCGGCACGGAGATCCTCGGGCGAGGTGTCGACGGGCACGTCGGGAACGATCCCGGTGCCTTCGAATCGTGAGCCGTCGGGGAAGGTATGACGCACCGCGGAAATGTTGAGGATCATGCCATTCGGGTAATCGACATGGCGGGTCATGGAGAAAGTTCCGGCCGTGGTCTCACCGACGAGCGTAGCGCGCTTGGCGTACTTGAAGGGCATGACGAAGTCCTCGCAGGCACAGGAACAGACGCGATCCGTGAGCAGAATCAGGCGACCTGAGTAGCACGGGGCGTAATCAGAGTGTCGCTCAGGGTCAGACGGCTGTGCCCAGGATATCCGGGGCCGTAGTTGCGCAGCAGAGCGCCGCCCTGTTCGGAGGCGGAGTCAGTCCAGGCGGGGTAGGGGCGGTCCATGAGTGCGCGCTCGAGCGCTCCGGGATCACCCAGGCCAGGATTCCCGCGTACGTCGAGGATCAGGGTTTTTGCGTCGTGGAATTGCTTGAGGAAATCAAGAGCGCGGGCCTGCGTGTGGATGCCGTGGAAGGTAGGGACTTTGATATAGGCGATGGATTTCTCGACGAGCCAACGGCCTTCAGTGCTGGGTGCGGGCAGCGGAGACTTCTTATCATTCTTGCGGTCGATGGGAACATGGCGGCCGTCTGCGAGCGTGAGCGTGAATTTTTCGGCGAAGAGGACGGGCGTGTCGAACAGGCTGAGCCCGGCGTCGCGGTCGCTGGAGGCGGAGATGTAGCGGCGATTCTTGGAGAAGAAGTCATCGATCGGTTGATTGTCGATGGCGGTGATGACCTCGCCGACGCGGAGGGAATCTAACTGGGTGCGAATCACAGTCCACCGACCCGAGAGCGGGTAGGCAAGCAGGCCGATGGGCTCGGCTGAGGTCTGATCGAGCCAGGTGTCGTAGAACCAGGAGTGTCCGTCATGAAGATCTGCAACCAGTTCCATGGAGGCGAGATCGAAGGCATGGCGATCGTCGGATGCAAGGATGGTTGCCAGGTATTGCTTGTAATCCTGGTCGAACCTTTCCTGTGCGAGGTCGGGAAAGAATGTGGTGACGATGTGGTAGATCTGCGAGGCCATCATGGCGCGGTCCTCCAGGGAGATGGTGGAGGGCGCGGCGGTGGTCTGGGCGCGGGCCAGCGGGAGCGCGAGGGTCGGCAGCGCCAGGGTAAGCAGGATCGCGGCTGCGACATTCTTGCTTGAAGGCGACATGGTGGAGCTCCAGGGTTTGGGATGGTGTCGGGTGCGCGGCTGGTCAGGGGTTGGACGTGCCCGGGAGTTTCGCGTGAGCGCCTCGGTGTTCTCCCCGAAGTCGGGGGACCGGTGTGTCCGCCCACACGAGCTAGAGAGCAGCAGCTTGTTCGCGGCGGCGAGCCTGCAGTTCGATATAGACGTTGACCAGCGAAATCGCGGCTGGCGTGACGCCGGGGATGCGGGCGGCGTGGCCGAGGGTGCGGGGGCGGATTTTCAGGAGCTTCTCCTGCATTTCGCGCGAGAGGCCGCTGACGGCGCGGTAGTCGAACCAGTCGGGAATGGTTCGCTGCTCGGCCTTCTTGAGACGGTCGATGGAGCGCTGCTGCTGGCTGAGGTAGCCGGCGTACTTGATTTCGGTCTCCACGGATTTGAGGTCGTTTCTTTCCCGTGAAGACAGACCAACAGGGGGAGAGTCGTCGGTCGTCGGTCGTCGGCCGTCGGCGAGCGTGTTTAACAAGTCTGGGGCGAGGTCTCGCAGAACCGGCACCAGCTGTTCAATGATCACCTCGGGGCGCTTGAGGAGTTGCGCGAGCGGCTGGCCGAGGGCGGAAGTGAAGTCGTTGGTCGTTGGTCCTTGGTCGTCGGCAGAAGCAGATTCCTCGTCGCTACGCTCCTTGCAATGACAAGTTGAAGAGGCAATTTTCTCCAACATCGCAGAGGTGAGTTTGGTTTTCTCGAGCAAGTGCTTCATCGACTCGAGGCGGGCTTGCTTGGCTTGGTATTCGGCCCAGGCTTCGTCGTTGATCAGTCCGACACGGCGGCCGTGGGGGGTGAGGCGGCGGTCAGCGTTGTCGATGCGAAGCTGCAGGCGGAACTCGGCGCGTGACGTAAACATCCGGTAGGGTTCGTTGGTGCCCTTGGAGATGAGGTCGTCAATCAGGATCGCGGTGTAGGCTTCGGTGCGATCGAGGATGAGCGGTTGTTCGTTCTTGATCTGGAGGGCAGCGTTGATGCCAGCCATGATGCCCTGGCAGGCGGCCTCTTCATAGCCGCTGGTGCCGTTGATTTGTCCGGCGAGAAACAGGCCAGAGATCTTCTTGGTTTCGAGGGTGCGCTCGAGCTCAGTGGGGTCGATGGAGTCGTACTCGATGGCGTAACCGGGGCGCATCATCTCGGCGGTGTCGAGGCCGGGGATGGATTTCAGGATAGCGAGCTGCACATCGATGGGTAGCGACGTGCTCATCCCGTTGACGTAGATCTCGTGCGTGTTGAGGCCTTCGGGCTCGAGGAAGAGCTGGTGTTGGAGCTTGTCGGGGAACTTCACGATTTTGTCTTCGATGGAAGGACAGTATCGTGGCCCGATGGATTGGATCTGGCCGCTGTACATCGGGGAGCGATGCACGTTCTCGCGGATGATGCGGTGGGTTTCCTCGGTGGTGAAGGCGATGTAGCAGGGGACCTGCTTGTCGTGGTGGGCGACGCGCTTCGTGCGAAAGCTGAAGGGCGTGGGATCGGCGTCTCCCGGTTGGACTTCGAAGCGCGACCAATCGATGGTGCGGCCGTCGAGCCGCGGCGGCGTTCCGGTCTTGAGGCGGCATCCGCGGAGGCCGAGCTTCTTCAGGGCTTCGCCCAGCAGGACAGCGTTGGGTTCGCCAGAGCGTCCGGCCGGATATTGCTGCTCGCCGCAGTGGATGAGTCCGTTGAGGAAGGTGCCAGTGGTGATGATAACGGCCAGGGCGCGGACGGTGCGTCCGTCGCGGAGGCGGATGCCGAGGACGCGGCGGGGGGCGTCGTCGGTCATCGGTCGTTGGTCGTTGGCTGAAACACAGGGTCCCTCAACTGCGCTCGGCTGCGCCTCGTTGCGCTCAGGATGACAATCAATAAGGGTTGCTGACGACTGACGGCTGGAGACCGACGTCTGGTTTTCTGGCCACTGGCCACTGGCCACTGGCCACTGTTCCAAGATCAGGTCGGCGACTTCGGCTTGCTTGATTTTTAGATTCGGTTGCGACTCGAGGACCTCGCGCATTTTGAGCCGGTAGGCTTGCTTATCGCACTGGGCGCGGGGGGACCAGACGGCGGGGCCGCGCGAGGTGTTGAGCAGGCGGAATTGGATGCCGACGGCGTCGGTGACTTCTCCCATGATGCCGCCGAGGGCGTCGACTTCGCGAACGAGATGCCCCTTGGCGATGCCGCCGACGGCGGGGTTGCAGGACATCTGGGCGATGAGGTCGACGTTCAGCGTGTAAAGGGCCGTCTTGAGACCCATGCGGGCGGCGGCCATCGCGGCCTCGCAGCCGGCATGCCCGGCGCCGACTACGACTACGTCGAATTGTTCGTTAAATTTCAACATCAACCGCTTTTCTGTGCTTAGTCCGATCACCGCGGAAAGCTTTCCAGAGCTGAGGAAGGGCCGTTGTCCGTTCTTCGTCTCCTACGGGCGCCACATCCAACCAAACCCCTGTGACTAAATTCTAGCAAGGAGGGGCGCAGTCGAGGCTCCTTCTGTCCAATCGCTGAAGAAACCCTCAAACCAGAGGCGAGGCCCGCACCTTGTCACCGAAGCAGTCGCCGCTCTATAGTAGGCTGCCCAGGGAGAGGGGGCTTCATGACGAACCAGCAATTATTCGAGAAGTTGGATGCGCGGATTGCGAGCTATGACCTGCTTGGCCATCCGTTTTATAAGGCTTGGAGTGCGGGCGAGTTGACGCGGGAGGATCTGCGCCAGTATGCGCTCGACTACTACCAGCACGTCAACGCGTTTCCGTCGTATCTGGCAGCGTTCGCTTTGCGTTTGAACGATGGCGAGCTGCGCCGGGCTGTGCTCGCCAATATGCGCGACGAGCAGGGTGGAGAGAACGAGGAGGCCCACTCGGAACTGTGGCTGGATTTCGCCACGGGAATGGGCGCGAGCCGCGCGGCCTTCGGGCACAAACCGGTCGAGGAAGTGAAACAACTGACTCGACACTTCGCGCGGGTAGCGGAAGAGGGCACGCCGGAAGAAGCGCTGGCGGCGTTCTACGCGTATGAGTCGCAGGTACCACGCATAGCGAAAGAGAAAGACCGCGGGCTGCGGGCGTGGTACGACGCAGATGAGAAGAGCACACGTTACTTCGCGTTGCATGCGACTGCCGACGTGTTTCACTCGAACGTGTGGCGCGAGCAATTGGCAAAACGAGTAGAGGCGAACCCGGAGACGGCCGAGAAAGCGTTGAACGCGGCCGAAAGAGCGGCGCAGGCACTGTGGACCGCGCTGGACGGGATCGAGGCGCGGAGGATGCAAGCGGCCGCGTAGGACGAGTTTGGTTCGGAAATGGGGGCCATTGATCCGAGAGGGTCGGTGGCCTTTTGCATTTTTGTGGACGTTGAAGATCAAAATCCCCATCCTAATATGTCGCAGAGAACGCTCGTTCGGATGGGCACCCAGCGCAAAGAAGCCGCGTAGGTGCGGAATAGAATGGCGGGCATGCGTGTCCGCCCCAAACCAGGAGAACTAGATGGCGAAGGCGGTGCCGATGGGGGCGCGGGGAGAGGCGGGGGAGACAGTGGAGTTCCGGCACACGCTGACGGCGCATCATCCGATGCTGCCGCCCGTGTATTCGACGCCCGACATGATCCGGCTCATGGAGACAGCGGCATTTCATGCGCTACAGCCCTACAGCGAGGGTGATGAAATCACGGTGGGGACGTCGATTCATGTGGAACATCGGGCGGCCAGCGGAGTCGGCACACAAATCAAAGCGGAGGCGGTGGTGGAATCCTTCGATGGACGGTTTTACACGGTGCGGGTTTCTGCCAGCGATGGTTCGCAGGAAATCGGGCGAGGGACGGTGGGACGGACGTTCGTGAGCGTGTCGAAGTTTGCGGCTAGGTTCAGGAAGGGTGAACCGTGAGCCTTCGCACTTGGCATTTAGCCCGTCGATCACCTCGCAAGGGATTAAAAAGAAGGGTGTTTGTTTCTCAGGGGGAAAGCCACCGACCTTAGCTGGCCAAATGCCAAGTGCTAGGTGCTAAATGCGGAATCGCATCTGGAGATAGATCGATGTCGATGGACGAGCAGAAATCGAGGGTGATGGCGTTCCGGGCGATGCATCGGGGGCCGAGGATTTTGGTGTTGCCGAATGCGTGGGACGTGGCGAGCGCGCGCGTCTTCGAAGAAGCGGGCTATGGGGCGATTGCGACGACCAGCGCAGGGGTAGCGTTTTCGCTGGGGTATCCGGATGGGCAGAGGATTTCCCGGGAGGAGATGCTGGCACGGGTGGGCCGAATTGCGCGGGCGGTGAAGGTCCCGGTGACGGCAGATGTGGAGGCAGGTTATGGCCCCAAGCCGGAGGATGCGGCGCAGACGGCGCGCGAGGTGATCGAGGCCGGGGCGGTGGGTATGAACTTGGAGGATGCGACAGGGGATTCTTCGCAGCCCATTTTTGATTTGTCGCTGCAGTTGGAGCGCATCCGAGCGGTACGCGAGGCGGCGTTGAAGACGGGCGTCCTGCTCGTGCTGAATGCGCGGACGGACGTGCATCTGGCTAGGGTGGGAGCGCCAGAGACACGGTACGACAAAGCGGTGCAGCGGTTGGTAGCGTATCGCGACGCGGGGGCAGATTGCGTCTTTCTGCCGGGGCTGATCGATGCAGAGACGATTGGGCGGGTCGTGAAGGACCTGCAGTGTCCGGTGAACATCTTGACGGGGCCGGGCGCACCCTCGATTCCAGAACTGGAGAGGCTGGGAGTTGCGCGGGTGACTGTGGGGTCAGCAGCGATGCGGGCGACGCTGGGACTAGTGAAGCGGATCGCGGAGGAGCTGAAGTCGAGCGGGACGTACGCGAACCTTGAGGGCGGGATGGCGTATGCGGATCTGAATAAGATGTTGGGCTAGTGGTCAGTCTTCTGCGAACGTGAGCATTTGCCATTTAGCACTCGGCATTTGGCCAGCCGAGAGTGGTGGAAAGACCAACCAGAATTGGGGGTGGAATGGGTGGGTGTACCTGGAGCACCCGAAGCGTTCGAGGGCTAAATGCCAAGCGCCAGGTGCCGCTTTCCTCATGACTACCCTCGGTGTCATTTCCGATACTCACGGGCTGCTGCGGCGCGAAGCTGTTGAGGCGCTGCGCGGGGTTTCGCAGATTTTGCATGCCGGGGACGTCGGGAGCTCAGATGTCCTGGATGGACTGCGGGCCATTGCTCCGATCACGGCAGTGCGCGGGAATGTGGATCGTGAGGTCTGGGCTCGAGGTCTTCCGCACAGCGAGGCGGTAGAAGTCGAAGGCGTCTCGATTTACATGCTGCACATCCTCGATCAGTTGGACCTGAAGCCCGAAGCGGCCGGTTTTGGTGTGGTCGTGTATGGGCACAGCCATGTGCCGAAATCGGAAGTGAACAATGGAGTGTTGTATTTCAATCCGGGGAGCGCGGGGCCACGGAGATTCAAGTTGCCGGTGACGGTGGGGAGGCTGATTGTCGACCGTGGACGGGTGCGGGGAGAGATTGTGGAGTTGAAGAAATAGCAGTCAGCATTCAGTAGGTCTTGCACCTGCACAAATAAAACACAAGGTCCCTCGACTGCGTTCGGCTTCGCCTCACTTCGCTCGGGATGACAAGGAGCTTGATTGCGCAGGTGTTTTCCTAAATCACAGGGCTAAGAAATTCGCGATGAGTTTCTTGCCCTGGTCTGTCAGGACGCTCTCGGGGTGGAACTGAACGCCTTCGACCGGATATTTGCGATGGCGCAGGCCCATGATGACCTGGGTGCCATCACGTTCAGTGGAGCGGGCGCTGACCTCGAGTTCGGCGGGGAGTCGTTCTTCGGAAACGATCAGGGAGTGATAGCGGGTGGCGGTCATCGGTGAAGCAACGCCCTGAAAGATGGTGCGGCCGTCATGCTCGACGCGGCTGGTTTTGCCGTGCATGAGATTCCTGGCGCGGACCACTTTGCCTCCGAACGCTTCGCCGATGGCCTGGTGTCCGAGGCAGACTCCGAGCACGGGCACCTTCCCGGTGAAATGGCGGATGAGTTCCACGCTGATGCCGGCATCGCTCGGGGTGCAGGGACCCGGCGAGACAACGATGCGGTCCGGGTGCAGGGCCTCGACATCGGAAACGCTCACTTGGTCGTTGCGCCGCACCTCCACCGGAGCACCCATTTCGCCCAAATACTGCACGAGGTTGTAGGTGAATGAGTCGTAGTTATCGAGCACGAAGACCATGCGAGCCCACCCGTGAGCAGTGTATGCCCAATTGTGCCGATTCGTCGAAAGGCTACGAGCCACGAGCTTCGAGCGGCCAGCGAACCCGGCTCCTAGCTGACAGGTGATAGCTCGCGGCCCGGGCTCGAAGCTCTC